>Ga0209266_1002392_pt1 | contig 11862 bp, 14 predicted proteins | sample GraSoiAngelo_132_FD_185889 | JGI IMG/M metagenome (GOLD analysis project Ga0209266, IMG submission 185889) | Grasslands soil microbial communities from the Angelo Coastal Reserve, California, USA - 14_0929_02_40cm (SPAdes) (version 2) | ecosystem: Environmental > Terrestrial > Soil > Grasslands ...
GGACAAACTGATTGCGCTTTTGAAGGCAAAGTCCGCCAAATCTTAATGGTGAGTTGAACGCGCGTGCGGCCCTTGCTGTGCGCGTCGTTCAGCCTGCCCACTCCCCATAAGGAAATACTTCCCATAAGACATGAGTTGAAGGACAGTCCCCAATCCTTTCCGCATCGCAAGCACTTGTCGATATGACCACCGAGAGCAGCAGTCCGGCAGCGCGAGATGGCACGCATGACTTTGAGCTGCTGGACACGAAGCCAGCTTTGATGTCGCTCGATGAATCGACTACCCAGCGCGCGGAGGATGTCGGCCACCTCCACGGCGGGCCGGTTCATTCTTTCTTCTTTCGGCCGGACCGCTTAATCGTGTCGATGGTGGAAACAGTGATCGCCTCCACCGGATTGGTGACCGAATGCAGATGCTGGGTCGACAGGTGCAGATAAACGGATGTCGTTTCCAAGTCGGAATGGCCCAGCAGGAGTTGAATCTTTCGAAGATCTTCCCCCGACTCCAGAAGGTGAGTCGCCCAACTGTGCCGCAGGCAGTGCGGAGATACGTGTTTACTGATACCGGCCCGCTTGGCGGCATCTCGAACGATGTAGTAGATCGCTTTCGGGCTGAGCGGCTTGTCGACGCGCCAATTGTTATCCATGCCCGGAAACAAATAGGTTTTCGGTTTCATCCAGCGCCAGTACTCGCGTAAGGTATCCAACAGCTTCGGCGTTATCGGCACATCCCGGTCCCGTTTGCCTTTGCCTTGGCGGACGTGGAGCACCATGCGCTGGCTATCGATGTCGGCCACCTTCAAACCGCACAACTCGGCCCGCCGTAGTCCGGTCGCATACAACACCATCAGAATCGTGTAATGGAGCAAGTTACTGGCGGAGTCGATCAGCCGTCCGACTTCCTCACGGCTCAGCACTGTTGGTAGCCGCTTCTCCGTTTTGGGATGAGGCAAATCCACCTGTACGTACGGACGTCGAAGCGTCTTCACAAAGAAGAAACGCAGCGCCGCAATTCTGGCAATGATGGTGTTAGTTGCCAGTTTCAAGTCGTGGACCAAATGGAGGTGATACTCCCGCATGTGTTCTTCGTTGAGTTGATCCGGACTCCTGCCGAAGTAACGGGCGAAATCTTCTACGGCGTGAAGGTAACTCTGGATCGTGAGCGGCGAGTAATTGCGACGCTGGAGTTCTTCCAGCATCCTTTTTCGTAATGGGGTCATAAGGTATCTCCTTTGACCCCACACTCTATTGTCGGCCGGTTAGGTTGGGTAGGCTAACGCGCAGCGTCCGCCGCGGCAGCGGCTTCGTTCAAGTCGGCTTCCGGGAAGCAGCCGTTTGGAGGAGCCTCAAATCGCGGCTTCACTCTCCTGCTTTGGCTGGCGAGTGAGTTGCCAGAATTGTATCCCCTGACCGTGGCGTTCCCCAGTCTTGCATGGTTGGGGTGCCCTGGAACTCCACGCGGCGGACCTTTAGTTGTTCGTAGGTTTTGTAGACATCGTCGGTATCGAAGGCGCCGCCGCCCAGCGAAGTACCGCAGAACCGCCATTTCGATTATTTCCCTCCCACATTGGCGTTCCCTGCCATGCCGGGCGGGTCGGAAACAAACCATTTCTTGGTTGGCGGCGTGCATGTTGGACATGACTGTCCGGCGATTTCGCTTGGGTTTTTGAACCATTCCGTGAGCGCACTGGTCATTTTCTAAGAGATCCGCAAATCTAGGAGAGGATCATGACAAGTCTGCTACTGGCCTTGATTCTTCAGTTGCAGGGAAGTGCAGTACCACCTCCGACACGGGCAACTCTCCCTCCCTTTCGGCTGAAGGAAGCGGTACGCGATTTCCCGCGATCGCAACTCCAGCTCAAACATTCAGATCCGGTTTCGGTCGACTTGAATCAAAGTGCTCGTGCGTCCTACGAAACTCTCGCGGAGCTGGCTGGAGTGAATATCATCTTTGATCGTGACTTTCAGAACGACTTCTTCCCGCCGTTGCGTGTCGAGAAGGCCGACATTCTTGAAGCGTTCGATCGGCTCTCGGCGGTAACGGGAAACTTCGTCGAAGTCTTCGACAGCAATACCCTTCTGGTAGCTCCAAACAATGCAGCGAAGCGCCTGACGTATGGGACGTATGGGACGCAGGTTGTAAAGACGTGCTGTCTTGAACATGAGATATCTCTTTTCATCGTCGACGGCAAAGGCGATCGCCATGCAGGACACACCGAATCAGATCGCTCTTGCTGAAAAAATCATCGCGGATTTGGGCAGGGCCACAACGACAGAGGCTCCTACGAGCGCTGGTACGGCGCTTGATGTTGGCAGTGAACTGCCTGCTCTTTTGAGGAGCCGGGCGGTTCGTAACCTGTCGGCGAATCACTCCCATCTCGATGCCAGGTTTATGGAAACGGTTTCCATAGATCTCAACGAAAGTGTCCAGCGCGCCTTTCAAGAACTCACCGGAAAGGTCGGACTCCAAGTGACGTTTGACAAGAGGTTTGAGGATGCGCCGGCGGGGCGGCTCACGCTGAAGGACGTCCGGATTGTGGACGCACTCGATTTCCTGTCGCTGCAGACCCGGACGTTCTGGAACATCAAGGAAAGTAGTGGCACAATCCTCGTTGCGCCCGATTTCCAGGCTGTCCGGCAAGAGCTTGAACCTCGCACGGAGAAAGTGATTCCTTTGAGGAATATCCGAACACCGGTAGGAATCGTCGAAATCGTTACCGCCCTCCGGACCTTGCTCAACATTCGGTATGTTGAAGGGAACGTCAATGGGATAGTCCTTAAAGACACATCTGACACCATTGCACTCGTCGAGAAGCTGGTCGCGGACCTGGACAGACTTCCGCGCTACTGACAGGGGTAGTTCGAGCAGCGACGGTGACAATTCGGGATCATCACATCGTCTTTCAGTCATTGCCCCCGGGCTTTCTGAAGAATCATGAGCAATAACGGAAGACTGCCAGGACCCTTCAGCGGGCGGGTAAGCTGGCTTAGCACACTAAAATCGGTTCCAGCACCTCTGGGCACAATGACGGGATGGCGGTAATACGGCCAAGTGACGGGTGCAGCAACAGGACCCGAGTACCAGGGCGAGGAGCTCATCGGGCAGACAGACTGCAGGGATAGGCTGCGAGCGTTCGCGGCCTATCTCAAAGACAGCGAATGATACTGCTCCGGTTATTATACCGTCCAACAATGACTTCATGCCTTGCAGGTTCAAACGAGACTTTGAAATATCTTGCGATCTCTGCAGCTTTATGCCGAATATACTGACCAGCCGAATAATAAGTTAAACCGCTCTGAAGACTCATAGCCATCGGAAGGAGGTCCAAATGCTTCAGTGTTGTGTCATACTCCTAATGTTCCTAGGCGCAGCCACGGGGAGCCCATCGTCTCTCGAAGCTCCAGCTCAGGCGCAATCGCCGGCACCAGATTTCTCCAATTATCCGCAGACCGAGTCGTTTAGGTTTTATTTGCGCAGCCAGACCAATGCGGCAGAGCATCTCCAGCGGGCGAATCTGTTGGCAATTTCAGCGTTCCCCATGGGAGACCGTTTCGCCCTTCAGTATGTCGTGACGGAGGCGGGCCGAGAGAGTGACCATCGTCAAGTCTACAACTGGGCTATCCAGGCTTCACACTGGAGACAGCTATCGGAGGCAGACCTCAACAACCTGCGCTCCGCCATACGTGAGCTTCCGGTCGAGAGCTGGTCACCACCCGTTGAACGGTTGGTAATTGTCAGTTTCCGCGAAGGCACGAATTGGGTGACGCGAAGTTACGATAGTGCTGCACTTCCAAAGTCGATGCGCACGATCCATTTCCTGAAAGCCTTGTGGCCGCACTGGGTTCGCGCTTGAAGGACTAACCGTATGCGAAAAGGGTTTACGAGAAAACCGCAAGGAGACGAGCCCGCCGCGCGAGTCAAGAACTACATCACGCCGAGCGGCCTGCAGCGCCTCAAAGACGAGCACCGGTTTCTGCTCACCAGGGAACGACCGGCAGTGACCAAGGTGGTGGCGTGGGCCGCGAGCAACGGCGATCGCAGTGAAAACGCCGACTATCAGTACGGCAAACGGCGGCTGCGCCAGATCGATGGGCGGATTCGCTTTCTCACGAAGCGAATCGATGCCGCGGAAGTGGTGGACCCGGAAAGCCCGAGAGCGGGGCAGGCGGCGACGAGGGCATTCTTCGGAGCGACCGTGCGCTATGCCAATGCCGCAGGAACGGAGCGAGTGGTGAGCATCGTCGGCACCGACGAGGTCGATCTCGACCGCGACCACATCAGTTGGGTGTCGCCCCTGGCGCGCGCGTTGATGAAGTCCGAAGCGGGCGACCGAGTGGTTCTGCAAGCGCCGGGCGGTACAGAATACCTGATCGTCCTGGAAGTGTGTTACGAGCGCATCCCCGTGAAACCGTTCCGTGAACCACCTGGAGCCGAGGCCTCGGCAAAGGAGCTCCCCGCCGACGCCGATCGACCTAACGAAGGTTAGCGATGCGGCACCTGAGAATTCCAGGCCCGCGGCGGAAGGGTGTACGAACCGCGATTCCTAAAGCCTTGGCGACTGATCGTTACTAATCGGCTCCCTGGAGTCTCAGCCATTTTCCCTCGTACCAGTAATATGTGACTGAGGCTTTTTCCAGAAAAGCGTCATCGATGCCCTGATGGTCAATGGGCGGGGGTTCCGGCCCACCATACGCGCGGTAATGAGTCATGATGAACTTCCGGTCGACCGCCGTGATCTCACGGGAGTACTCGATTTTGTCATTACCGACATCTTGCAAGTAACCTTTGTCCTCGCTTCTTGCCAACTCTTCCGGATGAGCGTCGAGATCATCTCGGAACACGAGAATCGAGCTGAATCCGCCTGACCCGCACAGTACAGCCCAACCCACTTGCCCCGGGGCGAAAAAATCGCCTCGAATCACATTCCGTGGCGGACCGCTCGCGCTGGGTTGCGGTATCGTGCATCCCAGGCTGCGCAGCGTGGAAATAATGGCGTCGGGCAATTGAGGAAACGCATCCGGTGGAACTGAGAGAATCGCTTTGGCAGCGGCATCGAAGCGCGCCCGGAAATCTTGCGGGGAACGGGCACCCGGCGCCAATATTCCCACCATTTTCAGATCCAATTTGGGAAAGACCCAAACATCGTCGATATCCGGGTCAAGCGCCTTGGCCTTGAGAAAATACCGTCGGGCAAGCTCGCCCAAGGCAACATTCTCTTTTCCCATCATCAACGAACGATTGTATTGGTTCTGCAGCAATCGGACAGCGGGTTCCAGCAATAGCGCGTTGCTCGTGGTATCTAATACTTCGGCAGCATGCCGGGCAAGATCGGGATCAGCAGTGCCACGCTCGGCATACATCGAGTATCCGTTCCTCAGGATCGCGCTTGCATAAAGCCCGCCCAGGTCCCGAGTGTAATTTTCGTTGCCGGGCGCGAGCACCACAGCGCTTTCCAGAAAGGCCCTGTGCAACCTGTCATCTGGCGTGCGATAGAAATTTGCCGCGTTCCACATCACGCGGGCATCGGACGGCCGCGCCTTCGCGGCAGAATCCCACAGTCGCATGGCGCGCTCCAATTGTTCTGGCGTTAACTCTCCGGGTTGAAATATAGAGTACGGCGATCCGAGTATCTCGGAATCGGGACGGTTCTCAACTAACCACAACACCAGATCCGTCCGGCTCCTCCGGCTTTCCTCCAGACCGGCGCGATCCGCGCGCATAGCGTAAGCGATCAGTTTGAGACGGGCGGCGAAGTCATCGGGACTTTCCGTCAGGCGTTGCTCAAGTTTCTGCACATCCTCAGTCTCAAGGGCCAAAACATCGCTAAGCGCTTCGGCATAAGCCTGACTGAACAGCGGCGGTGGAATGCGATGCTTCGTCGCGGCCGGTGACTGTTTTGCAGATGCAGACTGGCTCAGCGGCTGTTGTTGCTGCGGTCCTGAACAGCCGCCGACCACGACAGTCACGACCAAAACCAACCCGGATTTGATTCGGAGCCTTCGCCAGAGCTTCGACACAGTTCCTATTTTATGTCGAAAAGCAGGATGCGGTGAAACCCTGTAGGATTAGTCGCGCGTAACGCCGCAGTATTTACGCATTTCCGGCCTCTGGTTCACATTTACGGTTTTGCGGTTTAACGGCCAACTGACTCCCGCTTGAAATGGTAACTGTGGGACCCTCGTAACGATTCGCGGTCTCTTGAGTCTCTTTCCAAACGTGGCCCGTCAGACCTTATCGAGTTGGGCCGCGATGAACGCTGCTGGGTCAGCGCAGAATGCGCGCATGAGGCGGAAGTGTTCGGTCTCATATAGCGTTGTCTCGGTAAGGCCGCTTTTTGAAAGCTGCAACAGATGGGCATCGGGGCACGCCATCAGGACCGGAGAGTGAGTCGCCATGATGACCTGACAGACCTTTGATTCGCTGATCCGGCGCAAGATCTTCAAGAGTTCGATCTGTCGTGAGGGCGACAAAGCTGACTCTGGCTCATCAAAGATGTAAAGCCCTTGCTTACTGCATCGTTCCGCGAACAACCGTAAGAAGCCTTCGCCGTGCGAGTGCGACAAGAAATCCGGCGGAGCACTATTGGTTTCGATCGCTGCTTCGTCGAGATAACGGGCAACGGGGAAAAAGCTTTCAGCCCGGAAGAACCAACCATTGCTGAGTTTGGGGAGCCAGCTTGCGCGTAGGGCTTCTGCCAGGCCCCCGCCACTGCCTTCGATCGCACGCGAATGATCCACCGGCCGGTAGCCCTTTGCGCCACCCGCTTCGTCGAACCCGGCGAGCACAGCGATGCCTTCCAACAGCGTCGATTTGCCGGTACCGTTTTCACCTACGATGATAGTAATGGCCTTTTTGAAATCAAAGCTGAAGCCGTTTTTGAATAAGGGCAGGCAAAACGGATAGGCCTCTGGCTCGCTCACCAAACGTTGGTCAAGCGCAACCCGCTTGAGATACGGAGCCGGAAGATTGATGATCCGTTGCTTTCGGCCCATGATCGTTCTTATATCTGATTTCTGGCGGCCGCAATTGAGCAATTTGATCAAAAATCCTTTCAGCAAGATCGTGCGACTCGCAACCGGACGCCACATTTAGGTCGCTGACGTGAAGTCGACTACACGGAAAAGTGACGATGCGGTCGTATGCGCTTGGAGGGTTTCGGCAAGGGATGGAGCTTTGGCGTAAATGAAAAAGACCGCGGGGGCGCGGTCTTTTTTATTCGGGGTATTGGGTGTGCTCATTTTGAGCCGCGCATCCTTTTCAGTAGCTCTTCCGATTCGCTTAGGTCTTTCTTAACCGCCTTGTAATCATCGCCGTCTTCTAAATCCCGCAAGAACTGCGCCAAGTAACTTACATGAGAGTCCAGCGCACGGCAGATTATCTCTTGGTCTTTGGATGTAATTTCCATATAGATTTTAGCGATAGTTGTGCCTTCATCGTATCCGGGTGGAGGATTTCGGCAAGGGATGGCGGGCCGCTGTTTACGACGGTGGGGAACTGAAAAGACCGCGGCAAGGTGCGGCTCGACTTGTTCTATTGCCATGGTAACCGCACCGAAGTCCCTGTGTATTCCCAGAGGGAGAGGCGGTTGTTTTTGCGGGCACGTCTACGGTTTCGCGGTTTTTCGTCAACTTGGCGTGCGCCTCGCCGGGACGACCGTGATAGGGCGGCTGCAAATGGCGTTAGTGAACGCTATAAGAAAGGACGCCCGTTGTGGTGGAACCGAAGTGAACGCGAGGTAGGTTCCTCTGGGGGCTTTGCCCCCAGACCCCCAAGGTTTACCGCGTTAGTGCCGGTCCGGAAGTTAGGGAAGGGGAAAACGGGGTCCTTTGCAGACCCCGCTTCCGTCCCGGCCCCTGGGACGGCGCTCGAGTTGCTCCTCAGCAGAGCCCTATCCTCCGCCCAGGCCGAAGGGATTGTAGCGAAGGAAGAGGAAAGAAAACAGCGGAGCAAATGCGTTACACCCCGCTTCTGGGCGATCGTCCGCGCAAGAATACGGGCAACCGTTCAACGGAGCAACGTTGGACCCAGAAGGGAGCGCCCAATGAAGTGCGACAAGTATATATAGGTATGGATGTGCACCAGGCAATGACAGTGGTGGTGGTCCTGGATGCAGATGGCAAAGTGATTCTGGAAACGATGGTGCCGACCGAAGCGGCGGCGATTATCCGGTTGATGCAGAGTTTGAGTGGACCGCTACGGGTGACATTTGAAGAAACCACTCAAGCAGCCTGGCTCTATGAAGTCATCCGAGCTCATGTGACCGAAGTGATTGTTTGCGATCCGCGACGCAACAAGCTGCTGGAAGACGGTTCAAAAGCAGACAAGATCGATGCGCGAAAGCTTGCGGATCTTCTTCGGGCTGGGTTATTGCGATCGGTCTATCACGGACATGAGGCGACCCGGAACTTAAAGGAGTTGGTGCGTGCCTATGAGACGTTGTCGATCGATACCCAGCGCACGATGGCCAGGATCAAAGCGATTTACCGGGCGCGTGGCGTCCGAACAGCGGGCCGCGGAGTCTACCAACCCAAACAGCGGGAGCGATGGTTGGAGTTGCTGCCAGAAGCCGGAATACGCCAGCGGGCCGCGTGGCTGTATGAACAACTGGAGCAACTCAGGCCGCTGCGGCGGAAGGCGAAGGAGGCGATGCTAGCCGAAAGCCGAAGACACAGAGCCGTGAGTCTGTTGAGAACGATTCCGCAAATGGGACCCATACGCTCGGCTTTCATTGTTGCGACCGTGGACACGCCGCATCGCTTTCGGACCAAGCGTCAATTCTGGAGCTATGTCGGCTTGGCGGTCGTCACTCACATGAGCTCGGAATATGAAATGACGGCCGGCCGTGTGGTGCGACGGCGAAAGCCCGTTGCCACGCGAGGCTTGAACCACAATTGCAACCGGCGTTTGAAAGAGGGGTTCATTTCAGCGGCAACGGGTGGAAGTCTGCACGAGCCGTATAAACCATTCCTAGAGAGATTGAAACAAGACGGCATGCGCGCGGAGATGGCTCGACTGACACTCGCGCGGAAGATCGCCGCCGTCGCGTTGATCGTTTGGAAGAAAGGAGTCGCGTTTGATCCGAAGAAACTGAATTGCACGACATAGCCGTTCCGAGAGGGTTAGCCGGCAGCAGTATGAATTCGACAGCTCATTGTCGGTGTGCTCGGAACGGTGTAGGGTCGAGGGTGAGGATCACGCCCAGCGATGGACTACGGCCAACGTGCCGAACTATATCCCCCCTCGCACGACCTGGAAAAGCGATAGCCCTCGAGGCTCAGATAGAACTATGGTCGGCAACTAGCCGCCGTCTTGCTTTTCAGTTTCTGAAGACAACACCGCGCTGTCATGAAACGTCGAAAACTACCGAAGCCGGATCAGCAGATCGTCTCGACGGAGCAGGGGCTGGCTGCCACGATAGATTTTCCGTCCCGGTGGCCGGTCGGCGGCGAGATCTTTCTCTTGACAGCCCCTTTCATAGAACGCTGGGCGACTTTGCGGGACCGATCCCGGCGATACCGTGCTCTGTGTATCTCGCGTGCCGATGCTGACAGGGCGTCGAGGGCCTTCCGGCTCAAATTGCGCTTGCCCGCCGGGTTCTGGCATGCTGAAACTTCCGCGCGGCATGGCGCCTAACGCCACGTGCGGCAAGTACTGGCATCAGCAGTGAAGCGAGGGAAGGAAAGATATGACGCTTAAACGGATGGACAACGTCCTCATCGTTGTCGACGATCTCGAAGTCGTCAAGGCGTTCTTCCTCGAACTGGGCCTCAAGCTCGAGGGCGAGTCGACAGTCGAAGGGCCTTTGGTCGGGAGCCTGATCGGGCTCAAGGATGTCCGGGCCACCCTCGCGATGATGCGGACTCCCGACGGGCAGGGCATTGAGCTGGACAAGTTCCACACGCCCAACGCGATCAGGTTTGGGCCCGTGGACGCGCCGGTCAACACGCTGGGCATCCGTCGCGTCATGTTCGCCGTCGATGACATCGACGCTGTCGTTGCGCGCATGCGCGCCCACGGGGCCGAGCTCATTGGCGAAATGCAGTACGAGGACACGTACCGGCTAGCCTACATCCGCGGGCCTGAGGGCATCATTGTCGCGCTTGCCGAGCAGCTCGGCTAAGGCGTGCCTGGTAGCAAGCGAGACTCGGGTTGGCAACCATGGGCGTATAACAAGTCGTTCGAGCCGCCGTTAGCAACGATCAACGGCGTAGCGTTTACGAATCTACATTGACGGGTTGTCGGCTACCCGTACTTTGAAAATTCATTTCGTTTTGATTGATGCCACATTACGGTTTCGCGGTAATACGCCATGTGAACGTTGTCTGCAAAGAAGCCGCGAGAGTGCTAAACACTGGGCGTATAGTTACTAATCCGGCGCCCCATCAACACGTGCTTTGTAGGCACTTCGACACTTCTCGGATAGCCGAACTTGCCGTTAGTGTCTCGGCGCCAGGGGCTCATACACGAGGGTTATATTTCCCCAGTTGTCGCATCACCGTCGCGAGATCGAAGTAGACTTTCTCGCAGACGAGCCGGTCCTGTTCGAATTCCAAAACACAAGCTACCTCATGCTTATCCGGTTATTTCAGCACGCCGCGATACCTCTACGAAAACGAAATCATCCCCTTGCCGACTGCTGGAGGACCGCTTTCAGTTGAAGCTGCGCCACGAAAGCCGGGACCTTCTGGCCTATGAATAGTTGTGGGGAAAGGCGGACCGAAGATCCGGCTGTCGGAAGACCAGACGCCCCTCGACATGGGCGGGCCGAGTACACTACTGCCACGTTTGGGGAGCGCGCCACCGGAGTTGACCCGAGGCTCTTCACGGATACAACGCAGTCCAGGTGGCATGCAGTTTGAAGCGAAAGCCATACCACTGGACCTAATTCCGGGTTCTAATCATCCACTTTGACTTGGCCTCGGATCTCGCCGCCCAGATGATTTACGGTGTGAACGTTGACGTATGCATTGCCGCTTTTTAGAATGCGGAGCAAATCCGAAAAGTCTCCTCCCGTGATGCCCTGCTCGGGAACCGCTAGAACGTCTGCCGCTGTGATCGTACCGGTTACGGTTCCGCCAGCGGCCGGGCAGGGGGGTTTGCTGCCTCCGCCGCAAAGAAACACAAAGAACATCCCGGCCACTCCTGGCTCGGCGAAATGAATATGAGACACAGTTACGCTACTGGACAAACCGGAGAACCTTTCGGTATACGAAATCGATGTCCCTCCCCGGTCGAGACTCGCAATAAAAGTACCCGTTCCATTCGAAAGGATGGACGGAGTCTCTCGAAACCCGATTAACTTCGCCTTGAATTTGTTGCCGTCATCCTCCGCGAGCAAGCTGGAGACGCCGACCATGAGCATACAAAAAGCAAGACAACGCAGCTTCATCTGATTCCTCCTAACGATATTCAGACCTATATGGAATATTTTGTGGAACGAGTCTATCATGCTGTATGCATGCCCCAGGGCAGTTTTTCCCAGATCCCGAGCGAGTCTCCTTTCATTCTTCCAGCGGCAATTTTTTCAGCACCGCGATGATGGCCGAACCTCTGGCCGATATGGTGTATTAGCCTCGGGCGCCATTCTACTCTGGCTACTCGACCAAGCTGGGGAAAGTCGTTGATTCATTCCACTGCGAACGCAACATCTCGATCATTTCCGGAAACCAAATCCGATTACCATCTCCCGACGGCAACGTCCCAATCCTCCCTCGTACGAAGATCACTTATCAATGTACATCATAAAACTGTCTCGTCCGGTTTCAGATCAAGAACGGTAAGTTGTGCAACGTTTACCGATTGAGTTGGGCTAAGTTCTTAGTGGATGTATAACGCTACGCTTCTGCAGCCCGCTTGGTTTTG
>Ga0209266_1002396_pt1 | contig 11854 bp, 10 predicted proteins | sample GraSoiAngelo_132_FD_185889 | JGI IMG/M metagenome (GOLD analysis project Ga0209266, IMG submission 185889) | Grasslands soil microbial communities from the Angelo Coastal Reserve, California, USA - 14_0929_02_40cm (SPAdes) (version 2) | ecosystem: Environmental > Terrestrial > Soil > Grasslands ...
AAAAATCCTGCATAAAATTAATTCCTTTGTCGCGTCGCCTGTAGTGGGTGATCGAACCTTCGCTATCCTTCTACTGAAACCGGAGGGCGAAGTTCGGGAGAAAGTTGAAGAATCTTTCAGAAACGATCGCGGATACCTCAGCGCGGCTCTGCCCCAACTGAAGCTTTTAAAATCTTTGAACTCTCTGGTTCCGGAAGCACACACTTGGGGAATCACTGCATTAATACTAGAGGGACTGCGCATTCTGCCAATCGGGCTGCCCTCCTGATTTCACCGCCGGATTTTCACCTACGGCAACAATTCAAAGCACCCTAGTGAATCGTTAGAGTTATTAACAGGGCAACTTCGGTCGCGACGCGCTAACTCTTGGAGCGATTGTTTTGTGACGGCGAGACTGCCCAGGGCTCGGAAGGCGTCAAATTTTCGGCGACCCATTTCCGAGCAAATTCCTTCAGCTCGGCAGCGCTATGCAGGTGCAGCTTGTGCTTAATTTTTTCGCAGTGCGTCTCGACAGTCTTGCGGCTAAGATGAAATTGTTCCGCAATCTCCCGCGCGGTGCATGAAGCGCCCAAAAGTTGAAACACCTGCATTTCGCGATCTGACAGGGTCTCGACGCCGACACGCGAGGCGCCCGGTTTTTCGCGCAACGTTCGCTGCACTACAACTGCGGCGACTCTTTCGCTAAAATATAATTCTCCAGCAAGCACCTTGCGCACTGCTCGCAGCACTTCATCGGTGGCGTTTTCCTTCATGATGTAACCAGAAGCGCCGGCACGAAGCGCGCGCTCGGCGAAAATCAACTCATCGTATTGCGAAAGGACGAGCACCTTTACTTCGGGGTGCTCAACCCGCAATGATTTGAGTAACTCAAGCGCATCGCCGCCCTTCAACCGCAGATCGAGAAGCATCAGATCTGGTTTACGTTGTTCCACGACCCGTTTGGCATCACAAGTATTATCAGCCACGCCAGCGCAGGCGAGATCCGGTTGGCTGTTGATCAACTGCATCAGCCCATCACACAGCACTGGGTGGTCCTCGACGACAGTGATGCGCGACTTCCTCCGAGCTTGGCCTTCCGGTGTCATGGTATGGGACGAACGTGTGCGTCTCCTTGCAGTGGCACACGGCAGGTAACGATCGTGCCTTCGGTGCGATTTGACTGAACTTCACACCAGCCTCCGATGCATTGTGCTCGGTATCGCATGATGCGAAGACCCATTCCATTTGAAGCGGCGCTGCCATCGAACCCCTTTCCGTCGTCTCGTACCGTCAGCACCATGTTGTCGCCATCAACAGCAAGATCGATCTGAACTTTGCGCGCGCGGCCGTGCTCCACCGCATTATGCAGCGCCTCCTGCACGATCCGATAAAGTTGGGCCGCCGCCGGCGCGCTAACCGGGAAGGAGGAAGCGTCCGCTTTCACGTTGGCGGCCACACGGCAATTCCTCCGCACATTCGCGGCAAGCGCTTCCAAAGCCACTTTCAAATCTCCAACTCCATCGGCGCCCTCGAGGCTGCGTGCGGTAAGCCGGGCGTGCCGTGCTGTTTGATTAGCCAGCCGAACGATCGCTGAGGCTTTCTTAGCTTGCGCCGGATGTTCGCCGCGCAGCTCTTGCTCCAGTAGTTTCGCGCTCAGGGCAATGCCCACCAGATGTTGCCCAACACCGTCGTGCAAATCGTAAGCAATCCGCCGTTGTTCGCGGCCGCAACTCTCGATCACCTCGCGCTCAAGTCGGGCCCGCTCGGCGACCTCCTTCTCAAGCAACGCGGTCCTCTGCTGCCTCAGTTGTTCAAGTTCATCGCGCTGCTGCTGGGCTAGAACCTCTGCCTCTTTTCGAGACGTGATATCCAGGCTAACTCCCGTAAGCTGCATCGGTTTCCCATGGTCATCTAGCTGCACGCGGCCACGCGCGGAAATCCAGCGCACACTTCCGTCCTCAAGGACAATCCGATACTCGGCTTCGTAATCTTTGCGCTCTTCGAGCGCCTCCTTCAGCGCCTGCCAGACCTTATCGCGATCATCTGCGTGCCAGCGAGACAAAAGGTCTTCGAATGTGATCCTTCCGGAAACAGGCAAACCCAACTGAGCTCGGCGCGTGCGCGTAATCCAGATTTCATCTTTCTTCAAATCCCACTCCCACATTCCAAGATTAGCCGAGTCGGCGGCTAAGTTGAGCCTCTTCTCGCTTCGTTCCAATTTCTGCGCGAGTTGCGCCGTTTGAAGCATATCGTTACTCAGCTCGTAGCTCATCGCCAGAACAATTCCCGAATATGCGAAGGAGAGAAAAAACGGGACGTCGATGACTCCCCAGATTACGAGCGGAACGTGCCAAGCCACAATAGTGCCGAGGATCATGCTGCCGCCGACTACCAAAGCGCGTTGCCGGTCGCCCCGCCGCCAGACGGTAATTGTGGCATCCACGGAAAAGATAAGCAGCAACAGCAGACTGAGATTACTAAGCAGGCCCCAGGGATTCGGCACACCAACCGGTACTGAGACGATCTCGCCCCACCACGAGAAATGGCGGAGGCCTGTAATCGCTCGGAAGTTGATATTCGGGGAGGAAATGAAATTGACAATCAGCACCAGTGTCCGTAGGCCATAGATGCTCCATGCCAGCCATCGTCGTCCGGCACGGAGATAGAGCCGCACGAAAGCCACGAAAGAGAGCGTAAGCACCCATACTGGCACATGGATCCAACGGACGAGCGCAGTGTACTGCCCGACTGTGTTGGCATGAAGCATGGTTAACTCAATGAGCGCGATGACCCCGGCAGCGACAGCGCTACATGAAAACAGCAAATGCGGCCAGCTCTCGCGTTGCTTGCACCAGACCACGAAACAGACTCCCGCGAGCACAAAACACGCACCCGCATTCATCGACCAGACAATAGTGATCCAACTCATCGGATAGGGAACACTAGATCTTCGGTTTTGCTTGTTCGTTCGATCGCCAACCTACCAGAAGATGGGTGGTAAACACGACCATTGCATAAATCTCTAATCATAATAGCTTTGCCAAAGAGCACGACTTTTCTACAGGATCGGCATAGTTATGTCAAAAACGTTTTATTTATTGTTAGTTTTTCTTAACAAAAAAGAACGCCTGCACCGCGCCCAGATCATGATTATCTCGTAACGACGACGCGGCCTGGAAGGTTTGGTTGGCGCAGTCATTTCCCACAAATCTATTTCGAAAATTGCGGGGCGAAGTTTTCAGAAAAATTTCAAGTTGCAGAGGCGAACACGGGATCAGGTGGAAGGCGTTGTCTGCAACGCGTTGCCAGATTAAGTGTGGCCTCGCCTGAGTAGCCTTCAGCACCACCAGTACGCAAAAATGGCTCCGCGATTTCTCGCAGAGCCTTCATGGCTGGAGTAGTTATTATCCTTCCGTCTTTGCGGCCACGGCTCCGCTGGATTCGGGAATGTGTAGGGATAGAGCGTGACTGGCACAACCGGTCGGTTGCTGTTGTCCGCGTCGCAGTTCTTCGGACTCTCCTCGACCAGACAGACCTTCGGAGAAGGCGTGGACCGGTAGCTTGCCAGATTTAGGCACACCGCTGGCTCTTTCCACCCATTTTGCGGCAAGCTCACGCAACTGCGCGCCGGAACTCAGATGAAGCTTATGTTTGATGTTTTCGCGATGACTCTCAATCGTTTTCACGCTCAAACCCAACAACTGCGCGATGTCTCTCGTCCCAAGCCCTGAACCGAGCAATTGGAAAATGTGCATCTCGCGATCCGAAAGATTTTCAAGTATGTTGGTCAAGCGCGATGAGTGATTTTTTTTCGACTGTCGCTGCAGTGATTTTTCGAACCTGTTTAAGGCCACCTCGCGACTGACATAAATGCCGCCCTCCACAATATCGCGGATGGCTGTCGCCAGCTTTTCTTTGGGAGCTCTTTTCATCAGGTAACCATTCGCACCCGCGCGCATGACGCGCTCGGCAAAAATGGTTTCATCAAATGCGGAGTACACCAGGATTCGCAGCGCTCGGTTTTCGGCCTTTAGCTGCTTGAGCAATTTCAGGCTGTCGCCGACGCCCAGGCGCAGCTCCGTCACCACTACGTGCGGCTGGCATTCGGCGATCTTGCTTCTGGCGTCGGCGATGCTGTCCGCTTCGCCGCATACCATCATGTCCGGCTGAGAATTTAGATAAGTGCTGATCCCACACCGAAGCAGCGGCTGCTCGTCCAACACCAGGATCCGGATTTTCGCGGGACGTCCGGGAGGCCCAGTCATGCACGTGCCTTGGTTCGCGTTCTTCTCACCAGAAACAAAGAGTTAAGGGCTCCGCGGTTTCCCGCGGAGCCCTCGCGCGCCACCTCGCGCTGTTTGGGAAAATCTCTTATGATCTTTGCTTTATTTCGGTCCTCTTACCCGCGGTATAGGCAATCCACACACCTCTCACCTTTTTTCTCCGGGAACCGCGGAGCAAAGATTCGAAAAAGTTTAGAAATTTTTCGCGAGGGAACCGCGGATTACACGGATTTTACGGATAAGGATTCCAGAAACGTCGCAAAGACAACGCCTCTACGTTAGAGGCGATCGACCCAATTCGGCTTCGCTCAAGACAGGTCCCCCAAGCTTTTTAGGGAAATTTCATCAGGCCATTGCCGATGAGACATTCACGGCGCGTCGTCCGGTGCTAATCGATCTGAAGGCGCAATTCGATGCCGACGCAGCGAAATGATCTAAACAAAGCTCCGGGCCGGCATCGATGCCTCTCAGTGGAAGCGCTTCATAATTTCGCGCAACCGGTCGTGCGGCAGCGCATCGACGCGATGATTATCGCGGCCCGTCATCGAGTGGTTATCGATCAGTGCGTTCACGACTGCTTCTTCCGTCGCTTGCACCACACCTGCGAAGAGCGGGTCCAGTAGATCATTGGGAATTGTTTGCACGTCATGGGTGATTTGATCGGGATTCGCGACGTTCGGATTCGCAGTTGAAAAGGCGACGAACAAATCACCTGAGCCATTTCCGGAAATTGATCCCGTCCGTGCGAGGCCGAGCGAAACGCGGCGCGCGAGCCGCTTTAATTGAGTTGGCAGCAGCGGTGCGTCGGTCGCAACCACCGCGATGCAAGAGCCGCTCTCTTTTTTGTAGACTTCGCCGGGAATCTCCTTATCCACCGGTACACCCGCGATGGTGAGCTGTGGCCGGCGACCGAAGTTTGCCTGTAGAAACACGCCGACGATGAAACTCTGCGGCGGAGCGTCTTTCGAAATCCGAATGTCGATCTTGCGCGAAGCGGTCCCATTCCCTCCCTTGAATTCATAGCAAATCATGCCAGTGCCGCCGCCGACGCTCCCCTCTTCGATTATACCGCCATGCGCGGTGTCGAGCGCGTGCCAGACATCTTCTGGTTTGACGTGAAACCCATTAATATCATTGAGCCAGCCGTCCCATGTCTCGGCAACAACAGGCAAGCTCCACCAGTATCCGGTCTTATCGGCGGCGCCGTGCTTAACCCGCCAGGCAATTACTGCGTCGCGCGCGACACCCACGCTGTGCGTATTCGTGATTATGATCGGCCCTTCGAGGAAACCGCTCTCCTCGATCCATGGTGTGCCGGTCATTTCACCGTTGCCATTTAGACTAAAGAAGCCTGCATAAACCGGATCGTTAAGTGATGCAGGGCCGCGAGGCAGGATCGCGGTAACGCCGGTACGCACAGGCCCCTTGCCAACTTCAAGTTTTCCTTCGCCACTGATCAAGGTCCTATAGCCGACTTCCACGCCGGACACATCGGTGATGGCATTGAATTTTCCCGGAGTCCCTTCGAACGGAATCCCGAGATCGCGTGCACGAATGATTTTTGCCTGAATCAGCGGCGGCGGTGACTTAATTGGCTCACGCGCGAAGGAATCGAGCACGATCACGAGCAGGAGCACGAAGGTCAAGCGTGCCATTGGTCTTCTAAACATGAAGAAAATGTCCAGCGCTCAACGTCCAACGTCCAACCCTCAATCAAAATCACACAAATCTGATTGTCCATATCCGTGTCGTCCGCGTCGATTCTGTGGCAGGATTCTATTTTCTGTTTCACGTATGCGCTGGCGCATTTAGATTGAACGCGTGAGTTACGAGGTTTTCGCCAGAAAATACCGGCCGCAGATCTTCGATGATCTGGTAGGGCAGATCCACGTCTCGCGCACGCTGAAAAACGCTGTCGCGCAGAACCGGCTTGCCCATGCCTACCTCTTTGTCGGACCACGTGGCGTCGGCAAAACATCGACTGCACGTATTTTGGCGAAGTCGCTCAATTGCATCAAAGGCCCGACGGTCACGCCATGTGGCGAATGCGACAACTGCCGGGAAATAGCCGCGGGCAACAGTCTCGACGTCATCGAGATCGACGGCGCTAGCAACAACAGCGTGGAAGACGTGCGGCAGTTGCGTGAGAACGTTCGTTATGCGCCGGCCAAGGGCCGTTACAAGATTTATCTGATCGACGAAGTGCACATGCTCTCGCCGGCGGCGTTTAATGCGCTCTTGAAGACTCTGGAAGAGCCGCCGGAGCATGTGAAATTTATTTTCGCGACTACGGAGCCACAGAAAGTTCTGGCAACGATTCTGAGCCGCTGTCAGCGGTTCGATCTGCATCGTATCCCGGCGAATCTGATCGCGCAGCACCTGCAATTCATCGCCGGAAAAGAAAAGATCACGTTGGAGCCTGCGGCAGCGCACGCAATCGCGCGCGGCGCGGAAGGCGGGTTGCGCGATGCAGAATCGATGCTCGATCAGCTCGTCGCATTTTGCGGCAGCAAGATCAGCGAGAGCGATGTGCTTAGTGTTTTCGGATTCACCAGCGAACAGACGGTCATCGATCTTACGGGACAAATTTTGCAAGGAAAAACACCCGACGCGATCGACCTGCTTCATCAGCAAAGCGAAAGCGGAAAGGACATGATGCGGCTCATGTCAGATCTGATCGCTTATCTGCGCGATCTGCTCGTCTTCAAAGCAAAACCCGACGCGCTTAAGGAAGATGTCGACCCTGACGTGCAAAAGTCGCTCGCCGCGCATGCGGAATTGATTACCACGGATCGGTTGCTCGACCTGATCGACCAGTTTGCAGCCGCAGAAGGCCGCATGAAATGGGCGCCAAACAAAAAGCTGCATTTCGAAGTTGCGATCATTAAGGCGATCCAGAGTCTGGGACAGGCGACTCTGGACGAGGTTATCGAAAAACTGGGTGAGCTTCGCGATGGTGGTAAAGCACGATCGGTGACGCCTTCTCCGCAACCTGTAGCCGAGGACGCTGTCCGCGGCGGGCGGGAACGATTGGCGCAGAAAACCGGGGTCAACGACCCTGGCTACAGCGAAGCGCGCGTGGAGGAAAAAGCTGAGCCTGTTGACCCTGAAAAAATTTGGCGGCACGTCCTCGGAAAGATTCCCCCGAAAAGCTTTTTGCGAACGCTAATTGACTTAGTTCGTCCGATTGGAATCGAGGGCCGCAATTTTTTGCTGGCTCATTCGCCGGATGACAGGCCAAAGGTTGAAGCGCTTGCCAGCGCAAATAATCGGCGGCAGCTGGAAACGCTGCTCAGAGGGGCAAGCGGGCGCGACTGGTCAGTGAAATTCGTGGCGAAAGATGGAATCCTTCCGGCCACTACTGATGCAGCGAAACCAGTGGGATCGTTCAAAGACGACCCGCTGATCCAGCAAGCCATCGAACTATTCAAAGCTGAAGTAACACAAGAAAGGTAGTGCGTAACCACCGGTCGCGCCGCAACAACCCATGAATCTAAACAAATTAATGAAGCAGGCTCAGAAGATGCAGGAGCAAATGACGAAAACACAGGCTGAGCTTGAGAAACAAACTATCGAAGTGAGCGCCGGTGGCGGGAAGGTGAAGGTTACGGCGAATGGCGCGGGTGATATCATCGCGATCAAGATCGACAGAGAGGTAGTCGATCCAGACGACGTCGAATTTCTCGAGGAAGTAATTCTCAGCGGCGTCAAACAAGCCGTCGAGCAAGGCAAGGCGCTTGCCCAATCGGAAATGAGCAGGATCACCGGCGGCTTTCAGATCTAACCACGAATGGACACCAATAAACACGAATTTATGCGCCAATTCTTTGGGACAGCAGTGGGCAAGAATTCACAAGACAATTCGCTCCCACTCTAGTTTGGGCCGCTTAAAATTCAGGATCACTCCGACACGCGAATTTGTGATCCGCAGATAATTCAACATCAGTCCCTTTTCGTGGTCAGTGATCCGGTCAAGCACCTTTGTATCCACGACGATCGTATCAAAAGCGATCAGATCGGGAACGAACAGGCCAACTTGCCGGCCCTTGTAGAGCACATCGAAGGAAGGTTGCTGGCGAAACGGAATCTTCCGCAGACCAAACTCAACGACCAACGCATTTTCGTATGGCTTCTCGACGAGCCCGTGGCCGAGCGTGTTTAGAACTTCGATTGCGCAACCAACGATTTGAAACACCTCATCTTTGAGTAACAGCTTCTCTTCATTTGTGTCCATTCGTGTTCATTCGTGGTTAATCTTTTCAGCGCCGAAGTAGGGCTGTAATTTCTCCGGAATTCGCACGGAACCATCCGGCTGCTGATAATTTTCAATCAACGCGGCGAACAACCTCGGTAACGCCAATCCCGAAGCATTCAAGGTATGGCAAAACCGGTTTTTTCCATCGCGCTCCTTGAACCGAAGCCGCATCCGGCGCGCTTGGAAATCTTCAACATTTGAACAGCTCGAAACTTCAAGAAATGCATCCCGACCGGGCGACCAGACTTCGATGTCGTAAGTCTTAGCCGAGGCAAACCCCAGGTCACCGGTGCAAAGCTCGACCACTCGATAATGCAAGCCGAGCAGTTGCAACACTCGTTCGGCATCCGCGGCTAGCGACTCAAATTCTTCGTATGATTTCTCAGGCGTTGTGATTTTCACCAATTCTACTTTGTCGAATTGATGCACTCGAATGATCCCACGCGTCTCGCGTCCCGCCGCTCCGGCTTCGCGCCGGAAACACGGCGTATAGGCAACGAACTTTTTCGGAAGATCGGCAACGCTCAGGATCTCCTCCCGATAGAGGTTCGTTAGCGGAACTTCCGCAGTCGGCGCAAGAAAAAGTTGATTCTCTTCCAAGCCGTACATGTCCGCTTCAAACTTCGGAAGCTGCGATGTGCCGATCATGCAATCGCGTCGGACTAAAAACGGTGGGCTAACCTCGAAGTAACCGTGCTCGCGCGTATGCAGCTCGATCATGAAATTGATGAGCGCGCGTTCCAGTTTTGCACCGGCGCCAGTAAAACAGATAAAACCGCTCCCGCTGAGTTTTGTCGCCCACTCGGGATTGAAAAGATTCAATCTTGTGCCGAGCGCGACGTGATCAGCCGGCTTGGTAAGTCGCGATTTCTCGCCCCAGCTGCGAACGACCCGGTTTGCGTTGGGATCTTTGCCAATTGGAACGCTCTCATGTGGCAAGTTTGCAATTTGAAGAACCAGATTGTTTTGCTCGGCCTCGGCAGCAGCGGCTCGCGCATTGAGACTAGCGATCTGATCGCCGATTTCGCGAACGCGTTCCTGCAACTCATCGGCCGCTTCGCCTCGGGCAAGTTTTTTGCCGATCTCCTTGCTCAGGCGGTGGCGGTCGGCATTCAACTGTTGCAGCACCGTTTCCAGTTTGCGGCGTTCCGCATCTGCACCCAGGACCTCATCGATTTTCGCTTCATCGCCGCCGCCGCGCGTCGCGAGTCGCGCACGCACGAAATCGGGCTTCTCTCGAATCAGACGAATGTCCAGCATGGCGCAGTATGAATGACGAATGTCTAATGTCTAATGACGAAGGAATGACGAAATCCAAACATTAAATGCGCATCACACGGCTCTTCGTACTTCGTCATTCGTCATTCGTCATTCGAGCTTCGTCATTTGGTTATGGCTGAAGCCCGCATGTGACAACAGCTCGCCTCTGACGATATTCTTCTCGTGGAGAAGTTAGATCTGCTTGCTGTCGCGCTCGGTCTCGCCGCGCTTGCCGGTATCAATCTCTATCTGACTGTTTTCGTTACCGGACTCGCCATTCATTTTCACTGGATCACGCTGGCGCCGCAGTATCAATCGCTGGAGGTCCTCGGTAATCCGTGGATCATTACCATCGCCGGTATTCTGTATTTCCTGGAATTTTTCGCCGACAAGATCCCCTGGGTGGATTCTATCTGGGACGCGGTCCACACCGTTATTCGCCCGATCGGCGGTGCCTTGCTCGCAATTCAGGTGCTCGGCCATCCAAGTCCCGCGTTTACGGTAATCGTCGGATTGCTCGCCGGCGGCACGAGTCTTGTTGCGCACACCGTAAAAGCAGCGACGCGTCTCGCCAGTAACACTTCGCCAGAACCATTTTCGAACATTGGGCTAAGCCTGGGCGAGGACGCTGCGGTCCTAGGCGGACTAGCTCTCGTGCATTTCAATCCAGTGCTTGCCCTGGTCATTTTTCTAATCGGTATCGCTGCCTTCTTCTATTTTGCGCCGAAAATCTTGCGGGCTATGAAAGCGAAAATCTGGCTAGCCTGGAAAAAATTAAATGGACCAGCTGAGCGGGGCCTTTCAGTGGAATTGCCGGTTACATTGCCGACGCGACTAGCGTCCGTTTTCGCGCACGAAAATGTATTAGGCGAAACGATCGCATGGGCTGCGCCATGCATCAGCGGGCGCGGCCACCGCATCCCCGCAAACCTTTTTGGCGCGCTCATCGCCACGAACGAAGAACCGCGCAGACTCATCTTCGTGGCCCGCAAAGGGAGACGCCCATTTGCGCGCACCATTGATATGGAGGACTTGGTCGTAGGTCGTGAGCCGCGATTTTTGTTCGAGAACCTCATCGTCTCACCTGCTGGTGGGCAGGGCCCAAAATATTCGTTCATTTTTCCGCGACAGGATGCAGCGTTCGTTGATCAGATTGTTCACCAATTGCGAGAGCGGCTGCGCGAACCTGCGTTGCAGGAACAAGGAGCGGCGATTTCTTGATCGCAATGTGTTCAGCGTCAAAGGCACATGATTCACGGCTCAGCCTGGGGCAGCGCCCCAGGATTGTGCCATTAAAGACGTTAGCGCTGAAAGCGCGATTCATCTTCTGTCGCCTGGGATGAGAACATGCGCTTGACTGACTCGCGCTTTCAGCGCTCGGCTACTTGGGGAATTGGATGCCTGGGGCGCTCCCCCAGGCTGGGATTGAGATCGCGCCTTTGGCGCTGAGATCCATAGCGCGCTAAGCTAAGTTAGATCACGTCTGCTGCTATCGCGCGCGGCGACATGTCGCCACTTTCAAAGCGCGGACATATCCGCGCACTCCAAAGCGACGCGTGACATTCGACCGTGCTCTCCTCATAATCTGCGCGTGTGCGCCCTTGCAGAACGCTACGCGCAGACGCGCGATACCGCCCGTGTACGTGAACGCGCGCTTTTCGTCTCGCCGCGCATCCCATCCGAGCTGGAGCTGCAAGCGCGCTGGTTTGCCGGAGATTTCGGCAAACATTTTGTCAGCACTGCTGGAGACCAAATCGATGTTGTCCAATTCGGCACTTGGAACCGCGAAGCTGGTCCCGACTTTCGTGATGCCGCTATTCGAATAAACAGCAGCGAGCCGGTTCGCGGTTGCATCGAAATTGATCTGCTCGATCGCAGCTGGGAAACACACGGTCACGCGATCAATCCAGCGTTCGACACGACTGTGCTTCACGTTTTTGTCGAAAGAAGCGATCGCGAATTTTTCACGCGGACGAAATCGAACCGCAATATCGCGCAGGTGTGCATCGACCCCGCGACGCTGCCCGAGGCATTTGCTGCAAACGTCCCGCTCGCTCGGCCGGGGCGCTGTCAGGCA
>Ga0209266_1002398_pt1 | contig 11849 bp, 13 predicted proteins | sample GraSoiAngelo_132_FD_185889 | JGI IMG/M metagenome (GOLD analysis project Ga0209266, IMG submission 185889) | Grasslands soil microbial communities from the Angelo Coastal Reserve, California, USA - 14_0929_02_40cm (SPAdes) (version 2) | ecosystem: Environmental > Terrestrial > Soil > Grasslands ...
CATCTGTATTTAGAATCTACTCGCAGCTTGCTGTCCAAAGTCATACGTTCAATCCTGCCTTTTCTGCTGGAGGGAAAGCCTTCTATCCTCCAGCAGAAAGGACGAAATGCGCCCGAATCATGCCGGCGGTCTCAAGATGCACAGTCAGCCGTCTGGCAATGTTCCGTGCAATTGGCCATCATCATGTGCTGCATTGGTTCGCCTTGGCTTTTATTCGTAGCGACCAGTGTCGTCGTCGCGCGGAGCAGGCGATTGACCGCGTACGTGCTCTGCGATTTATCGAACCCCGTGAGATCGGAATCGTTGCGGAAGGTCATATCCAGAAACTCCTGGAAGCGATGATCCTCACCGACAGCATTCTTCAGGTTGGCTATCGTCAGGGGAAGGACACGCTGTGTGGGACCAACGCTGAAGAAGTACGCTGGCTCTACCGCACCCTTTCGAACCAAACGATCCGTCTTGTAAATGTAAAGAGGCCCTGCCTCGCGGATCTCGTACGGTTTATCGCCGACGAACCGATAAGAGCGCCCATGCGAGTCGCGAAATCCATAGACGTCGCTCTTGCTCGACTTGGTGATCTGCTGTTCGGACATCAGCTTTCCGTTTGTGAAGTCATCGGCGGTGAGATAGACACCGCCGGTTGTTTTGTCCGATGTACCCGCTAGTGCGGTGAAACTCATGGTAAAGGTCAGCATCAAAATCGCAATTGTGTATTTCATCTTCGTTACTCCTTCGTTCAATTCAGAATTTCGAGTGATTAAAGTGGGTTGATCCTTGACGCGCGGTTTAGGCGTTTCAGTGAAGGAGTGTCGCCGTGCGTCGCCGTGCGTTTCCACCACACCCTCCGCCGGCCAAACCACCGCAACCTCGCATCATGAGAAATGCAAACAGAACAAAACCAGCAATCGAGAGTAATGTTTGCCAATCCATGTTTGTGTTCCTCCTTAATCGCGTCTTGTCGCGCTGGGCGAAATCCCTTTGAATTTGCCCTCTGCATACGAATTCTGAGAAACACGAGGATTCGTTACATGGCGGCTATCAGAAAAGTTCACCGCCGTGGGCGTTTCAAATGTAACCAGTTGCGGAGGATCGCCGAACTAATGGATGTGCGTTCGATTGAGCCTGAACTCCGATCACTGATGGTCGCCGGGCTGGAAGGTGATGCGGCCGCGCATAAGATGCTGCTGGAAAAATTGAGCGTCCAGTTGCGTGGCTATTTCAAAGCACAGCTGGGCCGCTATGGCCGAGACCCAGTGGAAGCCGAAGATCTGGTCCAGGAAGTATTGATTGCAGTCCACACCCGGCGACATACATATGATCGTTCGCAGCTCTTGACGCCGTGGGTCTACGCCATCGCGCGATACAAATTTTCCGATTACCTGCGTAGGAGCAAGATATCGAGGACGGACGTCCCGATCGAAGACGCAGAAGCGCTGACCGCTTACAACGACAGCGCACAAGTTGAAAGCAATTTAGATCTCGACAAACTGCTCGCTGGAATATCGCCAAAAACGCGGCAGGCCATTCAATACGTGAAACTCGAGGGTTTAAGCGTGAGCGAGGCAGCAGCACGATCCGGAATGTCGGAGTCCGCCGTCAAAGTAGCGGTTCATCGTGGACTGAAAGCTTTGGCGACGATGATTACGAAAAAGGAGCCGAGATGAGGACGGACAAACTGATTGATATCCTCAGCACGAATGTTGAACCAGTCAAACCGGGACTGCTTGAGAAAACGCTGGCTTGGGCCGTAGTCGTTGGTGGCACCACTGCCTTCTGTTTAATGCTCGCAACAGTTGGGGCACGACGCGAAATTCTCAACGGTTCCGAACTCGGCTTTTTCGCACTCAAGATCGGTTGGACACTCAGTCTGATTCTTATCGGATACCTGCTGCTGACTAAACTCATCCGCCCGGTTCAAACCGGACGGAAGCTGGTCGCGGTCATCTCATTTTCATTCCTCGCGGTCGCGGTCGCAGGTGCTGTGGCTCTCATAGGTTCGGCGGATCGGCGCATCATTATTCTCGGAACTCAATGGGTAACGTGTGCGCTGTGTATACCGCTTTTCGCCACCGTTCCGTTTATTCTGTTGATCTGGGCTTTGCGCAAAGGGGCGCCGACGAACCTGAAGCGCACTGGCGCGATCGCCGGCCTGGTCGCGGGCGCCCTAGGCGCCATGGCTTACGCGTTCCACTGTCCCGATGATTTTCTGCCATTTCTCGCGATCTGGTACGGTGGGCTGATTGCGTTGTGCGCCTTCATTGGTGCGAAGTTCGGGCCTCGTCTTCTGCGATGGTAGCGATCATTCGGAATTCGGTGAATGAATCGCAGTTCCTCCTTATCGATGGCCGCTGGTGCAAAAAAAGCACCAGGAGTGCCGATTGATCTGTTCAAGGGATCGGCGGAAGAGATCCCTCTGGACGACAAAACCATCGATACCGTAGTCACAACGTGGACGCTCTGCACGGTTCCCGACGTCAAGCGCGCCCTCTCAGAGATGCAGCGCGTTCTGAAACCAACCGGCCACGTGCTGTTCGTCGAACACGGCCAGTCGCCCGATGCAAACGTCAGACGCTGGCAAGACCGTCTCACACCTCTGTGGCGCTGTCTCGCCGGCGGTTGCCACCTGAACCGCGAAATCGCCCAGCCCAAAAAACAGACGCTGTCCAAAAATGGAACGTCAGCCTTGAATTTTCAATGTTCTGCTTTCATTCTTCCAATTGTCTTCGCACAGCATCTTTTTCTAGGGCTATCTCAATCGTTGAACGAAGAGCGCTCTCCTGAAACGGTTTAACTGGCGAAATCTATACGTGCGAGATGCTTCGCCTGATAAAGTTTCTCGTGAATGAGGGCCATGGAAATGATGCGGTTCTGGCTTGCGATAAAGGCGTCACGAACATCACGCTGACCGGTTCCCATTGCCTGAAGTTCGAGCAGACTAGAGATAATGTTGAGATTGTTTTTCATCCGATGGTGGATCTCTCGAAGAAGAACCTCTTTCCGTAGATTACTGTAAACTACATTCCTGGAAATAAACAGAGCGCGAATCGACTCACCTAATATGTAACCCGGCTGGGGGCTAAGTTTTATTTGTAAGAAAAGGCCAAAATTTTACCTCCCCCGCGGAATAGCAAAGTAAAAAGTTGAACTTTTATCCGGCTATGTCCGAGGAATCGGAGGAATCGTACAGGCTACGTTGAGAATGTAGAGGCTACGTGTGCTCGTTCCGGGGCGCCGTTTCGTCGAATCCACCCCGGTCCTGCGTCTTGAATCCTCCGGCCGCCCGGACTCTCGTGAATCCACGCCTCCCGACTCCCGGCCTGGTTTACCGGCTGGTTTACACCCAAATACATTTACATCAATGCCAGGTTCAGCGATAACGTACCCAGGCTTCCCGCCATCTGGCGTGTTGAGACCCTGATGTTCATGACGGACACGTACACCAAGGACAAACAGATGGTTCTTGCGGGAATTCAGCCCGAAGAAATTAAGTGCACGGCGATCCTATCGCGTAGACGCGCAAATTCGCGTGAACTTATAAGGCCCCTCGGTTAGAGTAGGCGACTTCTATGCCACAAACAGTCGAGCATCAATTTGAACGGATGACCGTGGGAATGGTGCTGGATCGCGCCTTCCGTTTGTACTCTCAGAACTTCCCGCTGATGTTTGGGATCACCGCTGTTCTGAATGTGCCCCTTCTAATCGTGACGGCATGGCCATTACTAATGGTCATTGTCGGAAGCCGTCCGTTCATAGTGGCGGCGGCAACTGTCTCGCTAGGTTTAACCGGACTGGCGCTGCTGATCATTTATCCACTAGTCACCGCCGCGATTACAAAGGCGGTCAGTGATCGCTATCTCGGCAATGCCGTGACGGTTCAATCCGCGCTGAAGGAGGCGTGGGCGAGCGTCGGCACTCTGCTGCTGACGCAATTCGTCGTGGGCGTCATGGTGGCCGTCGGTTTTCTGCTTCTGTTTGTACCGGGGATTCTTTGGACATTGTCGTACGCGCTCGTGCCTTCAGTCGTGATGCTGGAGGCTTCGGACCGGCGGAACATGCACATGAATCGCAGCGAAATTCGCCGCCGCAGTTGGGAACTGGTGCGAGGGAACCGCGGCAAGGTCTTCGTGGTGCTCATGGTGTTCGTGCTGATGCAGATCTGTCTGAGTACGGGCGCCACTTGGATCGCCGGCATGGGCTTAGATTCGACTTCGGACGTCGGAAGCAGCATTGAATCGATCATTAGACAGGTCATCGCCATCGTGATTTCACCTCTGCAAACGATCGCGATCACACTCCTCTATTATGATTTCCGAATTCGCAAAGAAGGATTCGACCTGGAAATGTTGAGCCAGGCGATTGGCGGACCAACAGTCAACGCATGACCGCAGCCACGCCTGAAGAGATCCGTCGAATAACCCAGAACGTCCTGGACCGCCCGGAATTTCTGCCCAGGCTGGACTGGACGCGGCTCATCTTCGAGACGGTTTGGAAATGGCTCCGGCAAATCGCCGAATGGTCCGCACGCAATCCGGATTTATCGAAATGGCTCATCATCGTCCTGAGCATTCTGCTTGTCCTTCTCCTGGCTCACATCATCTACACGGTGGTGCGCGAGTTCATGTCCATCCGCGGGCGTGACAGCGCGCACGTTCGGCAACGACCGGTTTCCGCACTCGAAGGAATCGCCGAAAACTGGAGCGATGCATTTCGCGTGGCGCGCGCCGCACTGGATGCGGGCGACCTATACAAGGCCGTTTGGGTGACGCATCGAATACTGTTGTCGGTCCTCGACCGGATGGAACAGATTAAGTTCATTCGATGGAAGACCAACTCGGACTATCTGCGCGAGTGCCGCGAAAGCAGCCCTGCCGCCGCGACACTGACGGAACTGACGGACGCCTATGAGCGTGTAATTTATGCACATCGTCATTTCGATCGGCAGGAGGTGGTGACTCTTTTGGCGCGTGTGGAAGCTCTGGCGGCTGAGGCGCATCAATGAAGTGGCCTGCTTCGAACCGGCGCACAGCTATAGCCGCTGCAGCCGCGTGTCTGGTGCTGATCATCTGTATTGCGGTGCTCACCGCCAAAACGTCCACCGACGTTCTCGCACGGCCCTCGACATTTTTCACCGATTCCACCGGGGCTCGAGCCATGTATCTGATCGCGCAGCGAACGCTGCCGGTGGTGGAACAGTGGCGGCTTCCTATCACGGAGCTGAAGCTGCCCGCATCCTCAGGCGCAACCCTCATCGCGATGGCGCCCGACACCTTCGGCCAGGACGAAGCCAGGGCGCTCGATCAGTGGGTCGCCGCAGGCGGCCAATTGATTCTTGCGTCCAACACCGATTGGCATGTGCAGAGAAGCGCCCGGGATCGGGCCGTTCAGGATTTTCTCGCTCGTCATGACATCAGGCCGGGACTGCCCGCGCGGAACGCGGTGAACGCGGCGGTGACTAAACCTATCGGGAAGGGCCGGATTGTCTACGTATCCGAAAGCTACGCGTTCTCAAATGCTTCGTTGCGCGCCACCGACAATGCCGTATGGCTGATCGAGCGTTGTACGGAATGGGGCGGAACGACATTCTTCGATGAGTATCATCATGGGTTCGGCGCACAACGCGGTCTGACCTCGTTAACATGGACGTTTCTCCTGACGCCATGGGGTTTTGTCTGCGGCCAAATTGCGTTGGCCGGCGTCGTGTTCCTTCTCGGTAGCAAGCGGCGGTTTGGACGGCCGCTTGAAGAATTGCCGGCGGAGCGCACCAATCCGATCGAAACTGTCGAAGCGCTTGCCGGCCTGTTTGAAACAGCGCGGGCGCGAGCGTTATCGGCTCGAGCCATTCATCGACATCTCAATTCGTATTTATCCGGTCTTATCGGGTATCGCACCGACGTCCTCAGTGAGCAGTCGCACGAGCGGCTCGCCGGCCCGTTAGGAATCGCAAAAACGGAGTTAGCCGCGTACTCCAGCGACGCGCGCGCGATAATTTCCGGACGTGCGCGAACGGATGAAGACCTGGTGCGGTTTGCACTGAGGGCCGCCGCGATCGCAAGGAGCTTTAACCATGACGCCGTCTGAAGCAGGCGTTCAGCCGCTGCTGGCTGATCTTAAGAAAAGCCTGGCCGAGATCATCGAAGGCCAGGACTCCGTCATCGACAACGTGATCGTATCGCTCGCCGCCGGCGGTCATGCATTGATTGAAGGCGTGCCTGGCGTCGCCAAGACGCTCCTGGCGCGCAGTCTGGCGTCCGCAGTGCGCGGCAGCTTTTCCAGAATCCAATTCACTCCCGACCTCATGCCCGCCGATATCACCGGAGTCAACGTCTTTGAGCCGAAAGCCGCGGAATTCCGTTTCCGGCCCGGACCGTTATTCGCCGACGTGGTCTTGGCCGATGAAATCAATCGCGCCCCCGCCAAGACGCAAGCTGCGCTTCTCGAAGCCATGCAGGAAGGGCAAGTCACCATCGACGGCGCGACGCACGTCCTTTCACCGATGCTGACCGTGCTCGCGACGCAAAATCCGATCGAGTACGAAGGCACATACCCGCTGCCGGAAGCGCAACTCGATCGGTTCATGATGAAGATTATCGTCGGCTACCCTGCACTGAAATCCGAGCGCCTGATGATCACCCGCATGCATCAACTCGGAGATCAGGTTCAGCATCCCGAGAAAACAGTCAAAGCTGTTCTTACTCCGGCACAGTTACTGGAGATACGGTCCGCGGCGCATCGCGTTGAAGTCGATGAGTCCATCATCAATTACATCGTGGAAATCATCCGCAATTCACGGACTGCCTCCACGTTGAGTTTGGGCGCGAGCCCTCGTGCGGGAGTGATGCTCCTGCGCGCGGCCAAAGCGATAGCGTTGGTTCGAGGCAAGAGCTACGTCACGCCCGATGAGGTGCGCGACGTCCTCTTTCCTGTGCTTCGTCATCGCGTCCGCCTGACGCCTGAAGCGGAAATCGAGGGCCTCACCGCAGATGCGTGTCTCGAATCCTTGGCCAAGCGAGTCGCGGTGCCACGCTGATGGTTCCCACCCCCCGTCTGGTTAGGTTTTTGACATTCGGATCGGCGTTATGGCTGCTATGGCTTGCCTTTCCCGCGGGCTGGCTCGCGGGCGCGGCCTATCTACTCCTGCTCGGCGCGTTGTGCATCGCGGAATACCGGGCTTTACCTTCCGCAAGCGCCTTCGAATTCGATCGGGATTTCGGCAGGTTTGCGCTCGGCAGTCTTACCGATGTGCGGGTCACTGTGAGAAACACCTCCAAGCGTTTTGTTGAGCTCAATGCACGAGACGAACTTCCCGCAGGTTTGGAGCAGGCCGCGCCGATTCCGGAGTTGCACTTAGCCGGCAAAACAGAATGTGAGTTCGTCTATCAAGTGCGGCCTATGCGCCGCGGCCGTTATCAACTGAAGACGATGGCCGTGAGAATTCGGGGCCGCCGCGCGCTCATCGAGAAACAAGTCCGAATTCCTGTTCCCGCGGAGGTCCGCGTGTATCCGCGGTTTTCAGCCGCCGATGAGGTCCATCTTCTCGCACGGATCAGTCAGCGCGACGAGGATGTACGCCGCCCTCGCCGAGTCCACGGCCGCGGCACGGACTTCGAAAGTCTTTCGCCATATTATCCGGGTGAAGATTTGCGTTTAATCGATTGGAAGGTGAGCGCCAAGCGCGGCCACTTGATCACGCGGCATCTGCAGACCGAGCGTGGGCAGCAAGTTTCCGTCATGATCGACAGCGGCCGGCTCATGGCGTTGCGTATCGGCGAGTACTCCCGATTCGAGCACGCACTGAACGCCACGGTGATGCTCAGCTACGTCGCGCAGAAGCGAGGCGACGCGATCGCGGTGTCGACGTTTTCGGATCACGTGGAGTCTTTTGTTCCACCCACCCGCGGCACCCTCATCATGCCCCGAGTGTTGGATGCGCTCTCCACCGCCGAAGTGAAGCAAGTGGAGTCCGATTACTGGCAAGTCGTGGGACAAATCATGGACCGGTTAAAGCGGCGCAGTCTTCTGATTATGATCACGGATGTGCTTGATCGAGCCGGCAGCACGGGCCTGTTGATGAATCTCACACGCGCCGCAGCGCGCCACCTCGTGCTGTGCGTCGTACTCACAGAGCCGCTGATTGCCGAGCTCGCAAATTCCGAACCGGCAACGATCCAGGAGGCCTACATTAAAGCAGCCGCTTGCCATCTGAAATTGCAGCGGCAGCTCGCGCTCGACGACATGCGCAGCCGTGGGATCCTGACGCTGGAAACGGCGCCGCAAAAACTCACGGTGCAACTCATATCGCGGTATCTCGAAATTCGAAAGGCGAACTTGCAATAGAGAGGGGCGGGGGGGACCGGCCAGCAGTGAAAAGGCCGCGAAGCGGTGTTCCGAACTGAACTGGCCGCTGGGTCCGACGCTAAGATAATGGACGATCAGATTTCCATTGTTACTCCGGATCACATCGAGCTCGAGTTCAGCCTCGCCGGCTTGGGTTCGCGGATGCTTGCGTTGATTATTGATGCGCTGTTGGTGGGCGTGATCCTCATCGGCGTGATCCTCGCGGCAGCCATACTCGGTTTTGGGAGCATCTTGGCGACGCAAAGGCTAGGCGCGGGTTCATGGGTCGTGGCTGTCGCTGTTCTCGCGTTGTTCATTGTGATGTGGGGATACTTCCTGTTATTCGAGGCGCTGAACAACGGCCAGACTCCTGGCAAACGCTGGACCGGCATTCGCGTTGTACGAGACAACGGTCTGCCGCTCGGTTGGAAAGAGTCGGCGCTGCGCAATCTGGTCCGCGCCGCCGATATTCTTCCGCCGCCGGCATGTATCGTCGGCGGTCTCTCTATCATTTTTTCCAAGACGGGAAAGCGATTGGGCGACCTGCTCGCAGGCACGATTGTCGTCAGTCATGGCCCTCCGTTGGAGCCTGCGCAGCGCACTTCACGATGGGGCGCCGCCTGGATCGTCAAGGTCGAAAAGGGCCGATCGCGCCAAGGCATGATGGTCGGAGACATGCGCGTCGATGCGCAGCAGTTGCAAATCATCGAGCGCTTTCTTGCGCGGCGAGACGCTTTGCCGCCGTCTCAACGGCAGAGCCTGGCCTGGAGAATAGCGCAGCCCTTTCTTTCAGCGTTAGGTGAAGATGCCGCGGAATTGCAACGCCGGCCCGACCGCTTCCAGGTCTGTGAGCAGGCGCTGCAAAAAATCATGGCGCTAGCAGACGCGACGCCCTCCGCGTTAACGGAAATGGTTTCCGAAGATGACGCCGACGCAAAGCGCAGACGGTGGCGGGAGTTCAATCAGAAGATCAGCCGGTTCGAACGCGCCCGAGGCGGTGATCTGCGGCGCCTGAATCCTGATCAGCTCACGGAGATCATGGACGGCTACCGGACATTGGCCTGCGATCTGGCGCGCGCGCGTTCGATGGGTAAGAATTCGGCTGTCGTCCGGCACCTGAATGGCATCGCGGTGCGGGCTCACAGCGTTCTCTATCGCCGCATTCTCACCACCGACCGGCGTCGGGGACCGGCATGGGTGAGCCGTTTTCCGATGGCGGTGCGCAGCCATCTTGCAGCAGTTGGACTATCCGCGTTGCTGCTGTTCGGACCTGCAGTCATCAGTTATCTCGCGGTGCAGATTCGCCCGGAGTTCGCCTATGATCTCGTTCCGCAAAGCTTCCTCGACTTTGAACCTGCGCGTCCCGAGTCTCTTCACAACATACCTGAGCTCGCGCGTCCGATCGCCGCGTCGAGCATCCTGACCAACAATATTCAGGTCACCCTTCTTGCCTTCGGCTTTGGATTGACTGCGGGCATCGGAACCGCTTTCGTCCTCATTACCAACGGCATCCAGTTAGGCGCCGTTGCAGGATGGATGACCGCGAAAGGCAACAGCAGCGCGCTGTGGGGCTGGATCATGCCGCATGGCGGAACGGAACTTCTCGCGATCGTGCTGGCCGGCGCTGCAGGTTTCATGCTGGCGCGCGCCATCATCGCCCCGGGGGAAATCCGCCGCCCGACGGCCCTTCGCCGCGTGGCTATTCCGGCTTTGACGATCGAGCTCGGCGTGATGGTCATGCTCATATTCGCCGGCCTGATTGAGGGATTTGTCTCCCCCAGCTCGATCGGTTTTCCCGCCCGCATTGCCGTCCTCAGCGCATCACTTATTTTTTGGTTCGGTTACCTGGCTTTGGCGGGCCTCCGCTCGGAACTGTAGGCGCAGTCTACAGTTCCGGTGGCTTACCTTGCATCTAAAGTAACTCCCCAATAGATTAGCCAGTTAGCGAGGTGGGTGTGGATGGCGATTTTCATGCGTCATCCGCGGCGATTTGAATGGGGAGCCGGCTCCCACTATACCGGCGATGGCAATTTGCCCGATACTACCGAAATCCCGATCCAGTAGACTAGATAGTAAGGAGTGAGAATGGACCCGCGTTATCCCATCGGAAAATTTAATTGGAGCGGATCGAGCACGGCTGAGGAGAGAAGCCGTTTTATCGACGAGATTGCTGCCGTACCGCAGCTCATGCGCAGTGCAGCCGCCGGACTGAATTCGAGCCAACTGGACACACCGTATAGAGACGGCGGATGGACTGTGCGTCAGGTCGTGCATCACCTTCCCGATAGCCACATGAACAGCTACATCCGGTTTAAACTCGCTTTGACGGAACACGAACCGACGATAAAGCCATACAACGAGGCTGTATGGGCGGAACTCACCGATGCCCGCACGGCACCAGTAGAGCCGTCACTGAATTTGCTCGAAGGTTTACACCACCGATGGACCTTACTGCTCCGATCGCTCTCCGCTGAGGACGTGAAAAGGAAGTTCTATCATCCGGAACTCGGCGTGGTGACAATCGAACAGTACATCGCGCTCTACGCATGGCACGGAAAACACCACGTGGCCCACATCACGTCCTTGCGCGAACGCCAGGGCTGGCATCGGCAGAACCCAGGACTCACCTGAGGCCCAGCATCGACGTCCCGGAATAAAAAGCGCCGGCAAAGGAAGCGACCATATAAGTGGCGAGCGCCCCTCCGATCATCGCCTTTATTCCGAGCCTGGCGATGTCATGTCTCCGGGAGGGAGCCAGCGGAGAGATCCCGCCGATTTGGATGGCGATGGAAGCGAAGTTTGCAAAACCATTGAGCGCGTACGAGACGATAACAATCGAGCGTGGATCCAGACGCTCAACTTCTCCGCGCGCAGCCGCGCCAAGATGCGCGGCCAGATCCGAATACGCGACAAACTCCGTCAGAACCAGTTTTTCGCCGAGCAGCCTGCCGACAACCAAGCAATCTTTAGCCGGTGTTCCCATAGCGAATGCGACCGGCCAATGGAGAAAACCAAGAATACTCTGCAGGGACAACTGGGTACCGGCGGCCAGGGGTCCAAACGCCATATAGGCGATGTCTGCGGTGATTGCGACTCCCAGAATGGTTCCCCACGCTTTTATTCCATAGGCCTTTTTGGCGTCACTCTGAAAAAACAACGGAAGCCAGACAGCGACTCCAATTAATCCCAGTAACCTCCCCAGGTCGGGGCCAAGCGCGCTTCGCGCTGCGACGTATAGGGCGGCAATCGCGGGCAAGGACCACCACACGAGGGTGTCTCGCGGTGGGCCGTACTTCTCCATCGCAAATAAGCTCAGCAGAACAGACACTGCAATGAGATTGAATTGCACAAGCCCATTCGGATCGCTGAAAAAAGTACCCAGCCACGCGATACCGAGATTAACCATGCCCAGCAAGGCGATGAACACAATCAACATGGCCCCGACATTGATTGCAAGCTGCCATCCGATCGTGGTTCCGTTTGCCGCAGCGTCCAGGACATTCGCGTCCTCAATT
>Ga0209266_1002404_pt1 | contig 11837 bp, 10 predicted proteins | sample GraSoiAngelo_132_FD_185889 | JGI IMG/M metagenome (GOLD analysis project Ga0209266, IMG submission 185889) | Grasslands soil microbial communities from the Angelo Coastal Reserve, California, USA - 14_0929_02_40cm (SPAdes) (version 2) | ecosystem: Environmental > Terrestrial > Soil > Grasslands ...
ATTCCTGAATTGATCGAGGCCATCGCCGAGCACGAGAGGATGATTGATCTCACCCGCCCACCCCAGGCGCGCCAAGACGCGCCTCTTCCCGGTGATCTTCACGCGAAACCCGCCACCTAAACTGGCGGAACTAGTGCTTCGGCTTTCTCCCGGTCACGAGATAGGTCAGCATCTCTCCCCGACCCTTGACCGGAATCTTGCCCCGCTCCTGAAACAGGTAGCCATCGCGGACCCGATTGTACGTCTCAGCCGTGACCTGGATGCTCCCGGCGGGCGCTGATGATTCCATCCGGCTGGCGACATTCACGATCTCGCCCCACAGGTCATAGCTGAATTTCTTGGTGCCGATCACGCCGGCCACCACGGGACCTGTGTGGATGCCGATCCGCATCTGGAGCGGTTCGCCGGAAGGCGTGACCTGGCGCGCCAGGGCGGCCTGCATGTCCAATGCCAGCTCAACCACCGCCCATGCGTGATCTGTGCTGGGAGTCGGCAGGCCGGCGGCCACCATGTATTCGTCGCCCATGGTCTTGATCTTCTCGACCTCGTACTTCTCGGCAAGGCGGTCGAATTCAGAGAATACTGCGTTCAGCAGACTGACCAGCTCGGTGGGAGGGATGCTGGCTGTCAGCCGCGAGAAACCGACGATATCGGCGAAGAGCACGCTGACCTCGGCAAAGCTGTCGGCGATGGGCTCTTCGCCCTGCTTCAACCGCTCGGCAATGGGCTTCGGCAGGATGCTGAGCAGCAGGCGCTCCGACTTCTCCTGCTCCTCTTGCAGCTTCTTGATGTAGAACTGCTCCCGGTCCCGTAGCCGCTTCTTCTCGAGGGACGCGTTGACCCGCGCGTTCAGCAACACCTTCTGGTACGGCTTCAGGAGATAGTCTTCCGCGCCCAGTTCGATGCACCGCGCGGCGCTGTTGAGCTCGTCCGATCCTGACAGCACCACCACCGGCAGGTGACGCAAGGCCTGGTCGGTCTTGAGACGTTCCAGCACCTGGTAGCCGTTCATTTCCGGCATGCCAATGTCGAGCAGGACGAGGTCGAACGGCTTCGACCATAGCAACTCCAGTGCGATACGCCCGTTTTCGGCGAACGTAAGGCGATGCCCCTGCCGCTTCAGATGAATCGCGAGCAGCTCACGGTCGTCGGCGTTATCGTCCACGATCAGGATGGAGGCCGGTTCAACGTTCATAGGTCTCGGCACGCAGGAATGGCAGGGTTCAGTTCTCCTCGTTGTTGAGGATGCGAAGGAACCGGGGCCTGAGCACGAGGTCGAACACGTCCTCCTTTCCGGGAAACAGCTCTAGAATTTCCTCCTTCGTCCGCTCAATGAGGTGGAGCGCCTGCTCGCGACTCATTGGCTGAAAGCGGAGCCGGTAGGCGGTCAAATCCGCTCGCAGCCGAAGCCGCAGCATGCGAATGTGTTCCTCCCGAATGTCCCGAGGGTTAGCCACGTAGCTCAGGAGAAACTCGGCGGGCGTTTCTCCAGAAACGCTCGCGTCCCTTCTTTCTTGTCGGGCGTCTCGCACAGCTCGCCAAACAGCTCGGACTCGCGAGCCAGACCCTCGGCCAGGGGGCTGTCGAGACCGGTCCGGATCGCCCGCAGCGCGGCCTGGGTTGCCAGCCGCCCCTTGGCCGTGATCATGCCGGCCAGTTTCTGAGCCGTCAGCAGGACTTCTTCGGGAGGGACGACCCGGTTCACCAGTCCCCACGTTAACGCCTCTTCCGATTTGATGGTTTCGCCGGTCAGGATCAATTCGGCGGCCTTGGACGGACCGATGATGCGGGGGAGCCGCTGGGTCCCGCCGAATCCGGGAATGAGTCCCAACTTGATTTCCGGCAGGCCAAGCAGGGTGCCCGCCGCCGCCACCCGCATGTGGCAGGCCATGGCCAGCTCCAGGCCGCCACCGAGACAGGCCCCGTTGATCGCCGCGATGACTGGCTTGTCGAATCGCTCGATCCGGTTGAGCAACGCCTGCCCGCGCCCGGACAGCTCCGAGCCCTGATGCATGGTATTGAGGTCGGCGAGCTCCTTGATATCGGCGCCCGGGCTGAAGAACTTCCCGCTGGCGGTCAGGATGATGACCCGGACGGCGTCGTCCGCTTCCAACTGCCCAAAGGTCTGATCCAATTCTTTCAGGACCGGCGTGCTGAGGAGGTTCGACGGCGGGTTGTTTAACGTGACGGTGGCGAGGCGTTCGGCGACGGTGACGGTCACAAACTTGGTAGCCATGACATGGTCCTCGGGATTGTTAATCTACGCTTCTACCATAGCAAAATCCCGCTCTTTGCGCTATCGCTGATGTGGTACAATTTTCTTTGACCAAGTTCAGTTTGGGAGGGGAACCTGCGTGATTGCCGATCGCCTCGCCGCCTACGCTCAGTCGCTCCGTTACGAAGACCTGACCACCGGCGTCGTCCACGAAGTCAAGCGTCGCGTCCTGGACAGCCTGGCCTGCGCCTTCGGCGCGTGGACAGCCGAGCCCTGCGTGATCGCCCGCCGGATCGCGCAGGCGGTCACGGTTCCCAACGGCGCGACGCTGTGGGGCACGGGCCACAAGACTCTCCCGGACCTGGCCGCCTTCGCCAACGGCGCCTTGGTCCGCTATCTGGACTTCAACGACACGTACCTGTCCAAGGAGCCGGCTCATCCCTCCGACAATATCTCAGCCGTCCTCGCGGCGGGAGAAAGTGTCCGGGCGTCCGGCAGGCAGGTCATCGAGGCGATCGCCTTAGCGTATGAGACTCAGTGCCGCCTCTGCGACGCCGCGGCGCTGCGGCCGCGAGGCTGGGACCATGTCACCTACGGCCCGTTCTCATCCACCCTCGGCACGGCAAAGGTCCTGAGGCTTTCGAAGGGGCAGACCGTGCAGGCGATCAACCTGGCGGGGGTGGCAAACGTGGCCTTGCGGCAGACGCGGGTCGGGGACCTCTCGATGTGGAAGGCGTGCGCCTTCGCCAATGCCGCGCGCAATGGCGTGTTCGCCGCGATGCTGGCGCGGCTCGGGATGACCGGCCCCTCGCCGATTTTTGAAGGCCAGAAAGGCTTCATGGAGCTCGTGTCCGGCCCGCTCGATCTGCCACCGTTCGGCGGCGAACGGGGACAGGCACCTGCCTCCGGCAGGAGCCAGTCCCCTGCGCGGGCTCCTTTTAAGATCCTGGAGACCTACATCAAGCATTACCCGGTGGAGTACCATGCCCAGTCGGCGGTGGAAGCCGCCCTGGTGGTCCGCGAGGAGCTGCTGAATAAGGAGGGGCGCTCGGCATTGTCCGGCATCGCCGAGATCGAGATTGGCAGCTATGACGTGGCGATCGAGATCATCGGCCGCGACCCGGAGAAGTGGCGCCCAGCGACGCGGGAGACAGCCGACCACAGTCTGCCCTATTGCGTGGCGGTGGCCCTGCTGGACGGCGCGGTCACCGTGCAGTCCTTCGACGCCAAGCGCCTGACCGATCCGCAGCTTCGTGCGCTCATGCAGAAGGTCCGTGTGATCGCGCAGGAAGAATTCATCGGGTGGTACCCGAAGGCGATGCCGTCGCGCGTGACGGTCCGGACGGCCGGCGGGAATGAGTACGTCAAGCAGGTGGATTATCCGTTGGGCCATCCCCGGAACCCCCTCTCGGATCGCGAGATCGAGGAGAAGTTCAGGAGCCTGTCCGCGGGCCTATTCGACCGGGCCAGGGCCGGCAAGGTGATCGACATGGTGTGGAAGCTGGAGACACTCAAAGGCATCGCGGCCTTGATGCCGCTGTTGAAGGTCACACGCCGTGGCTGACACACAGCGCCTATCGAAGCCACGCCGCCTGCGCGAGTTGATCGCGCGAGGCACCGTTGTGCTCCCCGGCGCGTTCAACGCGCTGACGGCCATGCAGATCGAGCGCGCCGGCTTCGACGCGGTCTATGTCTCAGGCGCCGGCATCGCGGCCGCACGGGGGCTGCCCGACATCGGCCTGCTGTCCATGGCGGAAGTGGTCGCCGACGCCGGGACTATCGCCCGCGCGGTCGCCATCCCGGCGCTGGCCGACGCCGACACCGGCTATGGCCCGCCCCTGTCGGTGATGCGGACGGTGCAGGTGTTCGAGCAGGCGGGCCTGGCGGGGCTCCATCTAGAGGACCAGGAGAGTCCCAAGAAGTGCGGGCACTTGCCGGACAAGCGCCTTGTATCCGTCCCGGAAATGGCGCAGAAGATCGGCGCAGCGGTGGGTGCGCGCCGCGACCCGGATTTTCTGATCGTCGCGCGGACCGACGCGAGGGCGGTTGAGGGGCTGGACGGGGCCGTCAAGCGAGCGCGGGCCTATGCGGACGCGGGGGCCGATGCGGTCTTCCCCGAAGCGCTGGAGTCCGCCGAGGAGTTCAAGGCGTTCGCGCAGGCACTCAAAAAGGAGGGTGTGACCGTGCCGCTCGTCGCAAACATGACCGAGTTCGGCAAGACCCCGTACCTGACCGTCAAGGAGTTCGAAGCGCTGGGCTATCGCCTCGTGCTGTTCCCGGTCACGGCGCTGCGGGTGGCCGCAAGGGCTATCGAAGCGCTGCTGGAAGAACTGAAGAGCCTCGGCACCCAGCAGCGGTCGTTGGACAAGATGCAGACCCGCCAGCGGCTCTATGAGCTCCTCCGCTATGCGGAGTACGAAAAGCGGGACGACGACATCGAGAAGCGCTATGGCCGATAAAGCCAAGGAAGAATACAGCCCCGGTCTGGAGGGCGTGATCGCCGGCGAGAGCGCTCTCTGCGAAGTGGACGAAGGCGCGGCCGGTCTCCGCTATCGCGGCTACGCGATCGGCGATCTGGCGGAGCAGGCCACGTTCGAAGAGGTCGCCTATCTATTGCTGTTCGGCAGGCTGCCCACACGCAAAGAGCTGGGCGACTTCACCGTGCAACTGCAGACGCAGTGGCCGCTGCCAGGTCCCGTGGAGGCCTTCATCGGCGTCGTCCCGCCGAGCGCGCACCCGATGGATATCTTGAGAACCGGCGTGTCGCTCTTGGGGATGACCGATCCCGATGCAGCCGATTCCTCCCGGGACGCGAACCTCCGAAAATCCGTCCGCCTCCTGGCGCAGATCCCCATCCTCATCGCCAACGCGCATCGCCTGGCGCACGCGAAGCGCCAGGTGCTGCCCAAGCAGGAGATGAGCTTCGCCGAAAACTTATTGTACCTGCTGACCGACCGGCACGACGACGAGCAGGCGAAGGTGATGGCGCGCGTGCTGAACGTCTCACTGATACTCTACGCCGAGCACGAGTTCAACGCCTCCACCTTCGCGGCGCGGGTGGCCGCCTCCACGCTGACCGACCTCCACGCCGCGGTGACCGCGGCCATCGCCGCGCTCAAGGGGCCGCTCCACGGAGGCGCCAACGAGGCGGTGGCCGCCATGCTACTGGAGATCAAAAGCCGCGACCGGGCCGAGCGCTGGTTGCACGATACGCTGGCGCAGAAGCGGCGCGTGATGGGTTTCGGCCATCGCGTGCTGCGCAAGGGCGACGCCCGCGCAGCCATCATCCAGCGTCATGCCGAGGACTTGAGCCGGACCTGCGGCGACACGCGGTGGTACGACATCGCGACCATCGTGGATCGGATCATGCAGCAGGAAAAGGGCCTCTACCCCAACCTGGACTTCTACACCGCCGTGGCCTACCTCTTGATAGGGATCCCCCGCGACCTCTACACGCCGGTCTTCGTCTGCTCGCGCATCGCCGGCTGGTGCGCGCACGTCATCGAGCAGCAGGACCACAATCGGCTCATCAGGCCGCGCGCGGCCTATGTCGGCCCGCCGCCGCAAGCGTATGTGCCCCTCGAGCGACGAACGTGACCGCATCCTGCAGGCCCGCGAGATGGGCGGGCCTCCGTTCCATTTACCCTGGCGTTCCTTCGCCGAGTTCTTTGACGAGCGCGTCCGCGACGCGCATCGCGCCGACAAGCCCTTCCTGACCTATTACGACGAGAGTCGCGGCGCGACCGAGCCGGTCCGCCGGGTGTACAGTTACGCCCGCTTCGGCGAACTGGTGGGACGGGCCGCCACCGTCATGCGCGAGCGCCTGGGCCTGCGGCGCGGCGATCGGGTGGCGACGGTCCTCTTTAACCACGATCAGACGGTGCTCGTGTACTTCGCCGCCTGGACCCTTGGCGTGGCGGTCGTGCCGATCAACGTCGAAGAATCCACTGAGAAGAAGCGCTACATCCTGGAGCATTCGGAAGCCTCGGTCGTGTTCTGCTGGCAGGACTCCCTGGACGAGATCAGGAGCCTGTTCGGCGGGCTCCCACGGCTTCGCGAGGTAGTCGCGGTGAATGATGAAGGGTTGTCGATGCCAGACGCGGGGATGCGGAGACACGGAGACGCGGCAGGCAGCCTCGACGACGAGGCCCTGATCGTCTATACCTCCGGGACCACCGGACCGCCCAAGGGGGTCCTGCTGACGGCGCGCAATCTCCTGGTGGACGCCGACGGCATCGCCGACTGGCACGGCTTCAGGCCGGACGACCGGCTGATGTGCGTGCTCCCGATCCACCACGTGAACGGCACGGTGGTGACGCTGGTTACGCCGTTCTATTTCGCAGGCGGAACGGTGCTGAACCGGAAATTCAAATCCGCCGTCTTCTGGCGACGGATACACGATGAGGGAGTGACCTGCGTCAGCGTCGTGCCGACACTGCTCGAGTTCCTGCTGGACGCGGATGAAGACCTGAAACCGTATCGGCTAGACCGCTTCCGCGGCGTGATCTGCGGCGCGGGGCCGTTGCTCAAGGAGACGGCCGCGCGCTTCGAGGACCGGTTTAGTTTTCCCATCCGGCACGGGTACGGGTTGTCGGAGACCACGTGCTATTCGTGCTTTCTGCCGAACGATCTCCCCGCCGGCCAGCGTCGCCGTTGGCTCACGGACTACGACTTCCCTTCGATCGGCATGCCGATCCGGCACAACGAGATGGCGATCCTGGATGATCGCGGGCATGAGGTTGCGGAGCATGTCCGCGGTGAGATCTGCATCCGCGGACGGACGGTCTGTACGGGCTATTTCAAGCGGCCGGACGCGAATGAGGCGGCGTTTCAGTGGGGCTGGTTCAGGTCAGGCGATGAAGGCTTCTACGTCCGTGACGAGAAGGGGCGCCCGTTCCTCTTCATCTCCGGCCGGATCAAGGAGTTGATCATCCGCGGCGGGGTCAATATCTCGCCGCTGGAAATTGACGACGTGCTGAAGGGGCACCCCGGTGTCCAGTTCGCAATGGCCGTGCCGTTCGAGAACCGGTACTACGGTGAGGAGATCGCCGCATATGTCGTACTGCGCGAGGGGATGACGCCGCCGACCGAAGCTGCCTTGCTGGAGCACTGCCGGATCCGCCTCCCTTTCTCCAAGCGGCCCAAGGTCATTCTGTTCGGGCAGGACGTGCCCTATACCACGACCGGCAAGCCCAAGCGCCTAGAGCTGAAGACCCGCCTGGCCGAGCCCCTCGCCGCATACCGGGACGTCCAATTCAAAGACACCATTTGAAGGAACCTCCCGCCGAGGGGAAACGCCCTCCCCAGCGGTCCTGAACACGCGCCCCGCCAGCTTTTCTCTTCCGACATTCCCACTCCTATCATTAGCATCTATGCGGCGAGTCCATAACTGTATGTTCGAGGAATAACAGACCTTAAGTGCAGGCGCCCTACTGAACGAAAATGAACAGCAATATCGTACAAATTATGGACACGCCAGTTACCTGTTTAGATACTCGGTTGTGAGGTGTTTAGGGGGAGGGCCTCAACATGTCGCATATAACTATTTAGTTTAGCTTGCTGTTTCGCGGAGTCCAAGATTCAACCTCTCTATGCTTCACGTCGGCAAGGCATTTGCGTAAAAAACTACTTGATCACTCCAGAACATGGCGAACTATTCGTCTCGCGAACCATTTGGTACACGAACTGTTCGTCGCCGAATGATGAGGAAGGACCTCGACGTGGCGGTGATGGAGACCATGTCCTTAGCGCCCCGTGTGGCGGCCGAGCTGATGAAGATCAGCCGGACGCTCACCCTCATGAGCCGCCCCCCGCACAAGAGCAGAAGTCAATGGATCGGCCCGACACAGGGACGGATTCTCGCCTTCTTGCGCAGTCGGCCTCACAGTCAGATCACGCTTTCCGCTCTCGCTGAGGACACAGCGCTCTCGCATGCTACGGCGAGCGAGGTGGTGAAGAGACTAGAAGAGAGAGGGCTTGTCCGCAAAGCCCGTTCCAGGGACGACGCCCGTGTGGTCTACCTGTCGCTGTCCGCAGCGGGCCGGCGCAAGGCGAAACAAGCTGCGGCCGGAAGCAATCATCTGCACGTAGCAATCCGAAAGCTGACCCACAGGGAACAAGAACTGGTTCTTCACACCCTGAAGAATATTCAAGAAGCAATAAATCGCCGGGAGAAGAAGTCATGACCGCTTGCGCCCATCCCTTCGCCGCGCCTCTCAAGACATTTTCGCGGGCTGCGAGCGCGGTCGTCGTCCTGATCGGCTGTCTCGTGCGCGTCGTATCTGTCTGGTTGCTGACACTGGCTGCAACCATCGCCTGCACTAGTGGATTCTCTCATGCCGCAGCGGCCACAAGTGAGCTCACGGAGCTGAGCCTAGAAGAACTGATGAACGTCGAGGTCACCTCGGTTTCGAAGAAGACCGAGCGGCTGAGCGACGCGGCTGCGTCGGTGTACGTCATCACGCGCGAAGACATCCGCCGGTCCGGCTACACCAGCATCCCGGAGATCCTGCGCATGGCGCCGAACCTCCAGGTCGCGCGAGTGAACTCGAATCAATATGCCATCACGGCGCGAGGCTTCAACAGCACCACAATCGCCAACAAGCTGCTCGTGCTCATTGACGGGCGCAGCGTTTATACGCCGCTGTTCTCCGGCGTGTTCTGGGACGTGCAGGACACGCTGATCGAAGACATCGAGCGCATAGAAGTCATCAGCGGCCCGGGCGGCACGCTGTGGGGCTCGAACGCGGTAAACGGCGTCATCAACATCATTACGCGTCATTCACGGGACACCACGGGCGCGCTGGTGAGTCTCGGTGCGGGCACCGAAGAACTCGGCGCCGGCGTGCGCTACGGCGCCAAGCTCGGGGAGAACGCGACCCTCCGTGTCTATGGCAAGGGCTTCAACCGCGATAACACGGTCAGAGGGAACGGCACGAACGTAGAGGATGCATGGAAGAAGGGGCAGGTGGGATTCCGCACGGATTGGGGCCGGGGGAGCGATGCGCTCACGTTCCAGGGCGACGGCTATACCGGAACAATCGACCAGGTGAGCGACGATAGTTCGATCTCGGGCGCAAATCTACTGGCACGCTGGAACAGGACGCTTCAAGACGGGTCGGCACTCCAGGTCCAGGCCTATTTCGACAGAACCCGGCGGATCGTGCCGGGCACCTTCGGGGAGCTTCTCGACACGTACGATATTGAGGCGCAGCACCGCTTCCAGTGGGGCGCGAGCCACGAGATCGTCTGGGGCGGGGGCTACCGCCTGATGCACGACGCGGTCACCAACAGCGCGGTGCTGGCGTTTCTCCCGAATGTCAAGGTTCTACGCCTGGCCAACGGCTTCGTCCAGGACAGCATCGCGCTCCGCGAGCGCTTGAACCTGACGCTGGGTGTGAAACTCGAGAGCAACAGCTACACCGGGCTCGAAGTCCAACCCAACGCGCGGCTGGCCTGGAAGTTTCGCGACGACGCGCTCCTGTGGTCGGCCGTCTCGCGCGCGGTGCGGACGCCCTCGCGCCTGGATCGCGACCTGTTCGCTCCAGGCACCCCGCCATTCACAACCTTGGCCGGCGGACCGGACTTCAAGTCGGAGAAACTGATCGCCTTTGAGATCGGCTATCGCGCGCAGCCGGCGCCCCATGCGTCGCTCTCAATCTCCACGTTTTACAACGTGTACGACGACCTGCGCAGCGTAGAGCCGGTACCGGGCGGTGGTCCCGTCCTCGCCAACAAGATGGAGGGGCACACCTACGGAGTGGAAACCTGGGGCAGTTACCACGTGCTCGACTGGTGGCGTCTGAGCGCCGGCTACAACTACCTCAAGGAGAACCTGGGGTTCAAAGCCGACAGCGGCGATACCAACATCGCCGCCGCCGGCAACGATCCGGCGCACCAGTTTTCGGCGCGCTCAACTATGAATCTGCCGCATAACCTGGAATGGGATGCAGCGCTGCGCGTGATCGGCGCGTTGGGGTCTCCGGATGTCCCCAAGTATGTCACGCTGGATACGCGGCTCGGCTGGACCATTTGGAAAGGGCTCGAGATCTCGTTGATCGGATACAACCTGCTGGATCATGACCATCCGGAGTCCGGGGCGGCAGCAACTCGCAGCGAATTGGCACGGGCCTTTTACGCGAGGATCGTATGGGTCTACTGATGGCCGTGTTGGGACGTTACCAGTGTGTGTGCCTCTGTCTGCTGCTCGCGCTGTGGGTCGCTGTCAGCGGCGGCTTGGTCGCCAGGGCAGAATCCCCAGCACCGACTATGCATCAGGTGCAGGCGGCGTTCCTCTTCAACTTTGCCAAGTTCGTCACGTGGCCGGACGACGCATTCCAGCGCAGCGAGAACTCGCTGATTATCGGCGTGCTCGGCGAGGACCCGTTCGGAGCAGTACTCGAAGAGACCATTCGCGACAAAACCGTCATGGGCAAGAAACTGGCCGTCAAACGATTCGTGAGAATCCAAGATGCGGTGAACAGCCACATTCTCTTCCTCAGCTCATCTGAGGAAAGCCATTTGCCGCAAATACTAAAGTGGCTTGAAAGGGCGACAGTCTTGACGGTTAGCGATATGGAAGAATTTGCCGAACGCGGAGGGATGGTCGCGTTCACGGTGGAGGACCAGAAGGTGCGCTTCAACGTCAACGTCGGCGCGGTGGAGCGCGTAGGACTGAAGATGGGATCACAGCTTCTGAAATTAGCCAAAATCGTCGGCGACAAGCCACGGATGGGAAACTAATCAGATGCGTGCCTTCCGAGACCTCTCCATCCGGCAAAAATTAATGGTGATGGGGATACTTGCGAGTGGCGCTGCCCTCCTGCTGGCCTGCGCCGCTTTTCTCGTCTATGAGCTGCTCGCCTTCAAGGAAGACATGATTCGCGCCCTTTCAGTCCGGTCAGAAATCATCGGGGCCAATACGGCCTCGGCGATTCTATTCAATGATGAAAACTCCGCGGCAGAGACCTTGTCGGCGTTGAAGGCCGACCCGCACACCATCGCCGCAGGCCTATACACGCGTGACAATCGGATATTTGCGACGTATGTGCGTGACGATCAGAAAGAACAGGTCGCGCTTCCTCTCCATCTCGCCGATCAGGCAGATGGGAACCGGTTTGAGGATGACGGCCTGATCCTGTTCCGGAAGATAGTGTTTAAGGGGGAGCGTATAGGCACGGTCTATATCCACTCCGACATGACGGAGATGAATGCCCGCATCAGGCAGTACCTCGCAATCACCTTCGTAGTCTTGTTGGCTTCCTCCTCGGTCGCGCTCTTTATCTCGTCGAGACTCCAACGAAGCGTCACTCGATCGCTCTTCCACCTGGTGGAGACGGCTCAAACCGTTTCTCGTGAAAAGGACTATACGGTCCGCGCCGTCACCGACAGCAAGGATGAGACGGGAGTTCTCGTGAACGCCTTCAACGAGATGCTCGCGAACATTGAAGTGCGAGATGTGGCGCTCAAAAAGTCCAGCGACGAGTTGGAACAACGGGTCGTTGAGCGAACCGCTCAACTCGAGACATCCAATAAGGAACTCGAAGCCTTTTCCTACTCGGTCTCCCACGACCTGCGCGCGCCGTTGCGCCATATCGACGGGTTCTCGGACTTGCTGCAGGAG
>Ga0209266_1002407_pt1 | contig 11835 bp, 11 predicted proteins | sample GraSoiAngelo_132_FD_185889 | JGI IMG/M metagenome (GOLD analysis project Ga0209266, IMG submission 185889) | Grasslands soil microbial communities from the Angelo Coastal Reserve, California, USA - 14_0929_02_40cm (SPAdes) (version 2) | ecosystem: Environmental > Terrestrial > Soil > Grasslands ...
CCTGGCGGCCGTTCACCTCGACCGTGTAGGCGCCGATGTGCTGCGTGATGCCGCCGGCCTCGCCCTCGGCCACGTTGGTCGAGCGAATCGCGTCGAGGAGCGAGGTCTTGCCGTGGTCGACGTGCCCCATCATGGTGACGACCGGCGCGCGCACGGCGCCCTTCTCCTCGCCTCCCTCGGCCTCGGCGGCCTCGAGCATCTGCTCCACGTCGAAGGCGACGTTCTCGACCTGATGCTCGAACTCGGCCGCGACCAGCGCCGCGGTGTCGTGATCGAGCGCCTGGTTGATGGTCGCCATCATCCCCATGTCGAGGAGCTTCTTGAGAACGTCGCCCGCCTTGACCCCCATGGCACGGGCCAGGTCGGCAACCGTGATGACCTCCGAGATGCGGACCACCCGCTTCGACGCGCGCGGGACCGTGATCTCGGTCTTCTTCTGCTCCTTGCCGGGGAGCGCGCGCCGCTTCTGCGGGCGCTTGCCCGGGCGCAGGAAGTCCCGCTCCATGGTGTCGAGCATGTCGGACTTCTTGATGACCTTGCGGCCCTTCTTCTTCTTGGGGGCGCCGTCACCGGCCGCCGGCTCGGCGCTCGGCGCCGGCTCGGCGGCACCGCGGACCGCGGGCGACGGGGCGGGCGCCGTGGGCCGGCGCAGGTCGATCTTGCCGAGGACTTTGACCCCGCGCATCTCCTCGAAACCGGGCGGAGGCGGCGCCGGCACGGGGCCCGGTGCCGGGCGGGCCACCGCCGGGCGCCCGGCCGGCACGGTGGCCGACGCACTCGGCGCGGCGGGCTCCGGCGCGCCGGCGGCAGGGGTCGGCGGCAGCGCGTGCTCCGCGGCCGGCGGCGCCGGGGCCGTCGCGGCCGGCGGCGGGGCGGCCTCCGCGGCGAGAGGCGGCGGCTCGACCGCGGCCTGTGGCACCTCGCTGAGCGGCGGCGGGACGCTCGCTTCCAGGTCGAGCGCGGGTGGCACCTCGCTCACGACACTGTCGGCCGGGCTCGGCGGCGGCAGGTCCTCGCGCTTGAGCACCTCGCGCGCCGTGCGCCGGCGGATCACGTTGGGGCGCAGCCGCGTCTCGGTCGTCTGCTCGCGCGCCGTGACCAGGTGGTCCCCGCCGGCATCGCGCTCGGTCACGACCCGCTCCGCGACCACCCGCTCGGTGCCGACGACCACCCTGGGGCGCGCCCCGAGCCCGAGCACGTCGTGCACGCGCTGCACCTCGTCGTCGGCGAGCGAACTCTGGGAACGCTTGCCCCGAATACCCACCTTCTCGAGCGTCGCCAAGAGGTCCTTGGGCTGCACCCCCCATTCCCTGGCCAGCTCGTGGATGCGCCTCGACATGGTGCTACCCTTCGCCCCGCTCCGCCTCCGCCGCCGCCAGCGCCGCGACGAGCGCCGCGCGCTCCGCCGGCGCTGGGCTCACGCGGAGCGAGCGCACCGGGCCGCGGCGGCGGGCGAAGGCGCGCCAACACTCCGGGCTCGCGTGCAGGTAGCCCCCGCGCCCGGGCGCACGCCGGCGCCCGTCGACGCGGAGGCCGGCGGGACCGGCGACGAAGCGCACGAGCGCCCGTTGCGGGGAACGCGCGCCACAGCCGACGCAAGTGCGGACCGGCTCGTGCACGCTCACCTCCGACCCTCCTCGCCGACCGGCTCCGCCGGCGAGGCCCCGCCCTCCTCGCCGCTCCCGGCGCTCGGCTCGGCCGCTGCGGCCTCGGCTGCGGCCTGGGCCTCCTCGGCCCGCAGGCGCTCGACGTGCTCGCGCGCAGCGGCCAGGATGCCCGCCGCCCGCTCGGAGCCGATGCCCTCGATCTCGCCCACCGTCTCCTCGTCCGAGGCGGCCAGCTCCTCGGCCGACTTGAAGCCGCCCTGGTAGAGGAGCTCGGCGGTCATGTCGCCGACGTTCGGGAGGGCGGTGAGCGAGGCCCGCGCCCGGCGCGCCTCGTCCTCGGCCTCGGCCTCGCTGCGCACGTCGAGCTTCCAGCCCGTGAGCCGCGAGGCGAGGCGCACGTTCTGCCCCTTCTTGCCGATGGCGAGCGAGAGCTGGTCGTCGGGGACGATCACCTCCATGGCGCGCTCGTCCTCGTCCATGATGATCTTCGACACCTTGGCCGGTGCGAGCGCGCGGCACACGTACTCCGCCGGGTCGCTCGTCCAGGGCACGATGTCGATCTTCTCGCCGCGCAGCTCCTGCACCACCGCCTGAACGCGCGTGCCGCGCATGCCGACGCAGGCGCCGACCGGGTCGACGTCGCGGTCGTTGGAGATGACCGCGAACTTCGCGCGCCCGCCCGGCTCGCGGGCCGCGCCCTTCACCTCGACGATGCCCTCGTAGATCTCGGGCACCTCCTGCTCGAAGAGCTTGATCAGCAGCCCGGGGTGCGTGCGCGAGAGGACGATCTGCGGCCCCTTGCCGGTCAGCTCGACGTCGAGGATGTAGGCGCGGATGCGGTCGCCCTGGCGGTAACGCTCGCGCGGAATCTGCTCCTTCTCGGGGAGGATGGCATCGGTGCGCCCGAGGTTCACGATGATGTTCTTCCTCTCGAAGCGCTGGACGATGCCGGAGAAGAGCTCGCCCTTCCGATCCTTGAACTCCTTGAAGATGATCTCGCGCTCAGCGTCACGCACCCGCTGGATGATGTTCTGCTTCGCCGCCTGCGCGGCGATCCGGCCGAACTTCTCGGCTGGAAGCCTGACCAGCTGCTCGTCCCCGACCTGCGCCTCGGGATCCACTCGGACCGCGGCCTCGAGCGACATCTGGTTCTCGGGATCGTCGACCGTCTCGACCACGGTCTTGACCTCGAAGAGTTCGATCTCGCCCAGCTCAGGGTTGAACTCCGCCTCGATTTTCTTGTCGTGCCCAAAGGTCTTCTTGGCCGCCGAGACCATCGCGTCCTTGAGCGCGTCGACGATGATCTTTCGGTCGATGCCCTTCTCCTTGCAAACCTGCTCGATGACGCGGTTGAGGTCGGGTAGCATGAGAGGCTCGTTCACGCGTGCGGCGGCCCTGCGGGCCGGCTGAAGTCGTGGTCGATGTGGGCCTTGTCGATCGCCCCGAGCGGGATGGCGATGCGTCCGGCATCGGGATCGTGGAGCGTGATCTCCTCCGCCGATGCGGCCTCGAGCGTGCCGCGGAAGTGCCGGCGCGCGCCGATCGGCGCGCGCGTCTGCACCCGCACGCGCTCGCCGAGCGCACGGTGGAAGTGCGCCTCGCGCAGGAGCGGCCGGTTGATGCCGGGCGAGGAGCACTCGAGGTGGTAGCGCCCGGGGACGGCGTCGTGCGCGTCGAGCAGGTCACCGAGCTCCCGCGACACGCGCCCCAGCTCGTCGAGCGTCACGCCGCCCTCGGGGCGGTCGAGCAGGAGCCGCAGCACGACGCGGCCGGCTTCGGGGCGATACTGCACGTCCACGAGTTCGAGGCCCCCCGCCAGCGCGAGGGGCTCCGCGACCTCCCAGACTCGCTGGGTCACCGCGGGCCGATCCATGAACCCTGCTCCTCCAAAATGAAAGAGTGGGCGGGGGCCCACTCGGTTTGGTCAGTGAAGGCCGGAGAGCCGGGATCTATAACACGGGGCTCGTAACCCCGCAACGGGCCGAACGAAGTCGCCGCCCGCTCAGCCCGCGTACATCTCCTCGATCTGCGCGCGATAGCGCTCCGCCATCACCTTGCGCCTCACCTTGAGGCTCGGGGTGAGCTCGCCCGTCTCGGTGGAGAGGTCCCGGGGCAGGATGCGGAAGTACTTGATCGATTCGTAGGAGGCGAGCTCCCGGTTCGCCGCCGCCACCTCGCCCTCGATCAGCTCGCGCACCCTGGGATGCGCCGCCATCTCCTCCGGAGACGCGAACCGCAGCCCCTGCACGCTCGCCCAGCGCGCGACCTCCTCCTGATCGAGCGTGACGAGCGCCGTGCAGTACTTGCGGTTGTCGCCGATCACCACCGCCTGGCTCACGTGCGGCTGGAGCTTGAGCAGGTTCTCGATCTTCTGCGGGGCAACGTACTTGCCGCCCGAGGTTTTGATCAGGTCCTTCTTCCGGTCGGTGATGCGCAGGAAGCCGTCCGCGTCGAACTCGCCGATGTCACCGGTGTGGAACCATCCCTCGCTGTCCCAGCTCTCGGCGGTGGCCTCGGGCCGGCGGTGGTAGCCGAGGGCGATGTTGGCGCCGCGCGCCAGGATCTCGCCGTCGGGCGCGAGCCGGAGCTCGCAGCAGTCGAGGGGCAGGCCAACGGTCCCGAGCTTGAAGCGGTCCGGCCGGTTCACCGTCAGGCTGGGGGTCGTCTCGGTGAGCCCGTAGCCCTCCAGGATCGGGATGCCGATGGCGTGGAAGAACTCGGCGATCTCGCGCGAGAGCGGCGCGCCGCCCGAGGTCATGTACCGGATGTTGCCGCCGAGGAGCTGATGGATGCGGGAGAAGACCAGGCGGTGGGCGACCGCGTGCTGCAACGCCATCAGCCGGGGGACCGGCCGGCCCTCCTGCTCGTGTCTGCTACGCGCCCGGCCGACACCCACCGCCCAGTCGAAGAGCGCCCGTCGCAGCGCCCCGCCGGCGTCACGCGCCCCCTGGATGCGCCCGTAGAGCTTCTCGTAGATGCGCGGCACGGCTGGCACGAGGTGCGGGCGAGAGGTCGCAAGGTCCTCTGCCAGCGTGTCGATGGAGCGCGCGAAGGCGGTGACCGTCCCGGCCGCGATCCCGTAGTACTCGATCAGGCGCGCGAAGGAGTGAGCGAGGGGCAGGAAGAAGAAGTCGACGTCGCCCTCGCGCGCGATGCCGACCTTCAGCAGCGACTCGATCGTGGCGAGGTGGTTGCCATGGGTCTGGAGCACGCCCTTGGGCGGCCCGGTCGTGCCCGAGGTGTAGACGATCGTGGCGAGCTGGTCGCGCCGCAAGGCGGCAACCCGCCCCTCGATCTCCGCAAGCGTGCGTCCGAAGGCGACGCGGCCCCGCTCCATGAGCGCTGCCAGCGACTGCCCGGCGCCCGGGTCGCCCTCGATCGTGACCACCGCCCGCACGCCGATCGTCTGGCGCACGCCGTCGAGCTCGAAGCCGCGCTGGGTCACCTCCTCGATCTTCGCGCGCTGCTTCGGATTCTCGACGAATACCACCGAGGACTCGGAGTTGGCGATGATGTAGCCGCACTCGGCGGGCAGGTTCGACTGGTAGATGGGGACGGTGAGGGCGCCGCAGGCGAGGATGGCGAAGTCGATCTCCATCCACTCGGGGCGCGTGTTGGAGAGGAGCGCCACGCGATCGCCGGGGGACACGCCCATGGCGATCAGGCCCGCCGCCATGGCGCGCACGCGCTCGGCCATCGCCCGCCACGTGACCTCGTGCCAGCCGTCCTCGGTACGGTAGCGGTAGCGCGGCCGGGTGGTCAGCTCGTCGGCCCGCTCGAAGAACATCTCTGCGAGGTTCGCGTACGACATGCGCGCCCTTCCCAGCTCGCGCCCGCCTGCGGGCGCGAGCGGCGCGTACCGTACAATACTGCCGTTTCACCCCTCAACCCCGCCGGTTCGGCGCCGGGGGCCGGCAGGGGCCCGGCCGCGCCGGACCGGGGGAAAGCGTCCCGCTACCGCTCGCCCTGCTGCAGGTGGTGCAGCGTCACGAGCTCGAGGATCTGATACGTCCGCTTGCCGCTCGGCGTCTGCACCTCGACCTCGTCGCCTACCGCCTTGTTGAGCAGCGCGCGTCCGAGCGGCGAGGAGAGGGATATCTGCCCCCTGCCCGCGTCCACCTCCTCGGGGAACACGATCTCGTAAGCCATCGACTCCCCGGCGTCGTCCTCCACCGTGACCCGACTGCCGTAGGCGACCACGTCGCGCGGGATCGAAGCGACGTTGTACATCGACAGCTCGCGCACCCGCCCCTCGAGCTGTCCGATGCGCGAGCGGACATAGTCCTGCCGCGCCTTCGCGGCCTCGTACTCGGCGTTCTCGGAGAGATCGCCGTGCGCGCGGGCCGCCTCGAGCTCCTTGGGCAGCTTGACGTTCAGCTCGTACCTGAGATCCGCCAGCTCCTTCTTGAGCCGGGCGATGACCGGCAGCTCCATGAGCTCCTCAGGCGCGGGCGGGCTCGGCCAGTACGCGGCGCGCGATCTCGCTTGCCTGCCGGCCGTCGAAGCGGCCGGCGAACCGCTCGCGCAGCGCGCCCATGATCGCGCCCAGAGTGCGCTCCGCCGGCCGCGCTGCGATGGCGCGGATGGCCTCTTCCAGCTCGGCGGGGGCTAGCGGCGCCGGCGCATACGCCTCGAGGAACACGCGCTCCGCGCGGTTCTGGTCGACGAGCTCGCTGCGGCCGGCCTTGACGGCGAACTCCTCGGCCTCCTCGCGCTTGCGGATCTCGCGGCGCACGAGCTGCACCAGGTCCGCCTCCGCGAGCGCGGCGCCCCGCCGCTCGACCTTCAGGTTCTTGGCCGCGGTGAGGAGACCGCGCAGCACGTAGACGCGCGACATCTCGCGCGCCTTCATGGCGCGCGTCAGGTCGTCGGCGAGCTGCTGCTCCGTGAGTGCGGGCATCGCGCGTTAGGGTAAGGAGAAGTCGCGAGGTTGTAAAGCGCGGCGGCGCGAAACCGGCACAGCGCCTCAGGGCTTCTCGTGGGTGAACGGGGGCGGCGCCGAGGCACGCGCCCACCACGACGCAGCGACCGCGCGCACGTGGTCCCCCTGGGTGCAGTACCAGTACGCCGCCGCCACCCCGAGCAAGACGCCGGCCCAGAAGTTCCTCACCGCTCACCTCCTCCGCCCCGGTTGCTTGAGCGCCGCACAGCCTCACAATGGTGTCGCGCCGCCCTCGGTTCGCCATGCGGCGCTGGCTCCCGATACTGCCCGACCTCCTCTTTCCCCCGCACTGCGAGGCGTGCGAGGCTCCGCTGCCGCTCGGCCACCGCTCGTGCCTGTGCGCGGGCTGCCGCGCCGCGATGGCGGCGCCGCCCGCGCCCCTCTGCCGCTCGTGCGGCGTCCCGCTCGGAGCGAGCTGCCCGAGCGATTCGTGTCCCGGCTGCGCCCACCATCCCCCCGCCTTCACCGCTGCGCGTGCAGCCGCATTGTATCTCCCCTCGGCCTCCGGTCTCAATCCGCTCGCGGCGGCGGTCCAGGGTCTCAAGTATCGCCGCCGGCGGCGGCTGGCCGGCGCGCTCGGCGCGCTGCTCGCGGAGCGCTATCCCTTCCGTCCCAACGCGCTCCTGGTCCCCGTTCCCCTCCACCCCGCGCGCCTGCGCGCGCGCGGCTTCAATCAGGCGCTCCTCCTCGCGCGCGCGCTCGGCCGGCGGCGCGGGCTGCCGCTCGCGCCGCGCCTCCTCGTGCGCACCCGCGCCACCGACGTGCAGGCGCGGCTGCCGGCCGCCGAGCGCCGGAGGAACCTGGACGGCGCGTTCGCCGTGCGGGCCCCGCGCCTGTGCCGCGCGCGCTCGATCGTGCTCGTGGACGACGTGCTCACGACCGGAGCGACGGCCGACGCGTGCGCCCGCGCGCTCCTCGCCGCCGGCGCCGCCCGCGTCGACGTCTACACGGTCGGCCGGGCCCCGTGACGCGCTGGAGATCAGCCGCGCACCGAGAGCGCGATCAGCGTCTGCGCGGCGTAGTAGGTCGTCATGACCGTGGCATCGGCCGCCCGCAGCCGGCGTGCGAAGCGGTCGGTCGCGAGCAGCCCGTCGGAGAGCATGAAGAGGAGCGCGCCGGCGAGCGCGAGCTCGCCGCTCGCGCTCGGCGCGGCCGTCGCGCGCACCGCCGCACGCCAGCCCATGACGGCGATGACGCTCACGTAGACGCCGACCGGGGCCCGGTCGCGCCCGAGATGCGGCCAGAGGTAGCGGAGCATCGCGAGGCTGCCGAGCGCGAAGGGTGCGAGCAGCGCCCATGCGGACGCGCTCCACGCCGCCTCGCGCGCGAAGGCTGCGATGTAGAGGAGGTGCGCCACCAGAAAGTGGAGCAGGCCCGCGACGAAGCCGCGCGGCAAGAGGAGGCAGACGTCCCCCCCGAGCGAGCAGAGGAGCCCGGCGAACACGAGCCAGCGGTACGCGTGGCCGACGGGGGCTGGCTCGGCCGCGACGAGCCCCGCCAGGAGCGCGATCGGCACCGCCTTCGACAGGTCGGCGGCGGCGCGCGCCCCGGCCACGCGCGCCATCACGTGCGCCGTGCCGAGCAGCAGCACGAGCCCGATGCCTCCGCGCCACATGGTCGCGGCGCACTGAACGCCGGCCGGCGCCGGGAAGTCAAACTCCCGGGACGGATCCGGCCGGCTCGGCGTCGGCGGTACTCAGGCCCGGCGGAAGCGGCGCGTGAGCCAGTCGATCATGATGCGGGAGAGCTCGCCGGGTCGCTCCTGCTGCGTCCAGTGGCCGCAGCCCGGGATCATGACCGTCTCGAGATCGGGCACGAGGTCGCGCATCGCCTCGGCCAGCTGGGGCCGCAGGACGGGGTCGTGCTCCGCGGTGATCATCAACGACGGGACGGCGATCGTCGCCCCGGCGAGCTCGGGCGTCGTCTCCCAGTTCCGGTCCATGTTACGGTACCAGTTGATCCCGCCCGTGAAGCCGGTGCGCTCGAAGGCGCGCACGTAGACCCCGAGCTCCTCCTCGGAGAGGAGCGGGCGGCCCGGCAGCTCGGCTCCCGTGACAGCCTCGACCAGGTTCCGGCGGTGCCACAGCTTGCGGGTCTCCTCGAGCGGCACGCCCGAGCGCATGAGCTGGGTGAACACGCGCCGGACGTCGCGCACCAGGGCCGTGTCCGCCTCGCCCGGCTTCTGGAAGTGGACGACGTAGTAGTTTTCCCCCCACATGGCGCGCATGAGCGTGAGGGGCGGCGCCGACGGACGCGGGAAGTACGGCGTGTTGACCCCGATCACGCCCGCGGTGCGCGCCGGGTGGAGGAGCGCCATGTGCCAGACCACGATGCCACCCCAGTCGTGGCCGGCGAAGACCGCGCGCTGGAGACCGAGCGCGTCGAGGAGCCCGACGAGATCGTCGGTCAGATGGCGAATGTCGTAGTCGGTGACGGCCGCCGGCCGCTCCGTCGCGCCGTAGCCGCGTTGATCGGGTGCGATGGCGTGGAAGCCGGCCGTGGCGAGCGCCGGAATCTGATGGCGCCACGAGTAAGCGATCTCGGGAAAGCCGTGGCAAAGCACCACCGGCGGGCCCTCGCCCTGCTCGCTGACCGCCATGCGAATGCCGTTGGTGTGGATCGCGCGCGTGATCGCGGCCGTCATCCCCCCGCGCTCATCGCACGCCGGGCGCGAAAGGAAAAGGGCCGCCGGAGTCACCTCCGACGACCCTCTTCGGATTTGGCTCCCCGGGCCGGACTCGAACCAGCGACCAATCGGTTACACCGGTCCCGCCGTTTCCGACGGGGGTGGACTATCTCATCGCCGTGGGCCGGACGGCCTGTAGGCGGCGGGCGCTCGTGGGGAGATTATCCTTCCGTCACTCCCTAGTCTCTGCACCTTCCCTCCGCCCTGCGTTCTCGGAGGGCTCGGCTCAGGGTTACCATATGCCTCGCACCGTGCACTTAGGCTTCCCTGAATTCACCCGCTTTTCACTCACCGGTTTCCCGGTGAGGCTGCGTGATGGCCACAGCCGATCGCTCTACCGACTGAGCTACCGGGGAACAGCGCGCTTATAGGCGAAAGCGCCCGGGGTGCGCAAACCGGCGCCGGGTCTAAAGCATCTGGGGGCCCGTCCGCTGCTCGCGCGCTCGCGCGCGCTCCGCTGCTCCGATGCCCCCAGACCCCGTCGGCCAAGCGTGGCGCCTCTCGGCGCCGGCCTCCTACATCTCCCGGCGGCCCTCGAGGGCGCGGCCGACCGTGACCACGTCGACGTACTCGAGGTCGCCGCCCACCGGGATGCCGTGCGCGATGCGGGTCACGCGGATGCCGAGGGGCTTGATGAGCCGGGCCAGGTAGAGCGCCGTCGCCTCGCCCTCGGCGGTGGGGTTGGTGGCGAGGATCACCTCGCGTACCACGCCGGCGCGCAGGCGGAGGAGGAGCGGCTGGATCTTGAGCTGGTCGGGCCCCACGCCGTCCAGCGGCGCGAGCGCACCGTGCAGGACGTGGTATTGGCCACGAAACTCGCGCGCACGCTCGACCGCGAGCTGGTCGGCCGGCTCTTCCACCACGCAGATCGCGTCGGCAAGGCGTGTCGGATCCGTGCAGATCGGGCACGGATCCGCTTCGGTGAGCGCAAAGCAGACCGAGCAGAGGCGTGTCTCGTTCTTGACCGCCAGCACGGCCTCGGCGAGCGCCTGCGCGTACTGCGGGTCGGCGCGCAGGATGTAGAACGCGAGCCGCGCCGCCGTCTTCTCCCCGATGCCTGGCAGCCGCGTGAGCTGCTCGATCAGGCGCGTCATGGAGGGCGGCTGGGCCACGAGCTCAGCCCATTCCGGGGAACTTGATGCCGAGGCCGCCCGTCAGCTTCGCCATCTCCTCCGACAGCATGCGCTGCGCGGCGCGGATGCCCTCGTTCACCGCCGCCATGACGAGATCCCGGAGCATGTCCGCATCGGGCTTCTCCAGAAGCGAGGGCTCGATGCGGAGCTGCACCACCTCGAGCTTGCCGCTCACCACGGCGGTCACCATGCCGCCGCCCGCGCTCGCCTCGACCGTGCGCTCGGCCAGCTCTTGCTGGACGTTCGCGATCTTCTCCTGCAGCTGCTGCGCCTGCCGGAAGAGCCCGCCCAGGTCGAAGCCCTTGCCCATCGCGCGCTACCGGCGCCGATCCCGCACGCCGCGCACCTCGGCGCCGAAAATCTCGACCGCGGCCTGCACCATCGGATCGGCGAGCGTCTCTTCGGTCCGCCGCCGGGCCTGCGCGAGCGGCGCCTGGGCGGCATGCTCGCTCGGCAGCGGACCCACTTCGACCCGGAGCTCACGCCCGGCGACCTCGCTCGCGATGGCGCGCAGGCGCTGGAGCGTCTCCTTGCGCGACAGCTCCCGCCGCGCCGCTTCGTTCTCGATTCCGATGCGTAGCGCTTCACCGTCGGCTGCGAGCAGCGTGCCGCTCAAGAGCATCATGTAGGGCGCGACCAGCTTCTCCTCCTGCACGCGCGCCAGGAACCGGTCCCACAGGCCGCCGCCGGGGGCCGCCCCGCGCGCCCGCGGGGCGCTCTCGCGCACCGCACCGCCGGAGGCGGCGGGGTTTCCGGCGCCGAAGGCCTCCAGGCGGCGGAGGATGTCGTCCAGGGGGAGCAGCGGCGGCAGGGTCGCGAGCCGCACCGCGCACATCTCGAGGACCAGCTTCGGGTCGACGCTGCGCGCGGGTGCCGCCAGCGCCTCGTCCGCCTCGAGGAGGAGACGGAAGAAGCGTTGCAGGTCGTCGGCCGAGCGGCGTCCAGCCTGCGCGGCGAGCGCATCCACCTCCGCCTCCGGGAGCTCGGCCATCAGCGCGCGCTCGCCGGTCGCGGCCAGCACGGCCAGGTGGCGGAAGTGCTCGAGGAGGTCGCGGCAGAAGCGCTGGGCGTCGTAGCCGTGCGCATGGAGCTCGGCGAGGTGGCGGACGCAGGCGCCCGGGTCGCCCGCCAGGATGGCGTCGGCCACCGCCACCACGAGCCGCCGGTCCGCCGCGCCGAGCACCTGTCGCACCGCAGCGTCGTCGGCCCCGCCGCCCGCGACCGTCAGCACCTGCTCCAGAAGGGACTGCGCGTCGCGCAGGCTCCCCTCCGCCTCGCGCGCCACCAGCGCGAGCGCTTCGTCCGAGAGCGCGAGCCGCTCGGCGTCGACCGTGCGGCGAAGGTGCGCGCGCAGCTCGCCCAGGCCGATGCGCCGGAGGTCGTAGCGCTGGCAGCGCGAGACCACCGTCGCCAGCACCTTGTGCGGCTCGGTGGTGGCGAAGATGAACTTCACGTGCGGCGGCGGCT
>Ga0209266_1002412_pt1 | contig 11809 bp, 9 predicted proteins | sample GraSoiAngelo_132_FD_185889 | JGI IMG/M metagenome (GOLD analysis project Ga0209266, IMG submission 185889) | Grasslands soil microbial communities from the Angelo Coastal Reserve, California, USA - 14_0929_02_40cm (SPAdes) (version 2) | ecosystem: Environmental > Terrestrial > Soil > Grasslands ...
CAATTACCAGATTTCAGTACAGCAGGTAGCCCTCGCGGAGCTTCATGAACGCGCCGAGGGGCTCGTTCCAGGCGGCTGCGATCTCGCGGGCGGGGACTCCGCGTTCAATCTGCTCACGCAGCGCGGACGACCCGGCGAGGCAATCAATGGGCATCTTGTCGTGCTCGTACTCGTACGGCGGTTGTTTCCATTCGAACTGATCCGGTGCGGCCGCGCGGAACGCTTCGATGAGCGCCACGCCCGTTTCGACCGCGCGGAACGTCGAGCGATCCAGCACGTGCACCTGACAGCCGGCGCAGCCCCTGCCCGCATGTTTGTGAAACGTCGGCTCGAACAGCGCCGGACGGAAGAACACTCCGGGGAGCTCGCGGCGGTTCATCGCGTCCGCGAAGGGTTCCGCCACCACCCACGGCGCCCCGAGCAGCTCGAACGGCCGGGTCGTGCCACGCCCTTCCGACACGTTCGTGCCCTCGAACAGCACGCCGCCCGGATAGACCGTCGTCGTGTCGACGGTGGGGATGTTCGGCGACGAGATGATCCAGGTGAGGCCGGTCGCGTCGAAGTACATGTCCCGCCGCCAGCCCTCCATGGGGACCACGTCGAGGTCCGCGCCGATGCCGAAGTGATCGTTGAAGAGCCGCGCGATCTCGCCAATCGTCATGCCGTGGCGCATCGGGATGGGGTACATCCCCACGAATGACTCGAAACCCGGCACGAGCATCATGCCTTCGACCCTGGTGCCGCCGATGGGGTTCGGGCGGTCGCAGACAATGACCTTGAGGCCGTGCCGGCGCGCGGCCTTCAGGCAGTTCGCCATCGTGTAGATGTAGGTGTAGATCCGCACGCCGACATCCTGGAGGTCGATCACGAGCACGTCCAGGTCGCGGAGCATCGCCAGGGTTGGCTCGCGCGTTTCGCTGTAGAGGGAGTAGACCGGCACGCGGCGCGTCTCATCGTGTGCGTGCCGCGTCTCGACCATGTTGTCCTGCACGTCGGACCGGAACCCATGCTGGGGCCCGAAGATCGCGGTCAGGCGCGTCTCCCGGCGCGCCGCCAGACGGTCGGCGATGTGACGGAGCTCGCCGTCCACCGAGGCCGGGTTGCACACGACGCCGACGCGGTGGCCGTCCAGATCATGAGACGCCAGCAGACGGTCGGATCCCAGCAACAACGGCATTTCACGATTATAGGTGCCGCCGCACTTGCTTCTCATCCGTTCGCGTTGATAGACTACCCGCCCTTGGTGGTCAGCCCCGCCTGCTTCGCCCGCGCCGAGAGCCGATCGAGCCTTGAGTCCGACTCGCTCACTCCGTGTGAAAGTGCAGAGCCGACGTGCAGCAGCCATCTGGTTCGGTGACCGGCATCGAGCGCGCGCGATCGCGGTCTGGTGCGAACGAGGAGTGAATGATGGGTCGAAGGCTTTACGTCGGGAATCTTCCGTACACGACCGGAGAAGCGGAGCTGCAGGAGCTGTTCAGCCGAGCGGGCACGGTCGAATCGGTCCGCGTCATGCGGGACGCGGCGACCGGCCGGGCACGCGGCTTCGCGTTCGTCGAGATGGCGACAGACGAGGAAGCGCAGAAGGCGGCGAGCGAACTGAACCAGTTCCAGATGGGTGGCCGGGCGCTCACCGTCAACGAGGCGCGCCCGAAGCCAGAGGGGGGATTCGGCGGGGGCGGCGGTTTCGGCGGCAACCGTGGCGGCGGCGGGGGCGGCGGTGGACGCCGGGAACCGCGCTGGTAGGGCGCTTACCTCCCCGAGCATAGGACAAAGATGAAGAATTGGTCGAAGGGTGACCGGGTCACTCAGCCCACCTACGGGGCGGGCACGCTCGTCGAGGTCAACGAACATCACACCGTGATCGACTTCGACGAGCACGGTCGCCGCGTCTTCGCGACAAGGCTCGTCGTGCTGCAGGCCACCAGCGAGCCGGCGCCGCACAAAGCGCCCACCCGCAAACGCGCGGTCAAAAAGAAGAAAGCGGAAGCGTAGGAGAACCACGGGCGACTTCGCGCGACGCGCGAGGTTGCGAGGTGTAGGGCGACCCTTTCCGGGTCGCCTCGAGGCGAACCCGAAAGGCTCGCCCTGCTCTGTGCGCCAGCGTGCGACGTGCGGCTTTCTACCCTCCGCGGGCGTCGCTCTTCCTTCCCCGCGCCGCCAGGTAGTAGTGGACGGTCGGCGTGATCACCAGCGACAGCGCCATCGACGCCAGAATCCCGCCTATCACGCCAATGGCCAGCGGCTGCAGCATCTGTGACCCGGCCCCCAACCCCAGCGCGAGCGGGATCATCCCGGCGACCGTCGCGAGCGCGGTCATCATGATGGGCCGCAGCCGCCGCTCCCCCGCGTGAATCATGCTCTCGTCGGGCGGCATCCCTTCCGCTCTGAACCGCTGATCGGCGTCGAGCAGCAGAATCCCGTTCTTCGCCACGATCCCGATCACCATGATCAGCCCCATGAACGACGACAGGTTGAACGTGGTCCTCGTCACCAGCAGCGCCAGGAACACCCCCACGGTCGATAACAGCGCCGACGCGATCACCGCGATCGGCGCCGCGAACCCTCCGAACTCGAACAGCAGGACCGTGAACACGAGCAGCACCGCCAGCACCAGCACGATCACGAGATCGTGGAACGACCGCTGCTGCTCTTCGTACTGGCCGCCGTACTCGACGCGGATCGCCGGCGGCAGATTCAAGCCGGCGATCGTTCGCTTGGCCGATGCCACGCCGGCGCCGAGGTCGACCCCTTCGAGCCGCGCCGTGACGGTGACGTTCCGCTGCAGATTCTCGCGCCGCACCTCGGTCTGGCCCGGGATCTCTTCGACCGTCGCCAGCGTGCCGAGCGTCCCGGTCCGCCCGGTCGTGCTCACGAGCAGCGTGTTCTTGATGGCCTCCACCGACGCGCGATTCGACTCCGGAAACCGCACGCGGATCGTGTACATGCGGTCGTTGAGGACGACCGGCGTCGGCGCCGGCTCGCCCTGCAGGATCGCGCTGGCGTCCAGCTCGATCTCCTGTGGCGTGAATCCGGCACGCGCCGCCATCAGCTGGTCCACCCTGAACAGCGTCGCCGGCCCGCTGATGGTGTTTTCGATGCCGTCGAGCACGTCGACGACGCCCGGGATCTTCTTGATCGCCTCGCCGACCCTCGGCGCCCACGTCTTGAGCAGGGCGGGATCCTGCGCGAAGAGCTTGATGGCAATCGGCTCGGGCGCGCTCGTCAGGTCGCCGATCATGTCCTGCAGCAGCTGCACGAACTCGATGTCCAGCTGCGGAAACTCTTCATGGATCTTTTCCCGCACCTCCGCCACCACTTCGTCGCTGGCGCGGCTCCGATTCCGCTTCAGCCTCACCGCGATGTCGCCGGTGTTCGCCTCGGTGATCATCGCCAGCCCCAGCTGCAGGCCGGTGCGGCGCGACGTGCTCTCGACCTCCGGCGTCGATCGCAGAATCTGCTCGACGCCGGTGATCACGCGGTTCGTCTCGTCGAGCGACGAGCCGGCCGGCATGATGTAGTCGAGGATGAATCCCCCTTCGTCCATCGCCGGCAGGAGGTCCGTTCCGAGGAGCCGGTAGCCGCCATACGCGACGACGATTACGAGCACGCTCCCGGCGACGAGAAGGGCCGGACGCGCGAGCGTGCCCCGCAGCATGCGCTCGTAGGCCCGCATGATCCGAGGCGGCACGCCACTATGGCCGCCTCCGGCGTGCGCCGCCGACGCGTGGCGGCGTATGAAGAAATGGCTCAGCGTCGGAGTCCAGGTGAGCGCCAGCGCGAGCGACGTCAGGAGCGCCATGCCGACCGTGATCGCAAGCGCCTTGAAGAACGTGCCGGTCACACCGGTGATCGATATGAGCGGGAGAAACACGACGATCGGCGTGATCGTCGATCCGACGAGCGGCACGCGGATCTCGGCAATCGCGCTCCGGATGGCCTCGGCACGATCCTGTCCCGCGTCGCGATGCATCACGATGTTCTCGACGACGACGATCGCATCGTCGATGACGAGGCCCACCGCCGCCGCCAGGCCGCCGAGCGTCATCAGGTTGAAGCTCTCGCCCAGCGCGCGCAGCGCGATGAAGGTGACCGCCAGCGTCGCGGGAATGACGAGCCCGGCGACGAGCGAGGTGCCCCAGTCGCGCAGGAACAGCACCATGATCAGCGACGCGAGCGCGAGCCCGATGAGGACCGCGTCGCGCACGCTCGCGATCGAGTCGTTGACGATGTCCGACTGATCGTAGAAGGGCTGCAGCGCAACGCCCTTCGGGAGCTGGCGGCGGATGGCCTCGATTTCCGCGTGCACCGCGTCGGCGACGGCGACGGTATTGCTGTCAGGCTGGCGGAACACGTTCAGCAGCACCGCGCGCTTGGTGTTGGCGGTCACCGCGGTGTACACCGGCTTGACCGACGGCGTCACCGTCGCGATGTCGCCGATCCGGACCGGTGCGCCGAGCGGCGTCGTCTTCACGACGATGTTCGCGATCTCCTCCAGCGACCGCGCCTGGCCGCTGACCAGGCTGAGGACCAGCTGATGTTTGTCCTCGAACAGGCCTGGCGAGTCGATCAGGTTGCTCCGTCCGATCGCATCAAGAATCATCGGCACGTTGAGCTGGGTCTGCAGGAGCTTGGCGGGATCGAGCCGGACCTCGAATTCAGGTACCTGGCCGCCCTGAATGACGATCGTGGACACGCCGTTCATGCGATTGAGCCTCGGCTTCAGATCGTAGGTCGCGAGCTCCCACAGCTTCGTTTGCGGCACCGTGTCGGACGTCAGGCTGTAGCCGAGGATCGGAAAGGCCGCGAACGTCAGCCGCTCGGCGGTGATCTTGGCGGCGGCGGGCAACTCGGGCTGCACCCGCGCAATTGCGGCGTTGACCCGCGCGAGCGTCTGGAACATGTCGACGTTCCACGAGAAGTACAGGTCGATCTCCGCGGTGCCCCGGCTCGTGGTCGACCGGACTTTCTCGAGCCCTTGCACGCTGTTCACCGCCTCCTCGAGCCGGCGCGTGATGGCCACCTGCATCTGATCGATTGGTGCGACGCCGTTGTCCACGCCGACCAGGATCCGGGGGAAGTCGACTTCCGGAAAGACGGCCACGGGGATCGTGGTGGCGAGATAGGCGCCGACCGCGACCAGGGTGAGGATGACGAAGATGATCGGCTTGCCGTGACGGGCCGTCCAGTGTTCGTCGCGCGTGCCGCCCGGTCCTGCGGCGTCGTTCGGATCAGCGGCCATCAGCCTTTGAGTCCTTTGTTTCCTTTGTGTCCTTTGTTTCCTCGGTGTCTCTTGTGCTTTTTTCACCCGGCTTCATGACGCGTACCCGCGACTTGTCCTCCAGGCCGACGCCGCCGACCGTGATCACGCGCTCGCCGGGCTCGACGCCGCTGGTCACCTGCACCATCGCCGGTTCCCTGGCGCCGATCTCCACGACTTTCTCGTGCGCGATGTTCTTGTCGTCGACGACGAGCACGATCGTCTCGCCTTCCGCGTTCGGAAGGATCGCCGTCGTCGGGATGAGCGTCGCGCTCTCGATGGTCGCCGCCACGATCGACACGTGAACCGACTGGCCGGCCCGGAGCCGCTCGCCGGGGTTGTCCGCCTGCACCCACACCTGCACCGTGGTGCTGTTCGGATCGGACGCGGGGCTGACGACGATGACCTTGCCGGTGACCGGCATGTCGCCGTCCGACGGCGTCATCGTGGCCTCGTTGCCGACCTTGACGTCTTTCGCCTGGTCCCCGGCCATGTTGATGCGCGCGACGATCTTCGAAACGTCCATCACGGTCATCAGGGGCGTGCCCGTGGTGGCCATCTCGCCGGGATACAGCGGCCGGTCGGTGACGACGCCGGCGAAGGGACTGCGGATTTGAGAGTAGGACACTTGCGCCTGCGTCGCGTCGTAGCGCCCCCTGGCCGCCTCGACCTGCCCGGCCGCGCTCTTGATTTGTTCGTCCCTGCCGACGCTCTGCAGCGCCTGCATGTGCTGGAGCGCCGTGTCGTACTGCGCCTTGGCCTGCGCGAACGCGACCTGCGCTTCGTCGACCAGCTTCCGTGCGAGCGCGCCTTCCTTGAACAGCTGCTCGCGGTTGTCGAGCAGCTTCCTGGCGGCGTCCAGCGACTCGCGCGCCGCGGCGACGTCGGACTGCGCCTTGGTGACCTGCTCGGGAACGACCGCGCCAGCCGTCGACCGGTAGTTCGACTCCGCCTGGGCGAACTGGCCGCGGCTTTCCTGCGCGGCCGCGACGAGATCCCGGTTCTCGAGCTCAGCGAGCAGTTGTCCCTGCTTCACGTGATCGCCGCGGTTCACCAGGAACCGCCGGACCGGCGCGGTGACCTTCGGGACGATGTTTGCCTGCTCGCGCGGATAGAGCACCGCGTCCGCCGTCACAATCACACGGATGCTGCCCTTGATGGCGGGCGCCACCTGGACCGGGGCGACCGGTGCCGGCTCGGGCTCCGCTTTCTTGCACGCGACGAGCGTGACGCCGAGCAGACCAGAGCAGGCGAATCGAAGAAGGACACGCAGCGCGGTTCGCGACGCCGTCTCGCAGCGCAGGCCTCGAGAAGGTGTGAAAAAAACGCTCCTGTGCAGGCCATTAGCCGTGCCTCGACCCGGCACGTACGTAGGGCGCGGCTTTAGCCGTGCCTCGATCCGGCACCGCTGAAGTGGTGCCCTACGAGCAATTTCGCAACGCGTTTGAAGAGTGCTCATGGCAACAAAGTCCCCGTCAGCGTCTGCAGCGCCGCGAGCGCCACGCGATAGCGCACGAGCCCGTCGTCGTAGGCGTTGCGCGCCTGGATCAACGTCGTCTGGGCGTCGACGACCTCTAGCACACCGACCTCGCCTGCCTGGTAGCGCAGCAGCGTCAGCCGCAGGCTCTCGGTCGACAGGTCGAGCGATTGCTGCAGCGACGCGACCTGGTCACGTGCGATCTCCGCTTCGCGGTGAAAGGTGTTGATGTTGGCCTGCAGCTGCCGCTGCGCCAGCGTCAAGTCCGCTTTGGCCGCCTGCACGCGCAGGCTCGCCTGCCGCAGCTTGCTCTGCCCCGCACCCCAGTTCCAGAGCGGCACGGTGAGCTGCACCTGCACGACCGACCCGAGGAGGCGATTGCCGTCCGGGTTGGTGATCGCAAACTGGTTGGCGTCGATGCCGTAGAAATAATCGACGGACAACACCGGGAGCACGGCGCCCCGCGCAACCCCAAGGCCGGATGTCTCCTGCTGCACCGACGCCTCGGCGGCTCGAACATCCGGGCTGTACCCGGTCGCGGCCGCGTTCAGATCCGTGATCGCCGGCAGCGGCGCAATCGTCTGCAGGTCGTCGACGATGGAGAACTGGTCGCGATAATCCGGGAACACGAGCACGCCCAGCGTCAACCGGCTTTTCAGCGCCGCCAGCTCGGCCTCCTGCCCATCCCGAATGCGCTGCGCGACCTGGATCTGCGCCTTGATCACGTCGGAATGCGCGACCTCGCCGCCCTCTTCCAGTCGCTGGGCGATCTCGAGAAACTGCTGCGCCTCGCGGAGGCCTTGTTGCGCACTGGCCAGCTTCCGCTGCGACGCGACGAGCGTGTAGTAGCTCGTCACGACTGCCGCAACGAGACCGCGGCCGGCGACGTCGGCCCTTGCGCGCGCCACCGCTTCCGCGGCCGCGGCGCTTCGATACTCCGCCCACCTGCCGGGTGAAATCAACTCGCCGTGCACCGCCAGCCAGTCGTTGTAGATCCTGGGGCCGTCGTTCGCAACCCAGATCCCCGAGGACGTGCCGTTCGGCTGAGTGCCGATGAACTGGCTGAGCCCGGTGAGCGAGGGCAGCAGCGAGGCGCGCGCCTGTTTGCGGTCCTCGACGGCAAGGTTGGATGCCAGTTGCGCCGAACGGAACTGCAGGCTGTTCGCGCGGGCCTGTGCCAGCGCGTCCCGCAAGGTCAGCGGCGCGCCCGGTGGCGGCGCCGGCGCCGCGGGTTGAGCCTGGCCGATCGCCGGCGGAGCCTGACCCGCCGCCGCCGGCCCGGCCTCGAGCGCCACGACGAGCGCGGCGATCACGATGCGGGTGATGACACGACACATGAGGATCAGCTCACTTCATTTAGTACGTCAGCACTCTGAATGTACCGACCACCGCCTTCGGCCGCCCCTTCGCGCCCGCCGGCTGCGGCTCGTAATCGGTGGCGGACAGATAGATCGTATGCGTCGACGGATCGAGCGCCATCGTCCGCGCCCCTGGGCGCGTCTTGAGCGTTTGCACCACCTTCAGCACCGACGGCGAGTCCTCGTGCGCCACCGTCACGGTTCCCGATTCGCCGTTCGACGTGAAGGCGAGCTTCGTCGTGGGGTCGAACCAGGTGGAATCGACGCCTTCGCCCACCGGCACGCTGTAAATGACTCTGCCGGTGGCGCTGTCGATCATCAGCATCAGCTTGTTGTCGCAGCCGATGAACAGGCGATGGGTGGCGGGATCGAACGCCATGCCGGTGGCCGCTTCGCCCGGCGCGATCGACCAGGTGGCGGCGACCTTGTGCGTCGCCGTGTCGATGACCTGGATCGCGTTCATGTCCTCGATGTTGACGTACACCCGGCCCGCCCTGGAATCGGCCTGCGCGGACTCCGGCTTGCCCTCGAGCGGAATCGTGGCGACGACCTTGCCGCTCTGCGCATCGATGACGGTCGCCGACTTGCCGCGCCCGTTCATCGTGTACACCTCGTGGCGGCCCGGCTCGTAGAGAATCGCATCGGGGTTCTCGCCGGTGTCGACCTTCTGGATCAGCTTGAGCGTTTTCAGATCGACGATGCTCGCTTTGTTTTCACGGCCGTTGCTGCTGAACCCCCTGCCGAGATCGGCGGCGATCGCGAACCCGTGCACGCCGGGCGTGTCGGGGATGTCGCCGACGACTTTGTTCGCCTGTGTGTCGATCACGACGACGTGCGTCGCGTGACTGACGTAGAGGCGATGCGCCGCCGGGTCGATCGAAAGGTAGTCCCATCCGCCCTCTCCGCCGATCGGAATCTCCTTCCCCGCGTGGTACGGGCCATCCTGCCCCTGCAGGCCGCTTGTCGCCACCAGACACAGAATGGCCGCCGCCGCTAGTGCGTGTCGCATACTCGCTCCTTTGACGCTTGAGTGAATCCGTCAGAACTTCATGCGTGCCGAGAACTGCAGCTGCCGCGGCGGCCGCGCCGTCACCGGCGCGCCAAACAGCGGCGAGCCCAAGGTACCGACATCTTTCACGGGCTGTTTCCAGAACCAGCAGTCTAGTGTTCTGTTCATGAATCGAGCATGAACAGTGAGGAAGCCTCGCCTCCTAGGAGCCCGTCTGAGTAACGCCTCACGGGCTCCTAGTAGCCGCGCTTCGCGCGGAACGACTTGCGAATTCGGGGCGTTTTTCGCCGGCGGAGCCGGCCTACTGGGGGCGTGTTCACATTTCTCGGACACGCTCCTAGTCATGGCGAATTCATGTGGGGGTCGTTATGATCGACACGCTTCAGAAGGCTTTCAGCGATGCGAGTCCTGCTCGTGGAAGACGAACCGAATGCCGCTCACGTGCTCGCCAAGGGGCTCCGCGAGCAGACCTACGCCGTGGACATCGCGGCCGATGGCGACACGGCAATCTTTCAGGTCGGCACGACCGACTACGACGCGGTGATTCTCGACGTCATGCTGCCGGTCAGGGATGGCTTTGCCGTGTGCCGCGCGATTCGGGGCTCCGGGTGCGCGGTGCCGATTCTCATGGTCACCGCGCGCGATGCCGTTGAAGCCCGCATCGAAGGGCTGGATTGCGGCGCGGACGACTACCTGGTCAAGCCGTTCGATTTCGGCGAGCTGCTCGCGCGGTTGCGCGCGCTCGTCCGGCGCGGGCGGCAGCCGCTGTTACCTGAACGGCTCACCGTGGGTCCGCTCGCGATGGATACACGAAGCCGGCGGGTCCGGGTGCACAACAAGGACGTCTCGTTGACCGCCAAGGAGTATGCCCTCCTCGAGTACCTCGTCCGGCGAGCGGGCGACGTCGTCGGCCGTGGTGATATTGCCGAGCACGTCTGGGACGAGCACTACGATCCGGTGTCGAACGTCGTCGATGTGTACGTGCAGCGATTGCGGCGCAAGCTCGATCGGTCCGGATGCGAGTCCTTGATCCGCACGCGACGCGGTGAGGGCTATCAGCTCGTGACCGGGGCGGACGCGTCATGAGGATGTCGCTGCGCGCGCGCCTCACGTTGTGGTACACGCTGGCGCTCCTCGTCGTGCTGTGTCTGTTCGGCGCGGACGTGCTGTGGCAGCAGCGGCGAATCGGCGTCCGCCGGGTCGACCGCGAGCTGGAGGCGTTCACGGCGACGCTCGCGAACGTCGTCGGAGACGAGCTGACGGAAATTACCGATCCGCGGTCGGCCGCGCAAGAGGCGCGGAACACGGTGACAACTCCCGGGCGGGCGGTCGCGATTCTCGACGCTCGGGGCAACGTTCTGGCCGCGCAGTGGAGCGGCCTCGAGCTGCGCGATCCGCTGCCGCGCGGCGACGCGGAACCGGCCGTGTGGACCGCCACGACCGCCTCGGGCGCGTGGCGTGTGCATGCCAGCCCCCACGCGTTCGGGGCGACGACGCTCGTGCTCGTCGCCGCCAGCCCGCTGTCGGAGGTGGGCCGCGAACAGCGCGAGGTGCAGGAGGCGATGCTCGTCGGGATTCCAATCGTGCTGTTGCTCGCCGGGGCCGGCGGGTTGTGGCTGGCCTCGGTCGGATTACGGCCCATCACCGACATGGCGCGGCGAGCCGCCGGGATTCCATTGACGGGCCTGGAGGATCTCGGGCACCCCGATCGGACCGACGAGCTCGGTCAGCTGGCCGGGGCGTTCAACGGCCTCGTCGCCCGGCTGCGCGCCGCGCTGCAGACGCAGCGGCAGTTCATGGCCGACGCGTCACACGAGCTGCGGACCCCGGTCTCCGTCGTGCGCGCGACTGCGGATGTCATGCTCAATCTCCTTCATCGTGACGAGCCCGAGTATCGCGAAGCGCTCGCCATCGTCGGCGGCCAGGCGCGGCGTCTCGGCCGTCTCGTGGAAGACATGCTCGTGCTGGCGCGCGCCGACGCCGGCGGGTATGCGCTCCGGCCGGTGGATCTCTACCTCGACGAGGTGGTCGCGGACTGCCGTCGCGCCGTCGACGTCCTGGCGACCGAGCGTGGTGTCGCGATCCACTCGACCGGGTCGCCCGAGATTCCGTTTCGCGGAGACGAGGATTTGCTGCGGCGGCTGGTGCTGAACGTCCTGCAGAATGCCGTGCAGCATACGCCGGAGGGCGGCGCCGTCGCCGTCGATATCCGCCAGGATCGGGACGCGGTCAGGATTCGCGTCAGCGACCAGGGGTCCGGCATCCCTCCCAACGATCAGGCGAGGATCTTCGACCGTTTCGTCCAGCTCGATGGTGCGCGCCGCGGACAAGGCACGGGCCTGGGCCTGCCGATCGCACGTTGGATCGCCGAGGCGCACAGCGGCACGCTCGTCCTGGAGAGGAGCGGATCCGACGGCAGTACGTTCTGCGTCGTGCTGCCGGCCGCGTAACACTTAACGCGTTATTTGTCACGTCTCTTGTCAACGTGGGAATTATTTTTCAGTCGTTCAACCTCGTGTCCACCATGAGCGCCGCGGAGAACGTGGCGCTGTCGATGATGTTTGCCGGCGTCGCACGCCCGGAGCGGGATCGTCGCGCGCACGAGCTGCTGGAGGCCATGGGCCTCGGCGGCCGCGAGCGACACCGGCCGCCGGAGCTGTCCGGCGGCGAGCAGCAGCGGGTCGCGATCGCCAGAGCGCTCGCCAATC
>Ga0209266_1002414_pt1 | contig 11805 bp, 9 predicted proteins | sample GraSoiAngelo_132_FD_185889 | JGI IMG/M metagenome (GOLD analysis project Ga0209266, IMG submission 185889) | Grasslands soil microbial communities from the Angelo Coastal Reserve, California, USA - 14_0929_02_40cm (SPAdes) (version 2) | ecosystem: Environmental > Terrestrial > Soil > Grasslands ...
GACCCTTCGCGTCGACGGGCCGGAACCGCTGCCGGTCGTCGCAGACGGTTCCGTGTTCGGAACGACACCCGTCACGTTCCAGGTGGTCCCTCGGCAGATCCTCTTGAAGCTCTGATGGACGTTCGCGAGCGCTCGGCCGATCGGATGTCCCGCGCCGCCGCCGGCGCGGCGGCCGAGGGGCTGGGTGCCATCGTCGTCGGCCCATCACCGGATCTCGCCTACCTGACCGCCTACGACCCGCCGCCGTTCGAACGCCCGACCGTGTTGGTGCTGCGACCCGACCGGGACCCCGCGCTCATCGTCCCCCAGCTCGAACGGGCGCTCGCCGCCGTTGCGGGAGCCGGCGACCTGGTGGAGATCGCGACCTATCCTGATGGCTCGGACCCGTACGACGTGATCGCCGGTCTGTTACCGACGAGCGGCCGCATCGGGATCTCCGATCGCGCCTGGGCGGTGCACGTCCTCGGCCTTCAGTCGGCCGCGCCCGCGCTGTCGTGGACATCGGCGTCGCCGGTGCTCGCCCCCTTGCGAGCACGCAAGGACCGCGATGAGCTGGACGCACTCCGCCGGGCGGGGTCAGCCGCCGACGCGGCGTTCGACGCGATCTGCCGGATGGGGCTGGCCGGCCGGACCGAACGGGAGGTCGCGGATGACCTGGCTCGCCTGCTGGTGGAGCTCGGCCACGATTCGGCCGATTTCACGATCGTCGCGAGCGGCCCGAACGGAGCATCACCGCATCACGAACCGGAACATCGCCGGATCGCGTCCGGCGATCCCGTCGTCCTCGATTTCGGCGGTTCCGTCGAGGGGTACTTCAGCGACACGACACGCACGGTCGTCGTGGGGGATGCTCCCGACGGCCTGGAGGACGTGTTCGCCCTGGTCCACGAGGCGCAGGAAGCCGGCGTGGAGACCGTACGACCCGGCGTCCCGATCCAAGAGGTGGATCGGGTGGCGCGCGCGGTGATCGCCGGCGGCGGGTTCGGCGATCGATTCATCCACCGGACCGGGCACGGGATCGGCAGGGAGGTCCACGAGCCGCCCTACGCCGTCGAAGGGGACCAGACCGTGTTGGAGCCCGGCATGACCTTCAGCGTCGAACCGGGCATCTACCTCGAGGGCCGGTTCGGCGTACGGATCGAGGACATCGTCGCCGTGACCGACGACGGTGTCGAGCGGCTGAATCGCTCCTCCCGCGAGCTCCGCGTGGTCGGTTGAGCTCGGATTCCGCCCTGTGGGGGTCCGCGGCTCAGTCGCGGGGACGCACCTGGGTGCCGCCGGCCGTGTCCATCACCTCGAGACCCATCGACGTCAACCGGTCCCGGATCCGGTCGCTCGTCGCGTAGTCCTTCGCGGCGCGAGCGTCGTCTCGCTCCTTCATGAGCGCGCGCATCTCCTCCGAGGGTGCCCAATCCGCGATCGCCTCGCGCTCGAGGTCTAACCCGAGCACCTGGTCCCAGCCGGCGAGGAGCGCGTACTTCTCGCCGCCGGGAACGGCCGCGGCCGGCGCGGATACCAGTTCGTTCACGACCCGAACGGCCGCCGGGAACGACAGGTCGTCGGCGAGCGCGGCACGGAACCGCGCGTCGAGATCGGCGGCATCGGCGCCGAGCGCTTCGGCCGCCGGGGCCCACTCGGCCATCCGACGCCGGAGGTGCTTCACCCGCTGGTCGGCCGTCTCCATCGCGTCCCACGAGAAGTCCATCTCGCTGCGGTACTGGGTCTGGAAGCAGAGCCACCGGAAGGACAGCGGATCGATCCCTCGGTCCACGAGGTCCTGCACTCGGACGACGTTGCCCGTCGACTTCGCGATCTTCTGCCCCGCCTGACGGAGATGGCCGCCGTGCACCCAGATGGAGACGACCCGATGCCCGACCGCGCCCTCGGATTGCGCGATCTCGTCCTCATGGTGAGGGAAGCGGAGGTCGGTTCCCCCCGTGTGGATGTCGATCCGGTCGCCCAGGTACTCCATGGACATCGCCGAGCATTCGACATGCCAGCCGGGGAAGCCGTCGCCCCACGGGCTCGGCCACTTCATGAGCCGGCCCGGTCCGGCGGCCTTCCACAACGCGAAGTCCGCGGGCTGGTGCTTCCGTGGGTCGGTCTCGAGGTCGCGGTGCCCTTCCCGGAGCTTGTCGAGGGTGTTGCCGGAGAGTTTCCCGTAGCCGTCGAAGCTCGCGACGTCGTAGTAGACGGATCCGTTGTCGACGACGTAGGCATGCCCGCGATCGATCAGGGTCTTCGTCAGGCCGATCATCTCGGGGATGTGCTCGGTCGCCTTCGGAGACACGTCTGGTTCATCGATGCCGAGCGCAGCCGCGTCCTCGAAGACCGACCGGGTGTACTTCTCGGCGATCTGCAGCGGCTGGAGCCCCTCGTCCTCGACGGCGAGCAGCATCTTGTCGACCGCCTCGGGCGAGGACTCGTCCGTCATGTGACCCACATCGGTGATGTTCTGGACGAGGGTCACCCTGAACCCCTCCAGGCGCAGGGCGCGCCGGATCAGATCGGCCAGCATGTAGGTGCGGAGGTTCCCGAGATGCGCGTTGCGGTACACGGTAGGGCCGCAGGCGTACATCTTGACGTGACCGGGCTCGACCGGCACGACCTCCTCGACCGCACGCGTCAGCGTGTTGTACAGGCGCATGCCCGCGAGGATACCCAGGCTCAGCGGGCCGTCGCCGGTCCGTCGCCGTCGGGTCGCGGGGCGATCGGGTGTTTCTCGGAGCTCCCCGACGGGACCGGCTCGGATCCGTGCCCGTTCGGCTCGGGCGGCAGCGCGGCGCGAGGGGGCGGAGGCATGGGCATCGGCATCGAGCTGTCCACCCCCGAGTGCTCACGGTGGGCCTTCGCGGCCGCATCGTGATACCGCTCAAGCTCGTGACGGAACACCGGGTCCTGATAGGAACGCCCGTCGATCAGCGATCCGGCTCCTCCGTCGACGATCGCGGCGACGTCCTCACCGGTGATCGTCTTGTGCGTCTCCAATGCGTGCGCCACGGCGAGGACCACGGCCCGGTTGTCCGCGAGCAGCCGGTAGGTCTCGTCGTAGAGCTGGGTCAGTTTCGCGTCCACCTGCTTGCCGAACTCGGTGTCGAAGAGTGCCCGGTCCGATCCCGTTTCGATCGCTTGTCCGCCGCGCATCCCGCCGAGCGTCACGGACCGCGCCGCGATCGTATCTCCCATCGCGTAGTAGGCGAGCATCTGGGTCGCGATCGTCGTCGCGCCCCGCATGTCTCCGCCGACGCCGGTCGAGTGATCTCCTTCGAAGAAGAGCCGTTCGCCCGCGAGCGACGCCAGGAAGGTCATGATGTCGATATCCCGCTCGGATCTCCATTCCACGAACTGGTCCTCGGGTGGGATCGACGATACGAACCCTCCGACGTCCCCACGTCGTTCGATCGTGGCGACGTCGATAACGGCGTGCTTCCGCAAGCGATAGGCCACCACCGCATGGCAAGCCTCGTGGACCGCGACCGCGTGCCGCTCCCGCTCGATGTACTCGTGGTCGTCCGGCAGGCCGTGCTCCTTCAACTGCTTCGCCTTGATGATGTCGCGCCACGTGATGGTGTCACGGCCGTCGCGGATCGCGATCACGAGCGCCTCGTTGACCGTGTCCTTGATCAGTGCACCTGACGCGTACGGGGTGATCGTCGCGAGTTTGGTGATCTGCTCGTCGGTGAGCTCGTGCTGCACCTTGGCCAGGTAGTAGACGAACGTCGCCGTGCGCCCCTCGAGATGCGGATAGCCGACCTTGTAGATCCGGTCGATCCGGCCCGGTCGGAGCATGGCCTCGTCCAGCACGCCCGGCTGGTTCGTGGCGAAGATGTGCAGGATCCGGTACTTGGGTGGCGGCTTCGGCTTCATGCCGAGCGCCCGTCTGACCACCCGGTTGACGAACCCGCGCGGCTTCTTCAACCCGTCCATCTCGGACAGCAGCGCCTGGAGCGTCCCCATGCCCCCGCCGCCGTATCCGGGCATGATCATGTGTTCCTTGCGTGGACCGGTCGCGTCCGGGACCGCGCCGAACAGGACGTTCCTCCTGCCGGGCTCGGACACGTAGCCGAGGCCGTTGCACGCAGGCGCGGTGGACCAGGCCGACCCGGGGGTGGGGTCGACGTTCCAGCCGCCCTGGGCGATGCCCCCACGGTTCCCGAGGGAATCGGCCTCGTCGAAGAAGACGATCACTCCGCCGTAGCGCGTCGCGAGCTTCCGGAGCTTCCGGTAGAGACCTTTGACCTTCAAGATCCCGACCCCGAAGAACATCGCCATGAACGCGCCCGGCTCCACGAAGACGAAGGGCTTGGCCGACTCGCCGGCCACGGCTTGCGCCATGAGGGTCTTGCCCGTGCCAGGCGGCCCCCACAGGAGGATCCCGCCCGGCACGTACCCGCCGCGGCTCTCGATCGACTCCGGATTCTCGAGGAACACCATGTTCTCCTGGACACGGTTCAGGACCGCGTCCTGCCCTTTCACGTCGGTGAATCGGGTCTCGATGTCGTCGGGCATATACGTCTGGACGCCACCCTTGGACATGAACCAGAAGATCGCGACGAACTGCAGGACCCCGATCGAGATGATGAAGACGACCTGCAGGATGCCCGGCAGCGCGTGCATCAGGAGCGCCGGCGCCCGCAGGACACCTTCGACGACGCTCACCGACCGTTGTTCGGGGCCGAAGACGTACGTGTGGGAGATGTAGCTCCCGACGACGAACAGGAAGAACAGGACCCAGAGCACGCGGCCGATCCGGAACCGTGTCCACGGGTCGATCCGTTCCCGAGCGCGGTCGCCCCGGCCCCAGATCCGGTTCCAGAACGCGTAGTACCGCTTCCAATGCTCGGCGATCAGGTAGTGGATCTGCCGGATGAGCTCGATCGCGAAGAGCACCAGGATCGCCGGGTACATCCTGACGGCGTAGTAGAGCGCGTCGTAGCGGGACATCCCCCCGATGAGCCGGAAGTACGCCCCCAGGACGAGGACGACCCAGACGGCCGCGAACAACAGCAGGAGCTTGACGCGGTCCCACCACGGGAGCGCCTTCCTGGTGGTGCGCTCGCTCTCCTTCGGGCGGCTGGGGCGCTCCATCGGAGGCCGGTTCGCGATCACGTCGTCGTTCGCCATGAGTTCACGATCCCATCGATCTGCGACTGGTAAACCTCGAAACAGTCTGACGTACATGCGACGAAGAGGACAGACACGTGGTTCGTCGCGGGCGACATGATCACGGTCTGATCGATCGTCACGGACGTCGAGATACCGTCGCTCGTGGCCGAGGACGGGAGTCGAACGCTGAACGTCAGGTGCTCGCCGAACCCCCGTTGGTCGGAGATCGGGGTCTGGGCGATCACCTTCAGGACGGCCGGGTTCTTCGCCCTCGTCCTGTCGAACGGGAACACCCCGTTCCGCAGATCCCGGATCGAGGTCTCCGCGATCTGTTCCTGCGTGAACTGCCTGATGTGCACGAACCCGTACGGCGATGAACCGTCGAGGACGATCGAACCCGCCGCAAGCTCGTTCGGGTCGGGGGAGAAGACCTTCGCGTCCAGGACCTCGGGCCCGACGTTGAGCGGATTGTTCGCGGCGAGCGGATCCGTCGCGACGTCGACCATCTGCCAGCCGCGGGGAAGGGTCAGCATCGTGTCCTCGGGCAACCCGGAGACGAGCGTCGCCGAGGGGGCCGTGCACGCCGCCGCCAGGACCAGGGTGCCGATCAGCGCCATCCGCGGCGCGTGGACACGCATGACCGCTTCATTATCGGCCCGAGGGGCGGGATACCGCGAGGCAGCGGCTCAGGTCCTGATCGGGCGATCCTCGAAGGGGATCGACAGTGCGATCGTCGTTCGGGTTGCGACGCCGACCTTCTCGCGGAGGAGCCGGATCAGTTCCTCGAGTTCGCCCGTGGTTCTGGTCCGCACCTTCAGGATGTAGTTCGCCTCACCGGCGACGCTGTAGCAGTCCTCGACCTGGGGGAAGTCCGAGAGCCGCTCCGGCAGGTCGTCCGGTTGCTTGGGGTCCAGAGGCGTGGCCGCGATGAGCGCGGTGATGTACAGCCCGACGGTCTCGGGATCGATGATCGCGCGATACCCCCGGATCACGCCCGCCTGCTCCAGTTTGCGCACCCGATCGTGGACCGCCGAGGCCGATAGCCCCACGCGCTGAGCCACGTCCGCATAGGTCGCCCGCGCGTCCTCCTGCAGGGCCGCCACGATCTCCCGATCGCGTTCGTCGAGCACCCGTACATCGTAGGGGACGAGGTCGGGGGAGCAGAAGCTCACCCTGTCCGGGGATCGTCACGATCCATCTCCTGTGGTGGGATAGCAGGACAGCGCCGACCTCCTCCGGTGGCATGAAGCCGGTGGCATGAAGGAGGGCACGGTGATGGACCAGCGACCGGTCGGCGCGATCCGATGGGAGCGCCGCAGCAAGCCAGGGGGCGACGATCGGTGGCTTGCCCGACTCGAACCGCGCGATGCACGGACGTTCCGGCGTCTCGTCCTGCCGCTCGTTCCGCGTATCGAACGCTCGATCGGCCCGGGCTCCTACGCCGTCCGCGCAGCGGCCGACGGAGGGCTCCGACCCTGGCCAGGTGCCCGATCGGCGTGGCGACGCGCGATCCGGCGTTCGCTCGTGGCGGCGACGGGCTCGATCGTGATCGTGAGCGATGTCCGCGACTGCTACCCATCGGTGGGGGAGAGGGCGCTCGAAGCTATCGGGTGCTCTCGTGAGCTCGGATCGTTCCTGCGCGCCCTGGCGGACGCCGGTGTCCGTGGACTGCCGGTCGGCCCCGATCCGTCCGCGATCCTCGCGAACGGCGTGCTCGCCCATGCCGATCGCCTCGCGGCGGCGGCCGGCTGCCGCCCGATCCGGTGGGTGGATGACGTGGTGTTCGCGGCAGCCGGCCCCGGCGGCGCGATCCGCGCGTTCGATGCCTGGCGGCGAGGGCTCGCCGAGCTCGGGCTCGAAGCACACGACGGCAAGACCCGGATGTTCACCGATATCGGCGAGGCGCTCTTCGCGATCGGCACCTCAGGAGGTTCCGACGTCCGACACGGTGACCATGGCATCATCCCGGAGCCGTGAAGACGCTCTACCGCGCGTCCCGTGTCCATACCTTCGGTCATCCTCCGACGGGGGAGTGGCTGTTGATCGATGGGCGGCACGTGCAGCGGGTGGGGAGCGGCGAGTCGCCGGCGGCCGACCGCACGGTGGAGCTGCCCGGGATCACGATCCTTCCGGGGTTCATCGACACCCACGTCCACCTGACCGCGACGGGTCTGTCGATGTCCAACGAGGACGTGGTGGCGGCGCGCTCGAAGGGCGAGCTCTTGGCGCTCGCCGCCGGTCGGGCTGCCGGCGACGACGAGCCGGTGATCCTCCTGCAGGGATTCGACGAGACCCGGTGGGATCGCCCGGACCACCCCACCCTCGAGGAGTTGGATGCCGTCACCGGCAAACCGCTGGTGATCCGCAGGGTGGACGGGCACGTGGCGCTGGCGAACTCCGCCGCGCTCACCTTCGCCCGGGTGCACGACGCGGAGGGCTTCGGGCGCGACCTGGAAGGGAACCCCACGGGACGGGTGACCCTGTCTGCGAACGCCAGGCTGGGTCGTTGGCTCGCCGAGTCACGGTCCGAACACCGCATCGAGGAGCTCCAGCTCGCCGCCGCCGGGCTCGCGGCATCGACAGGCATCACGAGCCTCCATGAGATGTCGATGCCCCACGAGGACGGTGAACGCGACGTGGAGGTCTTCCGCCGGCACCGGGAGAAGCTGCCGGTCCACGCGATCGCGATCGTCGCGACGATGGACGTTCCCCGCGCGATCGAGCTCGGTCACGACGCGATCGGAGGCGACCTCCCTGCGGACGGATCGATCGGGGCACGGACGGCCGCGCTTTTCGCGCCCTACGCCGATCTGGACACAACCGGCGTGACCAATTACGACGACGACGAGCTCGCCGGGTTCTTCCACGATGCGCACATGGCCGGCTTGCAGGCCGGGATCCACGCGATCGGCGATCGCGCGATCGAACAGGTGCTCTCGTCGTGGGAGCGGATCTACGGCTCCCTGGACTCGCGGGAGCGTCGCCATTTCCGCGCGCGACGTCACCGCGTGGAGCACTTCGAGATGCCGAGCGCGCACCAGGTCGAGCGGGCGGCCATGCTGGGCCTCGCGGTGTCGGTGCAACCAGCGTTCGACCGGGCGTGGGGCGCCGCGGGCGGACTCTATGCGATCCGGGTGGGTCCCGAGCGGGCGGCCGCGATGAACCCGTTCCGGACCATGTTGGAGCGCGGGGTCGTCCTCGGAGCCGGCTCGGATGCGCCGGTCACCCCCCTCGATCCTTGGCTCGCCGTGGCGGCGATGGAGACCCATCACGACCCAGGCCAACGGTTGGAGCGCGCCGCGGCGATCCGCGTGCACACCGTCGGAAGCGCTCGCCTGGCACATCAAGAGGAGAAGAAGGGTCTGCTCGAGCCCGGGTATCACGCGGACTTCGCAGGGTACGACGTCGACCCGTTCGAGCAGGACGAGATCGAGGGCCTCCGACCGGCCCTCACCGTCTCGCTCGGACGTGAGGTCTACGCGCGATGAAGGCCAGCGTCGCGATCGAGGGCGTTCTGTCACTCTTTCTGATCGCCGGGGGTTGACCGGTCCACCGCGTGCCCGATACCGTTCGCGCTGCGTCACCGCCCCGGCGGAGGCGCGTGAGAACCCAAGAGGCTGAGTAGAGAACGCGGCGCCCCGGCGTCGCGGCCCCAAAGGTCCCTTGGGTTCTCATCCTTTTCCTCCGTCCGACGGCGCCGTGACGGGAATGCCAAGGACCCTTCCGCGCGTTGACCGCGTGCGCGCCTTTCCGTGGTTGCATCCGCACGAGCGAGGTGTAGGATGCGCGCGCTTGGCGGGGGGTTGGGGGCCTCCCACGGCAGGAGCAAGGAAGATCCAAGATGCCCGAGAACATCGACGACGTAGACGAACACGTGGGCGAGGAGGTAGAGGTCGCTCTCGAGGACGACGAGGTTCTCGAAGACCTCGAACCCACGCCCGAGGAGCTGGCGGAGGCCACCGTGCCCCCGGAGCCGGGGCTGGAGAACGTGGAGTCCATCCAGGATCTGCTGGCCAAGCAGGAGTCCCAGGATGGACAGGAGGAAGCGGCCGACGACGAGGATGAGGTCACGGCAGCGACCTCGACGCGCGACGAGCGGCTCGAACCCCTCGACGCCCGGGTCATCCCGATGCAGGCGACGGAGTTCATGTGCAAGAACTGCTACCTGGTGAAACATCGGAGCCAGCTCGCGGACAAGCGCAAGATGCTCTGTCGCGATTGCGCCTGAGCGGCCCGTCGCCCGTCCCGTTCCCGGCCGCGCTCGCCCTCACCGTCGGGGGCGGAGTGTTGCTGTCCTTTGCCTTCCCGCCCGTCGAGCTATGGCCGCTCGCGTTCGTGGCCCTCATCCCGCTGCTGTGGTCCCTTCGAGGTGCGCGGCCGGGACGTGGAGCAGTCCTCGGCTTGGCGTTCGGGTTGGCGTTCTTCGGCGCAACCCTCTACTGGATCTTCTTGTTCGGCGCCCTGGCATGGTTCGCACTCACGACACTCTCGGCGACCTCGATCGCGCTGGTCGGAGCCGTCGGGCCATCGTTGCTCCGCGAAGGCCGGCCCATCCGATCGGCCATCGGGTTCGCCTCCCTGTGGACGGCGGTTGACTGGATCAGGGGCATGTTCCCGCTCGGAGGGTTCACCTGGGGGAGCGTCGGGATCTCCCAGGTTGACGATCGGACGCTCCTGCCGCTCGCGACGATCGCGGGGGTGTGGGGGATCACCCTGGTCGTCGTCGTCGTGAACGTCCTGCTGTTCGAGGCCCTGACCGGCAGGCGCGGTGCAAGCGTCCGGCGGGCGGGGCTCGGCGTCGCGGCGCCCCGTTCGCGGTGCCATTCTCCGAACCGACCGGTGACCCGCTCGACGTAGCGGTGGTCCAGGTCGACGTGCGACCGCCCCCGAACACATCTGCGGTGCAAGAGGACCTGCTCGTCGCACGGAAGAACATCGCGCTGGACCGCACCCTCGTGGGATCGACGCCGCGACCCGACCTCGTCCTGTGGGGGGAGGGGTCGTTGGACCCGGCCGCCTCGGGCGACCCGGCGACGATGGTCGCCGTCCAGCGGGCGATCGCGGACGTTGGCGTTCCTACCGCGGTCGGAGCGGTCATGGACGATCCAGGCGGCCTCCAGCGGACCTCGGAGCTCGTGTTCGGGCCCGAGGGATCGCGTATCGACCGGTACGACAAGGTGCACCTCGTCCCGTTCGGCGAGTACGTGCCCTGGCGCTCGAGGCTCGACTGGATCAGCGCCACCCGGCAGATCCCGGTCGATCGGACGCCCGGCAGTTCGGTGCACATGGTCGACGCACCGGGACTGCCGCCGTTCGGCACTCCCATCTGTTTCGAGAACTCGTTCCCCGCCATCCCGCGCGCGTTCGTCCGCGATGGCGCCACCTTCCTCGTGGTCCCGGTGAACAACGCGTCCTACGGCTTCACCGCAGCGTCCGACCAGCACCTCCAGATGAGCCGGATGCGAGCCGTCGAGACCGGCAGATGGGTGGTCGACGCAGCGGTCTCCGGGGTCTCGGCGTTCATCGATACGCACGGGCGCGTCGTCACCCGCAGTGGACTGTTCCAACCGGGCATCCTGCGGGCACAGATCCGGAGCTCAACGACCACGACGGCCTACGTGCGGTGGGGGGACTGGTTGCCGATCCTGGCGATCGTCCTCGTTGTGATCCTGTTCCTCATCCCGCGTCGGCGCCTCCCGCCGCCGGCCACACCCGAGCCGCTCCCTCCGTCGCCTCGCACGCTGGTCGTGCTGCCGACGTTCAACGAGCGGGACACGATCGAGCGGGTGATCGCGGGTGTCCTCGAACGACCCGAGCATCCCGACGTGCTCGTCGTGGACGATTCCTCACCGGACGGGACCGCGGAGCTCGTCCGACCGATCACCGCTCGCGACGGCCGCGTCCGGTTGCTGGAGCGGCCACCCCGATCGGGGCTGGCGAGCGCGTACCTCGAGGGATTCACCACGGCCGTCCGTGAGGGGTACGACCTGGCCGTCGAGATGGACTCTGACCTTTCGCACGACCCTTCGGAGCTGTCCCGTCTGCTCGACGCGGCCCGGCAGCACGACCTGACGGTCGGGAGCCGGTACGTGGCGGGCGGCTCGGTCACGAACTGGAGCCGGGCCCGTGTGGCCCTGTCGAGAGGAGCGAACGCGTACTCGAAGGTCATGTTGGGCCTCCCGATCCACGACGCGACGAGCGGATACCGCGTCTACCGCCGCGCGCTGCTGGAGGAGCTGCTCCGAACGCCCTTCGCCGGCGCCGGGTACGTGTTCCAGATCGAGCTCGTGATGCGGTCGGACCGCGCGGGCTTCGATGTCGGCGAGGCTCCGATCACGTTCCGAGAACGCGAGCATGGCGAATCGAAGATCTCGCGGTCGATCGTGTTCGAGGCGCTCTGGAAGGTGACCCGCTGGGGGCTCTCGGCGCGCCTCGGGCGCGGTCCAGCGGCTTGGACCCGGCCAGCGCATCAACGCCGATAATGGACATTATGTCATCTAGCGGCCCAGCAGCTTCCCGCGGTTGCGGCCATCCGTCGATGCGATCCCGAGGTCGTTGCATCAGGGTGATCCGCCTGCGAGCGTATGGAGCCGAGAAGATGCGAACCCGCGCAACGGGTTCGCGCCGTTGAGGCATCGGCAGCCGCTCGGCCGGTTCTCTGGGGCCCTGCTGGGGCCCTGCTCCGGGCGGTGAAGACGC
>Ga0209266_1002420_pt1 | contig 11793 bp, 9 predicted proteins | sample GraSoiAngelo_132_FD_185889 | JGI IMG/M metagenome (GOLD analysis project Ga0209266, IMG submission 185889) | Grasslands soil microbial communities from the Angelo Coastal Reserve, California, USA - 14_0929_02_40cm (SPAdes) (version 2) | ecosystem: Environmental > Terrestrial > Soil > Grasslands ...
TCGATCGGGCTCGCGGGGCTCGCCCAGTGCAGGACGAAATCCACCGGGCCATCGATGTAGATGTAATTGGTGACGTCGTGCTTGATGAAGGCGAAGTCGCGGTTCGCCAGGTGCGAGATGTTCGAGGTGTCGCCGGTGAGCAGGTTGTCGATGCCGATGATCGAGTAATCGCGATCGAGCAGTGTTTCGGCGAGATGGGACCCGATGAAGCCGGCGGCTCCCGTGATGACGACGCGCGGCTTAGTAGGCATGCTTGTGGAAGAACCCTCGTAACAGCGTGAGCCACATGATCTTGAGATCGAGCCGCACCGACCAGTTCTCGATGTAATAGAGGTCGTACTCGATTCGTTTTTCGATGGATGTGTTGCCCCGCCAGCCGTTCACCTGCGCCCACCCCGTGATGCCGGCCTTCACCTTGTGGCGCAGCATGTACTGCGGAATCCTGTCCTTGAACTGGGCGACGAACAGCGGGCGCTCGGGACGCGGCCCGACGATGGACATGTCGCCCTTGAGCACGTTCCAGAGCTGGGGCAGCTCGTCGATGTTCGATCGACGAAGCACCTTGCCGACAGGGGTCCGTCGCGGGTCCCGCTCGATCGTCCAGACCGGGCCGGTCTCCGCCTCGGCGCCGTCGTACATCGAGCGAAACTTGTAGATCATGAAGGGCTTCCCGTCGAGGCCCATGCGCTCCTGCCTGTAGAACACGTCGCCCCGCGACGTCAGCTTCACGAGCACCGCAATCAGCCAGAAGGGAAGGGCCAGCACGGTCAGCGCCGCGGACGACATCGCGATGTCGATCGCCCGCTTGACGATGCTGTTGAGGCCCTGCAGCGGAACGTCGTTGATGTTGATGACCGGCACGCCATCGAGGTCTTCGAGGCGCGCGCGCAGCGCGATCACCTGCAGGAGGTCGGGCACGACCTTCACGTCGACGCATTCGCGGCTCGTGCTCTCGATGAGCTGCAGCATCTGCACGTGCTGTTCGGGCGGCAGGGCGACGTAGAGGTGGTCGATCGCTTCACGCGCCACGATGTCGGCCGCGTCGACGATGGTGCCGAGCAGCGGCAGACCGCGATAGCCGAGATGATCGCCGGCCGCCTTGTCGTCCACGAAGCCGACAATCTGGTAGCCGAGCTCGCGATGCTCGAGGATCCTGTCGGCGACCAGACGTCCGAGCTCGCCGGACCCGGCGATCAGAATTCGCTTGAGCCCGATCCCCGCGCGCCAGCGCCGCTCGAGGACCTCCCGGACCAGCTCGCGCGACGCGAACGTCAGCGCGACGTTGATCACCAGGAAGATCGCCCAGACCGGCTGCGAGACCTCGAACGCGCCGCGTTGCCGCGCCGCGCTGCCGGCCCAGTAGATCTGCACGTACGTCGTGGCGACGATGCCGAAGACGACGGCGAGAATGCTGCCGACGAAGACGGCGAAGAAATCGTCGACGCGCGACCGGCCGCGGCGCAGCCGGTAGAGGCCCTGCAGCTGAAAGCCCAGCGGCACGAGCAGGGCGACGAACGGCAGAATGTTGATGTACTGCCGCAGCGGAGGGAGGCCCTTGGTGATCGGGATGAGCTGGACGAGCCCGGTGTGGAACCTCAGGCCGTAGGCGAGGATGAAAGCCGAGACGCCGAGGAGGGCGTCCGAGAGCAGGTAAAAGGCGACGAGCAGACGGTTGTGCCGGCTTACCATACGGCCGGGGCATCGCCGACTGCCGGCGCCCCTGCCTCCCGGCAGGTTTCGTGAATCACCGCGGTCATCTGGTCCGCGAATCGCGCGCGGCTGAACTGCTCCGCGTGCCGCCGGATGGCCCTCGAGTCGAACGGCCTGTCGATCGCCTGCGCGATCGCGGCGGCGAATGCCTGGGGGACCGCTTCGGCCACCAGAACGCCGGTCTCGCCGGGCCGGACCGTTTCGAGGGCGCCGCCACGGCCGAGCGCGACGACGGGGCGGCCGCACGCCTGCGCTTCGAGCGGGACGATGCCGAAGTCCTCCTCGCCGGGCAGCAGCGTCACGGCCGCGCGACGATACAGATCGCGGATCTCGTCGTTCGATCGGCGGCCGAGAAACAGTACGCCTGGGCCCGCGTCGCGTTGCAAGGCCTCCCGCTCAGGACCGTCGCCGGCGATCTTCAGCGGCACGCCCGCCAGGCGACAGGCGGCGATCGCCAGATCGATGCGTTTGTAAGGCACGAGGGCCGAGACGACGAGCGCAAATCGCTCGGGCGTCGCACCGTCGGGATGAAAAAATTCGGTGTTGACGGGCGGATAGACCACGGTCGCTTCGCGATTATAGTATCGCCGGATCCTGCCGGCAACATAATGAGAGATAGCGACATAGCGGTCCACACGGTCGGCCGTGTCGCGGTCCCACCGCGCCAGCCGGGCCATCACGGGCCGCATCAGCCCGCTGCCCGCGCGCCCCACCCGATCCGGGCCGAAGTACGCGTCGAACTGATCCCACGCGTAGCGCATCGGCGTCAGGCAATAGCAGATGTGGCGGATGCGTCCCGGATGCACGATCGACTTCGCGCAGCAGTGGCTGACGCTGACGACGAGATCGAAGCGATCGAACGAAAACTGCTCGATCGCCGTGGGGAAGAGCGGCAGGTAGTGGCGATAGTACCGCTTGACGCGTGGCAGCCGCTGCACGAACGACGTGTGTGTCCGCAGACGCTCGATCGCCGCAGAAATCGAACTGCGCACATGGACCAGCGTGAAGAGCTCGGCGTCGGGAAACCGCTCGCACAGCGCCTCGAGCGCATTCTCGCCGCCGCGCATGCCGGTCAGCCAATCGTGAACGAAGGCCACCTTCATCGCGCGGTCACCGGGCTCCCGTCCGCCTCGCGGTAAATCTGGCGAATGCGGCGCACCGACTGCTCCCACGAAAACTGCCCCGCGCGCGCCACGCCCTTGAGCCGCAATGTCCGTCGCAGCGTCTCGTCGGTGAGCACCCGGTGAATGCCCTCGGCAATCGCGTGCGGGTCGTACGGATCGACGAGCACCGCCGCGTCGCCGGCCACTTCCGGGAGCGACGACAGGTTCGACGTGACGACCGGCGTGCCGCTCGCCATCGCTTCGAGCGGCGGCAGCCCGAATCCTTCGTACAGCGACGGAAACACGAACACGCCGGCGAGCCGATACATCACGGCCAGCGTTTCTTCCGGGACGTAGCCGAGGAATCGCACGTATTTGTGAAGCTGATACCGATGGACCGCGCGGCGCAGGGCCGTGTACTTCGAAATCTCGTCACCGATCAGCACGAGCTTCAGGTGATCGAGCCCGCGTTTGCGGACCAGATAGAACGCCTCGATCAGCCGCTCGAGATTCTTGTGAGGCTTGACGTTGCCGGCGTACAGCACGAACTCGTCGTGAAGCTGATACCGCTCGCGCACACGCACGACATCTTCCTCGGGCGGGTCGATGGCGAACCGCTCGTCGTAGGCGTTGTAGATCACGTCGATCTTCTCCGGCTGCGTGTCGACGAAGCGGAGGATGTCGCGTTTCGAGCTCTGCGACACGGTCATGATGCGCGTCGCGCGCCGGGCCGCGAAGCCGATCGACGCCCGCGCGTACCGGAACGCGAGCCGGTTCGGCAGATACTGCGGAAACATCAGGTGAATGCAGTCGTGGATCGTCACGACCGATCGGCAGCGGATGAGCGGGGGCAGCACGTAGTGCGGCGCGTGAAACAGCGTCACCCGCTCGCGCCGGAGCGCCATCGGGATTTTCACCTGCTCCGCGAGCGTGTAGTTGCCCGCGCTCTCCGGCACCGCGCGGAAATTCTCGCCGAGCGCCGCCAGCGTCTCGCGATCCTCGGGCCGGCACAGGATCACGAACTCGGTCCGGGCGTCGATCCGCGCCAGGTGCCGCAGCAGATTCCGGATGTAGGTGCCGATGCCGAAGTCGTGCAGCTTGCGGGCGTCTATGCCGATCCGCACGGACACATGATACTCAGTCGGTCGCGTGGGTCGGGTGGGTCTCGTGGGTCTCGTGGGTCGGGTGGGTCTGGTCGGTCGGGTGAGTCGGGTGGGTCTGCTCGATTTCCGGCGATTGAATTCTACCGACCACGCCGCAGCCGGACGTACAGCTTCAAAAGCGGCGCCCAGCCGGGGTGGTGTTTTTCGTAGAATGCGAGCCGGCTCCGGCGGTAGGCGTCTCGCGTCGCGGCGGGGGCGCTGGCCGCCGATCGCCCTCGAAGATGCACCACTTCGACGTCCGGCGTGAACAGCACGCGGCGGCCTCGCGCGCGAATGGCCGCGCAGAAGTCCACGTCTTCGGTGTACATGAAGTACCGCTCGTCGAGCAGGCCGACGGCTTCGGCGTCCGCGCGCCGCACGAGGAGACAGGCGCCGCTGACCCAGTCCGGATACTGGCGGCGGCTGGTTCGAGCTTCGACACCGCGGCCCCGCGCCAGGCGCTTCTGCCTCAGCTCGTTGAGCGGACCGATCATGCGCCCAAACGACAGCTCCGCGCGGCCGCCGGCATCGACCAGGCGCGGCCCGACGACCGCGACGTCGCGGTCCTGATCGAGCGCCGCCAGCAGCCGGTCGATGGCACCATCCGGCACAACCGTATCGCTGTTCAGCAGCAGCAGGTTCGCGCCACGGCTCGCACGGATGCCGACGTTGCTTGCTCGCGCGAACCCGAGGTTCGAGCCGATTTCGATCAGGCGAACGTCAGGCCGGCGGCGCGCGAGGTCGATGCTGCCGTCGGTCGATCCGTTGTCGACGACGAGGATCTCGTGAGGCGCCGCGGGCGGTGCGGCGTCGAGCGACTCGAGACAGCGCTCGAGGTCCGCTCGCGCGTTGAACGAGACGATGATGACGGACAACTCCAAGCGGGACATGGTCTGGAGCGTGCGATATCCCTGGGTATCCCGCTCGTGGTGAGCTTGTCGAACCACGAGCCAAACTGCTCGTCCTTCGACAGGCTCAGGACGAGCGAGTATGCGAATCCGTCAGACGCTCGAAGTCTTCAGCCGGACCGTGACGCGCCAGCTCCCGCGCGCTCGAGGACTTCGATCGTCTCCCGAGCCGCGCGCGGCCAACTGTACTTCGCGAGCTCGTTCGGCGCGGCCGTGAGAATCCGCGATCGCACCGCCTCGTCGAACAGCACCGACTCGAGCGCCCGCGTCGCGGCCGGCACATTGCTCACTGGTACGTAGACCGCGGCGTCGCCGCAGCTCTCGCGGGCCGCAGGCGTGTCGAGCAGTACCGGCGGCACACCCGCGTTCAACGCCTCGAGCGGCGTGAGTCCCAACCCCTCGTACTCCGACAGAAACGCGAAGGCCCGCGCGTGGGCATACAACTCCTGCAGTTGCTCGTCGGTGACGTAGTCGTGCCAGCGCACCTGCGCCTCGAGCGCCTCCGCGGCAATCGACTGCTGCAGATCCTCGCGCGGGTAGCTGCGATTGTCGCCGACAATGTCGAGCGACGCGCCGGCGTGGCCGCGGGCGATCGGCGCAAACGCGCGAATCAGATCGACGACGTGACGGCGGTTGAGAATGGAGCCGGCATAGAGAACTCTGTAGGGACTGGGGACTAGGGGACTGGGGACTAGGGGACTGGGGACTGGGGGACCGGCGACTAGGGGACCAGGCACTCTATGTCCCCCCTCAGTCCCCAGTCCCCAGTCCCCAGTCCCTATCCCCGGCGGTATCACGTGAATCCGCCCTTCAGGTACGGCGAGGCGTTCGATCAGCTCCCGTCGTGAGAACTGCGAGACGGTGATGATCGCGCGGGCCTTCCGCGCCGCCTGGCGCGTGAGCCATCGTCGGCGGGCGCCTTCGCGCAGGCGGAACCACTCCGGATGCCCGACGAACGACAGATCGTGAATTACGACGACGGTCGGCACCTTCAGAGCGAGCGGCGCGCTGTAACCGGGCGCGAACCAGACGTCGAGGTGATCGAGACGCGCAGCGCGCGGCGCCCGGACCTGCTCCCACCACGTGCCGGAGCGTCCGCGGACGAGGCGCGTCGGAAACCGGCGCGCGTCGAGCCCGAGCGCGATCAGCTCAGGCGCGTAGAGCACGAACTGGTGGACGCTGGTGCTCGCGTCGATCGCCCATTCATGCAGCAGGCCGGCCAGATATCGCCCGACTCCTGTGACGCGGCCAGACAGTTCACGCGCGTCGATGCCGATGCGCATCGTCTACGCCCGCCGGTCCCTTTGGGCCCGGCGCTCGATCGCCTGGCGATATGCGTCGAAGACGAGGCGGGCGGTCTCATCCCAGCGATACGCGCGCGCACGGGCCAGGCCCCTGGATACGCAGGTCGCCGCGTACGCCTCGTCGAACAACACGTGCGCGATGGCGTTCGCCATATCGGCGGGCTGCTCGGGATCGACCAGCGGTCCGGCGTCGCCGACGACTTCGGGCAGCGAGCCGCGAGCGGCCGCCACGACGGGCACGCCGAGCGACATCGCTTCGAGCACCGGCATGCCGAAGCCTTCGTCAAAGGACGGCTGCACGAGCAGCCGCGCACCTTCATAGAGCGCGCGCCGCCTGTCAGGATCGACGTACCCGATGTAGCGGACGATGCCTTCGAGCGGCGGCCGCTCGAGACGACCGAGCCACGCGCGCGCTTCTTCGGTTGCCTTGCCGGCGAGCACGAGCTCGGGGATGGCGCCCCTGAAAGTGCGCCCCAAGTACTCGGCACCCCTAAAGGGGCGCCCCACGGAATCGGGGTCGGGGCACCTCGCGGACTCTGGGTCGTGGGGCGGCGCTTCGGCCGGGTCGTAGGGAGCCCCTTTAGGGGTGCCGCTCAGCAGCCGCTCGTACGCATCGAGCAACCCGCCAACGTTTTTTCGCGGCTCCAGCGTGCCGAAGAACAGCACGTACCCGGCCCTCGGCGACGCCGCCCGGGCGGTCCAGTCCGGAGCGCCGGGCGGGCAGATCGCAAGGCGATCGCGCGGCACGCCGAGCACGCGCTCGACTTCGCCAGCGCTGTACGCGGACGGGACGAGGATGGCATCCGCCCGATGTGCGTGATCGCGCGCCAGCGCCGGGTAGTCGCGGCGGACCTCGGACCGCGTCCGTTCGGGATGCGACAGGAAGTCCAGATCGTGGATGGTGACGACCTGCGCCGCGTTGCGCGCCGGCAGCAGCAGCGGATGGGACGAATGCGTGACGTCGTACGCGCCGCCGGCGATCGTTTCGGCGGGCGGCCATCCGAGCCGATGCCACGACAGATTCAGCAGCCGCACGGGCACGCGGCGATCGACGATCGCCGCGCCTGCCAGGTCTGCATCCGGCGCGAGCCGATCCTTCCACGAGCTCGAGAAGAGCGACAGCTCGAGCGCGGGGGCCGGACCGCCTGCCGGGTACAGGGCCAGCAAGGCCTTGACGAGCTTATGGGTATACTCGCCGACGCCGCTAGGTTCACGCAGCGCCGGACGGTAATCGATCAGGACGCGCACTTGTTTAAGTCGTGCCGAGTCAGTATCTTATTGTGAAATGAAAATCGCCGTCGTCGGAACAGGCTATGTCGGACTCGTACTGGGCGCGTGCCTGGCGGAAAACGGGAACACAGTCATTTGCGTGGATAAGGACGAGTCGAAAGTCGCGACGCTCAGAGCAGGCCGAATGCCGATTTACGAGCCTGGCCTCGAGGAAATCGTTCGTCGTAACGACCAGGAAGATCGCCTGACCTTCAGCACGGACCTTCCGTCGGCGGTTCGCGCCTCCGCCATCGTGTTCATCGCGGTCGGCACCCCGCAAAGCGAGGACGGCTCGGCCGACCTGCAGCACGTGCTGGGCGTCGCGCGCGACGTCGGCCGCGCGTTGAACAAGTACACCGTCATCGTCGACAAGAGCACGGTGCCGGTTGGCACGGCAAAAAAAGTCCGAGCCGCGATCGCCAGGGAAACGTCGCAGACCTTCAGCGTCGTCAGCAACCCGGAGTTCCTGAAGCAGGGCGCGGCCATTGAAGACTTCATGAAGCCGGACCGCGTCGTCATCGGCATCGAAGACAAGGACGATCGGGCTGATGCGGTCATGAAAGAGCTGTACGGCCCGTTCACGAGGACCGGTGCGCCGATCCTGACGATGAGCACGGAGAGCGCTGAGCTGGCCAAGTACGCGGCCAACTCGATCCTGGCGACGCGCATCTCGTTCATGAACGAGATTGCGAACGTCTGCGAGCTCATGGGCGCCGATGTCGATCACGTGCGGAAGGCGATCGGATCGGATCGCCGCATCGGCACGTCGTTCCTCTTTCCGGGCGTCGGGTACGGGGGGAGCTGCTTCCCGAAGGACGTCAAGGCGCTGCTCAAGGCGTCCGAGGACAGGGGCTATGTCTTCAGGATCCTCGACGCCGTCGAATCGGTGAACGACTCGCAGAAGGCGCGGCTGGTCGAAAAGATGGAGCGGCACTTCGGCGATCTGTCGCGCCGGACGATTGCGCTCTGGGGGCTGGCGTTCAAGCCGAGGACCGACGACATGCGGGAAGCGCCGGCGATTCCGATCGTCGAGGGGCTGCTCGCGCGCGGCGCGAACGTGAAGGCCTACGATCCGGCGGCGGCTCCGGTCGCCCGGGGGATCTTCGACGGCCGCATCGAGATCTGCGAGAAGAGCTACGACGCGCTGGCCGGGGCCGACGCGCTGGCGATCGTCACCGAGTGGAACGAGTTCCGGGAGCCCGACTTCGAGAAGATGCGGTCGCTCATGAAAGCGGCGGTCGTGTTCGACGGCCGCAACATCTACTCGCCCGAGCAGATGCGCGCGCTCGGCTTCACGTATTTCTCCATTGGGCGCTAGCTCGCGCGCCGTCCTCGTCACCGGCGGCGCCGGCTACATCGGCAGCCATGCGGCCAAGGCGCTCAGCCGGGCGGGGTACGCCGTTCTCGTCTACGACAACCTGATCGCCGGCCATCGCGGCGCCGTCAAGTACGGGACGCTCGTCGAGGGAGACATCACCGACGTCGCGGCCGTTCGCGACGCGCTGCGGCGCCACGACATCTTCGCCGTGATGCACTTCGCCGCGTTTCTCGACGTCGGCGAGTCGGTCCGCGAGCCGGCGCGGTACTACCGCAACAACGTCGGCGGCGCGCTGAGCGTCCTCGAAGCGATGGCGGCCGAGTCGGTCAGAAATTTCGTGTTCTCGTCCACGTGCGCCACCTACGGCGAGCCGATTGAGACGCCAATCGTCGAGAGCCATCCCCAGCAACCGATCAACAGCTACGGCGAGACGAAGCTCGCGGTGGAGCGGGCGCTGCCGCATTTCGAGCGGGCGCATGGGATCGCGTGGGTCGCGATGCGGTATTTCAACGCGGCCGGCGCCGATCCGGACGGCGAGCTCGGCGAGGACCATTCACCCGAGATTCACGTGATCCCGCGCGCCATCGCCGCGGCGAGGGGAGGGCCCGGCCTGCAGGTGTTCGGCGACGACTATCCGACGCCGGATGGCACGTGTCTGCGCGACTATATTCATGTCGCCGATCTCGCGGACGCGCACGTCCGCGCACTCGATGCGATCGCCGAGACGGGCAAGTCCGGGGCGTACAACCTCGGAACCGGCCACCCGCATTCGGTGCGCGAGGTGATCGATGCGGTCGAGCACGTCACCGGCCGGAAGGTGCCCTGGACGCTCGCGCCGCGGCGTCCGGGCGATCCGGCCGTCCTCTACGCGGCGCCGCACAAGGCGCAGAGCGAGCTGCGCTGGATGCCACGCTTCGGGGACCTCGAGACGATCGTCCGAACCGCGTACGCGTGGCACGAGGCGCATCCGGGGGGGTATGACCAACGGTAGAGCGCCCCTTTCCGGCCCTGGCTCGCGGGCGATCGAGTTGATCGGTCGCCGGACGCGCCGACGCGCAAGCTCGGAGGCGCCCCCGCGGCGGCGCCGCGTGCCTGAACGGCCCGCGCCACAGGCCTAGCATGCCAAGGCAACGCACCACGCTTGGGCGCCTGTTCCGCTTCGCCGCGCCGTACAGCGGACGACTGACGTGGGCGCTCGCCGGCATGATCGTCTATGCGGCGGGCTCGGCCGGCCTCGCGTACCTGATCAAGCCGATCTTCGACAACCTGCTGCCAAAACAGCAGGACGTGGCCTGGACGGCCGGGGCGATTGTCGGCGTCTACGCCCTGAAAGGCATCGGATCGTACGTCTCGTCGTACCTGATGGCCGACGTCGGCCAGCGCGTCGTGATGGATCTGCGGAATGCGCTGTTTCGCCACATCCTCGATCAGTCGGCCGGGTTCTTCGCGCACGGCGCGACCGGACGGTTGCTGTCACGCATCAACAACGACGTCGGGCAGGTGCAGCAGGCCGTTTCCGAAACCGCCGGCGATCTGGCGCGCGAATCGCTCGCGCTCGTCGGATACGCCGCGCTCCTGTTCTATTACGATCCGCGGCTGACGATCGTCTGCCTGACGGGGGCGCCGCTCATCGTGCATCCGCTGATTCGCCTCGGCCAGCGCGTGCACCGAACGACGAGACACAGCCAGGAAGCGCTCGACGAGATTTCGCATCTGAGCACCGAAGCGTTCACGGGTCACCGCATCGTGAAGGCGTTCGGGACGGAGAAACACGAGGCCGAGAAGTTCAACCGCGCCGGCTACCACCTGTTTCGCACGAACATGAAGGTGACCGCCGCGTTGTCGAGCCTGCCCCCGCTGATGGAGCTGCTCGGCGGGCTCGGCATGGCGGGCGCGCTCGTCTACGGCAGCGCGCAGATCGCGCAGAACCGTCTGACGCCCGGGCAGTTTGCGCTCTTCATCGGCACGCTGTTCCTGATGTACGGCCCCGCGAAAAAACTGAGCCGCGTGAACGCGAACCTGCAGCAGACGATTGCCGCCTCGGAACGGATCTTCGAGATGCTCGACACGCACACCGAAGTGATCGAGCAGCCGGGCGCCGCGCCGCTGGCGCCGTTCCGGCACGCGATCGAGTTCCGCGACGTCGGGTTCGGCTACGAGGACGGCCCGACCCCGATCCTGCGCCACGTATCCTTCACGGTCCGCGGCGGCCAGATGATCGCGATCGTCGGCCGCAGCGGCGCCGGCAAGACGACGCTGGTGAATCTGTTGCCGCGGTTTTACGACGTCGGCAGCGGCGCGATCCTGATCGACGGCGTCGACATCCGGCAGGCCACGCTCGCTTCGCTTCGCCGTCAGGTCGGCATCGTCACGCAGGACACGGTGCTGTTCGACGATTCCGTTGCCAGGAACATCGCTTATGGATCGCCGGACGCGACGCCCCGGCAGATCGAGTCGGCGGCGCGCGCCGCGAACGCCCACGACTTCATCGCGCTGTTGCCGGAAGGCTACGAGACGATGATCGGCGAGCGCGGGCAGCGCCTGTCCGGCGGCCAGCGCCAGCGGCTGGCGATCGCACGGGCGCTCCTCAAGGACGCGCCGATTCTCGTCCTCGACGAGGCGACGTCGGCGCTCGACACCGAGTCGGAGCTGCTGGTGCAGGAGGCGCTCGCGAACCTGATGATGAACCGGACGTCGTTCGTCATCGCGCACCGGCTGTCGACGATTCGCCGGGCCGACGCGATCATCGTCCTGGAGCGGGGCCGGATCGTCGAGAACGGGCGCCACGACGAGCTGCTGGCCAACCCCGACGGCGCGTACACGACGCTGTATCAATTGCAGTTGCTCGAAGGGCGACGGGCGGAGCGCCGGATGGTGACGTCGTAGGGAGGTCAAGGAGGTCAAGTAGGTCAGGTAGGTCAAGTAGGTCAGGTAGGTCAGGTGGGTCCGACACCGGAGCGCGAAGGCTTCAGCCGAGTGTCAAGTCGCGCAGGTCCGACACCGGAGCGCGGGGCTTCAGCCGAGCGTCGATTCGCGTAG
>Ga0209266_1002422_pt1 | contig 11786 bp, 7 predicted proteins | sample GraSoiAngelo_132_FD_185889 | JGI IMG/M metagenome (GOLD analysis project Ga0209266, IMG submission 185889) | Grasslands soil microbial communities from the Angelo Coastal Reserve, California, USA - 14_0929_02_40cm (SPAdes) (version 2) | ecosystem: Environmental > Terrestrial > Soil > Grasslands ...
TCGGCTGGCGCCCACGCGATCACGGCGAGCATCACGGACGCGGCGGGAGCGACCAGCACGGCGAGCGTCAGCGTGATCGTCGCGCTGCGGACCATCGTGCTCGCACCGGTCGCCGACACCTACGTCGACGGGGCGAACCCGGGGGTGAAGTTCGGCACCGCCGCGTCGCTGTTCGTCGACGCATCGCCCGTCAAGCAGGCCTACCTCCGCTTCGACGTGCGCGGCATCATGCCGCCGTTCACCGTCCGGCGCGCCCGCCTGCGCCTGACGGCCGGGTCGAGCCCAGCGTCGGCGAGTGACTCGGGCGGCACCCTCCATCGCATCACCGACAACAGCTGGTCCGAAGCGGCGACGAACTACAACAACCGCCCGGCGATCGACGGCCCCGGCCTCGCCACGCAGGGGCCGGTGGCGGTCAAGCAGGTGGTCGAGTTCCCCCTGACCGGCACGGTCACCGCGGACGGCACCTACAACTTCGCGATCGACAGCGCCTCGGGCGACTCGGTGAGTTACCGCACCCGCGAATCGGCGACCGGCAAGCCCGAGCTCATACTCAACCTGGAGTGAGGCCACCCGCTGCGACATGAGAACGCGACCGCTCCACATTCCTTTCCTCTGTGCGCTCCTCGCGGCGGCCACGCCGGCCGCGGCCGTTGAGCTCAGGCGCGGCCCCTACCTCCAGCTGCTCACCACTCACTCGGTCACCGTGGTGTGGAACACGGACGTCGCCGCGGCCTGCTCGCTCACGATCCGCCCGGTGGACGGCGCCACAGCCACCGCTGCCGGTAAGGCCGGGACGGTGTGCGCGATCGCCGTCGACGGGCTCAGCCCCGGCACCGAGTACGCCTACACTCCGCAGGCCGATGGCGGCCCCCTCGGCCCGGAGTCCGTCTTCCGGACCGACGATCCGGCCCGTCCCTTCAGGTTCCTCGTGATCGGGGACTCGGGGAGCGGCGATGCGAATCAGCGCGCCGTGCGCGACCGCATGCTAGCCCTTCCGGCTGACCTCCTCCTCCACACCGGCGACATGGTCTACGACGCGGGCGCCGCCTCCGATTTCGACCCCAAGTTCTTCACGCCCTACCGGGACTTGATCCGGCGGCTCGTCTTCTGGCCCTGTCGCGGCAACCGCGACGTCAAGACCGACGGGGGCCAGCCGTGGCGCGACGCCTTCGGCACGCCGGCCAACAACCCCGCGGGGTCCGAGGACTACTACTCGTTCGACTACGGCAACGCCCACTTCGTCGTGCTCGACAGCAACCAGAGCACCGACCCCGCGAGCCCGCAGTACGCGTTCGCCGACCAAGACCTCGGCGCGAGCGGTGCGCTCTGGAAGATCGTCGTCTTCCACCACACGATCTACTCGGGGGGCGTACACGGCCCCGACCTCACCGTGCGCGCGAACCTGCTGCCGCTCATCGACCGCTACTCGGTCGACATCGTGCTCATGGGGCACGACCAGGACTACGAGCGCACCCTGCCGCTGCGGGCGGGCCAGGTCGTGCCGCCCGGTCAGGGCACGATCTACATCACCACCGGCGGCGGCGGCGGGGAGCTCCGCCCCGTGACCCCGACCGGCCTGACAGCGTATGCCGAGGAGGCTTTCCACGTGACTCGCGTGGCGGTGGACGGCGGGACGCTCACCGCCGAGATGGTCCGCGCGGACGGCGAGGTGCACGATTCGGTGACGCTCACTAAGGACGCCCCCTCGCCGAAGTGCCGGGTGGACGCCGACTGCGATGACGCGAGACCGTGCACGTTCGACCACTGCGCCGCCGACGGCTGCCACCATGATGTGCTCGGCTTCGACGCGGTCCAGATCGCCATCGCCGGCGCGCTCGCCCTGGATGCGTGCGCGGGCGAGCCCACGCCGGCCTTCGTCGCCCGGCTGCTCCAGCGGGCGGACCGGCTCGTCGCAAGGGCTGCGCGCGCGACCAACCCGCGGCATGCGGACCGGCTGATGACGATCGCGGTCCAGCGCCTCGCGAAGCTCGCCCGGCGCGTCGGCCGGGCCGCCCGGCAGGACCGTCTCTCGTCTCCCTGCGCGGCCGCGCTCGCAGGGGCGGTCTCCGGGGCGCAGAACCGTGGCGAGTGCCTGGCGAGCCAGCGCTCACCTGTGGCCGACACCTACATCGACGGCCGGGAGGCGAACCGCAATCACGGGGCGGCGGCCGAGCTCGTCATCGACGGCTCGCCGGCGCGCGTGGCCTACCTCGAGTTCGACCTCTCGGCCGTCAAGGGCGTGCGCAAGGCCGTGCTGGACCTGCACGTGACCAATCCCTCGGACGACGGCGGACGGGTCTACAGGGTACCGGGCGTGGGCTGGCGCGAGGGCAGCGGCAACGGCCTCGACCCGAACAGCGGCCGCGGCCCCGGCCTCAGGTGGAAGGACGCTGACACCAACCGCGACGCGAAACTCGATCTCCAGGATCTGTCCACGCTCGTGCCGGCGACGGGCGAGGAGGTGGCGCAGCTGGGGCGCGTGGAGCGCGGACAACTCGTGCACCTCGACGTGACGCGCGCCTTCACGAGCGACGCTGGGTTCTATACGCTTGCCATCACGGGCAACGGCAGCAACGGCATGGCCTTTGCCAGCCGAGAGCACCCCGCGGCCAGCTGGCGACCCGTGCTGCGCATCGTGCGGGAGGCCGGCGGAGGCTGAGCCGTCGGGCTGCTCCGCCACGCTTACGAGGCGGGCGGCGGCTTACATGGGAGCGCGTCTCGCGGACGAATATGGTCGCCGCAACGCCGTGCCGGGAGAACTGCTCGTGGGGGAGGCCGACGCGAACCGTCGCGCGTGCCTAATTGCAGGGGGCGGCGAAGTAGTGGATTTTTCCGAACGGAGAGGGGGGATTCGAACCCCGGAGCCACGAGGGCTCACACGATTTCGAGTCGTGCCGTTTCAACCAGGCTCATGCGCGTCTCCAGGGCGACCGTGAGTAGCACAGCGGTCGGGGGGGACCGCCAGAGTCAGCGGTCGGATCGCCCGTCGAGGGCGCGCTACATCGCGCTGCCGCGGCGCGTGCGGAAGAAGTCCTGGAGCAGCGTACGACACCTGTCCCCCGCCACCCCGGCAGTGACGCGGATGCGGTGATTCAGGCGTGGATCGGCCGCGAGGTCGAAGAGCGAGCCGGCGGCGGGTCGGCGCAGCCGTAGACGAGTCGCGCGATCCGTGCCTGGATGGCCGCGCCCATGCACATGACGCAGGGCTCGACCGTCACGTACAGAACGGCGCCCGAGAGCCGGTGGTTTCCGAGCGCCGCGGCCGCGGCACGGAGGGCGCGCACCTCGGCGTGCCCCGTCGGATCGTGGTCCGCCACGCTCGCGTTGCCCGCGCGTCCGCCGCTCACCCCACGCGCCGGCTGAGCCAGAAGATCCGCAAGCGGCTCGCGTCCCCTGGGACGCCGAAGCCGCTCAAGGACGTCGACCGCCGCCAGCGTCTGCGCGGGCTGCTGCACATCCTGGCCGACAAGTGGCTGCACTACCTGGTCCACGTCCGCCCGCGCCTGGTGCGCGGGGAGGTCGTGGTCCTCGACCGCTACTTCTACGATCTGCTCACCTTCCCGCATCCCCTGGTGCGCCGGCCCTGGCTCGAGACGGCGCTCATGCGGCTCATCCCGGAGCCCGCGCTCGCCTTCAGCCTCACTGCCGACCCGCACGTGATCGCGGCGCGCAAACGGGAGCTCACGGTCGCCGAGACGGCGTGCGTCGTCTCGGCGAAGCACGGGTAGACGAAGCGGTGGCGCGAGCGGACGGCAGTGAAGATCCAGGCGCGGAAGCGCCGCCGCCGCCCCATGGTGTCCGGCTCCAGCATCGTCATCCACCCCCGCCGGGCTGCGCACGCGCCCCGGCGCGCACCGCCCTCACGCCCCCGTCCTACGGACGTAGGGGGTCACACGCGAACGTCCGAGTCCGGGCGTTATGTCGCCGGGACCCGAAAACCGCCCTAATCTCCGCTCGCTGGCGAGAATCGAGAGAGGCCGCAACTCGCGAGCGTTCAACCCCAGCCAGCACTGCCGGTCTTCGCGGCAAGGTTCACATCGTCTGGAACCCGGCGCCCGGCGAGAGGTCCTGCCCTCACTGCCTTCCATAGGCCACCCAGAGGTAGTACGGGTTGCGCGAGTCGTGGGCCAGGACTTCTCGAAGAGCGGCCCCGGCCTCGTCCGGCTCGCCGGCGAATGCGTGGAGGGAGAAGCGGTAGAAGCCGAGCAGCTCGCGGCGCTCCGCTTCTACCGCCGGGCGCAGTCGGTCGCCTACGGGCAGCGGCACGTCGGTCGCGAGAGCGAGGAGCCGGGGCAGCACCCGCCGGATCTCGCCGCGGCGCACCCACGACGCGTGTTCGATCAGCGGGCGGTCGTCGGTCACCGGCAACGCGTCCCTCGCGAAGCGCTCGAGCCCGGTCCGATCGGTCACCCACGTGGCCAAAAGCGCCTCCGGCGACTCGATGCCTACCTCCGCGAGCACGGACCGCACCCCGGGCTGCGAATAGCGCCCGGCGATTCGCTCGCCGTCCAGCTCGATGGGGCTCGACGATCCGACGAGCAGCACCTCGTAGATATCCGTGCTCCAGGCGGTCGCGTTTGGGAACACGTCGAGGAAGCTGCGGACGAGGGAGCGCGAGTCCTCATCGTTCTGGGTCGGCAGTGGCCACCACTGCGCCATCAGTCCGCCCGGTTGCAGCCGGGTCCGGCACAGCTCGTAGAAGTCCGTCGAGTAGAGGTTCACGACGCCGGCTGCGGACGGCGGTGGTGGCTCGAGTGTGATGAGGTCGTAGCGCTGGGAGTGGCGCAGGAGCTCCTGCCGGCCGTCGCCAATACGGATCTCGATGCGGGGATCAGTCGCCGCGCCCTGGTTGCCAGAGAAGAACGTGGCCGCGCGTACGACGGAGGGGAGAAGCTCGGCCACGACCCGCGTCTTCAATCCCGAATCGGCGAGGAGTGCGCCCGCCGTAATGCCGGTGCCGAAGCCCACCACCAGGGCGGTCCGCGGCTCGCCACTGTGAATCAGCAGCGGCAGGAGCGCCTGGAGACGCATGTAGCGCCTGGACGGCGGCGCGTCGCCGGAGTTCGAAACGCCCTGGATGTAGAGCCGACGGAAGCTCCCATGGCCCGCCTTCTGTTCGAGGACGGCCACGGTCCCGCCGGTGTCTTCCGCGTAGAAGACCAGCGTCCCGCCCCGCTGCTCGGCCAGCAGGGTACCCAGCTTGTCGCGCGGCCCAAGCGCCAGGCCCAGGACGGCGAGCACCATCGTCGTCGCGCTGACGCACGCGCTGATGCGCCCGCGGCCGCCCTTCAGCACTGCGACCGCACCGAGCAACGCACCCGCGACTGCCAGGCATCCGAGCGAGCGGGCGAGCCCAAACCACGGTACGAGAACGAAGCCGGTGAGGAACGTGCCCGCAATCCCACCGGCGGTGTTCAACGCGAGGGTCGTCCCGACGTCCCGGCCGACGCGGTGCGCGCTCGCGATCAGCCGGGCCGCAGCCGGGAAGGCCGCGCCGAGGAGCGTCGTGGGCACGAGCAGCACCACGACTGCGGCCACCGCGAAGCGCGCCGCGACCTCGACCGTCTCGCGTTCCGTCGCGCGCATCGCCCACATCCCCGCGAAGGTCTGGGCGTCCGGCAGCCACGGGCCAAGCAGCATGACGATCGCCAGGGCGCTCGCGCCCGCGCCGGCCAGCAGGACGCCCAACAGCCGCCAGGGATCGCGAGCGCGCGCGCCGAGGCGGGCAAAGAGAAAGCTGCCGAGCGCGAGGCCCGAGAGGTAGGTGGCGAGCATCACCGCGAACGCGTAGCTCCGGGTGCTCAGGAACTGGACGAGGAGCTCGGACCAGACGACCTCATAGCCGAGGGCCACCCCGCCGGCCGCGGCGTAGAGGGCGAGGGCGATGCGCGCATCGCGAAGCGCGCCCGGTGCCGACGCCACCGGCGGCACGGGGGTGACCGCGGTGCGGACCCCGAGACGCCGATCGAGGACGAGAGCCGCCGCCGCGACCGCGAGGCCGAGGGCAGCCGCGAAGAAGCCCGTGCCCTTGATGCCGAAGGCGGGCACGAGCAGAAACGCCGTCGCGAGCGTGCCAACGACCGCGCCGGCGGTGTTGGCAGCGTAGAGGACGCCGGTGGCGGGCGCTACGGCGTCGGCGTTTGGATGCAACGACCGCAGCAAGGCCGGTAGCGTGCCGCCCATCAGGAAGGCCGGCAGGCCCACCAAGCCGAACGGAAGCGCCCAGGCGAGCGGACCGACCGCGTCCTGGAGCGCGACAAAGAGCGGCGCCGAGCGGGCGAGCGCCAGCGTCGAGAGGACGCCGAGCGCCGCGACGCCGGCCTCGAGCTGCGCGTACAGCCTCACGGGGCGCGCCACGCGGTCGGCGAGGCGACCGAGCGAGGCGCCTCCCAGGGCGAGGCCCCCGAAGAAGGCGCTGAGCGCGATCGAGACGGCATGGACCTCGACACCGACCACCCGGCCGAGCTGCTTGACCCAGAGCGTCTCGTATACGAGCGCTGCAGTGCCGGAAGCGAAGAGAATTGCCGCAACGGGTAGAGCCTGGGCCCCGTGCCACCCCGTTGCATGATCCACGGCGGGCGCGACCGGCGCGTCCCGCGATTTCAGTCGGTGTGCTCGTCGCGACATGGGTGCCGTCAGTCTAGCAACCGGTCGAGGGCGACGTTGATCCGGGCACCCAGGTTGGCGAATGGCGGCAGAGACGAGCGGCGGGGAAGGCCCCCGCCGCCTTCACGAGGTGTCGTGACGCCTGCTCGGCCTACTGCGCTGGCTTGGTCAGCTTCTCCATGACGTGGCTGAGGTTGAAGGAGCCGGGCTTCGCACGCGGCGGGAAGTCCTTGAAGCTCTGGATCCACTGGGCGGTGTACCCAATGGCTGGACCTATCAGGAACGCGTGATCGACCCGGAAGTCCGCGTAGTTGGCGGACTCCTTGTCGGCGCGCTCGAACGGATCCGAGCGGAGGTTGAACAGTTTGGGCAACCGCAGATCCACCAGTGGATCCTGCCAGACGGTGAAACCCATCGCGCGCTGGTCGAGAAAGGCCATTTTCCACTGTTCGAAACGCAAACCGGCGGGTTCGCCGTCGTCGGTCCAGTAGACGAACTCCTTGCGCGGCCACTCCTTCGCCTCGCCCTTGAGAGATGGCAGCAGGTTGTACCCGTCGAGGTGGACCTTGTAGGTCACCCCGCCTGCCGCCAGGCCGGTCAGCGCCGACTCCTTCACGTTGGGCTGGCCCACGGCGGCCAGCAGCGTCGGCAGCCAGTCCTCATGGGAGATGATCTCGTTGACTTCGGTGCCCGGCTTGATCACGCCGGGCCAGCGCACGATCAGCGGCACGCGATAGCCGCCCTCCCAGTTGGAGTTCTTCTCGCCACGGAACGGCGTCGTGCCGCCGTCGGGCCAACTGAATACCTCGGCCCCGTTGTCGGTCGTCCAGATCACGATCGTGTTCTCGGCGACACCCAGGTCGGTAAGCTTCTTCAGGAGCTGCCCGATCTGGCCGTCATGCTCGACCATGCCGTCCGGATATGTTCCGAGCCCCGTCTTCCCCTGCGACTCCGGCTTGAGGTGGGTGTGGATGTGCATGCGCGTCGTGTTGAACCAGACGAACCAGGGCTTGCCGTCCTGCTGGCTCTTGTCGATGAACTTGGTGGTGGCGGCGAGCACTTCCTCGTCGATCGTCTCCATGCGCTTCTTCGTGAGCGGGCCCGTGTCCTCGCAGTTCTGCTTGCCCCACTTCCCGAAGCGGCCGTCGTCGGGGAGTGTGCTCGCCGTGGCCGTCGCGTAGCAGTGGAACACGCCGCGCGGGCCGAACCGCTCCTTGAACGCGGGATTCTTCGGGTAGTCGGGGTTCTCGGGCTCCTCTTCGGCGTTCAGGTGGTAGAAGTTGCCGAAGAACTCGTCGAAGCCGTGGACCGTGGGGATGAACTCGTTGCGGTCGCCCAGGTGGTTCTTGCCGAACTGGCCGGTCGCGTAGCCTTGCGCCTTGAGCAGGTTGGCAATCGTCGGGTCCTTGTCGGAGAGCCCTTCGGGAGCGCCCGGGAGGCCCACCTTCAGCAGGCCGGTGCGGATCGGGGACTGGCCGGTGATGAACGCCGCTCGCCCGGCCGTGCAGCTCTGCTGGGCATATGCGTCGGTGAAGATCGCGCCTTCCTTCGCGAGGCTGTCGATGTTGGGCGTGCGGTAGCCCATCATCCCGCGGTTGTAGGCGCTGACGTTCCAGTAGCCGATGTCGTCCCCGAACATCACCAGGATGTTCGGCTTCTTCGCCGTGGGCTGCGCCAACACCGGTGCCGCGCCGAGGGCGAGGGCGATGAGAGCCGCCTTGCATGTTCTTGACATGAGGTCTCCTTTGCACGCCGCTCGATAGCGACAGTCAGCTCGGGTTCAGATCTGGTGCCTTCGCTTCGCACCAACCTCGCAGGACTGCGGCGTGGCCGCTCGTTCACTTCCTACGATCGGCCGCCTGCCGCGATTACTACCAGAGGCGCTCGACGTATGATCAACTCCTTCCTCTCCATGACATCGATGACGCCCCCCCGTGGGGCGCAAGGAAGGGGAGGACGTTGACATCTACCGCGGGGGCGGAATCGGTGTCTTGCCATATCGTGCCATTCGCGGGAGCCGGGGTCTGAGTGGATTCCCCCAGAAGATGTCCGGTCGTAGGCCCATTGACGCTCGGCGTCCGTCTGGTGGACGATCCGCATCAGGCGCGCACCTTTGCCGGCCGCCGTTCACTGCAACATCTGCAGGTCCCGTCGGAGTTGCCGAAGGCGAAGATCGGGCGCCGCCCGATGAACTTGTGGATGGCCAGCGGCTCGGATCGTCGCTGCGCCAGCCGGAGGGCCAAATAGAGCCGCGAAAGCCACGACGGTGTCACACGCCCGGCCGCATGCGCCAGTTCTGCGAGCGCGTCCTGCCGGTGCCCGCCCCGCACGAGCAGCAGGCGCTCGACCTCCTCGGCTGACCGTATGGAGGCGGAGAGAATGCACGCCGACCGGCCGCCAGACCTTGCGCGTACCATTCTCCAGCTGCTGGTCCTCGGCGCACTGATCGTCAGTAGCTTCTGGATCGTGCGTCCGTTTCTGGTCGCATCGATCTGGGCGAAGATAAGACCATAAAGGGGGTATCGCCCCGATCTCCTCCTGATCGCGACTATCGCGCCGCCCGTCGCTCCGTAACGACGGATCATGACTCTGACCGTCGCGCCGTCCTACGGACGTAGGGGTCCGCGAACGTCCGAGTTCGGGCGCCCGAACCCGAAAACGGGCCCTAATTTCCGCCATCGTGTTCCGCCGCGTTGCCGGCCTCGCGACGCAGCCCGCACAGGCGAGCGCGGTGACGGTTCGGTGACTGGGGGCGGCGGGCGTTCCGTCGCTGATGTCCGCGAGGACCAGTCGCGAACGTTCACGGCTCGTCTGATAGCCGCACTTCAGCCAGACCGCCGGGGATAGGTAGTGTCCTTTAGGACACTACCCGGGGATAGCCGTTCTGCAGTGCGTCGTGACGGAAGGCCGGCGCTCTGGTAAGGACGCAATTCGGGCGGCAATCCCGTTTATGTCTCTTTCATCGAGGGGGGGGCACCAAGCTGATCGTCGTCACGAGCGCATCCCGCGCGCCGAGGTGGCGCAGATGGTGGGGTTCCATCACGGCGGCGCCCGCCGAAACGGTGCGGGTGCTGACGCCTTACGAGCGGTGACGCCGTGCGTGCGGTACGGCTGCTCGGTCCGCCGGGCGCGCTCTTGACCGTTGTCCTCGGTTGCGCGTCCCAGCGCCTTCCCCCGCCACGGCCGGCGGCGTGGCAGGTCCTGGAATCGTCGGCGTGCGGGCTCCGCTTCGAGATGCCAGGGGCGCCGCAGCGCGAATCCGATGATCGCCCTGCACCCGGCTTCGCGCGCAGCGAGGGCTATCTCCTGACGCTCGGCGTCGGGTACGCATACAGCGTGCAGTGTGACTTCGAGCCTACGAGTACGGGCGGACAGGCGCAGGTCAACGACTGGCTCGCGGAGCGCTCGTGGCAGAGCCCCGCGGAGCTCATGGGCACGCGCGCGCTCATGCTCGGTCGGTGCCCCGGTCGCGAGAGCCGGATCCGGATCAGCCGCGCCGGCCGCGCGGTCGATGTCGTCATCCGGCGCTACGCCCCTGCCGACCGAGCCGTCGTCGTGGTCGCGACGACAGCGGATCATCCGACGGGCCCGGAAATCGCGTCGCGATTCCTCGAATCGCTCGTCATCCACGGCTGCGAGCCCGCACCCTGATCCGCCTATAGTGTCGTCGCGCGCGACCGTGCACTAAACGACCGCCCTCCTCCGGTTTCTCCGGCCGACCAGCCGTCCGCTGCCGCCCCCTGCTCCCCCGCCGGGTTGCGCACGCGGCCCAGCGCGCACCGCCCTTGACGCCGCCGTCCTACGGACGTAGGGGCCTACACGCGAACGTCCCAGTTCGGGCGTAATGTCGCCCGAACCCGAATTCCGCTATCTGCCTCACCGGGCGCCGCGACGGAGGACTGCACGGGACAGTTCGCCGTCACGGACGGCACGCGCGGCCTCGGCCGGTCAAGTCACAGCGCGAATTTTCGATCACGAGCCGCCCCGCACCCCTCGCACGGCGTAGCCGTTGCCCTTACCGTTTGCGTCCACGCCGCCGCCGCTGTGGAAGAAGTCCACGAACCACGCGTACGTCGGGCCGAAAGCCCAGGACGTAGATGACCAGTAGTAGTACGGCGAGGTGCAGCTACAAGTCAGTACGGTGCACCCCGACGAACAGTTGTTGAAGGCCGGTGACACCGCTGGTGGACTGACGTTCTGGAGGTTCAGAATGCTCACCAGCTCCTTGTAGTTCGGCACCCGCCAGTCGGTGTGCCCGGCGAAGCTCATCGTGTTGAGCGTCGCCACGTGCCCCGAGAACGCCTGGTCCCACGTGTAGGTGTTGCCGACGGCGTGGACGGAGCCGTCGTTGCTCTGTTTCTCCCACATGAGCCCGGTGTTCACGTCAGTGATCGTCCCGTTGCCGTTGTCCACGTAGGCGAGCGGTGCGCCCTTCCGCAGGTCACCGTCATGGCCGGTGCCCGCGCACGGAATCACGTTCCCACTGCTGTCCCAGCACGTCGTCTGGCCGGTTGCTGGCAGGGGACAACCCGTCATGAGCGTGGTGGTCGTAGTGCTGGTGGTGGTCGTCGTTCCGCACTGAGCAGCCGCCGGCGCGACCCACGTCAGGCAGAGTGCTGCAAGTCCAACGACACAGAGTGTGCGCTTCATGGTCCGCTCCTCCCTGGGGCAGGAGGTTCGTCCTAGCACAGGCCCGGCGTCAAGCGAAAAGGTCCCCGTGGCTCATCCTAATTTCCGCTATCGTCCTTCAGAAGCGATCGAGGATCTCGGCGGCCGCCCGCTCGCCCGACCGCACGGCGCCGTCGATCGCCCCGTGCGAGACGGTCGCCGTCTCGGTCCCGGCCCAGTGAATGCGCCCGAACGCTTCCCGGAGCAGCCGCCCGTAGCGCGTGAGGATCCCCGGCGGGAAATGCGCCATCGAACAGCCGCGCGTCCATTCCTCCTTCCACCAAGACGTCTCGATGAACTCCGCCGGTGACGCGGCCCGGGGTCCGAGCCTAGCTCCGAGCTCGTCGAGGACTGCCCTGCGTCGCTCGGACGCGTCGAGAGCATCGAATCGCTCCGCGACCGGTCCGAAGGTGAACGAGGCGATCGCCCCTGGCCCGCCCGACGCGGGCGTTGCGTCGAGCGTCACTTCGGCCGCCGTGCCCGGCCCGGCCGTCTGGCCGCTGAAGCCA
>Ga0209266_1002423_pt1 | contig 11785 bp, 9 predicted proteins | sample GraSoiAngelo_132_FD_185889 | JGI IMG/M metagenome (GOLD analysis project Ga0209266, IMG submission 185889) | Grasslands soil microbial communities from the Angelo Coastal Reserve, California, USA - 14_0929_02_40cm (SPAdes) (version 2) | ecosystem: Environmental > Terrestrial > Soil > Grasslands ...
TGGGGGTGCGGGCTCCTTCGACTTGAATGCGGCCGCGGGCTCGGACGCGTTCATCACGTTGATGTAGTCGAGGTCGGTCGAGTTGAAGTTCACGCTGCCCGCGATCGCTTTCAAGGCTGCCAGTTTGTCACGAAGCGATGCGAATTCCTCGGGGGTCAGCACGCGACCGAAGTAAGCCTTCCAACCGCGCGCCGTGACCATCGTCAGGGCGCCGCACGAGTCGACGATGAACATCGACACCTGCTGCCCGATGAGGCCCGGCAGCCCGCGCTGGATGTTGACGAGCGCGATGAGCAGCTGCGGGTCGAGAGGGCGGTCGCCGACTTTCGGATCACGGCCGCTCGGACCCTGGATGTTGACGAGCAATCCGGCATTCGGCGCAGGACCGAGGAGCACCGCCTGGTCGGACATCAGGAACAGCACGCCCGACGCGCCCGCGTGATAGACCGCGACCGGCTGCCACTCGCTGATGTCGATGCGTACCGTGCCGTTGAGCGTCGGTTGGACGGACGCGGTGCGGATCCACGTCTGGCCGAGCAGCCTCTGCTGCTCCGCGGCCGGGTCGACGGCGAGGATCGAGCCTGACCAGCAGGACCGTCTCCAGCACAGCCACTCCCGCGGCGAGCGCACGCCACGCCCAGTGCACGTCCGGCGGCTTGAGCGCCTTCTCGGAGCGCGTCCACAGCTGGCCCTTCAGCGGCTCGCTGTTGTCGATGCTGCGGCGCCAGTCGAAGCGCGGGAACGTGGAGCGCCGGCGGCGCATCTTCATCGCGAAGTGGGTCCTATGCGGTTCTGATGGCGCGCGACCGCGTGATCGACGAGGCGTTTGCACAGCTCGGTGAAGCTGATGCCCGCGGCCTTCGCGGCGTCGGGCAGAAGTGACAGCGCGGTCAGGCCGGGCACGGTGTTCACCTCGAGCAGCCAGGGAGTGCCGTCGGCGTCGACGATGATGTCGACGCGCGCCATTCCCGAGCAGCCGAGCACCTGGAACGCCAGCCCGGCGTCGCGCTGCGCCTCCTCGCGCGCGCGCTCCGGGATGCGCGCCGGGATGATGTGGTGCGACTTGCCGGCGGTGTACTTCGCGTCGTAGTCGTACACCGGGTTGTCGCTCACGATCTCGAGCGTCGGCAGCACCTGGAGGTCGGGCGTGGCGAGCACGCGGCGGTCGTACCTCGACGCCAGCACGAGGCCGGAGGCGACAGCGTCGGCGTCGCGGGCGATGGTGAGCCCGATGGTCGAGCCCTCACGTACCGGCTTGATCACGAGTGGCAGGCCGTACTTGGCGATGAGCTGCTCGACGGTGTCGGCGGACACGCCTTCTTTGACCTCGAGCTCGTCGAACTCGGGCACGTCGAGGCCGGCCGCCGCCATCACGGCGCCGGCGCGCGCCTTGTCCATGCACAGCGCTGACGCGAGCACGCCCGACCCCGTGTAGGGCAGGCCGAGCAGCTCGAGCATCCCCTGCACGGTCCCGTCCTCGCCAAGCCTTCCGTGCAGCGCGTTGAACACGCAGCCAAAGGCACCGTCGCGGAGCACGTCCCAGGTGCCGGCGTCGATGTCGACCTGCACCACCTCGTGGCCGAGCTCGCGCAGCGCGGACTGCACCTGGGCGCCGGACTTCAGCGACACCTCGCGCTCGGCGGACCGGCCGCCGCAGAGGACCGCGATTCTCATTTCCACCGACCCACGAGCTCGACCTCGGTCTCGAGCTCGACGTTGAAGCGGCGCTTCACCTCGGCGCGCACGCGCTCGATGAGCGCTGCCACGTCCTTCGCCTTGGCGCCGCCCTCGTTGACGATGAAGTTGCCGTGCAGCGTCGAGACCATTGCCGCGCCATGGCGCAGGCCCTTCAAACCCGCGGCCTGCACGAGGCGGCCGGCCGAGTCGCCCGGCGGGTTCTTGAACACGCTGCCGCAGTTCTTGGTCTTGATCGGCTGCGTCTCGTTGCGCTCGGCCGTGAGCTTGGCCATCATCCGCTTCGCCTCTTCCCCATCGCCCCGCTGGAGATGCACGGTGGCCTCGACCACGAGCGCGCCCATGAACGATCCCTCGCGCAGCGCCGAGGTCCGGTATGCAAGGTGCAGGTCCTTCTTCGTCCACGTCTGCTTGCCGTGGCCGGGCACGAAGCCGGCGACGTCGACGAGCACGTCGTTCATCTCGCGCCCCCAGCAGCCGGCGTTCTGATACACGGCGCCCCATCATCTTGAGCCCGGCGCCCGCGCGCACGCGCGTGCCTTCGATCGAGTGGTCCCGGTTGACCACGCGGATGACGAGGCCCTCGACGCCGGCGTCGGCGATCAGGAGGTTGGTGCCGGCGCCGAGCAGGAGGTAAGGGATGTCGCGCTCGACGCAGCCGGCGATCGTGCGCTCGATCGCCTCGACTCGGCCCGACTCCACGAAGAACTCGGCCGGACCGCCGATGCCGAACGAAGTGCGCGTCGCCAGCGGCTCGTCCTCGGTGACGCCCGGGAGCGCGCGCAGCCAGTCGGAGTTAGATCTTTTGCGCCAGCTCATCGCCAAGCTTCTTGCGAATGTCGCCCGCTCCCATCAGCAGGAGCAGGTCGTCAGGTCCGACCAGGTTCTCGAGAGCCTCGCGCGCGTTCTCGAAGCTGCCGACGTACGTGCCGTTGGGCAAGCGGTCGGCGAGGTCGCTCGAGGTGACGCCGGTCGGGTTCTGCTCGCCCGCGGAGTAGACGTCGAGCAGCAGCACGCGGTCGGCGCCGTTGAACGAGCGCGCGAAGTCGTAGATGAAGGCGGCCAGCCGTGAGTAGCGGTGCGGCTGGAAGACCACGATCAGCCGACGGTGCCTCAGCTCCCGCGCCGCCTGGATGGTGGCGCGCACCTCGGTGGGGTGGTGGCCGTAGTCGTCGTACACGGCGGCGCCCTGGAACAGGCCGAGCAGCTCGAGCCGGCGGTGCGCGCCGGGAAAATGCTCCAGCGCTGAGGCGATCTCCTCGAAGTGGACGCCGATCTCGAGCGCCATCGCGGCCGCCCCGGTCGCGTTCTGGATGTTGTGCCGGCCGCGCTGGCGCAGGTTGACGCGGCCGATCGCACGCCCGCCGTGATGGATGGTGAAGGGCCTGCTCTCGTTGCAGCGGTAGTCGGCGCTCTCGTCGAAGCCGTAGGTGACCTTGCGCGCCGGCGTCGTCAGCGACCGCGCGCGGGCGTCGTCGGCGCACAGCACGGCGAGCCCGTCGGCGGGCAGCTTACCGATGAACTCCGCGAACAGCGCTTGCACCGCCTCGACGTCCGGGAAATGGTCTGTGTGGTCGAGCTCGATGTTGGTGACGATGGCGCGCTTGGGGTGGTGCAGCAGCAGCGAGCCGTCGGACTCGTCGACCTCGGCCACGAGCCACTTCGAGCTGCCCGCGCGCGAGTGGCTCCCGTCGCCGACGAGCACCGTCGGGTCGAGGCCGGCCTCGGTGAGGATGTGGCCGGTCATGTGCGTGACCGTGGTCTTGCCGTGGCTGCCGCCGATGGCGATGGACTCGGCGCCTTCGATGATCTCGGCCAGGGCTTCGGCGCGCGTGATCACGCGCACGCCCATCGCGCGTGCCGCGTCGAGCTCGGGCGAATCCTTGATGGCGCCGCTATAGACGAGAAGGTCCTTGCCGAGGACGTGCTCAGGGTCGTGACCGACGTCGATGGTGACGCCGGCGTCCTCGAGCTCGGCGGTGGTGTCGGAGGACTGCGAGTCGCAGCCGCTGACCTCGTCGCCGCGCGCCAGATAGACGCGCGCGAGCGCGGAAACGCCGGCGCCGCCGATGCCCATGAGGTGGACCCTCACCGGTGCGCCACCTCGCGCACGACCTCGAGCACGCGCTGCGCGGCGTCGCGGCGGCCTGCGGCTGATGAGGCCTGCGCCATCGCGCGGAGCTGCGCGGAGGTGAGGTTGTCCAGGGTGGAGACGAGCGTCTTCGGCGTGAGCTCATCGTCGGCGATCCGCACCGCCGCGCCCGACTTGACCATCGCCGCTGCGTTGTCTTCCTGGTGGCCGCCGCCGAACGTGCCCGGCACGAGCACCATCGGCAGGCCGACCGCGGTTGCCTCGGCGATGGTCCCGACGCCCGCGCGGCCGACGATGAGGTCTGCTCGCGCTGTGAGCGCGGGCATGTCGTCGGAGAAGGCCATCCCCTCGTAGCGCTCGCGCATGTGCTCGGCCACGCCGTGCGCACCCTGCCGGCCCGCGACGTGGATCACGTGCTCGTACATGCGCGCCAGGTCGTCGAGCGCACCCCACACCGCGTTGTTGAGGTTGCGCGCGCCCTGGCTTCCGCCGGTTACGAGCAGCGTGCGCGGCGGAACCGCGGGCGTGCGCGGCTCGAATCCCGGGCGCAGAGGAACGCCGGTGACCACGATGCGGCGCGCGCCCAGCCGCTTCTCGGTGCCGGGGAGGGTGGTGCAGATGGCGGCCGCGCCGCCGGCGAACATGCGCGTGGCGAGGCCGGGGCGCACGTCCTTCTCATGGAGCACGTACGGGATTCCGCGCATGCGCGCCGCGGCGACGGCGGGCGCCATCACGTAACCGCCCATGCCGAGCACGACGTCGGGCTTGAAGCGGTCGACGATGCGGAGGCCCGCGCGCAGCGCGGCGGGAAGGACCGCGGGCAGAGCGAGGTTCTTCCACCACGCGTCGCGGTCGAGGCCCTGCACCTTGATCGTGACGAGCTCGAAGCCGGCCTCAGGCACCACGCGCTCCTCCGGGCCGCCGGCCCGCCCGACAAGCAGCACGTCACTTGTCGGCTCTTCAGCGCGAAGCGCGCGTGCCACGGCGAGCGCCGGAAACAGGTGCCCACCGGTTCCGCCGCCAGCTATCAAAAGGCGCATCTTTCCCCTTTCTCGAGTGCGTGTTTGTCCGTGTCGTGCCCTTGCGGGCGATGCTGAGGAGCACGCCGACCGCCGCCAGCGTGCTGGCCAGCGCGGTGCCTCCGTAACTGAAGAACGGCAGAGGCACGCCGGTCACCGGGAGCGTGTTCGTCACGGTGGCCATGTTGAGCAGCGCCTGAAAGGCGACCCAGGTGGTGATCGAGGCGGCGAGGGTGACGCCAAACCTGTCCGGCGCCCGCATCGAAGTGCGGTAGCCGCGCCATGTGAAGTAGAGAAATCCGAGCATCACGAGCGTGGTGCCGATGAGGCCCGTCTCCTCGCCGATGATCGCGAAGATGAAGTCGGTGTGGGCCTCGGGCAGCCAGCCGTACTTCTCCACCGAGTGCCCGATGCCGACGCCGAAGAATCCGCCCGAGGCGAGGCCGTAGATCGACTGCGTGGACTGGAATCCCGCGCCGAGCGGATCGGCCATGGGGTTGCGCCACGAGGTGAGGCGCGCGAACCGGTACGGCTCGATGATCGTCAAGGCGATGAACGCCAGCAGCAGCCCCGCGAGCATCAGCACGACATGTCGCATGCGCCCGCCGCCCGCCCAGTACGCGCTGACGAAGATGCCGACCATCACGACCGAGGTGCCGAGGTCCTTCTGCAGCATCAGCAGCACGAGGACGCCGGCGAGCATCGCGACGTAAGGCAGGAAACCGCGCTGGAAGTCGTTGATCCTGTCGCCGCGGCGGTCGATCCAGTGCGCGATGAACAGCGCGAACGCGAGCTTGCCCAGCTCGGACGGCTCGAACGTTCCGAACGGCCCGGCGTCGAACCACCTGCGCGCGCCATTGACGGTGACGCCGAGGTGCGGCACGAGCACGAGGATCATGAGCAGCAGCGCGCCCGCGGCCGCGGCCGGCGCGAGCGGGCGGAGCTTGTGGTAGTCGAAGCGGCTCAGCACGAACAGCGCCGCGAAGCCGATTGCCATCCAGGCCGCCTGGCGCAGCGAGTAGTAGAACGCCGACTCGTGCTGCGTGTACGCGAAGGCGACGCTGGCGCTGGTCACCATCACCAGCCCCGCGCCGCACAGCAGGACGGTGACGAAGAGCAGGTGGCGGTCGGGCTGGCTGCGTGCGACAGAGCTCATGCCGCGAACCTCTCGCGGACGAGCGCTTTGAACTGGCGGCCGCGGTCCTCGTAGTCCTTGAACATGTCGAAGGACTTGTAGGCGGGGCTCAGCAGCACGACGCCCCCGGCCTGGGCGAGCTTGGCCGCGATGTCGACCGCCTCGGCGAGGCTTTGCGCGCGGTGCACAGACTTGTGGTCGCGCAGCTCTTTGGCAAGCAGGTCGGCAGATGCGCCCATGAGCACTACCGCGTCCGCGTGCGCGATGACGTCCTTCACCCACTCCGCCAGCTCGAAGCCACTGCCGTAGCCGCCGGCGATGAGCACGAGCGGCGTGCCGGGAGCGCGACGCGACCGGCGTCGGGGTTGGTCGCCTTCGAGTCGTTGTACCAGCGCACACCTTTCCAGTCGCCGACCAGCTCGAGGCGGTGCTCGACGCCTTTGAAGCCGGCGATCGCCTTGTTGATGGCGTCGTCGGACAGCCCCGCGATGCGGCCGACGGCGGCCGCGGCCAGGGCGTTCTCGAGGTTGTGCCGGCCTGGGACTGGCATGGGCGGCACCGGTTGGTGCCGGTCGAACCACACGACGCGCGCACGCGTCTTTTTAGCGAGCTGCCGGCAGGTTTCGTCGCGGCCGTTGAGCACCGCGAAGTCGTCGGCCCCCGCGAACTCGATGATCTTTCCCTTGATCTCTGCGTACCGCTCGAACGTGCCGTGGCGGTCGAGGTGGTCGGGCGTGACGTTGAGGATCACACCGACGTGCAGGCGAGGCCGCTCCACCGACTCGAGCTGGAAGCTCGAGAGCTCGAGCACGACCCAGTGCTCGGGCGTGACGTCGGGCAGGCGGTCGAGGACCGTCTCGCCGATGTTGCCGCCGACCATCACGGGCAGGTCGCCCGCGGCAAGGACGTCGCCGGCGAGCGCGGTGGTCGTGGTCTTGCCGTTGGTGCCTGTGATGCCGACGACAGTGCCCGGGCACAGCTTCAGGAACAGGTCGATCTCGCTCGAGACGGGGATGCCTTTCGCGCGCGCGTGGTTGAGGAGCTCGGCGTCCCACGGAACGCCGGGGCTCGCGTAAACGATGTCGACGCCCACCAGCACGCTGTCGTCGTGGCCGCCGAGGTGAAGCTCGGCGTTTTCAGGAAGGCGCGCGAGGGCGGACTCCAGCTCCGCGCGCGGCCTACGGTCGGTGACGATCACGCGGTCGCCCTGACGCGCCAGGTGGTTGGCCACCGCGACACCGCTGCGCGCGGCGCCCACGACCAACGCAGCCGTCACGAGACCAGGCGCGCCACCCCGAAAGCGGCCAGTGCTCCGAGCAGCCCGGCCGTCCAGAAGGACAGCGCGATGCGGCGCTCAGACCAACCCTCGTGGTGGAACGTGTAGTGGATCGGGGCCATCTTGAAAACTCGGCGACCGCCGCTGGCCTTGAAGTAAGCCACCTGAATGATGACAGACAGGGTCTCGAGCACGAACACCAGAGCCACGAGCGGCAGCAGCAGGATCCAACCCTGCTGGATGGCCATCGCTGCCAGCGCAAAGCCGATCGCCAGGGATCCGGTGTCGCCCATGAACACGCGGGCCGGGTACCGATTGAAGATCAGGAACCCGGCGAGCGCCCCGCACAGCGTCATCGCGACAGCCTTTTCGCCGGCCTGCGCCCCCGGCAGGAGGAGCACCGTCGCGCCGATGGCGATGATCGACAGGCCGGTGGCCAGGCCGTCCATGCCGTCGGTGATGTTCACCGCGTTTCCGGCCGCCGCGACCGCCACCACCGCTAGCGGCAGCCACCACAGCGACTGGCCGCCCAGCGCGATCCAGGCGACCGGCGTGGCGAGGACGAGCTGGATCGGAAGCTTCAGCCGCGCGGGGATGCCGATCGAGCCCCGGCGGAGCTTGCTGATGTCGTCGACGAATCCGATGACGCCGCCCAGCGCGAGCCCCGCCAGCGCAGGCAGTGCACCGGTATGGCCGGCAAGCGTCGCCACCGCGCCACCGACAAGCGCCAGCGCGACGAACAGGATGCCCCCGCCCGTCGGCGTGCCGGCCTTCTTCTGGTGCGATTCCGGCAGCTCCGCCTGTACGACCTGGCCCGAGCCGGCCCGCCGGAGGAGTCGAATCGCCACGGGATAGAGCGCGGTCGCGACCGCACAGGAGACGGCGAACGTGACGGCGTCGAGGATCAAGCCGAGGTCAGCCCCGCGACCACTTCTTCGAGGTGCCGGCTGTGCGATCCCTTGACGAGGATGCGGTCGCCCTCACGCGCGTGCTCCCGGACCCACGCGATGGCGGCGGCGTTGTCGGGGACGACATCGGCGCGCGCGGCCTCGGCGAGCACCCGACCGAGCGTCGTGTCCACGACCGCGATCCTGTCGAACGTGCTCGCGGCGACCTCGCCCACGTGGCGGTGCGCATCGCCCGCCGAGTCTCCCAGCTCGCCCATGTGCCCGAGCACCGCGAGCAGGCGGCCATCGTGCGGGCGCTCATGCATCGTCGCGAAGGCGGCGAGCATCGACTCGGGGCTCGCGTTGTAGGCGTCGTCCACGACGATGAAGCCCGCGGAGGTCGTGAACTCCTGCAGCCGGTGCTCGACCAACACGCCTGCCAGGGCCGGCGCCGCCTCGTTGAGCGGCACCCCAGCGGCCTCCCCCGCCGCAAGCGCGGCCGCGGCGTTGAGCGCCTGGTGGCGGCCGCTCATCGCCAGGTCGACGTCCACAGAGCGGACCGTGAAGTGGCAGCCCCCACCCGCGGTGGGGCGGTAGGCGCTGACGCGGAAGTCACCGGCTTCGGCGCCAAAGGTGGTGACTGGCGCGGCCGACAGCGACGAGAGCAGCTCGAGGTGGCGCTCGTCGGCATTGAGGACCGCGTGTCCGTTTGCGGGAAGGCCCGCGACCAGCTCGCCCTTGGCGCGAGCCAGGTCCTCCTGCGTCGCGAAGAACTCCATGTGCACCGCGCCGACGTTGGTGATGACGCCGATGCTCGGCCGCGCGAGCGCGACCAGGCGCGCGATGTCGCCCGCGCGCTGCAGCCCCATCTCCACCACCAGCGCTTTGTGATTCGTCTCGAGCCGCAGGATCGTCAGCGGCACGCCGGTCTCCGTGTTCAGGTTGCCGGTGTTGCCCAGCGTTTCGAACTTCGTCGACAGCACCGCGGCGGTCATCTCTTTCGTGGACGTCTTGCCGTTGCTGCCGGTGATGCCCACGACGAGGGGCTTGATGCGGGAGAGCACCAGCGCGGCCACGTCGTACAGCGCCTTCCAGGTGTCGGGGACGACGATCTCGACGATGCCTGCAGGCGCCTCGAGGCGGCGCTCGACCACCACCGCGGCGGCGCCGCGGACGATCGCGTCCTTGACGAACCGATGGCCGTCCATCTCCGCGCCACGCAGCGCGAAGAACACGCCGCCGGGCTGCACCTCGCGCGAATCCGTGTGGTACGTGGAGTACCGCTCGCCCACCTGGGTGCCGCCAACCTCGCCGCCGCCGGTCGCCTCGAGCAGGTCGAGGAGCGTCAGCCTCATCCCTATATGAGAACCGCTAGCGCGTGTCGGGCGTTATGCGCCAGTCGACCACGATCTGCTGGGCGATCTTCTGCCACACCGGCGCGGCTGTGATGTAGCCGTCGTTCAGCGTCCAGTCCTGCTGGTAGCCGGGGTAGTGCGGCTTGCGCATCACGACGATCATCGTGAACTTGGGGTGAAGCGCGGGCAGGAAGCCGACGTACGACGCCCACACGTCCAGCGTGTACTTGCCGTTGACCGGGATCTGCGAAGTGCCTGTCTTGCCGGCCTGGTCGAGCTCGAACCCACGAACGCGCGACATCCAGCCCGAGCCGTGTTGCACGACCTGCTCCATCATCTGCGTCATCTGCAGCGCGGTCGCGGGGCTGATCACCTGACGCTGCGGCTGCAAGAGCACGGGGTTCAGGTTGTTGCCGATGCGCTCGACGACGTGCGGCGGCGCGTACTTGCCGCCGTTCGCGACCACGTTGATGGCGGCCAGCATCTGGACCATGTTCGTGTCGACGCCCTGGCCGAACGCCGTGGTGGCGTACTGCGCGTCGGCCATCTTCGCGGCCGCGGGTGGCGGGATGGTGTCCTCGGCCGCGACGTCGATGCCACTGGCCTTGGTGAGGCCGAACGCCTGCAGGTAGCTGTAGAAGTTCGCGTGTCCCTCGGCCTGCATCGCCTTCATCGCGCCGACGTTGAGCGAATGCTCCAGGACGTACGTGTAGGTGATGTTGCCGTGGTTGCGGCGATCCCAGTCGTAGATGCGGTAGCCGCCGACGTAAACGAAGCCCGGGTCGTTGATGACCATGTCGGGCGTGATCGCGCCGGCGTTGATCGCGCCCGAAAGCGTGACGACCTTCATCACCGAACCCGGCTCGTAGACGGAGCTGGAGATGTTGTCGAGGAAGTGCGCCGGGTCGGTGTGGATGAAGTCGTTCGCGTTGTAGCTCGGGTAGTCGGCCCACGCGATGATGCCGCCGGTCGCGGGGTCCATGATCAGCACGCTTCCGCTCTCGGCGTTCGCCTTCTTCACGCCGTCGGCGAGCGCCTGCTCGGCCGCGTACTGGATGTTGGAGTCGAGCGAGAGCACGAGGTCTGACCCATTGATGGGGTCCTGGTGCGTGTGCGAGCCGAGCACAATCTCGCGATTGGCGAGGTCGCGGTAGCTCGAGATGTAGCCGGGCGTGCCTGCAAGCTGCGTCTGGTAGTGGGCCTCGACGCCGTACTGGCCCTGGCCGTCGTAGTTGACGAAGCCTAGGAGGTTCGCGGCGAGGCTCGAGCCCGCGATGCCGGGCAGGTATGCGCGCTGCTGCTCCTCCTCAAGCCCCACGCCCGGCAGCACCATCGAGCGCAGCTGGTCGGCCTTGCCCTTGGAGAACCGTCGCGCGATGTAGGAGAACTTCTTGCCTGATGCAAGGATCTCGTTGACCTTTGGTGCGTCGGCGCCCAGCACCGTGGCGAGGGCGAGCGCGACGCGCGCGCGCTGGTTGTCGGGGACCTGGTCCGGCGACACGAACGCGGAGTACACCGTCGTGTTGACGACGAGCTGCTTCAGGTTGCGGTCGAAGATGGCGCCGCGGAGCGCGGGCAGCTCGACGACCTCGCGGTACTGTGCCTGCGCGCTGGCGGCCAGGTCGACGTGGCGGACGACCTGCCAGTAGGCGAGCCGCGTCCACACGAGTCCTGCGAGCAGGGCCGCGACCAGCACGAGCGCGAGCACGCGCCAGCGTCCGGGCAAGCTCTTATGGCCGCGCTGCGGGGCTCCGAATCGGAGTCCCGTCTGCATCAGTGAGTGGCGGCCATGGCGTCATGGGTGACGCCGAGCTTGTTGACGATCGCGGCCAGCGCGCGTTCCCAGAGCGGAGTCTGGTCGGTGGGCGACGCGCCGATCGGGGCCTCGAGGTTGATGGCGACCGGCTGCGCCGGCACGAGCTTCGACGGTGGGATGCGCTGCATTCCGCTCTGTGCGGCCTGCTGCTCGACCTGCGCCGGCGCCTGCATCGTGACTTCCTGGTACTTCAGCTGGTCCTGCTCCGCCAGTAGCTGGCGCTGCTGGTCCTGAAGCTGGGTGATCTGGTACGAGGCCTGCGTCACCTGCGCGGCCAGCGCCAGATAGAAGAGGACGGCGATCAGCACACCGCCCAACCCGAGGTACGCGTGGCCGAACGTGTTCAGGCGCAGCCGCTCCGCGGTGACGCTGCTCGCCACCTGAACGAAGCCGCGCGTGCGCCGGCGGCGTACCACCACGGGTGCGTGCGGCACGCCGTGGGCGCCGAGCCGGCGTCGGGTCAGTATTTTCGTGGACGTCAAATCGTGTGCCTCATCGCGTTCTGTGACG
>Ga0209266_1002426_pt1 | contig 11771 bp, 11 predicted proteins | sample GraSoiAngelo_132_FD_185889 | JGI IMG/M metagenome (GOLD analysis project Ga0209266, IMG submission 185889) | Grasslands soil microbial communities from the Angelo Coastal Reserve, California, USA - 14_0929_02_40cm (SPAdes) (version 2) | ecosystem: Environmental > Terrestrial > Soil > Grasslands ...
CGAGTTGCCCTCCGGGCTGACCCGGGAGCCACGCTCGTCGGCGGCGAGGAGCCTTGACAACGCTCCTGGCCCGATGCTTTATCTTGCCCTGCCGGGTGAGCAGCTCCTGAGGAGGCCCTCGAGAGGAGGCCCAACATGACGCGAGGCGTGCTCGCGGTGAGAACCCTGACCTGCGTTGCCGTGACTCTGGTCGTCGCCGCCGGGGTGGTGCCGGCCCACGCCCAGAAGGCTCCGCCGGTCAGCCACACCGCCGTCACCGACCAGATGCTCTCTAACGCCGCCGCCGACGCCAAGAACTGGCTCTCGTACGGCAAGGATTACAGCAACACCCGCTACGCGAGCTCGAGAAAGATCACCACCCAGAACGTCGGAACGCTCATCCCGCGCTGGGTGTACCAGACCGGCGGCCCGATCGGCTCCTTCGAGACCACGCCTCTGGTAGTGGACGGCGTCATGTACCTCACCACGCCGTTCAATCACGCGATCGCGCTTGACGCGCGGACAGGCAAGCAGGTCTGGCGTTACGAGCACAAGCAGAGCGGCACTCCGATCATCTGCTGCGGCCCCAACAACCGAGGGCTCGCCGCCGCCTACGGCCGCGTCTACATGGCGACCCTTGATGCCCACCTGGTGGCCCTCGACCAAAAGACTGGCAAAGTGGTGTGGGATGTCCAGGTCGACGACCCCACCGCCGGCTACAGCCTGACGATCGCCCCCCTCGCCTACAAGGGGATGATCATCGTCGGCAACTCGGGCGCTGAGTATGGAGTCCGCGGCTTCGTCGACGCGTACAACGCGACCGACGGCAAGCGCGTGTGGCGGTTCTGGTCGATCCCCGATACCGGCTGGGAGGGAAAGTGGAGCCCGACGACTCCAGAGGGCGAGAAGCTCAACCGCGATCTCAACAAGGAGCAGGCCGACTTCGCGAAGTACAAGGACTCGTGGCAGCGGGGCGGTGGGTCGACCTGGATGACGCCGGCCGTCGATCCGGCGACCGACACCATCTTCATCGTGGTCGGCAACCCGTCGCCCGACCTCGACGGCTCGATCCGGCCCGGTGACAACCTCTATACCGAGTCCATGGTCGCGCTGGACGTCAAGACCGGGAAGTACAAGTGGCACTACCAGTACGTTCCCCACGACGTCTGGGACCTCGACGCGGTCAGCCCGGCCGTGCTGTTCGAGACGATGGCGGACGGCAAGCGCGTGAAGGCCGTCGGCCATGCGGGAAAGACCGGCTGGTTCTACATCCACGACCGCGCGACCGGCAAGCTGATCCGGAAGTCCCAGGCCTTCGTCCCCCAGGAGAACATGTTCGCGCAGCCGACAGCCGCCGGCGTGCGGATGCTCCCTGGAGCCAACGGCGGGTCCGAGTGGTCGCCGGTGGCCTACAGCCCGGACACGCGTATGGTGTACGTCCTGGGCCTGCACCAGCCCATGAACTACATCACGCACTCGGCGCCCTTCGACCGCGGAAAGCTGTGGCTCGGAAGCGCCTTCGTCGCGATCCCCGGCGAGGAGCAGTCGGGCACCTTCACCGCGATCGACGTCAACACGGGGAAGATCGCCTGGCAGAACAAGCTGCCGGACCCCCTGATCGGCGGGGCCCTGGCCACGGCGGGTGGGGTGGTCTTCACCGGCGGCGACGGCACCGGCAACTTCTACGCGTTCGACGCGAAGACCGGCAAGGAGCTCTGGCGGTTCCAGTGCGGCGCGGGCGTCAATGCCGCGCCGATCTCGTTCGAGGTCGACGGTGAGCAGTTCATCGCCGTCGCCGCGGGCGGCAACTTCCAGCTCCGCTTCCCGTACGGCGACAGCGTCTTCATTTTTGGGCTTCCGAAGAGGCGGTAAGGCCGTCCCGCGACGCCCTCAGGGGAGGCGGCCCGGGCCGCCTCCCCTGGACGTTCTTCTCCGCGTGCTCACGCGCCTCTGTCTCATGCTGGCGTGCGCGCTCCCCGTCCACGCCGACGAGGTCAGTCCCGCGTGGATGCAGGTCGACGTTGGGAAGCAGAGCGTCCGCCTGCTGATCGTCGGGTCCGCCGACGGCACGAACGGTACGATGAACTTCAACGGCTATGGCAACGGCGAGATGAGCGTGATCGTCCCCCTCGGCTGGACGGTGCGCGTGGACTTCGAGAACAAGGGCCTGGCCGCGCTCCCCCACAGCCTGGTGATCCTCAACCCGGTGACGCCGCTACCGATCGAGGACGGTGTGCCCGCCTTTCCCCGCGCCCTGACCGTCAGGCTCGTTGCCGGCCTCCTGGCCGGGGAGACCGACTCGTTCGAGTTCGTCGCGAACAAGGAGGGCCGCTTCCTCTTCTTCTGCGGGGTCACCGGCCACGGGGTGGCGGGGATGTGGGACTACCTGATCGTGTCGAAGGAGGCGAGGCTTCCGAGTGTCCAGGTCACGGGCAAGAAGCTCTCCGCGTACGACGGTCACGCGTGGCGGCGACTGAGCGAAGGTGAGAAGCTCGCACTCCTCTCGGGGTTCCTCAGCGGCGCGGCGCTGGAGCAGGGGCTGCGGTTCCCCTTCGCGCCCAGCGTCTACAAGGCGCGCCTCGAGGACTTCTATCACTACCAGGACCGCCTCGAGATTCCCCTCTACCGCGCGCTGGTCCTGATCAACGAGCACATTTTGCAGGGCGTCAGATGAGCGAAGGGGCGGTGGTCTCCCTTATCCCGTGCGTACGATCATCCCGTGCGTACGATCGCGAACCCAAACCGCCGAAGCTCGGCGTCGAGTGGCGGCCGGGTCCGGCGATCCCCGCCGCGACGATCACCCGGACTCACGGCCGTCCGCCGGCGACGCTCGCCCAGGCGCCTCTCGTAGCACACCTCGATGCCGACCTCGGTTGCGAACTTCTGTCGGAAATACTCCAAGAGATCTCTTCGATCGCACGCCACGAGGACCACATACCGCGCACCAGCCTGGGCACGCGTCGGGCGGTGGGGCACGATTTTCTCTCTGAGCTCGCTCACAATCCTCAACGTGTCCTTGGCCAGCAGGGGTTTGTGGGGGAAGTTGCCCGGGATGCTCAATCCACAATGCGGACAAAATTCGGCGACCGCGCGAAGCATGGCCTGGCACTTCGGGCAGCGTTTGTACCGGGCGCTTGGCGTCGACGTGGTCATGACGCGCGCTCCCGGTCGAGGGCCTTGCGCCTGAATCGCACGAGGGTGTAACCCAGCAGAAGGACCTTGCCTTGCCGAATCCGCCGCGGGGCACTCCGGCGGTCGCCGGCAAACGGGCGCGGCTCACGTCGCCGATCAACCTTGCGACGCTCCATGATCACCTTCACGCCACGGACGTCGCCGAGAGCCCGCTGGAGATACTGATAGAGCTCCGTTTCCCTGGGATGAACCACCATGAGGAACTCGACCTCCGGAAACGACACTGACGGAAGGGATTCAAGGCGCTGCTCCTGGTGACGCGAACAGACGCCTTGCGTTGGCGAGGGGTCCTCACCGGGCTGGTCGTCGCTGCGGCACGAAGGACAGGCTGCGTTCATTGTCGACCGCCTATAATTCCGGAAATGTGTGCCTTCGGTCACCTGACTCCCCGACTGTAGCATCAAGTCGGTCCCGGCGCGGCACGGAAAGTTCACTGGCGGAGGAGAGGGGAGCTACCGAGAGCGCCGACGTATTCAGCGCCCCCGACGCCGGGCGTTGGCACGAGGGCGCGACGGCGAGCGAGGTTTATCTTCTGGCCGAGGCCGTTGGCATTCCTCTTCCCAAATTCGGTGGCACCGGCTGTGGAACCTGATGATCGAGGCGTCCGCGAACCGGTACGTGACCTGCGCGCCTCCGGCATCGCATCCCGAGCACCGACTCAACCCGATCGCGCTGTCTGCCTGCATGTGCGCCGGCGGCGCACTGGGCTGCTCCCAACCGCTTTTCGTCAGTAGTGGCACCTCCCGAGGCAAGGTGCCGTCGTCGAGCCGTTTGCGGATCTTCTGCCGGATCGGGTCCTGGTTCATCCTGTGTCCCCTCCAATCTACGTCGAGCCGCGACTCATCGTAGCCCAACAGCCGGCCGCGGGTTCACTGTGCGAGGCACACCGGACTGGCCTCTCAGTTCACCGCGAGCGGTACCCGTGTGCCATCCGGCCGCCGCCATGTCGTTCGGAACTCGCGGTCATAGGTCCACACCCGCGATCCCCTCTCTCGCCCGGAGACAACGGCGAGGTAACCATCGGCCCAGTCAGGATCGTGCTCCCCGTAGTGAATCAGCCAATCGAGGACCTCGAGCCAGAGCTGGGATTCATCGTCGCTCCGGTAGGCCGCGACCGAGAACTCGCCGAGGAACCGGCGCAGACGTCCGCGCTGCGCACGGTAGGGCAGCAGGAAGCAGGCCTCCGTGACGACCGGCGCACAGAGGACGAACTGCTCCCGCCCGAGCCGGTCCAGGTCGCGGATGGCTCTCCGATTGAGCGCGTCGCGGGGGTCGCAGAGGGCGACGACCGGCGCCGTGTCGAGCAGGATCACGAGCGCCGCGGCCGCAGCCGTCGCCGGATCACGCGGCGAACGCTCGCACGGTTCCTGAGGTCCCGTGGCTCGCGCGGGAGGCCAGGAGGGTCCGGATGCTCTCGATAGATGCTCGTCATGATCTCGCTGGGTCGTTTGCCCGACGCGCGAGCGGTCGCGTGTCGGGCGTGCGCGGTGCGGATCGCCTCGCGCACCACACGCGAAATCGGGATACCCACTTGCCGCAGCCGCGCCGCCATGCGCGCGTCCTCCGGGGCCAGGCGAACGTTCAGGAGCTTCACGAGCGTTATTGTAAAGACTCCGTGTCTTTACGTCAAGCACCGAGCGTCCACGGCGGCGTTCGCAGGCGCTCCGCGCTGGTGCGCGTGTCGGTACCCGTCGGCGAGTGCTCACGGGCAAGAGGCGGACAAGCTTGTAGGTCCGAGGTCCAGCGTGGCGGGGCGGCCCCTGCAGTCCAGCGCGCGCTACTGTATCAGCGTTGAAATGGCGGGCTCGACGGGATTTGAACCCGCGACCTCTGGATTGACAGTCCAGTGTGCTAACCAGGCTGCACCACGAGCCCGAGAGTCCAGACGCTATCATGCAGTGTCCGCACGGTCAAACCTGGCGCAGCGAGATGAAATATCTGCCGAAGATTGACCGCCCCTGCTCTGGCGGTTGTCTCTGCCGAGGGGCGTGCACTTGACATCGGCCGGCCCGGCCGCTACAACCCTCGAGGAGGCGAACGCGGCGGACCCTCGGCGGACCCTCAATGCGACGTTCCTCGAGGACGTGCTCGCGGCGCAAGCCACGCTCGCCCAGGCGCACGACCAGTACCGGCAGTGAGCCACGGAAACGACCGAACCTACGGAGGACTCGACGTGCGACAGAACAGCGAAGCGGGGCGAGGGCATCACAATGGATCGGCGCGGCGCCGCGTGCGGAACGCGCTGATGGTCACGCTCGCGCTCGCCGGTGTGGCGGCATGCGCCCGGACGAGCGTGGAGAACGTGAACGTGCGAGCGGTCGGGCTGCCCAAGCCCCAGCTGATCGTCGTGCACGACTTCGGGGTCACGCCCGGGGATGTCGCCCTCGACAGCGCGATCGGTGCGCGGCTGACGCAGATGGTCCAGAGCACGCCCGCTTCCGAGCAGGAAGTCAAGGTCGGCCGCGAGGTCGCCCGCATCGTGAGGGAGAGCCTGGTCAAGGAGATCAGCAAGCTCGGCATTCCGGCGGTGTCGGCCGCCACGGCCACTCCGGTGGTGGGACCGAGCCTGTCCATCGAGGGCCAGTTCCTCTCGGTCGACGAGGGTAACCGGCTGCGGCGCATGGTCGTCGGCTTCGGCGCGGGAGCCAGCGAGGTCAGGACGCTCGTGCAGGTTTACGAGACGACCAGCGAGGGACGGCGCCTCGTGGAGGACTTCTACACGACGGTCAAGAGCTCGCGCAAGCCCGGGATGGGACCGATGGTCGGCGTCGGCGCTGCCGCGGGGCGCGCCGTCATGAGCGCGGCGGCAAGCACCGGCGTCGGGCTGGCGACCGAACACTCGCAGACCGTGGAGGGCGACGCCAAGCACACCGCCGACGAGATCACCAAGGTGCTCAAGAAGTTCTTTTCCGATCAGGGTTGGATCTCGCCAGAGCTGGCACGCTGAGGGATGAAACGCCGGATGGTCGTGGGCGTCGTGCTGGGGCTGCTCGCGACCCTCGCGACGGCCAATCGGGGTCAGGGGCAGGCGCCCGACAAGGTGGCTCCCGACAAGGTGACGTTGCAGCTCAAGTGGGTCACCCAAGCGCAGTTCGCCGGTTACTACGCCGCCAAGCAGAAGGGGCTCTACGGTGCCGGCGATGCTCGAGGACGGGGTCTTCGTCAAGGCCGACTACCTGAAGGCAGCCAAGAACCGGGACGTCGCCGCGCGCTTCGTCCGCGCCTCGCTCAAGGGCTGGGAGTTCTGCCGGGACAAGCCCGCCGAGTGCGTCGACATCGTCCTCAAGGAAAGCCCGGTGCTCGGGCGTCCGCACCAGACCTGGATGATGGCCGAGATCAACAAGCTCATCTGGGGCCCGCCCCGGCCGACGACGCCGCTCGGTAAGATGGACCCGGCGGCGTTCAAGCGCACCGCCGACATCGCGCTGAAGTTCGGGGTGATCAAGAAGCCAGCGGACGCGTCCGCATACACCCACGAGATCTGGGAGCTGGCACAGAAGAAGGGTTAGGTTGATCCGACGCCTCAGGGCACGCGCACCTCGGCTGCCTTCAGCCCGAGGCCTCCCGGCACCCGCAGCGACGATGGTCCGGGAAATGTCAGGTAAATCGCGCGGAGAGTGTTCCCGGCGCCGTCGAAGCTTCCGCTCACGCGGTCGACGTCCCCGTGGAGCGAACCGTCCAGGACGATGGATTCCGACCAGCTCTGGCCGCCGTTGTCGGAAACGCTCGCCACCGGGACGATTCGACTCTCTCGAAGCTCGGTCCAGAGAACGGCCAGCCGTCCGGTCGGCGCCGCCGTGAGGTGGGGGTAGCGGGATCCGGCGCCACGCGAGTCGCGGTGCATTTGCTCGAGCCGGTCCATCATCGATCCGCGCTCGAACAGCGCCATCGTTCGTCCGCACCATGGCGCGACGATCATTGACCCGAACCGAGCGTCGCCAGCTTCCCCCGGCGCGGTCGTGCTGCGCGAAGAGGGTGTCGACATAGTGGTCGAAGTTGCTGAACCCCGCCGGGATCAAGACGCGCTGCTCCCACGCGAGGCCCCGCCGCGGTGAGCGTGTCCACGCTCGGGCCGGCCTCCACGTAGTGCGGCGCCACTATCGCGGAGAGCGGGGTCTTGAGGAAGGAGGCAACTCTATTGTGGCGCTGAGTGGTGCGGAGCTCCTGCCAGAAGGCGGTCTCAGCGCCCGGCCCGAGGAACCTCGCGTCAGCGTCGATGTGAGCTCCTTCGCTCAACAGGACGATCTCGGTTTGCGGATAGTGAGGGATCGCGGAGTGAGCCTCGTCCCGAGAGCAGGCCGTCAGGCCCGCGATCATCGAGAGGAGGATCCAGGGCAGGCGCAAGAGGCTCAGAACGTCCCCCCACCACCGCCGCCAGCCCCGCCACCTGAGGCGCCGCCGGACCCGCCGCCCGACCCGAAGCCGCTCTCGCCTTGCGCGAAGCCGCCCGTGCGGGTCGTCAGGATCGCTTCCGTGGTGTCGCGGCCGAAGAGCGTGAGCCCCGCGTGATAGCTGTCGAGCGAGAACGGTGACCTGCCCGTGTACCACGCGGGTGCGTCTACCTTGATGCCGTCGAAGTTGAAGATCCAGCGCTCGGTGACGCCGAGCGAGATCGCCCACGGGAGGAACCGATGGAGCGTGTCGGCCGGCATGCGCTCGAGCCGGTCCTTCTCGGCGCGCTCGAGGAACTCCTGGAAGCCGCGCACGCGCGCCAGCACCTGCACACCCCGCCACGTGCGGTGGGCCATGGCGCGCGACCAGCCGAGGAGGACGACACCGCACGCACCGATCGCGATCGGCAGCGTGATGCCGTAGGCATCGAGCCACGACGGCCAATGGCCCGGCAGAACGAAGGCCGCGACGATCAGCAGCGCGCCCGGAATCGTCCAGTTCCGGCGCATCCGCCCGGGCGACGAGGGGAAGAGGCCATCGGCGACCATCAGCCGGTAGAGGCGGTCGCGGATCGGCGGGAAGACGTGATCGTAGTCGCGGCGCACCTCGGAGAGCAGGCGCATGTTGAGCGCCCAGTCGGTCGAGAAGAGCTTGGCGAGCACGTAAAGCTCGAAGTCCTCGAGGTTCGGGTCGCCGCCGATCGGCTTCAGGCGCTTGAACATGAAGTCGGGCTGGCCGAACGCCGTCGTGATCTGCTCGATCTGCAGATAGCCGCGCACCGCGAGGTCCACGATCGTCGCCAGGACCTCGCGCGGCTCCGCCTTCTCGTCCACGAGCGTGCCGGCCTCGGCGGGAATCAGTCCGGGCGGCGGCTCGTACTCGGGCTTGACCGAGCGAGTCGCCGCCGGGTCACGTCCGTACGCCCACCAGACGAGCCAGCCGAGGCCGAACGCGAGGAGCGGCAAGCTGAAGGGCCAGTTGTCGCTCACGAACCAGCGGGCCTCGGCGAGCGCCGTCGGGCGGCCGACGCTGCCGGGCGGCCAGCCGACGACCACTGTCATGCCCTCGCGCGGCCTCAGGGGCCGGGTCGCGGTCAGGCGCAGGAGGCGCTGCACGCGGTCCACTCTGTAGTCCTGCCCGACGCTGCCCCGTGGTCCCGTGTAGACGGCGGTGCGGACGTCCTTGTCGCTGACACCCGGCGGCGTGTTGACGTACACCTCGGCGTGCTGGATCGGGACCTCCCACTCGTGGCCGGTCGCGTTCCAGTAGAGCTCCTCGTGGTCCTCGAACGCGAGGATCGCGCGCCGCACCCGGTAGATGAACGTCACGGTCTTCTTCGTGTCGGTGGCGCCGGGTACCCACGCCGTGATCCGCACGTAGCGGCTCGGATAGGAGACCTCGTGGCGGAGGGGGCGGTTCGCCTCGTCGTAGACGCCGATGCCTTCCAGGCGCAGCGCGAACTCCAGGCCGCCCCGGTCGTAGCGCACGGGGATCGTGCGGTAGACGCCCTGGTGCGCGCCCTGGAACTCGAAGGTGACGTCCTCGCGGACGAGGAGGCTCGCGTCGGGGTTGACCTGGAGGCTCGTGACGAAGTTCGCGATCGCGAAGCCGCGCGCCGCCCCCGCCGCGGGCGACGGGACCACCGCGAGCAGGATCGCGAGCGCGACGAGCGCTCGGCTTATACTCTCAGCTCCCGAACGCGACGCGGGGCGCCTGCCGCTCCTGCGGGCTGTCGAGCTCGAAGTACCCCCGCGGATGGAACTGGAAGAACGATGCGACGAAGTTCGACGGGAAGGTCTGCACCGAGGTGTTCAGGTCGCGCACGACCGCGTTGTAGTAGCGGCGCGCGCTCTGAATCGCGTCCTCGATCTCGCTGAGCGACCCCTGGAGCTGGATGAAGTTCGCATTCGCCTTGAGGTCCGGGTAGGCCTCGGCGAGCGCGAACAGCTGGCGGAGCGCGCCCGTGAGCGCATTCTCCGCCTGCGCGCGCGTCTCGGGCGTCTGCGCGGCGACGGCCGCGCCGCGCGCGCGGGTCACGGCGTCGAGCGTCGTCCGCTCGTGGGCGGCGTAGCCCTTCACCGTCTCGACGAGGTTCGGCACGAGGTCGGTGCGCCGCTTGAGCTGGACGTCGATGTCCGACCATGCCTCGTCCGACCGCTGGCGCAGCCCGACGAGCTTGTTGTAGCCGGCGATGATCAGCCCGACGAGCCCGGCGACTACCACGAGAAAGACCACGCCGCCGACGGTCATGGAAAGCCCCCCGCGCGTTATCTTAGCGCGACGTCCGGGGCGGGGGCAGCACGAATACGGACAGGCGGGCGACGCGGGCGCGGATCGCGGCGCGTGCCCGGTCGAAGTCGTCGCTGACGGCTGGCACGTCGTCCCAGCGCTCCACCTCCACGCCGGCGACCGCGAGATCGCCGAGGTCGCATCCGAACGACACGACGCGCGACGCCTGCGCCACGTCCTGCCGCGTCACCCGTCGCGGGCGGAGGCCGCGGAGATCGATCCCCTCCTCGAGGAGCCGCGCGACGACGACCGGCGCGATCTGGGGGTCGGGCTCGGTGCCGGCGGACACCGCGCGCGCGGCGACGCCGCGCGCACGGGCGAGGCGCTCGAACTCGGCGGCGGCGATAACGCTCTTCGCCGCCCCGTGCAAGCACACGAAGAGGACGGTCGGCTCGCTCATTTCACGAAGACCCACGTCGGATTCAGCAGTGGAAACGCGATCACCCCGATGAGCGCCGTCACGGCGATCAGGACGGGGTTGCTGACTCTCCAGCGGAACAGGACTCCCAGGCTGGCGAGCCCGACCAGCGCCGTCAGCCAGTCGCCGATCGCGATCCGGCCGAGCAGCACGCAGGCGCCGAGGATCGTCCCGATGGCGGCCGCGTACGCGCCCTTCACGAAGCCCTGGACGTTGGCGTTCGCGCGGTGACGGACGAGGATCGGCGCCACGATCAGCACGAGCAGGAACGAGGGAAGGAAGATGCCGATCGTCGAGACGACGGCGCCCCAGAAACCCGCGACGAGGTAGCCCACGAACGTCGCCGTGATGACCACCGGCCCCGGGCTGAGCATGCCCATCGCCACCGCCACCAGGAACTGGCGCTCGTCGAGCCAGCCCGTCTGGTGGACGAGCCCCGTCTCGAGAAACGGGACGATCACGAGGCCGCTGCCGAACGTGAGCGACCCCGCCTTCAGGAAGAAGACGAGGAGCTTGCCGAGCGTCGCGCCGAGGCCGGCCTGGGCCGCGCCCCCGGTCGAGCCCACGGCGAGTGGCACCAGCGCGACGACGGGCAGCGACGAGGCGCGCCCGCGGCCGAGGGAGCCGTAGAAGACGATGCCGAGGATTCCGGCGCCGACGAACACGAGCGCGACTTCGGTCTGGAGGGCCACGGTGACCGCGAAGGACGTCGCGGCGATGGACCACTGGAGCCAGTCCTCCATGCCGAGCCTGGCCAGCCGGTAGCACGAGTGCAGGATCAGGGCGATCACGGTGGGGCTCACGCCGTAGAAGATGGCCGTCACCAACGGAAGCCCTCCGAAGTGGACGTAGAGCGCGCCCAGCACGCTCACGATGACGAAGTTCGGCAGGATGAATGCCCAGCCGCCGGCCCATGCGCCCCAGAAGCCCCCACGGATGTATGAGATGAAGATCCCGACCTGGATCGCGAGCGGGCCCGGGAGCGACTGGCACACGGCGATCCCCTCGCGCATCTCGTCCTTGGTGAGCCACTGGCGCTCCTGGACGAGCTCCCGCTCCATCTGACCGCAGAGCGCGACGGGGCCGCCGAACCCGAGCGCACCCAGGCGGAGGTAATAGGCGACGAGCTGGCGGATCGGCACCCGCTGAGGTCGCTTGCCCTCCACCACGTCACCCGGCCTCGTGCCGGGAGTGACTTCCGAGGTCGCGGTAGGTCGCCGCCCGATGAGTCTCCGGCAGGAGCGCGTACACCGTGTCCCGCGTCGGGTCGAATCCCAGCGTGTGAGCCCCGCGCTCCGTCGGGACCGTCTCGAGACGGCGCAGGCGGTCGGTCTCGAACACCTCGATGAGCCCGGGGTCGCCGACGGCCACATAGAGATGGCGCAGGTGACGATTGAGAAAGATCACGTCGGGCACGCCGGCGAGCATCGCCTCCGCCAGCACGTCACCCGACCGGGCGTCCAGGGCAAGGAGCCTCTTCGCGTCACAGGCACAGAATAGC
>Ga0209266_1002429_pt1 | contig 11767 bp, 14 predicted proteins | sample GraSoiAngelo_132_FD_185889 | JGI IMG/M metagenome (GOLD analysis project Ga0209266, IMG submission 185889) | Grasslands soil microbial communities from the Angelo Coastal Reserve, California, USA - 14_0929_02_40cm (SPAdes) (version 2) | ecosystem: Environmental > Terrestrial > Soil > Grasslands ...
ATGAGGACGATGCCGGGGGTGAACCACGCCGGCAGGTTCGTGTATTTCGTCGCCGACTCGCTGACCACGGTATTCCCATCGGCGAATGCCGAGTCTGTCACGACCGGGCCGATCGTGGGATCGGCCTGCACCGTCATGAGGACACTGCCGCCACCGAGCGACTCGCCGATCACGGCCACGCGCGCTCGCTCGATGTCGGCGCGCCTTGCCGCAAGGTCGATCGCCGCGAGGATGTCACGCGGCTCTTCGATACCCAGCGTGTATCTGGTTCCGCCGCTCTCGCCGTGACCGCGCAGGTCGAAGAGCAGCACTGAGTAGCCATGGACAAGCAGAAGTCTGGCGATGGCCGCCGGCATGAAGTCCGAATTCACGCGATTTCGTCCGCGGCCGTGCACGATCACTGCGGCGCGATCCGCGCGAGGAACCGCGAACCACCATCCTTTGAGCACGATCCCGTCGCGGCTCTTGAAGGTCACGTCCTCGTGTGTCGCCGCGATGGAGCTGGCCGGTGGATCGAGCGGAACGCGCTCCACCTGGGTCACCGTTTCCGCGACACGGAAGGAGATCCCGAAGTACGCGATCAGCGCTGCCGCGATGACTCCGACGACGAAAAACGGCCACAGCCTGCGCGCTTGTCGCAACACGCGACGAATGTATTCCGGCGGAGTAACACGCGACTCGGTCTGGCGTTGGAATGTGCGACCCATCCAGTCCAATCCATCCGACCCCCCTGCGTCGAGCGGCCCGCCCCACCAGGCGGGCCGCTCCTTTTTCAGGCGCTACCCCGCTGAGACCACCCGCCCTAATTGCCGCTCAGCGCGTCTCGTTAGGCCGTGTGAGAGCTCACTTAAATCGCTTCCCCTCCAACGCCGCCGGTCTCTCCACCGGCGGCGTTCTCTGTTTACGGGATACGGCGTCGTGGAGTAGGAGCGTTCGTCGAGCCCGCTCGATGATCGGTGGATCCAGCAGCTTGCCATCGAGTGCGACGGCGCCGAGGCCCTTCAGTCGTGCCCCTTCAAACGCATCGATGACGCGTCGTGCATGAGAAACCTCCTCGGCGCTTGGGCTAAACATGTCATTGATCCGATCGATCTGTCCCGGATGGATCAGCGACTTTCCGCTGAACCCGAGCCGTCGCGCCTGCAGCGCGTCGCGGCGGAGGCCCTCCTGGTCGGCGACATCCGGCCAGATCCCGTCGATCGCCTGCCGACGCGCCGCGATCGCCGCGACGACCACCGCGGAGCGCGCGTATAGGAGCTCGCTCGCCTCGCCCTCGCGTGCGATCGGCAGCGAGAGGTCGCGCGCGAAGTCTTCGGCGCCGAAGAGCAGCGCGACCACGCGATCCGAGCACGTCGCGATCGCGTGCGCCTCGAGCAGAGCTCGCGCCGATTCGATCGAGGGAATGATGCGGATCGAGCCCCGCGCGATCCCCGCGCCGCCCTCGCGTTCGTCGAGCTCTCTAGCGAGCCTTACCACCTCATCGGCCTGGTCGATCTTCGGTGCAACGATGCCCTCGAGACCGGGGCGCACGGCGGCGGCGAGATCCGCATCGCACGCGTGGACGTCGCTGTTGAGTCGGACATACCGCGCCGGACTCGTACCCGCCGAAGGCAGCGCGAGCACGGCCGCGATCGCCGCTCGCGCGTGATCCTTCTCCTCAGGCGGGACGCCGTCCTCGAGGTCGAGGATGGCGACGTCCAGAGCGCTCGGCGCAAACTCGCCCCGCCCAAGCGCGCGCTCCACCATTCGCGGGCGATGCGCGGGCACGAACATGAGCGAGCGCAGCAGCTGCATCAGTACGAGCGGGGCATGCCGAGCACGTTCTGGCCGAGGTACGCGAGCACGAGGTTGTTGCTGACTGGGGCCACAAGCAGCAGCCGCGTTTCCCGAAATTTGCGCTCGACGTCGTACTCGGACGCGAAGCCGTAGCCGCCGTGCGTGTCGAGGGCCGCGTTCGCGGCGTCCCACGATGCCTGCGACGCGAGCAGCTTCGCCATGTTCGCTTCGGGTCCGCAGAGCTTGTCGCTGTCATACAGCCATGCGGCCTTGTCCCGCACGAGGGCGGCGGCCTCGATCCGTGCGTGCGCCTGCGCGATCGGAAACTGGACACCCTGATTCGTCCCGATCGGCCGGCCGAACACCACGCGGCTGGTGGCGTAGCGCGATGCTCGGTCGACGAACCATCGGCCGTCGCCGATCGCCTCCGACGCGATGAGGATCCGCTCGACGTTCCAGCTGTCGATGATCTGCCGGAAACCCTGTCCCTCCTCGCCGACGAGATCCCGGACCGGGATCTCGAGGTCCTGGATGAAGAGCTCGGTCGTGTGGTGGTTGAGCATCGTCCGGATCGGCCGAATGGTGATGCGTCCATCGGCGAGGGCTCGTTTCAGGCGGACGATGAACACCGAGAGACCCTGCGTCTTGTCCTGGAGCTCCTCATATGGCGTCGTGCGCGCCAGAAGCAGGAGGAGGTCGGAATGCTCCGCCCGCGAGATGAAGACCTTCTTGCCGTTGATGATGTAGCGACCGCCCTTCTTCACCGCGGTGGTCCGCAGTCGCGTCGTCTCTGATCCCGCTTCGGGCTCCGTGATCCCGAACGCCTGCAATCGCGTTTGACCCTTCGCGAGCGCCGGAAGGTACTTGCGCTTCTGCTCTTCGCTGCCGTGCTTGAGAAGCGTGCCCATCGTGTACATCTGCGCGTGGGCACTCGCCGCGTTGCCGCCGGAGCGGTTGATCTCTTCGAGGATGACCGCCGCGTCCGCGACTTTGAGCCCCGACCCGCCGTACTCGGTCGGGATGAGCGCCGCGAGCCACCCTGCTCTCGTGAGCGCATCGACGAACTTCTCTGGGTACTCGCTCTTGCGATCGACCTCACGCCAGTAGACGTCCCCGAAATCGGCGCAGAGCTTCCGCACGGCGGCGCGGATGTTCTCGCGATCAGGTTCGTTCGAGAAGTCCATCTCAGTCCCGCGGCGACGGGGGCTCGCGGCGGGCTGCGGCGGCGCGCGTCGGAACCATGAAGCTGCGCGTCATCACGAGAACGACAGTCCCGTCCGGCTTGAATCCGCGCTGCCGGACCTTGACGATCCCCCACCCGCTCCGCGATCGCGACTCGCGGGTGTCGAGCACCTCGCTGTCTGCGTAGAGCGTGTCGCCCTCAAACAGGGGGTTCGGCAGCTTGACCTCGTCCCATCCGAGCGCGAACCCGTTCTGGCTGGTGTGCGGGACCATCAGCCCGGTCACGACCCCGATGGTGAACACGCTGTTCACGAGTGGACGCTTGAACTCGGTCTGCGACGCGTAGTGGGCGTCGATGTGGATGGGGTTCTGGTTGTTGGTGAGCAGCGAGAACCAGATGTTGTCGGCTTGCGTGATGGTGCGGCCGGATGAGGAGCGCGACACGTCACCGACCTTGAAGTCTTCGAGAAACGGACCGTCGCTCACGCGCGGATGCTAGCGGCCCTTGCTAGGCCATCACCATGCTCGACCGCCGCGTCCGATTCGGACACGGAGCCCACGATAAGAGCGACACTCCGGACACCAGCGTGGATCTCGGCGTGGCAATTCGCGCAAAGCATGACGCAGCTTTCAAGCTCCTTTCGGATCTTCTCCCATGGTCGATAGATGCCGTCTACGGAGATCGCGAATTCCTTTTTGCTCGGGTCGGGGTGGTGGAACTCCATTGCGGCGGGCGCGAACTCACGGCCGCACGCCCCGCACTTACCGCCAAACGATGCGATCGCTCGAAGCTTCATCTCGCGGCGCAGCTCCACTATCCGATGCTGTGATGCGACAGCCTCACGGGCGTGGCGGATTCGATGGCAGTTCGTGCAAACGAGGTCGCACTTAGCCGCTTCCTCGATCAGGCGAGCCAGACTTCCGCTGAACTTTCCGAGGCCAAACTCCTTCGTCGATGGGTCTCGATGATGGAACTGCAGAGCCTCAGGGCAGATGGCGTAACCACAATCGACGCAGCGTCCGCCGTGCGCGGCGACCAGATCGCGCTTTCGTTTCCGACGCCTCTTCCGCAATGCTCGCCGGAACTGCTCGCGACGCCGATCGCGCCGGGCTTTCGCGCCCGCGTCTGTGGTCCTGACCCCGAGCGGCACCTTCGAGGTGTTGTGCTCACCGAAAGGCGAGCACTCTAGGCAGAAGCTTCGCCGATAAAGTGACCGCATCTTGCCGTCGATAACCATTTTCGCCGGGAACGGACGGCCGCAGGCGACGCAGATGAGCGTCTTCGCTGCGCGCGGGACTGGCTTGCGGGGTCCTTTGAGCGGCTTATACGGGCGGCAGTCCAGACAGTGTTTCCGACCGCGGAAGTTGCATCGCCGCCCGTCGATTCGCAGCTCAACCGGAAACTCACCCCCGCAAATCGCGCACACCAGCATCGGGACCGATAGAACATAGGTTCTAACATCGTGTCAATAGGACCCAGGCACTCAAGGACTGAGTGCTCTGGATCGGCTCCGGCGGGAGGACTCGAACCTCCGACCAAGCGGTTACGTAGAACCCCGAGGTTTCCCTCGGGCACGGACTATCTCTTCGCCGTGGCCCCTTCGGGCTTTAGGCGCCGGGCGCATTAGTCTCTGAACCTTCCCGAGGCGTTCCCTCGGGCTTGGCTGCGGATTGCCATGGCGCTTGCGCGCTTTAGGTTTCCCGACAGTTCACCCAGTTACACCCCTGAGTTTCCCCAAGGGGCTGCCCTTGACCATGAGCCGCCTGCTCTACCGCTGAGCTACGCCGGATCGTCGTCGCGGATTCTACGGTATTGGCCCGATCACCCGATGAGCGTTCGACGCAATTCGCCGCGATCCATGAGGTCGATCGAACGCGTGCCTGGCCCTTCATGAACAACATCAGTCCCGAGGTCGCGCGCTTCATCGCCACGATTCCCGTCCTCGCGTCCGAGCCCGCGTTCCAGCACACCACGCGGATCTCCCTCGCGAACGACATCACCAGGTTCAGCCCGCGCTTCGTCCCGTTCATGGCGCTCGGCGCGGGCCTCGCGTTCGGCCTCTTGCGCCGCTTCGACCCGCGTCCACTTCTTGTTCTGGGTCTCGGGCTCCTTCTGACTCGGACGACCGACTTCGTGCCGCTCATCGTCCCGGCCGCGGTCGTCGCTCTTCGCGGTACGGCCGCGATAGGCTGGCGCTGGTGGGCGCTTACCGGCCTCTGTTTCGGCATCGCGACGGCGATCATCTGGGACCGGCCGTTCACTCTCGGCGGTGCGCTCCTCGCCGCACCGCTTATGGCGGTCGGCGCTTCAGTCGCAAATCGGATCTGGCGTGTCGTTGAGCGCCCGACGCGACGCCGCGGCCTCACCTTCGTCGCGCTCGCGGGCGTCGCGGCGCCCGCGTTCACCGGCGCGATCGACCTCGTCCTCCGCGCCCGCACTCCCTAGGCTCGATCAGCGAACGTTCCTCCGCGGCGTCGTGGAGATAGTGCAGGCCGGCACCGCACCGGGCCATCTACCGTTTCACGCCACCGCCTGGTCGTACATGGCACAGCTCTGGTCGGGCAACAAGCAGCTCCATTACGAAGCGTGGATCCGTGAACGGCTCGGAGTGATCGAGGTCGGATTGCACTTCGAAGCCGATGCCCTGACGAACGCTCGTCTCCTCGCTGCCTTCCGCGCGCGCGAGCGCGCGATCCGGCGGGCCCTCGGTGCCGAAGTGCGGATCGAGGCTTGGGACAAAGGCTGGGCCCGCGTCTGGGAGCCCGTCGCCCTCGCGACGCTCGACCGGACCTTCCTGGAGCGCGTCGGGCAACGCATTGCGGCATACGCACGGGCGCTCGAACCCATCCTGCGCGCGGAGCTCCCTGCCGACGCCGCTTGGACCGAACCGAGACCGAAACGCTAGGAGTCCCCCGCTATGCTCCCCGCGAAAGTGTGTCCGGCGGCAACGCCGCCAAGGAAGGGAGTCCCATTTTGTCGGTTCAAGCGGCATCAAGCGCGCTCGCGCCCGCCGCGATCGGCGCGCGTGTCATCGCTTTCATCATCGACGCGATCGTCCTCGGACTCATTCAGGTCATCCTCGCGTCGATCGTGGGCGACACCACGATCGTTGGCGGTCTCACGCGGGCGATCATCTACGCGGTGATCGGTTTCGTGTACTTCGGCTACTCCTGGACGGCATGGCGCGCCTCACCCGGACAGCGGATCCTCGGGCTTTCCACGGTGAACGCGGCGGACGGCAGCACGCTCAACTGGAATCAGGCGACGATGCGGTGGGCGTATCTGTTCGGCCCCTCCGTCCTCAACTCGCTGTTTGGCACGCAGGTCGGCGGGGGCCTCGGCGCGATCGTCAGTCTGATCGTTTTTCTGTATTACATCTACCTGCTCTACACCGCCGCGACCGATCCACGCAAACAGGGTTTCCACGACAAGCAGGCCGGAACACTGGTCGCGAGCAAGTCAAGTTAACCCCTCTTCATCGACGCAGGGAAGAGGGGCGGGCATCGAGCCCGCCCCTCTCTTATTGCGCGCGCCGCTAGTTGCCGTGCAGCGCGGCGACGAGATCGGGAACGAGATGCGCGGCGTTGGGTGTACCCAAGCCGGTGACCGGGTCCCAACCCTTGGTCGCGGGATAGCCCGGAATGCTCGGGTCACCCTGATTGGTGTTATTAGTGGCGATGTCGAAGAAGTCGGCGGCGTAGCGAGTCGCGCTCGCGCCGATCTTGTAGAGGGCCGCGTTGATCGGACCGAGCGACCCGCCGTTGATCTGTCCCGCGATGGCTACCAGCCCTGCCCATTGCGGGGACGAGAGCGATGTGCCACCGATGTCGTACCAGCCCGTGTTGTTCACGTTGCTGCCGTTGCCGTCCGGCGGGAGCGAGAGGTACACGAGCGCGCCGGTCCCGGCGCTCGCCTGGAACGCGACGTCCGGTACGCCGCGCATCGCTCCGATCGCGGTGCTCCCCGCGGGGAGCGTGTTCTGCCAGCTCTGCTTGGCGAACATGTGACTGAATCCGCCGCCTGAGAACGTCCAGGCGACTTCGGCGTTCACGCCTCCGGGGTTATACGTGTTGCTGCCGCACTTCGCGCCGATGCCCGGCTTCATGTAGTTCGTCCGCGGCTGGTTCGTCGTCGCGAATGGATCGGTGCACAGGTACGTGCCGCCGACGCCGGTCACGAGCGGGTCCGACCCCGGCCACGAGACCGTCGGGAACGGGATGAGGTTGCCGCCCTTCGCGGTGGGCTGCTTTGTGCCGTTAGCGGTGCCGCCGTCGCCCGATGAGGCCAGCACGGTGACGCCATTCGCGGCGGCGTTCTTGAACGCGAAACGGAGATTCTCGAGCGACTGGGAGCTGCTGAACGCGTCCTCGGCCGAGCCGAAGCTCTGCGAGATGACGTCGGCCAGATGGTTCGTGACGACGTAGTCCTCGGCCTTCATCATCTGCGGGAACCCCTGAACGCCGAGCGTCTCGGCGTTGTTCGAGTGGACGAGCAGGATGTTGGCGCCGGGCGCGATGGCGTGAGCGGTCTCGACGTCGAGTGCGACCTCGAGCGCCCACGCGCTCTTGTTCTCGAGCCCGGTCCCGCTGCCCGGCTGAGGATTGGTCGCCGGCGACCCGTTGATAGCGAGTTCACTGAACCTGGGCATCCCTATCGTGCAGGTGACCCCCTCCTCGCCGCACATCGGCGCGAGGCCGAACGCCTGGTCGAACACGTGGAGGTCGTGCGCCATGGTGTCGCTGCCGTACGAGTCGACGACGGCGATGGTCCGACCCCGACCGTTCAGGCCCTGCGCGTAGAGAGGTCCGATGTTGTAGGCGGACTGGATCGCCTGTGGCGTGAAGCACGTGCGCCCGACCGCCTCGCAGTCGGCCTCCGTCGGAGGCGTCGTGCCGGTCTTGATGAACTGGAAGTCGGTGACCGACGGCAGCGGCACTGCGTCGGCCCGCGCCGCGCTGCCTGAATCGCTAGACGTCCGAGCTTGGCTTGCCGGTCCGGCAAAGACGATCGTCGCAAGCAATAACGCGATCACGGTGAAAGAAACGGCGGACTGTTTCATGCTCCCCCTCCTGCATTACGCGCGGTAAATCCGCGGAACCGTAGCACGGCGCGTCTAGCGAGCGGTCGCTGGTATTCCTGCGAACGATCGCCGGTAGAACTCGAGGGTGCGGTGCCACGACATGCACGCCTGCTCGTAGCCGGGCGTCTTGGAATCTTCGAGCGACGCCTTGAGAAAACCGTGACCGAGGCCCGGATAGATATGGAACTCATGCTCTACCCCGGCGCCTTCGAGCGCGCCCCGCAATTTTTCGACGTTGTCGATCCCCGCGCCCGTATCCTGATCGCCCCAGTGGCCGAGGATCGGGCCGTGCATCTTCGTAGCGACCTCGATCGGTGAGGCATCGGTGCGCGCATCCGCGGGAAATCCGTAGTACGAGACGGTCGCGGCGAGGTCGTCGCGCCGCGCCGCGAGCAGCAGCGCCTGCGTCCCGCCCAGGCAGAACCCGATCGTGCCGACCGCGCCGTTCGCTTCGGGTTGCGCGCGGAGCCATTCGATGGCGGCGGACATATCGCGGCCCCAGCGTTGGAAATCGAGGCGCTTGGATCGCGCCACCGCCGCCTCTCGCGTCGGCTCAGGCAATGAACCCTCGCGGAAGAAGTACTCCGGCGTCGCGGCAACGAAGCCCGCCTGTGCGAGGCGCCGCGCGAGCTGGTCGTAGAACGGACTTCTTCCGAAGACGTCGTTGATGATCAGGATCCCCGGCGCTGGTCTGCGCTCGGGCAACGCGAGCAGCCCGGGCATAGCACCGCCCTCCACCGGAATGGTCGCGTCCTTGACGCGAACGTCGGGGATCGGTGCGCCGACCGGTACCTCGGGGTGACACACGGCGAACCTCCTAGGTGGCGTCGCGACGATAGCGCGCGATGACGGCCGGCCGCGTTCGACGGACTCCGAGCCGCTTCGCCCACGCCGACCGGCTATCGCGGACGACCTCGCTCGAAGCCCATCGCGCATCGACGAGACGAAGGCCGTATTGAACGTAGTTCGCGCATCGCGAGGTGATGACGGATGGAGTCACCTCGCCGAATCCGTCGCGCACCGCAGATGACACGAGCAGGCGAAGCTCCGCTCCGTTTTTCATCAGCCCGGCGACCGATCCAACGACGGCGCTCGCTCCGTCGAGAAGTCCGCGCAGAAGCGACCCCCACGGAAAGTGAACCGTGACCGCGAGGCATGCCAGCTCCGGCGGTAGGCGCTCGGCGCCTTCAACGAGGAACGCCGCGTTCGCGAGGTGCGCCCGCTTCGCGCTCCAGGCTCCCCTCGCAAGCGCGTCGGGGCTCGCGTCGATCGCGATCGCGAACGTCCTCGGCTCGGTCCGCGCGCGATGCAGAACATAGCCGCCGTCGCCCGCGCCCACGTCGATCAGAACGTGGGGGAATGCGCCGGCTAATGCGGCGATCTAACCGACGTCGACGTCGACGAGCCGCTTACCGATGACGCTACGCATCGATCGATCCTAAGGGCTGGACCGGCGTCATTCGGCGCGCACGATCGCGACGAGGCGCGTGAACACCAGGGCCGACCCGAGGAGCATCAGGATCGTCCCGAGCAGCCCTGCGCCGAGCGCGTCACTGCGAGGAAAGCGGCTGCGCCGGGCGAGGCCGAGTGCCGCGACCCCAAACAGGGCGCCCACGGCAACCACCAGCACGAGGAACACGTCGTACGCCAGGAGCTGTCGCTTGGTGAAGAAGGGCGGATAGGGGCTCGATTGGTACGCGTTGGCTCCTTCGACGAAGATCGCTACCACGGCGGAGCCGACCCCAACGATCACACCCGCAATCCCTGCGGTCCATCCCCAGATTCGATCGCGCCGGCGGCTCACGCCCTGCGTCGTCGCGATGGGCGTCTCGATCACCCGGGTCTCCGTGCTGCATCCACGGCCTCGAGCGCGTTGCCGACGAGGCGTTGCGCCCCGCCGACCGCGCGAGGGACGTCGAAGCGCCGATCGAAGTTTCCGAGGTTCTCCGCAGCCTCGAGGGCTTCCTCGAGGGCGGACTCGGCGAGGCGGAGCGCCGACGCGAGTCGTTCGAGCTCGCCCGAGTCGACTTCCTTCATCAGGGGCATCATCGCACCTGCATGCCGAAAAGCCGCGACCGTTCGAGGGCGCTCGAGCCCATCCGTCGGGTATCGCAGATTCGTCAGTACTCGCCCGAGCCGGTGCCAGACGACGTCGTCGACCAGCTGCTGGAGCTCGCGCGCTGGACGGGAAGCGCGAAGAACGGCCAGCCGTGGCGGTTCATCGTCGTGCGCGACAAGGATCGCCTGCAGAAGCTCGGAGCTTTGCGCCCACCGATCGGCTGGCTCGCCGGCGCGCCCATTGGGATCGCGATCGTTCTCCAGGGCGCTGAAGGGATGTTCGGGGCGTACGACGAAGGTCGCCTCACCGAGCGTCTGCTGACCGGCGCGACGATGCTCGGGTACGGCGGCGGCACCGCCTGGTTCGGCGGCCCGGAGCAGGATGCCGAGGCGAAGCGGATCCTCGGGATCCCGAGCGATCTGACGGCGCGGCAGATTGTGATGATCGGCCGGCCAAAGTCGATCAAGGATCCGCGCCCCACTGGACCGATGCGCGGGCGCAAGCCGATCTCAGAGCTCGTCAGCTACGACCGCTGGGGCTCGTCGAAACAGAAATAAGAACGGCGATCGCGATGACGCCGAGGTTGACGGGCGCTATACCGTCGTCGGCGACCGGTTGATCGGACGATCCGCGCGATCAAACCGGAGCGCATATGGGGGAAGGCCGTGAAGAGACTCCAGGTCATTGTCACGCTTGCAACGATCCTCGTCCTCGCTTCTACGTCGCCCGGAGCTGCCGCCTCCGACGATGGCGACTCGAAGTTCGGTCCATGGTCTGCAGCTACCAATCTCGGCGCGACGATCAATTCCGCGGCTGGCGAGTTCGGACCGGCGCTCTCGCCGGATGGGAACAGCCTCTACTTCGGCTCGAACCGAGCCGGAGGGTCCGGCCTCGCTGACCTCTGGGTCGCGAAGCGGGCGGACAAGAACGCGCCATGGCAGACACCCGTGAACCTGGGGCCGACAGTGAATAGCACTGCGATGGACAATGTGCCGAACTTCTCTCGCGACGGGCACTGGATGTTCTTCAATAGCAATCGAACCGGAGGGGTCGGCGGGAACGACATCTGGATGTCTTTCCGCGCGAATCCGAACGATGACTTCGCGTGGCAGGCGCCGACAAACTTGGGTACGCCAATCAACTCCGCTTCTTTCGATGCGGGACCGGCGCTGGTCGAACATGGCAACCAGGAGATCCTTTACTTCAACAGCGATCGCGGAGGCTCGCAGGACTTCTACGCGAGCGTGCGCCAGAAGGACGGCACTTTCGGAACGCCAATGCTCGTCGCCGAATTGAACAGCGCCAGCGCCGAGCAACGTATCACCATACGAAAGGATGCTCGCGAGGCGTTCTTCTTCTCCGATCGCCCCGGCTCTGCGGTCACTGATCTGTGGACCTCGAGCCGTGAGGACCGCGATGCCGTGTGGGGCAGGCCAACACTGCTGTCGATCAACTCAGCAGGGACGGATGCGCAACCGACACTCTCGCGCGACGGACGAACGCTCGTCTTCGCCTCGGATCGTCCAGGCGCGCTCGGCTTCGACCTATACATATCAACGCGAACAAAGGGCGGCGACTGACAAAAGGAGGGGCGCCTCAACGGCGCCCCTCTTTCCATTCCGCAGAGTTCGCTACTCCAGGTAGTCCTTGAGCTTGCGGCTCCGCGAGG
>Ga0209266_1002434_pt1 | contig 11739 bp, 10 predicted proteins | sample GraSoiAngelo_132_FD_185889 | JGI IMG/M metagenome (GOLD analysis project Ga0209266, IMG submission 185889) | Grasslands soil microbial communities from the Angelo Coastal Reserve, California, USA - 14_0929_02_40cm (SPAdes) (version 2) | ecosystem: Environmental > Terrestrial > Soil > Grasslands ...
CTGGGTGGGCTCTCCAACTGGCCGAATCCCGGCCTGTCGAAGAGCTACACGCAGCTCATCGGCGACGCCTTCGGGTCGGCCGCGGCCGGCAACGCCCAGGCCAACTTCTCGCGATACTGGGGCTTGGGCATCCAGGCCTACGTGTCGACCCTGATCCCTGACAAGACGCCGTTCGACATGGGCACGATGACCAGCAGCCAGAAGAAGGGCCAGAGCATCTTCGGTGGCAAGGGTCAGTGCAGCAAGTGCCACTCCGGCGCCGAGTTGACGGACGCGTCGGTGAACCACGCAGCCCAGAACGGCCTCGTCAACGAGGACGGTGGTGACCAGGGCTTCCACAACACCGGTGTGACGCCCACCGCCGCCGATCTCGGCCGGGCGGGCCTCGGCCCGAATGGCGTGTCGTTCTCGGTGAGCGGCAATGACCGCGGTGCCTTCAAGACGCCTGCGCTCCGCAACGATAAGCTGACGGCACCGTACATGCACAACGGCGGCAAGGCGACGCTGGCCGACGTGGTGGACTTCTACGACCGCGGTGGTGACGTCCATAACCCCGAGCTGGCCAAGCGCATCAAGCCCCTCGGCCTGAGCTCGTCCGACAAGGCCTCGCTCGTCGACTTCCTGATGAACGCGCTGACCGATTGCCGCACCGAGCGGGAAGAGGCTCCGTTCGATCATCCGTCACTGGTCGTTCCGAACGGTGCGTCGGTGCCCGCAACGGGTGGCGGCCACACCTGCCAGTAAGTTAGTCCGACTCAGCCGTACGTGGGGCTGGGTCGCAGATCGAAGTCGGATCTGCGGCCCAGCCCGGAAGTTTTCCCGTAAGATCGTGGCTCCCGTGCGCCGTTCGCCCCTCGTCGCGCTCCTGTCGATGTATGGGTTCTGCAGCACGTTCTCGGTGGGCGCCTTTCCCGCGCTCCTGCCCGAGGTCGGCGCGGCGGCCGGACTGGCGGACTGGCAGATCGGCCTCGTGGCCGGCCTGCTCGGATTCGCCCGCATGGCGGCCGACGTTCCCGTCGGCCTCGTCATCACCCATCACCTGCGGCGGACGCTGACCGTCGCGCCCTTCGTGCTCGCCCTCGGTGCGATCTGGTCTGGCCGGTGGCGGATCGTTCGCGCTGCTCGCGCTCGGCCGCGGGCTGATGGGCGTCGGCCACGCGCTCACCGTGGTGAGCGGCCTCACCGCGCTGCTGCGCTTCGGGCCGGCGGGCGCGATGGGGCCGGCCCTCACCGCGTTCGAGATGTCGGCGATGATCGGCGCGCTATGGAACGTCGCGCTGCTGACGTTCGCGGTTCTGCCCCGAGTGCGGACGGTGATTCCACGCGTCCCGGACACCGCCGCCCGCCCGATCTTTGCGCGAAAGGAAGGTCAACGTCACACCGACCCGCACCCATGACCGCCGGCGGATCGGCAACCAAACAGGTCGCAACACCTCCCGCGCTACCCAGTGTCGGTCAGGTTGTTGGTCCAGCGATCGTGCCGGGGCGAGGCTGGTGTTCACGCGCTCGCGGGCTTTCCTTCACCGACGAGCGGTCAAGCCCGCTGCCGGCAGCGTGGGAGGCCGCCGGGCTCATGATCGGGGTTGCGGATGGGCGTTGGGCCCACGGAGCATTGCCGCTCTGCGCCAACACCGATAGCCGTCGTTCCCACTCGGCAGCCGACCGCGTAGGACGAACGCGGATCTGTCGGTAAGGGATCTTCCCTCCTTCGCCTATAGGGTTTCGCCAATTGTCCGTCCCTCTTTGTTCACGGTCAGATGTGGAGAGCACTCAACAGAAACGCGGGAACTTCGCGTTCGACTCTGACGAGCGGATGGGCCAGTCGATGAAGTCGGAAAAGTTTACGGTCATCGCCGACGTTCCCCGAGCGCAGACCCGAAACCGTGGACTTCATTCTGATATCGATCGTGGCGCGAAAAATGCCCCGGCTCTGCCTCGTTCGAGGGGGCTCCAGGAAGGTCTGGGCCTCGCGTCGTTGTGCCTGTTTTCTGCTGTGCTCGGGTTGCGGTGAACCTCTGAATACGCCCGGCAGGAAAATGAGGTGCTCTCCATGGCGCTACGAAGCGTCCTCTGTCTCGCGGTCCTCCTCTCGAGCCTCTTGCTCCCCGCGTACGACAGCGCTGGCTATGAGGCTACGACGGTGTCCGACGGAGGCACGATCAAGGGGAAAGTCGTCTACACGGCCGCCCCGCCGGTTCCCCGCAAGATCGTCCACACCAAGGATCATGAGGTGTGCGGCAGTGGCGTGCGGGAGGTCGACCAGATCGCGATCGCGCCTGACAAGGTTGTACAGGACGCCGTCGTGTACCTGAAGAAAGTGGGGCGAGGCAAGGCGTGGCCCGCGTCCGCCCCGACGGTGGTGGTGCGCAATCACGCGTGCGAGTTCACGCCGTATGTGCAGGTGGTGCCCGTCGGTGTGCCCGTCGACCTCGTGAACGGCGATCCCGTGTTCCATAACATGCAAGCCTTCCGCGAAAAGACGGGCCTCTTCAACCTGGGCCTCATCAAGAACAGCAAGAAGGTCTGGCAAGGGTTCGATCAGCCCGGGATCGTCCGACTGGAATGTAGCGCGCATGGCTGGATGCGCGGTTGGCTCTACGTCACCGACAGCCCGTACTACGCGATCACGCCCAAGGACGGAATGTTCGCGATCGGCGACGTCCCGCCGGGTCAATACACGCTGGTGGCGTGGCACTCGTTCAGCGGCGCAGTCGAGACGCCGGTGACGGTGACCGCGAAGAATACCGTGACGCTCACTCCAGATCTGGCCAGGAGGTAGACGCATCCATGGACGACCGTTCACAGACGCGGCGGGAGATGCACCAGGTTCTCAACGGCGACGGCGAGCGGCCGGCGCCCTCACTCGGGATCACGCGGCGCACGTTCCTGCACCGCTCGCTCCTCGCCGGTGCGGGCCTCGGCATCGGGACGCACGGCTGGTTCCCGCTCATCAACACCGTCGACCTCGCCTTCGGGGCGTCGGAGTTCAAGTTCGCCTGGATCTCGGACACGCACCTCTATCCCAAATCCGTCAACACCCGCTTCGTCGACACCGCGGTCCGCGCCGTCAAGGAAGTCCAGGCGATGTCGCCTCCGGCTGATTTCCTCATCGTCGGCGGTGACATCGGTCAGCTCGGCGACCCCGTCGAGCTCGAGCTCGGCGCGGAGATCTTGAAAGAGGTGACGATCAAGAAGCTCTACATTCCGGGCGAGCACGATTGGTACCTCGACATGGGCGTGGCGTGGGAGAAGCTCTACGGCCATTCGCCGTGGGCCATGGATCACAAAGGCGTTCGCTTCATCGGGCTCGACACCGTGAGCCGGGCCCCCGACTTCTGGACCATCAAGAAGATGACGCCCAAGGAGCGCATGGGGCACATGGCGGTCCTGGATGGGAGCGTCGCGGGCGCCTGGGCGGGAGTCGGCCGAGACCAGCTCGCCTGGCTGGATCGCGCTCTCGCCGACTGGCCCAAGGACAAGCCCGTCGTCCTCTTCAGCCACAATCCCCTCTGGGAGTATTACGCGCCCTGGAACTTCTGGGTCCGGGACTGGCGTGAAGTGCACGAGATCCTCAAGCCGTTCAGCAACGTTACGAACGTCCACGGCCACGTGCATCAGGTCCTCTACAACGAGATCGGCAAGATGCGGTCCATCGGCATGCTCGCGACCTCCTGGCCCTGGCCGTATCCCCCGCAGGGCGTGCCGGCGCTCAGCCCGTGCCAGACACGTGTCGATCCCGGTGATCCCTACGACGGCGTCGGCTGGTCGCGCTTGACCATGACGACGAAGAACGCTGTCGACAACGAGTACGTGATGTGGCGCAAGGACGTGATCGGTGAGGCGCCGTGGGACTCGGGGTGTGGCGACAACAACAACCAGATCCTCAGTCCGCGACTGGCCGACCAGATCTGGCCCCACTATGGCGCCTACAAGTGATCCCGGTGCGGCACCCACAGACAGGGAGACCCGAATGAGAATGACGCGACGTGCTGCCTTGGCAGTGGCAATCGTGGGCTTGCTGGTGATGCTGGGCGCCGGACCCAACGGCGCGCTGGCGCACCGTGAGAAGCACACGCCGGCCCAGCTGAAGGCCTTCGAGGAGCTCTTCTTGGAGCAGGTCAAGATCGGCGACCTGCTCTTCCACGGTGACGAAGCCACTCAGAAGCGAATGGGCGTCACGCTCTCCAAGAGCGGGATGTCGTGCGCCATGTGTCACCCGTTCGTCGCCGACGTGCACCCCTACGAGTTCCCCAAGTTTCAGGAACAGATGAACCAGGTCGCCACCCTGCGCGACATCGTCAACTGGTGCATCGAGAAACCCAACGACGGCGTGAAGCTCGACCTCGATTCCGACGCCATGCGGGCCCTCGAGGCCTACATGTTGTGGTCGACCCGTGGCTCCAAGGTCGATCCCGGCCGGCACTGAACTCCCGTTGATCGAGCGATGACTCCGCACTCCGCATCAGGGGCCGACGCGCTCTCCAGGCGTCGGTTTCTAACTCTGGTCACTACGGCAGCGTGTGTGGCAGACGGGATCTTTGGCGACGCCGTCGGGGCACGGCAGGGCCTGCCTGTTGGTTCGAGCGATCCCGAGGAGCGTGCTACTCTCGAGCGACTCCACCTTCCCCGTCTTCGTCTTCCTACGAGGGCCTCCAACGGGGCCAAGGTTCCCATCGTTGTGGAAATGTCGCATCCGATGGAGCCCGATCACTACATCACGCGGCTCGAGGTCGTGAACGAACGCGATCCCATCCCGTCCAAGGGCGTCTTCCACTTCACCCCGGCCAACGGCCAGGTGTTCCTGGCGTTCCAGGCCCGAATGGACGAGGGAACCTCCCAGGTTTCGGTGACCGCTGAGTGCACCAAGCACGGACGCTGGTCAAGCACGCAGTCGATCACCGTCGCCGACGGCACGGGAGGCTGCGCATCTGCGCCCCTCCCCGCGCGAACCGGAGGGCCCGACATTCATCCGCCCCGGATCCGAATTCCCCAACTTGTTCGAGAAGGAAGGATCCGGCGCGATGCGTTGATCGACGTTCAGCTTGCGATCCGCCACCCGAGCCGTACGGGCTTGGCCGTCCGCGATGGACGGTTCATCCAGCACTCCGAGCCGTTCTATCTCGCAGAGCTGGAGGTTTTCTACGGCGCGGAGCGAGTGAGTCGGTTCGCGATGACTCCCGCGGTAAGCGATGACCCGTTCATCACGTTCCGGCTGCGAGCCGGACGTGAGGAGTCCCTGCAGGTTCGCTTCACGAATAGTCGCGGGCAGCGCTTCGAGGCGACGCACCCGGTTCGGCTGTCGTGACCGCCGGCGGCGCCGAGTCACGTTGGGGCGGACCGCTCTGTACTTGCACACTGGCCGCAATTTCGCCGTGCTCGGGCTGCTGTGAACCGCCGGCACCTAGGGGCACGGAGGTCGTTCCGTGAAGACGGGCAAGAAACCGTCCTTGAATTATCTCTTCGCGAGCCTCATCCTAGTCGTCGCAGTTCTCACGGCAGGGTTGTCGTCGACGGACGTCCCTGTCGCCCAAGGCGACAGTGGTCGCTGGGACCTTGCCACGCTCCCGCGCGTTCCTGTCCCGAGCCCGTCCGGCGGCGACCTCCTCGCCCAAGCGGCTGCCCTCCCCTCCGAAACGGCTACCGTGGTTCCCGACCGTCTGAAAGTTCCAGCAGCTCACGTGTTGTCGTTGGAGGCGCAGGCCACCGGTGTGCAGATTTACGAGTGCGGTGTCGGGAAAGACGATCCGACACGGTTCGAGTGGGTCTTCAAAGCACCGGAAGCCGAACTTTTCAATAGCGCCGGTGAAAGGATCGGCAGACACTACGCAGGTCCGACATGGGAGTCGAATGACGGAAGCAAGGTAGTCGGCGAAGTCATGGCGCTACACGCCGGCCCGGATTCCAACGCCATTCCGTGGTTGCTGGTGAGGGCGACATCGACTTCGGGAAATTTGTTCGGCGTCTTCAGCGGGACGCAAAGTATTCAGCGCGTGCGTACGCGTGGCGGCAAAGCCCCTGCACACGGCTGTGACCGCGCTCAGGTGGGCAAAGAGACTCGAGAGCCGTACAAAGCCACGTATTACTTTTATACTCGATGAACGGGCAACCCGATTTCTTGATAGGCCGGGCCTGCCCGGCGATGGCGTCTTCTCACCGTCGCCCTGTTTCCGACCTCCGCGGTGGGCGGTGAAGCCACCCGATCGAAGTTGTCGCGGTGATCCTTCTCAGCTGCTCAGGCGCCGTATGGCCGGCGCGCCGTGAATCAGATCATTCGGATGCCCGCGCGGCTGGCGTTCCATACCTTTTCCTCGGGACGGTGATCTTTTCGTGCGCCGCCCACGCTGTCTCCGGCTCCGTGCCGTGAAGTGGGGGACTCACGAGAACCTCGCTGCACATCGGATCGTCCTCTCCGCGTCCTGGTCATCGTGGCGCCCGCCGCTTCATCGTTTTCTTAATCGAGTTTCCACATTTCGCGCACCCGTAGTAGAAGACCGTATCCCCGAAGTCGTTCTCCTCGAAACTGGTCCGGAGCATTATCCCTCGCACTCTCTCTAGGCATTCTCGGCTCTCGCATGGTGAGCCTCTTGCCTGCCGCCCCACGCAGCTCAGCGCATCACCCGGTTGCTTCCTGAAGGTTCTTCGAAGGACGCTCGCGAGCGCCTTTCATTCCGATTCAGCGCCCGCGAAACCTAACCTCAGCGCGTCCGAATGGGGCGTCGGTATCGTTGTCGTCTCGCCGATCGCCCGGTCGTGATCCAGCCACGCAAGCGGTTTCGATTTTATCGTCTTACCACCGCCGACAGCATCTCCGTCTGTAACGACCGGTATGGTCGAACAGCGGTAGATCGCACATCGGCTTTCGCGGTTGTCACGCCGGGTCGCTTTCATTTTCACTGATAACGCTCGCTAGCCAGAGTTGACCGTCGTCAACCATGACACGCGCGCGACGTCGGGTTTTGTCGTCGAATCGGATCGGGCCGGTGTTCAGAGTGGCGACTGCTCCATGTTTTTCGTAAGAAGAGCAGACACTCGATACCGCTCTGGCGTCGATCGACGTTCTTTAGATTCGCGGGGTTGCCGAGGCCGCAGTAGGAGAACCTTACGGTTCTGACCGCGCCGATCTTCGGCGGGGCCCTGGATGCCCGTTTTTTTTACGGTTCGCACACGTGGTCCCAAAAATGCTCGATATGCCGGTGATTGTCATCCCGGGCGGGCTCGGGCACCCAACTCGCCGAGGGACATCGAGATGAACCGCAAGACAGCTGCTGTGACTGCCGCCGTCGTGACCGCATTGATCTCCATCGTGGCAATCCACATCGTGCGTGGCCAGGCACCCGAAGTAGCCCTGGAGGTCGCGGCGATTCTCACGCCGCCTCCGCTCACTCCTCCACCGGTCGAACGCAATCGGGCCGCGACCGTCCTCGTCTCTTTGGAGACGACGGAAGTCAAAGGGCGCCTTGCCAATGACGTCACGTACAAATTCTGGACGTTCAACGGGACGGTACCAGGGCCGTTCATCCGGGTACGGGTCGGGGATACCCTCCGCATCCGCCTGAAGAACGCCAAGTCCAGCATGAACTGGCACTCGGTCAACTTCCACGCGGCAACGGGTCCGGGCGGTGGCGGTTCGGTGCAGGTCGCCCCTGGCGAGGAAAAGGACTTCCAGTGGAAGGCGATGCATCCCGGCCTCTTCGTGTACCACTGCATGACGCCACACGTTCCGATCCACATCGCCAACGGAATGTACGGTCTCATCCTTGTCGAGCCCGAGGGAGGCCTCCCGCCGGTCGATCGCGAGTACTACGTCATGCAAGGCGAGTTCTACACAAAGGGCCGGACCCTGGAAGCGGGTCTTCAACCCTTCGACGTCACGAAAGCCCACGCGGAGCGTCCTGAGTATGTCGTCTTCAACGGAAGCATGGACTCCCTTCTGAACGACGGCGCGTTGAAAGGAAGAGTGGGAGAGACAGTCCGCCTCTTTGTCGGCAACGGCGGCCCGACGTTCACGTCGTCCTTCCACGTCGTCGGCGCGGTGTTCGATGCCGTTTACGCGAACGGCGCGATCGGCCATCCGCCTCAGCAGAATGTCCAGATGATCACGATCCCGACCGGAAGCGCCGCCATCGTAGACTTCAAGCTTCACGTCCCAGGTCGCTTCTTTCTCGTCGACCACACTTACTTCCGTAGCCACGAGAAAGGCACGCTAGGCGCGCTGGACGTCACCGGGCCGTTCGTCCCCTCGATCTTCAGTGCAAAACCCGGGAACGGTCAGTGGGGTCACTAGAACGGAAGGCCGGCGCTACCGAGGAGTTGCGCTAACGCTGGTGCATCGCGAAGCGCTCTGGCCCTTTGAGGCGGCGCCCGCCGGGGACGATCACCGAAAATCCTCGAGTTGAGGGCCCTCGCGCTTCGTCGTCATGCGCTCCAGGACGCGGAGCTTCCGAAGTGCCGCAGGGCCCAGGGCCGGGACGTCTTCGATGGTGGCCAGCTTGATCTCCAATGCTTTCGGGCGGACCAGGAGGAGCCTGGCGCCCGGCCCGACCGGCGTGGTCGTATTCTGAGAGCGTTCTCCTCGACTTCCTACGGCCAAGGCGCCCCTGTTGGGCGATTTTCGATCCGGCTCCTGTGGACGTTAACGTCCACCCGAGGTGCAGATCGAGCTTGAGAACGAAGTCTCCGCTGAGATCGAAAATGAACGCGAGTCGACCGATCTTCTTGCGCTCCTCCGGCGCCCGGTTCAACCGCGTTCCACTGCGGGGCCCACGTCGCATTCCCATCGAGTCTCAACGATTGAGGCGCAGCGAGGTTTCCGACGGTCTGTCGGCCAATTCACGAAGGTTATTTGCCCGCTAGGGGCCTTTGCCCATCTTTTCGCCAACGCAAACTCACGCGATTCTGCGGCTTTGACGTCGTTCGGGGCTGGACTGAGTTTTGCTATTATGAAGGCAGCACTCATATCTTCGATAGATATATGAAGCGTGTCCTGATCGCTGACGACCTCGGAGACCAGCGGGCGGTGTATGTCACCTCCTTGGTACTGGCAGGCTTCGTCGTCGACGAGGCTTCCGACGGCGGTCAGGTGATCGAAGTCGTGACGGACCACCGGCCCGACGTGATCGTTCTCGATCTCGCGATGCCGGTGCTGGACGGCTTGGAGGTGTGCCGGCGCCTCAAGGCGAATGACCGCACTGCGGCCATCCCCATCATCATCCTCACCGGGAACACGCTGCCCGGGGTGCGCGAGACCGTCGAGCGTGCCGGCGCCGACACCTTTCTCGCCAGGCCATGTTCACCCGAGACCCTGGTGGCCGCGATCCAGCAGCGCACGGGAGAGCGCGCGGGCGGTGCTCTGCCGGGACCGTACCCTGCCGACGATGTGTCCGGCGGGGATCCCAGTCGCGAGATCGAGATCTCGAGGCCTGCGCGGGCGGCCGACGTGCTCGCTGGCCTCGCCGGACCGGGCACCAGGTTCCGGCGGCCGCGGTACACACCGTGGCTCTACGCGATGGCGGCAGCCGTCGTGCTCGCCATCGGTCTCACGCTCGGCTTGGGCCCGCTGGCATCGATGCAGCGTGGCAGCCGACTGAACGGAGTCGCGGAAGCGTCGGTCGATCAGCATCAGAAGCTGGTTCGCGGGCTGATGCCGCCGGCAATCGCCGGGGTCTCACCTCGAGCGGTGGAGGACTGGTTCCGGCAGCGCGTCGATTTCAAGGTCGTTCTTCCCGATCTCAAGAACCCCAAGATCACTCTGGTGGGCGCTCGTCTGTCTCGCCTGGCCAACGCCGACGCCGCTGCGATTGACTATCAGCTCGATCAGTACCGGGTCTCACTCTTCATCATTCCGGAGGAAGCCTACAACCGGCTGGCGTTGGGTGAGAACCCGGGGTTCAAGCTCGTCCAACGTCGGGGCTACGACGTGATCATCTGGCGTCACGGGGCCACCGGCTACACGATAGTCTCGGAGATCGGGGTCCGAGCGTGTCACGTGTGTCATTCACCCGACGAGAAGTTCGACGGGGCCTCGCTCGAGTCGTTCGTCGTCCGTCTGTGACCTGATGATGGCGGGGCGGATCTCGGAGCGCAATTTCAAATCCGAGGAGAGGGCCGCGCTCGTCGATTTCCTGATGAATGGGCTGACCGATTGTCGGGTCGAGAGGGAAGAAGCTCCGTTCGACCATCCATCGCTAACGGTTCCGAACGGTCCGGACCTCCCCGCCACGGGCGGCGGGCACTCGTGCAAGTAGAACGAGGGCGACGTTAGCGAGAAGTGGGAGGGCTGGGCCGCAGGTCACACGATCTGCGGCCCAGCCTTAGTTCTCAGCGTGCCGCTCTTCCAGCTCCTCGTGACTGCCCACGCGGCCGGGCCGATCGAGACCGCCGCCCTGACCCGTCCTCATGGCTCAGGCGCTTGATGGCCAGTGGGCCGAGTCGCGTGAGCACCCAGTCGCGGCGTAGCCGCGCGCCGAGCCGCTCGTAGAATCGGATCGCCGGCCGGTTCCAGTGGAGCACCGCCCATTCCATGCGCCCGCACCCGCGCTCGATCGCGATCCGGGCCAGGGCGCGGAGCAGCAGGCGGCCAGCGCCCTGACCGCGCTCCTCGGGCACCACGAAGAGATCCTCGAGATAGAGTGACGGCCGCCCCACGAAGGTCGAGTACGTGAAGAAGTAGAGCGCGAAGCCGATGGGCTGTCGATCGCGCTGGCAGATCAGCGTCTCGAAGTAGCGCCGCCGTCCGAAGCCGTGCTGGCGGAGCTGCGCCGTGCTGGCCTTCACCTCGTGGCTCAGTCGCTCGTAGGCGGCGAGGCCACGGATCAGGGCAAGGATCATCGCGGCGTCGCCCGGGCGGGCCCGGCGCACGGTCAGCATGGGGGCGATGGTACTCGAACGGGACGCCCGGCGGCGTCGTGGCCGGCTGCTATACTCGGGCGCCATGCGGATCACCGTGATGGAGCCCTTCCACTCCGTGTTCTACGCGCCGCACTACGTCGCGCTCCACCTGGGCCACTTCAAGGCGGAGGGCTTCGACGTCACCACCCGCACGGGCGCCAGCAGCGCGGGCACGACGCGCGCGCTCATCGAGGGCAGCGCCCAGATCAGCCTGGGCGGGCTCATGCGCAGTCTCGACATCGCCGACCGCGGCGGCCGACTCTTGCCTCACTTCGCCGAGGTCAACAGCCGCAACGGGTTCTTTCTGATCGGCCGTCAGCCGGCGCGGTTCGCGTGGCCGAACATCGTGGGCCGCACGGTGATCTCCTTCACCGGAGCGCCGACGCCGTACCAGTCGATGCTGACCGTGCTCCGGCGCCAGGGAGTGGATCCGGTGCGCGTGACGTTCGTCCGTGATCTCGCGCCCGCCGATGCGGTGGCCGCCTTTCGCGCGGGCCGCGGCGATTTCATCGAGGTGGGCCAGCCGACCGCGGAGATGCTCCTCGACGACGGTTTTCATCTCGCGATGTCGATGGGTGACGCGACCGGGCCGGTACCGTTCTCCTCGTACATGACCCTGCCCGATCGGCTGCGCCACGAGCCCGAGCTGATCGTGGCCTTCACCCGCGCCGTCTATCGCACCCAGCGCTGGATCGCGACGCACGACGCCAAGGCCGTCGTCGAGGTGATCGCGCCGTCGTTCGCCGATATCCCGCGAGCGGTGTGCGAGCGCGCGGTCGGACGCTATCTCGCCCAGGGAACGTGGGCGCGCGACCCGCTGCTGCGCCGGCCGGGCTACGAATATCTCGTCGA
>Ga0209266_1002436_pt1 | contig 11731 bp, 8 predicted proteins | sample GraSoiAngelo_132_FD_185889 | JGI IMG/M metagenome (GOLD analysis project Ga0209266, IMG submission 185889) | Grasslands soil microbial communities from the Angelo Coastal Reserve, California, USA - 14_0929_02_40cm (SPAdes) (version 2) | ecosystem: Environmental > Terrestrial > Soil > Grasslands ...
TGCGAGCTGCCCGAGGACGAGCCCGGCCACGTCTACCACGTCTACGTCGTCCGCTCGCCGGAGCGCGATCGGATCCGCGAGCACCTCGTCGCGTCCGGGATCGCCTCGAGCGCGTACTACCAGACACCGCTCCACCGCCAGCCGGCTCTGCGCCCGTTCGGCCAGGCCGAGGCCGAGTTCCCGGAGACCGAGCGCGCGGCCCGGGAGAATCTCGCGCTGCCGCTGTGGGCCGGGATCGGCGCCGACGTGCAGGAACGCGTGGTCTCAGCGGTAAGAGAGGCGGTATCGCTGGAGGCCGTTCGATGAGATCGCCGGTGAATCGACACCGGATCTGGCAGATGGCCGCCGACGGCGTCCTGGTCGCCCTCGCCTGGCTGCTCGCGTTCCAGCTCCGCTTCGACTCGTTCGAGAAGATCCCGCCCTTCTACGAGAAGCTCGTCAACTGGCAGACGGTGCTGCTCGTGGTCGCGATCGAGCTCGCCGTCTTCACGGCGTTCGGCTTCTACAACCGCTGGTGGCGCTACGTCTCGACGCGCGACATGTGGGGCGCGGCCCGGGGTGTGACCGTCGCGTGCCTCGCCGCGAGCCTCATCGTCTACTTCTTCCCGCCGAGCGACACGGCCCGCCTGCCGCGCGGAGTGGCGATCCTCGACTGGCTGCTCCTGCTCGGGCTCGTCGCCGGCTCCCGCCTCCTGGCGCGCACGATCTTCGAGCGACCCTCGCCGACCAGCCTCGTCGCGCGCGGCAAGGAGGTGATCGTCGTCGGCGCAGGCGATGCGGGCCAGCTCGTGATCCGCGAGCTGCAGAAGTCGCGTGCGCTCGGGTACACGCCCATCGGGGTCGTCGACGACGACCCGCGCAAGAAGAACCTGCGCGTCCACGGCGTTCGCGTGCTCGGTACGACCGAGGCGCTGCCCCACATCTTCCGGGACAACCGGCCCGACGAGCTCCTGATCGCGATTCCATCCGCCGCGGGCGACGTGCGCCAGAAGGTCGTCGAGTACGCGCGGGACGCACGCGTGCCCGTGAAGACGCTGCCCGGGCTGTACGAACTGATCTCGGGCGACCACAACCTCGCCGCGCAGATCCGCCCCGTGCAGGTCGAGGACATCCTCGGTCGCGAGCCCGTGGACGTGGACTTCGCGGCGATCTCGGAGTACCTGCGTGGGGAGACCGTGCTTATTTCGGGCGCGGGTGGCTCGATCGGCTCGGAGCTCTGCCGCCAGGTCGCGCGCGCGGGCGCGTCGCGCCTGATCCTCGTCGACCAGGCCGAGTCGCCGCTCTACGAGATCGAGCGCGAACTTGTGGACGACCGCAACTTCCCGGCGAGCGTCCCGGTGATCGCCGATGTCGGCAACCGAGAGAAGCTGCGCCAGGTCTTCGACCGCTACCGGCCGAGCATCGTCTTCCACGCGGCGGCCTACAAGCACGTGCCGATGATGGAGGCGAACCCGCTCGAGTCGGTGCGCAACAACGTGCTCGCGACGAAGGTCGTGGCCGAGGTCGCGGTCGAGTTCGGCGCGCGGCGCTTCGTGCTGATCTCGACGGACAAGGCGCTGAACGCGCAGGCGGTGTACGGGCAGTCGAAGGCGCTCTGCGAGTGGATCGTCGAGGCGTACGGCTCGCGACAGGACGTGTCGACCCGCTTCGTCGCGGTGCGCTTCGGGAACGTGCTCGACTCGGCGGGGTCGGTGATCCGGATCTTCAAGCGCCAGATCGCCAAGGGCGGGCCGGTGACGGTCACACACCCCGAGATGACGCGCTTCTTCATGACCACGCCCGAGGCCGTGTCGCTCGTCATCCAGGCGGGCTCGATCGGCGGCCGCGGCGAGATCTTCGTCCTCGACATGGGCGAGCCGGTCAAGATCATCGACCTCGCGCACAACATGATCCGGCTCTCCGGCAAGGAGCCCGAGCGCGAGATTCCGATCGATCTCATCGGCGCCCGCGCAGGCGAGAAGCTGCACGAGGAGCTGTGGAGCGAGGACGAGGTCATCGCGGACACGCTGCATCCGAAGATCAAGCGCGCGCGGCGGGCTCCGGTCGACGGGGTCTGGCTCGAGGGAGAGCTGGGCGCGCTCGAGAGGCTGATCGCGGAGGGGGACACGCTCGAGGTCGTGTCACGGCTCTCGTCGATGGTTCGTTCTCCGCAACGCGTCGGGGCCGCGTCGACGGACTCCGTCTCCGAGCAGACGCTCCACTAACTGGAGATGGAGATAGGCATCAGGCTCACGGTGGTCGGCAGCCAGGGTGAGGCTGACGTGATCTGCTCACTCTTACGGGCGAATGGGATCGAATGCGGCGAACGGGCGACTGACCTCTCGGCCGAGCGAGGCGGAGGCTGGGGCGGTCAGCGGGAGATTCTCGTTCGTCAAGCCGATTTCGGCGCAGCTTGGGAACTCATCTCCAGACCCAACGACTAGCGGTTTGTTGCTTAGCTGACGCGTTGTTGGCGCTGTTGCGTCGGGAAGGCTGTCGGGACCTCTGACTAGGGTGGCCCGATGCTGAACTCCGAGCAGCAGTGTGCGGTCGACGCCGTCCGCGGGCCCGTTTGCATTCTCGCCGGGGCGGGTTCCGGCAAGACGACGACGATCACACATCGGGTCGCGAATCAGGTTGAGAGCAGGGCTTTTCGCGTTGACGAGATCCTCGCAGTGTCCTTTACGGACAAGGCCGCGGGGGAGATGCGCACGCGGCTCGACGAGCTCGGCGTCCCCGGTGTGCGCTGCTCGACCTTTCACTCGGCCGCGCTCGGGCAGCTCCGCTTCTTCGCCGCCGAGCCTCCGAAGCGGATCCTGGCCTCGAAGGCGCTCCCGCTCAGGCACATCGGGAACTCGCTGCGTCGGCCGTACCAGTTCCGTCCCGCGGCTGACCTCGCCACCGAGGTCGAGTGGGCCAAGAACCGCCGCATCCCGCCCGACGAGTACCTCCGCTCGCTGGGCGACCACGAGCCGCCGATACCGCCCGACCTGATGCTCCGCGTCTACCGCGAGTACGAGCGGCGCAAGGTCGACCAGGGCTGGATCGACTTCGAGGACCTGATCGAGCTCACGATCCGGCTCTTCGACGCGGACGAGGGCGCGCTCGAGCAGGTGCGCGACCGCTACCGCGCGTTCACGGTCGATGAGTACCAGGACGTGAACCTCCTCCAGCAGACACTGCTCGACCGCTGGCTCGGCGATCGCGACGAGCTGTGTGCGGTCGGCGACGACTACCAGTCGATCTACGCGTTCACAGGCGCAAGCCCCGAGTACCTGCTCGCGATGCCGAAGCGCTTCTCGCACGCGACCGTCGTGCGGCTCGAGGAGAACTACCGCTCGACTCCCGAGGTGCTGTCGTTCGCGAACCGGCTCGTCGCCAAGCTCGGCGGCGCCGAGAAAGTGCTGCGCGCGACGCGTCCCGCCGGGCCGGAGCCGGTCACGCGCGCGTTCGCCGAGCCCGTGCACGAGGCCAGGTTCCTCGTCGAACGCATCCGTGAGCTGCACGCGGGTGGCATCGCGTACGAGGAGATGGCCATCCTCTTCCGCACAAACGCGCGCTCCGCCGACTACGAGGAGGCGCTGCACGACGCTGAGATCCCGTCCCAGGGCGCTGCGCTGCTCAGCCGCGATGCCGCGAAGCAACTCCTGAAGGCGCTGCGCGGGCGGCCGCTCTCCGACGTGCGTCGGATCGCCCGCGAGCAGGGAATGCTGGAGACGATCCCGGACCGTCTCGGCGAGCGCGAGGTGACACGGCAGAACGACCTCGCTCGGCTCGTCAAGCTGGCGGAGGAGTTCGAGGGGACGGCGGAGGACTTCGTCGCCTACCTCGAGGAGCGCTTCGGCAGCAAGGCGGGACGCGGCGTGCACCTCCTGACCTACCACCGCGCGAAAGGACTCGAGTTCGAGGCCGTGTTCCTACCCCGCCTCGAGGAGCGCGAGCTGCCGTCGAAGCTCTCGAAGACCGCCGCGGCGCTCGCCGAGGAGAGGCGTTTGTTGTACGTGGGGCTCACGCGGGCGAAGCGCCACCTGACCGTCACCTGGTCGGCCAAGCCGAGCCGCTTCCTCGCCGAGCTGGAGATCCGCGAGCCGGCGCCGAAGCCGGTCGAGCCGGACGACCCGCTCTACGAGACGCTCAAGCGCTGGCGCCTCGAGACCGCGAAGGGAGAGGAGCGCCCAGCGTACGTGATCTTCCACAACTCGACACTGGCCGAGATCGTTCGCAGAGCGCCTCGCACGCGCGAGGAGCTCGCGGCAGTCCCGGGCGTCGGCCCGGCAAAGCTGGAGCGCTACGGCGACGCGGTGCTCGCCGCCTTAGAGGCGGTTGCTGTGTAAGTTCGATTGGGCGCCTACGCGGCTGAAAGCAGGAGGTCGAGCAGGATCTGCGGGTCGCGCCGGACACGCTCCGACTCGCCCGGCGCCCGCTTCTCCAGCTCAAGCGCGCGCGGGTCGGTGAGGGGCCGCAGGCGGCCGTCGCGGATCAGCATCTCGTCCACTCCGCCGATCCGCCCGCCGTACGTCGTGTAGACCGGGACTCCCAGCGCGGCGGCCTCACGGTTCATCGTGCCGCCGGCCGAGACGACGAGATCCGCGAGCGCGATCAGGCTCTGCGCGTCGACGGCGTGGTCGGGGATGATCAGCGAGGGCAGGCTCAGGCTGCGCACATAGTCACGCTGCTCGGCACTGCGCGGCAGGACGACCGCGTGCACGCCGGTCTCATGCCCCAGGTACGCAAGCAGCCGCGGGAAAAAGGGGTTCGAGCGCCTGTGGTAGAGCGAGACGTCCGGCGGCGTGCGCACGACCACGAGGGTGCGGGCCCGGTTGACGAGCAGCTCGTCGAGGACGGTCCGGTCGGGCTCGAAGTCGCAGAGGTAGTACTCCTCCTTGAGACCCGGGTATTGCAGAAGCTTCGGGGGACGCACGCCGAAGCGGGTCATGCGCTCCTCGGGGATCGCGTCGGGGACGACGACCCTCGTCGCGGCGCGATCGCCGAGGTGGTGTTGGAGCGTCGCGAACTCGTAGTCGTGCGTCGTCGCACTCGGGATGCCGAGTCGCCGCGCCGTGATCGTCAGCTCGTGGGAGCCGTGGGCGAGCGCGAGGTCGTAGCCGCGGCCCTTCGCGTAGCGCTTCAGCGCGCGCAGCCGGGACGCGAGCGCGAACGCTTTGGCGACCCGCGAACGGCCTCCGTGGGTGCCGATCACCTCGGCGTCGATCCGATGCCGCTCGAGCAGCTCCAGCGTCTGCGCGTAGTCGCGCGTCGTGACCTCGACCTCGTCGCCGCGCTCGCGAAGCAGGGCGAGCAAAGGACGGAAGACCAGCACGTGCGCCGGCGCGGAGATGTCGACCCAGACCTTCACTTGACGATTGCTTCGAGGCGGGGCTCGCGCAGCGCGCCGGGTGTCCGCTCGACGTGCCGCTCGTGCCAGAGCGTGAACGCGAGCAGGCCCCAGAGCTGGCGGCTCAGGTCGTCGCGGCCGGCGACGTGGTCGTCGATCAGCCGGGTCACGGCCTCGGGCCGGAAGAAGCCGTGGCGCCGGAGCGTCTGCGCCGAGAGCGTCTCGCGTGCGAACGGCTCGAGGTCGCCGCGGAGCCAGGCCGCAGCCGGGATCGAGAAACCGCGTTTGCGCCGCCGCGAGAGCTCCGGGGGGATCAACGGCGCGACCGCCTTGCGCAGGAGGATCTTCTTGCGGAGGCCCCGTACCTTGTGCCGATCGGCGAGCCCGCGCGAGAAGGTCGTCACCACCGGGTCGAGGAACGGGACCCGCGCCTCGAGCGAGTGCGCCATCGACGCGCGGTCGGTCTTCACGAGCAGGTCGTCGACGAGGTACGCGCCGAGATCGACGTCCTGGAGCCGCGCGAGCAACGTTGCGCCCTCGGTCTCCGCGAAGCGCGCCCGCAGGTGGTCGACCGGATCGGAGCCGTTGCCGCGCCCGGTCAGCTCGGCCCGCGCCTCCAGCGAGAAGATCTCCTTCCACCCGTGATGCCGCTCCAGCGGCGGCAGGTGCGCGGCGCGCACGAACCGCTTCGCCTTGTAGTCGAAGCTCGCCCTCGCGCTCGACGAAGGCAAGCGCTCGACAACCGGTCGCAGCAGCGGAGCCGTCCAGCCCGCACGCTCCGCGAGCAGGTCGGCCGCGTACGTGTAGTAGCCGCCGAAGAGCTCGTCCCCGCCCTCGCCCGAGAGCGCGACCTTCACGTCCTCCGCCGCGAGCTGCGCGACGAGGTACGTCGGCAGCGCCGACGAGTCTGCGAACGGCTCGTCGAAGGCCTCGGCCAGAGCCGGCAGGAGCAGCGCCGCGTCCGGGCGGAGCACGAGCTCGCGATGCTGCGTCCCGTAGCGCTCGGCGACGAGGCGCGCGTCGGCGAGCTCGTCGAAGCTGCGCTCCTCGAAGCCGATCGAGAACGTGCGCAACGGCTCGGAGACCTCCTCGGCGGCGAGCGCGGCCAGCGCCGAGGAGTCGATCCCGCCCGAGAGGAGCACCCCGACTGGCACGTCCGAGACCAGGTGCGCCCGCACGGAGTCCCGCAGCCGCGCCCGGAGCTCCTCCACGAGCTCGGCCTCCTCGTCGCGGCGAACCTCGTCCGCCGCCACCGGCGCCGGCCGTGCGTAACGCACGAGCTCGCTCCGCCCGTTCTCCCAGGTCAGCACGTGCCCCGCCTGCAGCTTGCGCACCTCGCGAAAGATCGTCAGCGGCCCGGGGACGGAGTTGAACGCGAGGAACGCGTCGAGCGCATCGAGGTCGATCTCGCCCCGCGGAAGCGCCCGCAGCTCGGAGGCGAACTCGAGCTCGCCGCCCACCTCGCGGTAGTACAGCGGCTTGATCCCGTACGGGTCGCGGGCGAGCACGAGCCGGGCGCGCGCCGAGTCCCACAGGGCGACCGCGAACATCCCGCGCAGCCTCTCCGCGAACCGCGCGCCGTGCTCCTCGTACAGGTGCACGAGTACTTCGGTATCGCCGCTCGTCGAGAAGCGGTGGCCGGCCCGCTCGAGCTCGCGGCGCAGCTCGCGGTAGTTGTACAGCTCACCGTTCTGGACGACCGTGATCCGCCCGTCCTCGTTCGAGATCGGCTGGTCGCCCGTGGCGAGATCGATGATCGCAAGACGCCTCGCTGCGAGGCCGACGGGCCCGTCGAGGTACGTGCCGTCGGAGTCCGGCCCGCGCTGGACGAGGGTTGCGCTCATCGCCGCGAGCCTGCCGGGGTCGACGGACCCACGGGTGGACGCGATTCCGCAGATCCCGCACATGCGGCACTACTCTAGATCCAGCGGTGGCCACGTTCGGCGCACACGAAGAGCTCCAGCTCCTCCTGCTGCTGCTCACGGCTCTGGCGCTGCTCCTGCTCGCCGACCCGCTGCGCATCCCGTATCCGATCCTGCTCGTCGTCGGCGGGCTCATCCTGGGGTTCGCGCCAGGGGTGCCGACGGTCGTGCTGCCGCCCGACGCCGTGATCGTCGGGATCCTCCCGCCGCTCCTCTACTCGGCGGCCTTCAACACCGGCCTGCGCGACCTGAAGCGGAACGTCCGGGCGATCTCGCTGCTCGCGATCGCGCTCGTCACCGTGACGATGGTCGCCGTCGCGGTAGCGGCCCACTACGTGATCGGCCTCTCGTGGTCGGTCAGCTTCGTGCTCGGGGCCGTCGTCTCGCCCACCGATCCCATCGCCGCGACCTCGATCGCGCACCGACTCGGAGTCCCGCGCCGCGCGATCGCGATCGTCGAGGGCGAGAGCCTCGTCAACGACGGAACCGCGCTCGTCCTCTTCAAGTTCGCAGCCGCCGCTGTCGTCGTCGGCTCCTTCTCACTCGTCCACGCGGCCGGCGACTTCGTCTGGACGGTGCTCGGCGGGATCGCGGTCGGGCTCGTGATCGGACGCGTGATCCGCTTCATCCGCTTCCGGGTCAACAACCCGCCGCTCGAGGTGACGATCGCGTTCCTGACCGGCTACATCGCCTTCCTGCCCGCCGCGGCGCTCGGCGTCTCCGGCGTGCTGGCGGTCGTCACTGCCGGCGTCTACATGGGCTGGCACACGCCCGAGCTGACGACTGTGGATACGCGGCTTCAAGGAGACGGCTTCTGGGCAATCTTCAACTTCCTGCTCAACGCACTTCTGTTCGGGCTCGTCGGCTTGCAGCTCCAGCCGATCCTCGACCAGTTGCACGGCCTTTCGTGGGAGCAGCTCGTCGGCTATGCGGCACTGCTCTGGCTGGTGGTCGTGGGGATGAGGTTCGCGTGCGGATTCCCGATCGCGCACGTCCCGCGCTGGCTCTCGCGCAGCCTGCGCGAACGCGATCCGACCCCGCCCTGGCAGTTCATCGCGTTCATCGGCTGGGCCGGAATGCGCGGAGGGGTGACGCTGGCCGCGGCGCTCGCGATCCCGCTCGAGACGGACGCAGGAGCTTCCTTCCCGGACCGCTCGCTGGTCGTCTTCCTCGCGTTCTCGATCGTGCTCTCGACGCTCGTCATCCAAGGCCTCTCCCTGCCCGCAGTCGTGCGTCTGCTGAAGCTCGAGCGCGACGACCTCGACGAGCGCGAGGACGCGAAGGCTCGGATCCACGCGGTCGATGCGGGGCTCGCGCGGCTCGAGGAGCTGATCGACGAGGACTGGGTGCGCGACGCGACCGCCGAGCGCGTCTGCGGCATGTACCAGCGGCTGCGACGCGAGTTGCTCGAGGCCGAGCGGGGCGCGGTCCTCGCGCTCCGCAACGAGGGCAAGATCAGCGAGGACGTGATGCAGCGCGTGACGCGCGACCTCGACCTCGAGGATTCGCGGCTAGACGTCTAGGCTGCGCTTGCGCTGCCGGTTTCAGGACGCGCGGGCTTCGCTCGTGCGTCCGTCGGAAATGACCGGTCGACCCGCCGGTATCGGCACCTACGCGGCAAGGAACTGGCGGAGAACGCGCCAGGCGGTGGCGCCGAGCGTGCGCAGGTACAGGCGCAGCGAGCGGTCGGCGATCCACTCGAGGTCGTGCGCGAGCTTCTCCGCCATCGACGTCTCGTAGCCGCGCCGCACCTGGGCGAAGCCGGTCAACCCGGGCCGAACGACGAGCCGCTGCCAGTACGCGGGCAGCTCCTCGGCGAGCTCCTCGAAAAAGCGCGGCCGGATCGGACGCGGCCCGACGAGGCTCATGTCCCCTTTGAGCACGTTCCAGAACTGCGGGATCTCGTCCAGCTGAGTAGCGCGGAGCCAGCGCCCGAGCTTCGTCACCTCGGGCTCGGTCTGCTGGACAAGCTCCGCTCCGAGGTGATGGCCGATTCGCGCCTCCGCGCCCGGTCGCAGCGTCCGGAACTTCGTCATCGTGAACACGCGCCCGCCGCGGCCGACACGCTCGCCGCGGTAGAAGACCGGACGTCCCGAGCTGAGCAGGTTCGCGATCCCGATCGGAACCGTCAGCGGCAGCGAAACGAGCAGGAAGAACGCCGAGAGGATGACGTCGAGCGTCCGCAGCTCGAGGTCGACGCGCCGCCGGTCCGGGGTCTCCTGGGCGAGCCGCGAGAACCGCTCGGCAAGGCTGTCATGGCCTTGCATAGTCAAGGTCACTGAGTTGTAATTCTTGCGGATGGAAGCCGCGTCGGTTCGAGAGCGTTCTCCGCTGCGATTGAATCCGGTCGGCGTCGCCGCGGCGCTGCTCGGACTGACGCTTGTAGCGTGGATCGTGACCTTCGATCGCATGCGCGGAATGGACGCCGGCCCAGGGACGGATCTCGGCGGCCTGAGCTGGTTCCTGGGGATCTGGGTGACGATGATGGCGGCGATGATGCTGCCGTCGGTATCGCCGATGGTGCTCGCCTTCGCGAGGGTGACGAAGGAGCGGTCACGGCGAGGGCAAGCGGCCTTCGTTCCGACGTGGGTCTTCCTGGCCGGCTATTTCGCTGCCTGGGCTGCATACGGCCTCCTCGCCTACGGTGTCTTCCGCGTCATTGACACCATCGACCGTGGCACGCTCGCCTGGGATCGGGCCGGACCGTACGTAGCGGGAGCTGCGATTGTGGTCGCAGGTATCTACCAGTTGACGCCGGTGAAGGACGTCTGCCTCCGTCACTGCCGCACGCCGATGCACTTTCTCCTTCACGGCTGGCACGAGGGCAAGCTCGGTGCGCTTCGCATGGGAGGCGAGCACGGGCTCTACTGCGTCGGCTGCTGCTGGGGCCTCATGGTCGTCCTCTTCACCGTTGGCGTCATGAGCCTCGTCTGGATGGCCGTGATCGCGGCCGTGATCTTCGCCGAGAAGGTGATCCCGTACGGAACTAGGCTGACGAAGGCACTCGCGTTGGCGTTCGTCGCGCTCGGCATCTGGATTGCCGTCGCACCGTCCAGTGTCCCGGGTCTGACTCAGACGGGCTCGGGTCCGTCCATGGGAATGCAACCGTAGAGAGAGGAGTACGGATGGCGTACACGATCAAGGGAACCTACGTCGCGAGCTGCGACTGCGTCGGGGTCTGCCCGTGCCCGGTCGACGGAACGCCCGCGACCGAGAACGGCGAGTGCAAGGGCGCGGCTGCCTTCGCGGTTGCCGAAGGAAGTCTGGACGACACTGATCTCGGTGGCGTCAACTTCGTCCTCTACAACTTCTTCCCGGCCAACATCAGCGCCGGGAACTGGAAGGTCGGGCTCGTCATCGACGACGGTGCCTCGGACGAGCAGGCCCAGGCGATCGAGCGGATCATCTCAGGGGAAGAGGGAGGCCCCTTCGGAGAGTTCAAGCCGCTGATCGGCGACTTCGCCGGAACCGAGCGCGCGTCGGTCGCCGTGGCAGACGGCTCGGTGACTGTCTCGGGCAAGAGCGACTACATGTTCGAGCCGTTCACCGGGCCGGACGGATCCCCGACGACCGTGCGTGGGGCGATGTTCGCCTTCGCCCCCGAATACGAGATAGGCAAGACCACGGGCAAGTCGGACGCATTCGGCCTCTCGTTCGATTCGAACTACGGCGAGTCGGCTCAGTTCGAGTATTCGACGGAGGCGACCGGCGTCGTCCACCCGCGGGCCTAGGCGTCGCGTCGTCCTGCCTCGAGAGGGCCCCGCTGCGGGCCCTCTCACTTTTCTCCGGGGTCGCTCGACGGATAAGCTCTCCTTATATGGACACCCGCCAGTTGGCGGCCTTTTGCGCCGTCGTCGAGCGCAAGAGCTTCTCCGAGGCTGCCGAGCGGCTCGGCGTCACGCAGCCTGCCGTCAGCCAGCAGATCCGTTCGCTCGAAGACCGGCTCGGCCAGCAGCTGCTCGACCGCTCCGGACGACGCGTCGAGCCGACCGAGGCGGGGAACCGGCTCTACCGCAGCGCCCAGCGGATGCTCGCGCTCGAGCGGCAGCTCCTCGACGAGGTCGCCGGCGATGCGGAAGCGCCGCTCCGCGGGCAGCTCGCGCTCGGTGCCTCGACCGGCCCGGGCGGCACGGTCGTCCCGGTGCTCCTGTGCGAGTTCGCCGAGGCGAACCCCGACGTCACGGTCGACCTCACCATCTCGGACACGCAGACGATCGTCGAGCAGGTCGCGCGGCGCGAGCTTGAGCTCGGCGTCGTCGGCGCGACGCCCCGCAACCGCTCCGTCGCGTACGAGCCGTTCTTCCACGACGAGGTGATCCTCGTTTGCCCGCCGGAGCACCCGTTCGCGGGCAAGACAGTCGCGCTCGAAGACCTGCGCGACGAGCAGCTGATCGCGATGCAGGAGGGCGCAGGCGTGCGACAGGTGATCGACGACGAGCTTCGCGATGCCGGGGCGCGGCTGAGCGACCTCGGCGTTCGGCTCGAGCTCGGGCTC
>Ga0209266_1002439_pt1 | contig 11721 bp, 12 predicted proteins | sample GraSoiAngelo_132_FD_185889 | JGI IMG/M metagenome (GOLD analysis project Ga0209266, IMG submission 185889) | Grasslands soil microbial communities from the Angelo Coastal Reserve, California, USA - 14_0929_02_40cm (SPAdes) (version 2) | ecosystem: Environmental > Terrestrial > Soil > Grasslands ...
TGAACGCGACTCGCTCCCGCAACTTGTGTCCAGGCTGGCTGAGGCTTCCCAAGCGCTGGCCCTCGAACTGATCATCATCGACGACGCCTCTCCCGACGGGACTGGCACACTGGCGGAGGAGATGGCAAAGTCGGCTCCGCTGATGATGACGGTGATCCACCGCCCCGGCAAGGCAGGCTTGGCCTCGGCGGTGCTGGCCGGCGCCGGCGCCGCGCAGAGCGGGGTGGTGACTGTCATGGATTCAGACCTCTCACATCCTCCGGAGCTGCTCCCCGCATTGTTCGAGGCGATCCAGGGAGGCGCCGACGTCGCGATTGCCTCCCGATATGTCCCCCGCGGTGGGGTGGACCAGTGGCCATGGGCGCGCAGGCTGGTGAGCCGGGTGGCGACGACGGCGGCACGGGTCGGCCTCGGGCTGCGGGTCCGGGATCCGCTGTCAGGATTTTTTGCCGTCCGGCGGGAGATACTCACCGAACGCGGCTATCGCGGGCTGGGATACAAGTTGCTGGTGGAAATTCTGGCCCGGCATCCGCAGGCGCGGGTCGCGGAGATCCCATACCGGTTCGTAGACCGGCGCCACGGACGGAGTAAACTTGGCATAGGAGAGATCGCGGCATTCATTCGACTGCTCGTGACGCTGAGAGTTGGAAAGTTGGAAAGTTGGAGAGTTGGAAAGTTAAAGATGTGATCCTTAGCCGGGGTCACGGGGGGCAAATCTGAGGCTACAGGCCCGCCGTGCGTGCCAAATATGAAAGATTACGCGTGTGGGTGGAATCGATGGATCTCGTCGAGCAAGTGTACCAAGTCAGCCGGACGTTTCCGCGCCGCGAGGATTTCGGCCTGACATCACAGATACGAAGGGCGGCAGTTTCGATTTCGGCCAATATTGCGGAAGGGTGTGGAAGATATCACACACGCGAATTCATCCAGTTTCTTTACACATCGCGTGGCTCATTATTCGAACTAATGACACTTCTCGACCTGTCCTCTCGATTGAAGTATCTTGCGGAGACCGAATACGCGGCTCTGAGAGAGAAGTGTGAAGGAATACTGGCTGGATTGAGCGCCCTCCTGCGCAGTCTCGAGGCCCGAGTCAAATGATCTCGGTGTCTCTTTCTCTCCAACTCTCCAACTTTCCAACTCTTCAACTGAGTGTTGGGCGATGGAACTCGGCGTCTTACTGATTCCCCTTCTCATTTTGCTGAGCGGGGCGATTGCCCTGGTCGGCAACGCCGTCGGCCGCAACATCGGGCGCCGGCGGCTCTCGCTGGTCGGGCTGCGCCCCCGGTACACGGCCCAGATCGTGACGGTCGTGACCGGGATGCTGATCACCATCGTGACGTTGATCGTGGTGCTGCTGATTTCCAGCGAGGCCCGCGTGGCGCTCTTCCGGTTGAACGCCGTGCTGCGGCAGACCCGTCAGCTCGAAGAGGAGATCCACAGGCAGGAGGATCGGCTCAAACAGCTGGCCCTGGGAGACATCGCCTACCTGAGCAATCAGGAAGTCCTGCGCGACGTGATCGATGGCCGGCAGCCCGAGGCGGCGGTCCGGCAGCGCGTCCTCGCCGACGTAGAGCGCGCCACCGAGATCGCGCGCGAAAATGGGATCGGGCCGGACAGCCACGGCGATGTCATCGTGCTGACGCCTCCACGGGCTACCTGGGATGCCATCACCCACCTGATCGATCTGCGCGACACAGATACCGTCCTGCGCCTGGTCAGTAGCCAGAACACGCTGAAAGGCGAGCCCCTCATGGTCTTCCTGCAATTATTCGATAATCGGCTCGTCTACGCGCAAGGCACCGTCCTCGTCGAAGGGATCGTTGATGGCCGGCAGCCGCGGGAGGTCATCAGCAGCGAGCTCCTGCGCCTGGCGGATCAGTCGGCCCTGCTGGCGCGAGGACGCGTCCTGCCCCCGCCGTTTACGATTGTGACCGCCTCGCCCGCGGCCCAGGTCGACATCGATGAACACCGCGCCGCCGTCGCCCGGATCCAGCGGGCTGGACGGCAGGTGTTCATCCGGGTGGTGGCCGTGCGCGACGTGTATACGGTCGGCCCGCTGAGCGTCTCGTTCACAGTTGTTGTGCGCTAACCTCCGAAGAAGTTGGAAAGTTGGAGAGGTCACAGCGGGTCCACGGGCTTTTCAACTCTTCAACTCTCCAACTCTTCAACTTTCCAACGGGCGCCGATTTCTGCGAAATGACAGCCAAAAGGGAAACCGACGCCTCCGTGGAATACTGCGCCCAAGAGGTGTGGGTCAAGGGAAGTCCGGTGTAACTCCGGCGCGGTCGCGCCGCTGTAACCGGGGAGTCCGTCTCCACCGTGTGCCACTGAGCAGCCCGTTTCGTCGAGGCGGGCCGCTTGGGAAGGCCGGAGACGGCCATGATCCGGGAGCCAGAAGACCTGCCCGCACTCAGCGCCCCGCACCATGCGGTACGGGGCAGCGCCACACGCCTTCGCGGCAGAGGAGGTGGGCGGGATGCAGCATTATGGCCCCAGAGGCCGCGTTGGCCGCTGGGGATTTTTGTGGGTGGTCGTAGTGATCGCTGTTCCCTCGATCCAGGATGCGTGGGCGCAGGTCCCCGAACCTCCGCCACCGCAGCCTCCAACATTTGAACTCCCCGAAGTCGTCGTCCCAGGTCGGCGGCCCCAGCCCGTGAGCACGACGCCGGCGTCGGTGTCCGTATTAACCCACGAGGACCTGGAGCGATTGGGGGTGGCGACGATCGGAGAGGCACTCCAGTTTGTGGCCGAGGTTGGGATGCGCGTGCAGGGCGGCCTGGGAGCGCTGAGCCTCCCCAGTATCAGGGGGAGCGGCCCCAATCAGGTGCTGGTGCTGGTTGACGGCATCCCGGTCAACAGTGTGATGCAGGGACTATTCGACCTCAGCACGTTGAGCACTGCGGAGGTTGACCGGGTGGAAATTCTGCGCGGCCCATTTTCTGCCATCTACGGCGGCCAGGCGCTGGGCGGCGTAATCAACGTGATCACGTCAACTGCGCCCGGCGTCGAACTCGGTGTCCGCCGGGGGGACCTGTCCACTGATGGGGTCTCGGGCCGGTGGTCCGCCGTGGATGGACGGGTCATGATTGCAGGCGACCGTTTCTCGTCGGCGGGCTTTCGACCCAACAGCGATGTGACGTCGACGACGCTCATCGGAAAGACCATGTGGGAGGCCGCAGCCGGGAGCGAACAGACCCTGACCATCAATCACTTTCAGAGTGCGCTCGGGGTGCCGGGTTCCACAGCCTTTCCTTCCCCGCAAGCCAGGCAGGATGAGGCGAGGACGATCGTGTCGACCGGATGGCACCGGGAGTCGACCGACGGGCAATGGACAGCCCTTGGATACTGGTGGAGTGACGACTTGATGTTTGTCGATCCTGGATCCTCGGTGGACAGCCGGGTTGCCACTCAGGTGTTCGGGATGAACGTCCAACGGACAATCGCCCTCTCATCCGAAGGCGTCCAGGTCTACGGCGTGGAAGCACAGAGCCAGGCGTTGGAGGACAATGGGCCGGTGGGCACGAGGCAGGCCACCGTCGGCGGATTGTATGTCCTGGACGAACGGCAGCTCAGCCAGCGCACTCTCCTCTCGGCCGGCTTGCGATACGATCTGCACTCCATTTACGGAGGCCAGCTCAATCCCCGCCTGGGGATCGTGCATATCATTCGGGAAGGACTGCAGCTCCGCGCGGGCATCGGCCGCACCTTTCGCGGACCCAGCTTCAGCGAACTGTACTTTGCGCCATTCAATAACCCCAATCTACGGCCGGAGTCTGCCTGGTCCGCCGACCTCGGCGTGACGTGGCGTACGCCCGGCGGACTGGAAGTGCGAAGTAGTCTGTTCGCTCTGGCAGCGACGGATATGATCCGACCCGATTCCTCATTCGTGCCCCAAAATATTGCCCGCGCCACAATCACCGGCGGCTCCCTGGAGTTAGCCGGGCGCCTCTCGTCGCGTCTGGGTGGTGTGATCAATGTCACTGCCACGCGGGCCGTTGACGAGAGTACGGGCGAGCAGCTGCTGCGTGTTCCATTGTTGAGGGCGTCCGCCACCTTGCACGTGCAGGTCGCCGGCGGCACCCTCAGCGCCCTGGCCACGTACGTGGGGAATCGTCCCGACATTGATCCGGCGAGCTTCGTTCGCGTGGACATGCCCGGCTACCTCGTCACCAATCTGCGATTCGCGCTTGGGGCGCCGGAGCGAGGCCAGTGGCAGATCGGCGTGGACAACGTAGGTGATGTACAGTATGAGCCGATCGCGGGCTATCCGGCTCCGGGTCGGACCGTGTTCGTCGCGTTTGCAGAGAGGTTTTAGCCGTGCGTCGAGCCATGTTGTTGGTCGCGTTCGCCGGCGCGGGATTCTTGATATTCGTGTGGCTCACTCCTCACGGACGGCCGGGGCGGCCCGACCGCCCCTCCGCCCCGACAGCAGCCGAAGAGGGCGGCGGTGTGGGGGAAATCACCACGGCGTCTCCTCGGGCGCAGGTCTCCGGCCCCGGGACCGCTGCCCCGGCCCGGCGGCCCGTCGCCCCTCAGCATGTGGTCCAGGTTGGCCCATTGACGCCGCCGGTGATGCCTGAGTATGGAGTGCGGGTTTCCAGCGGGAAGGGTCAGATCGGCGAACGTGAGGATTCCTCGAAACCATCGTCGGGTGGAGATCAGCCACTCGCAGAGAAGCCGGCAGCTCCCGTAAGGGAATCGGATCGTGCGCCATTCCTCACGCCGCCGGTCTTGCTCACCCCGGTCGCCGGCTATCCGGCCGGAGGCTATCGTGTGGTGCTCGATCGCTCGGTCCTGACACCGCAGCTGAGGGTGGAGGCTGCACAGGGACGTGTTGTCCTTCGGATGCTGGTTCGGTCGGATGGGTCCGTGGCACAGGTAAACGTCGTCGAATCGTCTGGCTCCCAGGTGCTTGACGAGGCTGCGGTCAATGCGGCCGTGAAGTGGAGGTTCGCGCCGGCCTCTCGAGACGGACAACCGGTCGAATCCTGGGCGATTATCCCGATTCGGTTCGTGATCCCCTGATGCGGATTCTCGCTATTGACCCCGGACGAGCGAAATCCGGGCTCGTGATCGCTGCTGACAGGACGATCCTCGACCAGCGGGTAGTCCGAGCGGATGTCCTTGCCCGGGTCCTTCGAGAGTGGAAAGGACGCTACGTAATCGAACAAGTGGTGCTGGGCGATCGGACCGGGCTGGGTGACGTCCGGGCGCATCTAGCGCTCGAGCTGCCTGGCGTCCCCATTTCTGTCGTCCGGGAAACACACACCACACTCCTGGCCCGGCGGCGGTACTTTGCCGACCACCCGCCGCGTGGGTGGCGGCGCCTCCTGCCGCTGTCGATGCAGGTGCCACCCGAACCGTACGATGACTACGCCGCGGTCATTATTTTGGAGCGATTTCTGGAAGCATGAAGATAAGTGCAGCAAAACATGGTCCAGATCCAGGCCGCGCGTAAGATCTGGGGAGGATTTGAGCCTGGAGCGGAGTATACGGATTTGGACCTGTGCAAGGTGTCACCTACCGTTCGAAACCACGGCATCCAGGCGGGGGAAGGGGGGCGCCAATCCGTATTATCCGCCGTTGCAGACGGTAGGCGGCAGTGAGCCAACGGCTACAGCCGCAGCAGAGAGAAAACATGGAAACTCGTTTGCACGCGGCCTGGCCGGAGGCATGATTACCAACTCAAGGGGGTAACGGGCAGATGAGGACTCTCGCAGTGTCAGTTGCAGCACTCCTCGTGCTCGTGGTTGTCTCCCCAGCGTTTGCTCAGCCGTTTGCGGACGTCCCGACCGATCACTGGGCGTTCGACGCGATCGCTGAGCTCGCCGCGAAGGGCATCATCGAGGGCTTTCCGGATGGTACCTTCAAGGGCGATCGGGGAGTAACCCGGTACGAGGTGGCCATGATCGTCGCCAGAATCCTGGCGCGCATCGAGGCCATCAAGATTCCCGCGCCGGCGGCAGCTGCGCCAGCGCCGCAGGTCACCCGGGCGGACGTCCAGACCATCCAGCGGCTCGTCAACGAGTTCCGCGCGGAACTGGCTGCCCTCGGCGTGCGGGTCACCGCGGTCGAGGAAGAGCTGACCGCGATAAAGGGAGCGACATCCGCAACGAAGGTCTCTGGTGACATGTATTATCGCTATGTGATGCCGGCCTCAGTTGGCGGCATTGGCGGCGCCGGCTCGTGGAGCCAGGCACTGTTGACCTTCACCGGCAAGGCGTCTGATGCTACTGCGGTCGTACGATTGGCTGTAGGCACAGACGGGGAGGTCGCCGACTTTGGCGCATCCTCTGCCACCGGTTGGATCGAGCCGGTCTCGTTCGACCGCGCCTACCTCGACTTTGGCTACTATGGTCTGAAGTGGCGCATCGGCAGGCAGACCTATACGCTTGGTCCGGTCGGCCTGCTCTTCAACGAGGGCTGGGTCCTCTGTGGATCAGGGTTCCTGAACCAAGGCGGCTGCGGCGGTGTCGACGGTGGGGTGGTCAGCGGCACGCTTGGCCCCGTGGGGTTTGAGGTCGCCAGCTTCGTAATCAACCAGGGTGCCGGGTTTGCGCCTTTTCCTGCACCCGTTGTGTCCGCCGTCAACGCGAACGCGTCTATGGCCCGTGTGACCTTTGATCTGTCGGGCTGGACGATCGGGGCGAACTACTATCGCGAGGTCTTCAATGCCGGCAGCCCGACAGACAACGGGTGGTCTGCCGATCTCAGTGGCGATATCTTCCCCGGGATCAACCTGGAGGGAGAGTACGCTTCCTTCACCCCATCCGCCGGTGCGGCCATAAACGCGTATCAGGCGACGGCCTCCATGGACCTGGGGTCGATGATGGGGATGGGCAGCACGAAGTTGAGTGCCTGGTACAAGAACTTCCCGGTTGGATGGGGGCTGAAGGGGCTCACTACCTTCGGCTCCGCGTTGCTGATGCCCGGTTCGTCGGAAATGATTGGCAGCAGCATCGTCGATGACCTCAACGTGTGGGGCGCCCGCGTGAGCATGACGCTCAGCCCGCAGTTGCGGCCATACGTCGGCTACGAGACGGGTACCAGATCCAGCGGGAACTACAATGAGATGGAGATCGGGATCCGGTCTCAGATCAGCACAAACGTCGATGCCAGGGTCCGCTATCAGCGCCGCGAGAACCCTACGGGCACGATAACCAGAGATCGCTACCGGTTCGAGGTGTTTTACAGCTGGTAAACGCGATCTGCAGCACAGCCCCCGGAGTTTCCCTCCGGGGGCTTTTTGTTTCTGACCGTGAGCGGCGCCGACGACAGGAAATGCGATGGGAAGACAGGAAATTACGCAGCGGGGAACGTTTCTAGCGCTGGAGGTGTGGGCACGTGTCGAAAGTGTTCCTGATGGTGGTGGTGGCGGCACTGGGACTCGCCCAGATTGTTCCCTCGTGTGGCGGCAGCGATGAGGAGCATACCATCGTGGGGTGGGTGGCACGGAAATTTCCGGCGCCTGGGCTCAATCGCTTGATCATCGTGATCAATAACGTCGAATACGACGTGCCTCCGGAATTTTACGACGAGGTGAAAGTCGGCGATCTGGTAAAGTTTGAAGGTGGGCTCTGGAAGATCGTGAAGAGAGCCGGAAGCGGGTGATCGACATGCGGGAGAAACGACTGTTGACAATAGTCCCACTAGCGCTCAGTATCTTGCTCCTTGTGGCGAGTGCGCCGGCCACGGCCCAGCCTGGGACCGTGCTCGCGATCGCGGATTTCGCCGATGCCGGCACCGACGGAGGGGCAATGATTCAGGCCGAGCGGCTGAGCGGATACTTGCAGCACAGGTTGCAGGCGCTGGCCGGCGATCATCTGCAGGTGCTGGCCGGCGATCAGGTCCGCAAGGTGATGCGCGCCCAGGGCGTCACTGCCCTGGATCTTTTGAGACGTTCGCGGGCGACCGGTGTGGCCGCCGCGCTCGGCGCGTCGCGGATCGTCACCGGGAGCTGGCGCACGCTGTCGCTCGCATCGGCGCCTGATGCTCCTCCGATGCCGCGAGGAGCCGAGCGTGAGGCGACGGCCGTCTTCGACGTGTGGATGATTGACGCCGCGAGCGGAGCGACCGTGCTTCATGCCACCTATGTGGGACGCGCCACGGGGCAGGGGAGGCTCGTGCTGTTGGAGGCGGCCCGTGAAGCGCTCGATCAGGCGGCAAGGGCGATCGCGGGGATGTAGACAGGTGCCGTTTCCGGAGAACATCGCGGGGCAGCGCCGTTAGACCGAGCGCTGCCCCGCAGACTTTTTGGATGTCGAGTGCGCGTTAGTAGGCGAGGGTCACACCGACATATAATGACGAGGTTCCCCCGGACCCGGTCAGACCAACCACACCCCCGACTCGGCTGGAGAAAAGATACTGAGCGCCGACATCAAAAGCGGTGGTGCTGGTACCCGCGGAAATCCAGTTGACACCGACGTACCCGTTCCACTCGGGGGCCACCCTTACTGTGGCGCCACCTCCCAAGAAGAACCCAGCAGTCGTCGCGAACCTTAGACCCGCGCCCACATAAGGGGCGAGTCCCGCCGGTCTGACTGGAAACCAGTACCGGGCGCCGAGGTCGACCGTGCTGGTCCCAGGCGAGCTAGTGTATCCCAGCGTCCCGTCGAGGATGAAGCTGAACGGATAGGTGGCGCCGAACGCAAGAGTCGTCGTCCCTGCCGACGAGTAGAAGAGGAGATCGAGTGTTCGTCCACGCTGGACAGGCGTTTGGGCCGCGGCAGGCGCGGGTGCCCAGATTGTGATGGCAAAGACGAGTGCCACTGCGAGGGCAATGAGCGAAAGTCGCTTCATATGATGCGCTCCCTCCTTCAGGGTGGATTGAGCGTGCCGTGCATTAGTAGTAGATGCCCTTCTTTGGCCAGGAATTAGACGGCTGCTTCTGGTCTCCTCTGAGATTGTCTGCCGATTTCTCAACGACAGATCACGGGTACCCCCTGGCCCCCGTGTCTGTCGATCCGCATTCGGTAATCCGTGCAGGTGCCGGATCGTCCGCGGCGGGATGCAGGGAACTGACAACAGCTGCAGAAAGATTGATGCGCACAAAACTATGATCATCTGAAAACAGAATTCCTTAAGGTGGCTTGGGGGGAGCCGTCGTGACGTGCGCCATCGCTGGATCCGTCGCCTTGGTCGCGCTGGCGCTCCTCGCCATGTCATCCCCGCTTGCGGCAGCGCCGCCGCCGCGCATTCAACAGACTGTTGCTTTGGCCGTCAAACGCAACCCTCAGACAGGCGAATACCTCTCCGTGGGCACCGCGTTTCACATTGGCAGGGGGTTCTTTCGAACAGCGGGTCACGTCGCCCTGAGCCGAGTTCCACCCGAACACGAAGGGGAGGGCTACGACGAATGGGCTCTCTATCTTGCAGATGAATACGGCAATCCCCGCCACTTGCTCGGGCATTCCGAGGTGGCCTGCGCGGACGGACGCTGGACGGAATCTCGGTTTGGCGACGTCCTCCCGCATGATTCGGCGGTATTCCGGCTTGCTGAAGGGTCGAGTCTTGCGGAAAGCCTCTCGGCGGGTCAGCGACCGAAGGTTGGGGACCCGATTTCGATTTGGGGATTCCCACGGGGCCGCGTCTTGTTTGAGGCCAAGGGACGAATCACGATGATTTCCAACGAGTGGATCGGGCTCCGAGAACAGATCGGTGCCCCCTCGCTTGGAGGCCATTCTGGATCACCGGTGATCGACGCCACGGGCTCTGTTGTGGGGATACTCGTGGCCGGTGTCCGCGGGGTCGGCGAGATCGCAAGTGCTGTGCCTATCTGGGACGCGGAGTCTGCGTGTCCATTCCAGTAGCATCGATCGAGGATGCGCGCGAAGACATGTGGAGCCGGAGGGGGTGAATCACATGACAAACTGGAGAGTTTCGGCGGTGATGCTATCACTGTTACTCGTGAGTTTGGCGGGGTGGCCAGGCCCTGCCGAGGCGCAACGCATCACGATGTACTCATGCGCCGACGCGCAGCTGGAGAGCTACGGCGTAAATGCGAGCGCGTTCCATCCGGTGCTGTGCCGAGGGGAGTTCTCCGCGACCGATCCGTATCTCGTCCTTTATGCTCAAGTGGCGCCGGTGACCCGGGAAACCCAAATTGCCATCGAGCTGCTCGATCCTGAGGGTGTACCGGCGCTCAGCCACGCGGGTGTGCTCACTCCGGTGCCGGCAAGCCCCACCAGTTTCACGTTCAGTTATGTCCTGCCACTCGCCGCCGATGTCGGAGAGGTGGCGAAGAAGCTTCCGTTCATGAGTTTGATCCTTCTTGGTCGTCCGGCTCGTGAGCGCCTCGGCGTGTGGACATGGAAGCTTTCGTTGCGCCCAGGGTCGAGCGCGACGCTAAGGTTCACCGTGAAGCCCTGAGGGAGATCGTGATTGACACGTTCTGTGGATTTGTGATAGAGTGGCCGTGAGTTAAAAGACCTTTAAGCCGGTCCGGTGAGGCCGGAAAGGTTATGCACACGGGAAAAGGTAAAACGGAAGAAGGACGGGCAGAGGAACATGTTCCTCTGCCATTTTCATTTTCTCCTTCCTTCGGAGGTTTGAGATGAGCCGGCACCTGCTCGGCCTGCGGGACCTCAGTGTCACCCAGATCCAGCACCTGCTGGACCTGGCCCAATCCTACGCTGATGGGGAGCGACCCGCTGGGATTCTGGCCGGGCGAACCCTGATGACCCTGTTCTATGAGCCGAGCACCAGGACAGAAATTTCCTTCGAGCTTGCGGCGAAGCGCGCTGGGGCGGAGGTCGTGCGCTGCGATGTGGACCGCAGCAGCGTCAAAAAGGGCGAGTCATTCGTCGATACCGTGCAGACATTGGAGGCGCTTGGTGCCGACGCCATTGTCATCCGCCACCCCATGGCCGGGGCGCCCACGTTGGCCAGCCAGTTGGTGCGATGCGCCGTCATCAATGCCGGGGACGGGATGCACGAGCATCCCACCCAGGGGCTGCTCGATCTGTTAACCGTCAGTCAGGGCAAGAAGCGCATCGCCGGTTTGAAGGTGGCCCTCGTCGGAGACGTGCTGCACTCGCGAGTGGCCAGGTCAGCGCTGTGGGGGTTCACCAAGCTCGGCGCCAGCCTGACGCTGGTCGGCCCGCCTACGCTGCTGCCGCCCCTTCTTCCATCTTCCCTCTTCCCTCTTCCTTCCCAGGTGACGATGACGTCGTCCCTTGAGGAAGGTCTGCAGGACGCCGACGTTGTGATGGCTCTGCGCATGCAACTGGAACGGCAGCAGCATGGGTACGTGCCGTCCCTGGCCGAGTACGCGCGTCACTATGCCGTGACCGCACGGACCCTGGCCTACGCCCGGCCGGATGCGCTGCTGTTGCACCCGGGGCCGATGAACCTTGGTGTGGAGATCACGGCCGACGCGGCGTACGGTCCTCGCTCGGTGATCCAGACCCAGGTGGCCAACGGGGTTGCTGTGCGGCTCGCGGTGCTGCTGTGGGCACTAGACCACGAATCGACACAATCTACACGATCTACACAATCTACCCAATCAACTACCGCCGAGATGAAGCCCGTGATGGTGGGCCCGGCGGTCCAATGATACGACAGAGGCCGCGAAGCACAGTCGGACTGTCATCGAGATATCCGCAATCAGATTGTGTAGATTGAGTAGATTGTGTAGATCGGGAGATTAGGATGGGCTTGTTGATCCGAGGAGGGCGGGTCATCGATCCGGCGACCGGGGTGGATCGCGAGGCCGACGTG
>Ga0209266_1002452_pt1 | contig 11684 bp, 7 predicted proteins | sample GraSoiAngelo_132_FD_185889 | JGI IMG/M metagenome (GOLD analysis project Ga0209266, IMG submission 185889) | Grasslands soil microbial communities from the Angelo Coastal Reserve, California, USA - 14_0929_02_40cm (SPAdes) (version 2) | ecosystem: Environmental > Terrestrial > Soil > Grasslands ...
CCGGGACTTCTTTCCGGCGGCACGCGGAGAGGATAATGGTCGAGATGGCGATTACGGCGATGCCGGGCGCAACAGCCCGGCGCGAAACACACACAATCATGGGCAAGAGATCGCGACTGATGAGGTCGAAGCGACGGTGAAGATTGGTGAGGATACATGATACCGCAGTTGCCGCATCTCACGCAATCTGCTAGAGTTCCGCGCCTGTAGGGTGATGTCTCTCGAAGCATTGGGACTCATCGAAACGCGCGGCCTCATCGGTTCGATCGAGGCGGCGGATGCCATGGTCAAGGCTGCGAACGTCACCCTGATCGGCAAGGAATACATCGGCGCCGGCTACGTAACCGTGATGGTCCGCGGCGACGTCGGCGCAGTGAAGGCGGCCACCGATGCCGGCGCGGCCGCCGCCCGCCGCGTTGGCGAGCTCATATCCGTCCACGTCATCCCGCGGCCCCATGCTGAGGTGGAACGGATCCTTCCAAAGGGTACGTAGATTGACCCAACACAGAGGACACCAAGGACACAAAGGCAAGACCGCTGTTTTCCTTAGTGTCCTTTGTACCCTTTGTGTCCTTTGTGTCTGACCGATGGCAGAGCCCGTAAGTCAGCCCCAGAGCGATCGCGATCTCGCCTCGATTGCCGAAGCCCGCGCCCTCGCGCGGCGCGCCAGGCAGGCAGGGCTCGATCTCGCCGAGCTCAGCCAGGAACGCATCGACGCGATCGTCGACGCGATGGCCGCGGCGGCGACGCCGCAGGCTGAGGCGTTCGCGCAGCTCGCCGTCGAAGAGACCGGATACGGCGTCGTCGAAGACAAAGTCCAGAAGAATCTCTTCAGCTCGCAGAAAGTCTACCGCTTCATCCGGCCGATGAAGACCGTCGGCGTTATCGCACGGGACGACGAGCGCCGCGTCGTCGAAATTGCCGAGCCGTTCGGTGTGGTGGCTGCGATCGTCCCGTCGACCAATCCGACATCGACCGCGATCTACAAGATTCTGATCTCGCTGAAAGCCCGCTGCGCCATCGTGATCAGCCCGCATCCCGCGGCCGTCAAATGCATCACGCGCGTGGCGGAGGTGATGGAGGAGGCGGCGCGTCGAGCGGGTGCGCCCGCCGGCTCCATCAACTGGATGACGACGGTCACGATCGAAGGCACTCAGGAACTGATGAAGCATCGTGACGTTGCCGTCATTCTCGCCACCGGCGGGATGGGGCTGGTTCGCGCAGCCTACAGCGCCGGCAAACCGGCGTACGGCGTCGGGCCGGGCAATGCCCCCGCGTTCATTGAACGGACGGCGAACGTCAGGAAAGCCGTTCACGACATCGTTACGGGCAAGACATTCGACAACGGCGTCCTGTGCTCGGCTGAAAACTCGGTCGTCGTCGACGAGCCGATCGCCGGGGAGGTGAAGCGCGAATTCCAGGCGCAGGGTGGGTACTTCATGAACGCGGCGGAGATCGAGGCGGTGGCGAAAGGCCTGGTGACGCCTCAACGGCTCCCCAACCCGGCCCTCGTTGGGAGGTCGGCTGTGCACATCGCCGGCAGGTGCAACATCACCGTGCCCGCCGACACTCGGGTGCTGCTCGCGCCGCTCGACGGCGTGGGACGCGACTACCCCCTGTCCATCGAAAAGCTCTGTCCCGTTCTTTCGTATTACGTCGTCAAGGACTGGCGGGAGGGCTGCGAGCGCTGCAAGCAGATCCTGCGTTACGGTGGGATGGGTCATACCATGTCCATCCACTCCCGGAACGATCAGATCATCCTCGAATTTGGTCTGCACAAGCCGGCGTACCGCATCGTCGTCAACTCGCCGACGACCCATGGGTCGGTGGGGTTGTCGACCGGGCTGGATCCGGCGATGACTCTGGGCTGCGGCGGATTTGGCGGCAACATCACGTCGGACAACATCTCGCCGCGTCACCTGCTGAACATCAAGCGCCTCGCTCACGAGTTGACGCCGATCGTGAGCCGCTGGGACCGTGCAGCCTCCCCCCACGTGCAGGTGGACGTGGAGCCGCGACCCGGCGCCGGGCCAACCGGGCAGGTCCGGGCGTACGAGTTGCCCGTGGCCCCGGCCCGCCCACCCGCCCCGACTGGTATCAGCGCGGACGCGCTGTCCCGCCGGATCGACGAATTCCTCGGGTCGCGCGGCTTCAAGCCGGGAAGCGCCGAGGACGCTCAAATTCAACCCAACGATGTAGGGCGACCCTTTCAGGGTCGCCAGCAGACGGCGCCCGACCAGCCGCCGCTTGATTTCGTCTGTGAGGAAGACGTGAGGATGGCGATTCAGGCGGGCCGGAAGCTGGTTGTCTCCGAGCGCGCGATCGTCACGCCGGCCGCCCGCGACCTCGGCGAGCAGCATCGCGTGTTCGCCGTCGCCCCGTGGCGCGGATGATACACACGTGTCTCATTACTGCTATTGTTGAACCGACTAGACTTATTGTTGACCAGGCGACCGGCGTTTGTTAAACTGCATGAGCTTGTGCGGGGGCGCCGCCCTCCCCGCGTGATGAACACGGAGCCCCCGCAGTGGGGGCGACTTGACGATGCGGACGGCAGGCAGTGGCCCGCCAGACGCTATCGCGGAGCGCCCAGAATGCTCGGATCCCGGTGGCCACGCTCGATCCTGCTCGCTCTGCTGTCTTTTTTCGCGGCTTGTGCGTCCAGTATGCGGTCGCAGGGTCCGGTCGTCACGCCGGCCCCGACAGCTCCTGCGCACGTGGCTGCAGCTGTGGCTCCGGCCACGCCGACTCCCGCGGCTCAAGCCCCTCCGTCTGAAGACCCGGTCCTCGCGCTCATAGCAACCTCCGATCGTCATTTCAAGGCCGGCCAGAAAGAGCTCGAGCAGGGCCATTTCGAAGCGGCGAAACTCGCGTTCAACCGGGCGGTCGACGTGCTGCTCGAATCGCCGTACGGCGCGCGCACGGAACCCCGCGTCCGCGACCACTTCGATCGTCTGGTCGACCGGATCAGCACCTACGAAATCCGTGCGCTATCTGCCGGCGACGGCTTCACGGAAATGAAGTACGAGCCGGCGTCGATCGACGAGCTGTTGGCCGTTTCCACTACCTTCGGAGCGCCGCCCGCGCCGCCCGGATTGATGGACGCCGTGCAGTCGGATCTGCAGAAGGCCAACCACGACATCCCCATCCCGCTCAACCAGCGGGTGCTCTCCTACGTCGAGCTGTTTCAAGGCCGCCTCCACGATTTCATCGAGGAGGGCATGAAGCGCGGCAGCAAATACCTGCCGATGATTCAGAACGTGTTCCGCGCCGAGGGGTTGCCGCTCGACCTGGCGTACGTGCCTCTGGTCGAGAGCGCGTTCAAGCCGAACGCCCTCTCCCGCGTCAAGGCCAAGGGCGTCTGGCAGTTCATGACCGGCACGGCGCTCGAGAACGGCCTCCGGCGGAACTGGTATATCGACGAACGATCGGACCCCGAAAAGGCCACGGTCGCGGCCGCGAAGTACCTCCGGACGCTCGGCAAGCTCTTCGGTGGTGACTGGCATCTGGCTCTAGCCTCGTACAACGGCGGGCCGGGCCGCATGCAGCGCGCCATGAAAAGCGCCCGGCTGGACGACTTCTGGAAGCTGGCCGAGAGGCCGAAGGTTTTGCCACGCGAGACGCGGGAGTACGTGCCGATGATTCTCGCGGCCATCGTCATCGCGCGGAATCCGGCGCAGTATGGCTTCAATTTCGAGGCGGAAGAGCCCGCGACGTTCGACAAGGTCACACTGCCGGGTCCGGTCGATTTGCGGCGCGTGGCCGAGTGGACCGACACGACGATCGACCAGATTCAGGCGCTGAACCCGGAGCTGCGCCGCTGGACGACGCCGGCGAAGGACACGGACTACCAGCTGAAAGTGCCGGCTGGCACCGCCGGTATCGTCGCCTCCCGGCTGACCAATGCGCCGGCCGCAGAGCTGGCGTCGCTGAAGTTCTACACGGTGAAGCACGGCGATACGCTGCCGCTCGTCGCCAGGAAGTTGAATGTCAGCCGGGCCGACCTCGCCGAGGCCAATGATCTGAAGGTGACCGCGCGCGTGGCGGCCGGGCAGAAGCTGATCGTGCCGCGCGAGGCATCCGTGTTGATGGCGGCTCGGACCGAGCGGACGGTGCCGGCTGCCGAAGCGCGTCCGACCGTGACGCACTCAGGCCAGCTGGCCCGTGCGGCGGCGACCTCGAATCGCGTGAAGGTGATTTACGCCGTGAAGCGGGGCGACACGCTGGCGTCCCTTGCCCGGCTCTTCCAGACGACGGTCGGGTCGATCAAGACCTGGAACCCGCGGCTCGCGGGCGGGACGCTGACCGCCGGTCAGCGCCTCACCCTGTATCGCCCGGCCAATTGAGACGCGGCTGATGGCTCCGCGAGCCATCAGCCGTCAGCCATTTAACAGTCAGGCGCTTTTCTTCCCTTCCTCAACCGAAGACATCTTCGAGCGGAGCTGCTTGATGCCCTGCTCGATGCGCTCGGCGAGTTCGCGCTCGTGCTGCAGCGTGCGCAGCGTGTTGCGCGCCTCCTGCAGCGTGAACTCGAGCTGCGCAACCTTCTCCGCGACGTGATCCACGACAGCCTTCTGCTCGCCCAGCGTCTCCAGATTGATCCGCACATCGTCGAGGACGTGGACGATCGCGTTGGCTTTGGTCTGGACTTCGTCCACGAGCTTCCGCTTGCCGTCGATGGCGGCAATGCGGTCGTCGGTCTCGGTGATTCGCGACAGGAGCAGGTCGACCTGGTTCTTGAGCGTCGCGACCTCGGCAAGGTGTTCGGTGATGTGCGCCAGATCGGCCTTGCTGCGTGCGCTGATCCGATGCACGTTCTCGACTTCCGCCTTGATCACGTTCACCAGCTGTTCGCGGCTGGCGATCGCGGCGATGCTCTTGTCCAGCTCGGTTGCGAGCAGCTTGATCTCGGCGAGCCGTGACTCGACCGCCGCCAGCTTCTTCTCGCTGAACGTCATCTGCGAGCGCCGCGACTCGAGCTGCTTGAACATGTCCTCGGCGCGCGCGAGCTGATCGTCGGACGCCTGGCCCTGGCTCACCGCGTCGCGCTGCCGGCTCTGGACGCGATCGAGCTCGGCCAGCATCTCGTCCTTGAGCGTCGCCGAGCGCGCGAGCTCTTCGCCGAGCGCCTGCATCTGCCGCGACCGCTCGGCCACGTCGGTCGCCACCGCCCGGCTGGCGGCCACGAGCTCCACGTACCGCTTCTCCTGCTCGATGATCGCGGACTCGTTGAATTTCGTCCCGTCCAGACGCATCTCGGCCGCGGAGATCTCGGTTTTGAGCTTGCCGACCTCGCCGACGAGCGGCACCAGCGTGTGTTGAAGCGCGCGGATGGCTTCCAGCTGGTGCTGGGTGTTCGTCATCTGCTCCGCGAGACCATCGCACGCGGCCTTGAGCGTTTCGAGCTCCGCCCGCCGTGCCAGCTGGTGTCCGAGCTTCAGGTCGATGTCGGAGCTCAGCGTGTTCAGGCCGTCGAGCCGCCCCTCGACCTTCTCGACGAACGGCACGCGCGCGCTGACGCGGGAAATCTGCGCGTCGAGCTCGGCGACCGATTCCTGGAGCTGCGTGGCTTTCTGCGTGCCCTCCTCGACCTGCTTCAGCCTGCCGACGATCGCCTCCATCTTTGCCTCGAGCTCGGGCGCCCGCGCGGAGAACGCGGCCATCCTCTCCCCGAAGGCTTCGAGGCCGAGACGATCGGCGCCCAGCCGGTCGGCCAGCTTCGCCGCGTCGGCGTGCGACGTGTGGAGCTCCTGCATCTCCTTGCGCACGACGTCGAGGTCCTGGCGGCTCTGCCGAAGTGAATCGAGCTGCCACGTCGTCTTCTTCGCGAGGTCGTCCACCTGACCGAGCCGCTCGTTCAACGACTCGAGCGCATGCTGCTTCTTCGCCAGATCGTCGGCTTGGGCGAAGAGCGACTCGAACCGCTTGGAGAGGCCGTCGACCTTCAGCGAGAGCTCGATCAGGTTCTTGTCCTTGGCGGAGAGCGCCTCCATGCGCGACTCGGCGTCGCCGACGCCGGTTTGCAGTGACCGGAGCCGTTCGTCAAATGCCTCGAACTCCTTTTTCCTCATGGCCAGCGCATCCACCTGCCCGCGGACCACGTCGAGCAGCACGCCGGCGTCCTTCTTCAACTTGCCGGACTCGCGCTCGGTCTCCTGCCGGAGCTTGGTGGCGTTCTCGAGCTGCGCGCTGGTTTCGGCCGCCAGCTTCTCGGTGCGCGCGAGCGTGTCGTCGGCGCGCGCCACCTGCTTCATGCCTTCGTTGAGCTTCCCGATCTGGACGTCCATCGCCCAGACCATCTCGTTGACACGGTTGGCCTGGACCACCGCGTGCTCGACCGACTGCTGCTGGCCTTCGAGCGCCTTGGCCTTGTGCGAGACGTGCTCGGCGAGCGCGTTCAGCGTCGTCAGCCGTTCTTCGGTGCTCTGGCTCAGCTCGTGGAGCCGCGCGAGCGGTCCAAGCTTGTTCTCGACTTCCTTCACCGTGGACATCGCGGCGGTGGTGTCCTCGCGCGCTTCACGGGACGTCTCGCGGATCTTGGCGTAGTCCTGCGTCAGCGTCGAGGCAAGGGATCGGATCTGATCGAGCTCGGCCTTGAGCGTGCTGGACTGCGCGAGCGACTGCTTCGCTTCGCTGTCGGCGTCGCGCAGTTGCCCGCGCAGCTCGTCGAGCGCCGCCCGCTCCTTCTTGAGCGTCTCCAGCGTGGCCTGCGTGCCAAGCGCCTGCGAGGACAAATGCTGTACCGCTTCCCGATGCTTCTGCAGCTCTCCATCCGGCCCGAGCGCCTTCTGCGTCGTCTGCTCGGCCTGGCGCGCGGATTCCTTCAACGCCTCGATGCGTCTATCAATCTCTTCCAGCTCCTTCGAGCGATCGCCGAGCGCGGCGAGATGCTTGCCGATATCGTCGAGACGCGTCGTGATCGCGGTCGCTTTCTCGGAGACGTGCTCGAGCGATTTGCTGAGCGGCGTGAGCTTGGCGCTGCGGGCGGTGAGCGCCGTCAGCATGGCGCTGATGGCGGTGCGCTCTTCGCGCGCCGTGGCAATGAGCGTCTCCAGCTCTTCTGTCTGCTTCTGGACCAGCTTGCCTTTGCCGGTGATGTTCTTGAACGCGTCCAACATATTGGTTTCGCTCCCGAGCTGGAAATGGAGTGGGGGGACGTAAAGATAATGAATAGTACAGTCAGCGTATCGGCGTTGGCGAGGAGTTTGATGAATTGTCCTTTTTGCCAGGATCTTCGCGCCCTTGCATCGCAGTTTCTGATGCCTGAGGCACGGCTTGCCTCGCTAACTGATTGAAAACACGGGGCCGGCCTCGACGCGACGGGACTTGCACAGCTGCGGCTCAGGAGAAAGCTGGAGCGCGACGCGTTCCGCCTTCGCTGAAGCTACGGCGGACCGCCGAAGCCTTGGCGGAGGCTGGTCAGCCGAGCGCCCGGTGCCTCGCGTGCTGGCATCCTTTCGTACGGCCGCGCTGTTCGGCGTCGACGCCTGTCCTGTTCACGTCGAGGTGGACGTTTCGTTCGGGCTGCCGGTGTTCACCATGGTCGGCCTGCCGGACGCGAGCGTCCGCGAGAGCCGCGACCGCGTGCGGAGCGCGATTCGCAATTCGGGTTTCGAGTTCCCGTCGCATCGCATCACCGTCAACCTCGCGCCGGCGGATGTGCGCAAGGCCGGCGCCTCTTTCGATCTGCCGATCGCGCTCGGCATCCTCGCCGCCTCGGGTGTCGTGGAGCGGCGGCATATCTCCGACTTCGTGCTGCTCGGTGAGCTCTCGCTCGATGGGTCGATTCACGCGACGCGCGGCGTGCTGCCGATCGCCGCGGCTGCGCGGCGCGACGGCCTTGCGGGCATCCTGCTCCCGGCGGGAAACGCGACCGAGGCGGCGATTGTCTCGGGCCTGGACATTTTCGCCGTGTCGTCGCTTTTCGACGCCGTTCGCGCGCTCAACGACCCGGCCGGTTTTCGATCGAGCCCGCCTGCCGCGCACGCCCTGCCTGCCCTGAATGGCCCACCCGCCCTTCCCGCTCATCCCGCCCCGCTGCCTCCCGACCTTGCCGACGTGCGCGGGCAGCTTCTCGCACGGCGCGCGCTCGAGATCGCCGCGGCCGGCGGACACAATCTGCTGCTGGTCGGTCCGCCAGGCGCCGGCAAGACGATGATGGCACGGCGCGTAGCGGGGATTCTGCCCCGTCTCGCGTTCGACGAAGCGCTCGAGGTGACCGCGGTGCATTCCGTGGCGGGTCTGCTGCAGCCGGGCGCCGGCCTGCTCGCCGAACGTCCGTTTCGCGCGCCGCATCACACGATCTCGAATGCCGCGCTGATTGGCGGCGGCTCGCAGCCGCGTCCCGGCGAGGTCAGCCTGGCGCATCACGGCGTGCTGTTTCTCGACGAGATGCTGGAGTTCAGCCGCCACGTCCTCGAGGTGCTCAGACAGCCGCTCGAGGAGGGGCGCGTTACCGTCGCGCGCGCCGCTCGCACCGCGTCCTTCCCCGCACGGTTCATGCTGGTCGGCGCGATGAACCCGTGTCCGTGCGGGTTTGCCGGCGAGGCGCCGCGCGCGTGCCGCTGCACGCCGCAACAGATAGCGCGGTATCGCGATCGCCTGTCGGGTCCGCTTCGCGATCGCCTGGATCTCACCGTCGAGGTGCCGGCGCTGCCGCTCGACGCGCTCAGCGCCGACGCCAACGGCGAATCGTCTGCCGCGGTCCGCACGCGGGTGGTCGCCGCCCGCGCGCGCCAGGCGTCGCGGCACGCCGTCGACGGCATCGCGACCAACGCCGAGCTGACACCCGCGCTGATGCGGAAGTACTGCGCCGCCGACGGCGCCGCCCTGCGCGTGCTCGGCTCGGCGATGAGCCGGATGGCCTTGAGCGCGCGCGGCTACGACCGCGTCCGCAAGGTGGCGCGCACGATCGCCGATCTCGCCGGCGACGACCGGATCGGCGCCGACCACATCGCCGAGGCGCTGCAGTTCAGGATGTTCTCGTCGTAGCGCGAGTCTCGGCGTGGCGCGAAGGCCTCAGCCGATCGTGGAAATGGCGTGGGTTCTCCTGCTGGTCAGCGTCCGAGGGCCAGTTGCTGCCGGTGCAGGAACCACCGATCAAGCACGACATGTCTGACGAATGACGGCGCCTCGAGCAGGCGCCCGGCCACGACGGTCTTGACGCGGTCTGGCACGATCCGCGCGAGCGCGCCCGAGAGCGACGCTCCCGCACACCGCGCCTCCAGGCGTGCCGCGTACGGGTCCAGCCGGTCCCGCGAAAAGAGCCCGTGCGCCTCGACGATCGTCTGGGCGGCGAGCAGACCCGATTCGACGGCCTGCCGGATGCCTTCTCCGCTCTGCGAATCCGCCACCCCGGCGGCGTCGCCGACGAGCAGCGCGCCGGCGTCGACAATCCGCCGGCGCGGCGCCGCGTTCACCGCGTACCCGTGGCCGCGCCACGGCCACGGAAAGCGCGGCGGGATCTTCTTTCTCGCTTCGAGAAACGCGACGAACCGGGCCGTCGCCGCCGGCAGCGATCGCGGATCGAGACGGCCGAGGCCGACGTTGAGGTACTCTCCCTTGCGCACGCACCAGCCGTAGCCCTGCAGGTCGCGGCAGAAGAACAGCTCCGGCACGTCTGGTTCGATCGCGAGCGACTCGCGGTCGGCCGCGGCGATGCGCGACTCCGCCTCCCGCGCGACCACGAGAGGTCGGCCGCGCATCACGCCGTTGAGCATCCGCGCCACCGGGCAGCCGGATCCGCCGGCGCCGATCAGCATCGGTGCGCGGATGGCATCGTTGACGATCCACTGTCCGCGGTCCTTGCGGATCGTCGAGATCGGCGCCCCGAGCGCAAGGCGCGCGTCCGCGCGCTGCAGCAGGTAGTGATCGAACTCGCAGCGGCGGATGCCGAAGCTGACGGGACCGTCGTAGGTCACGGCGGTTTCGCGGTGGCGGCCAATGAGCCCGACGCGAAATCCGATGATGGGCTGAAACGTGCGCCGCCTCGCATATGCTTGCGTATCGAGGCACAGCTCGGTCACGACCTGCGGTGTGATCCATCCGGCGCAGACCTTGTCGCGCGGAAAGGTCGCCAGGTCGACGACCATCACGTCGAGACCCGCCTGACGCAGCCGCCACGCGCACGTCGAGCCCGCGGGCCCCCCTCCGACGATCAGCACGTCGCATGTCATCACGTCCGGTCGCTCCCGCGGTCAGCCGCAGCGCGTCCACGGAATGGCGTTGGTGCTCCCGCGGGCGAATACCACCTGGAAGAGCTGCATCGATCCCGTGATGAACGCCGCCTGCGAGCCCGCGAGATAGAGCCGCCACGCCCGCACGAAGGTCTTGTCGAACATCGCCGCAACATCGCCGGCCGCCATGTCGAACCGTCGGCGCCAGTGTCTCAACGTCGCGGCATAGTGGAGTCGAAGGTTTTCCACGTCGATCACCGAAAAATCCCAGGGGGCAAGCACGCGGTCGAAGACCTCAGACAGCGCCGGCGGGTACGCACCTGGAAAGATCCGTTTGCGGATCCACGGGTTCAGCGGACCCGGCCGGTTCCGACCGATGAAGTGCAGCAGCCCGCGGCCGCGATCGGTGAGCGAGCGATCGATGACGGCCCCCAGCGCGTGGAAGTCCGCCACGCCCACATGCTCGAGCATACCGACGGACACGAACGCGTCGTACCGGCCGCGCACGTTGCGATAGTCGTCTTCGACGAACTCGACGCGATCGGCGAGCCCTTCCGCGCGCGCCCGGTCCCGCGCATAGGCGATCTGCTCGCTCGACACGTTCACCGCGCGAACGGTCACGCCGTATTGCCGGGCCATGAACAGCGCGAGGCCTCCCCAGCCGCATCCAGCTTCGATCACCCGTTCGCCGGGCTTCAGCGCCAGCTTCCGGCACACTCGATCCATCTTCGCGACCTGCGCCTCCTCGAGCGTGGAAGCCGGCGTCGGAAAGTACGCGCAGGTGTAGGCCATCTCGCGGTCCAGCCAGAGGCCGTAGAACTCGTTCCCGAGGTCGTAGTGACGATGAACGTTCTCTTTGGCGGCGCGCACGTCGTTCGATCGCTGCCAGAGCCACCAGGGCCGCGGCTTCGCGGGGCCCAGCGCGCGGTAGATCTCGTTGAGCACCGCGACCAGGTCGCCGCGAAGGTCCACGGCGCCGAACATGTACGTCTCGCCGAAATTCAGATCGGGGTCCCACACCCAACTGAACAGCGCGCGGCGGTTCCTGAACACGATCGTCCCGACCGGCGCGCCGGCTGTGGAGGGCGACTCGAATCCGTCCCACAGCAGGAAGCGCACGCGCGCGTTCGCGACCATGTGCCGGATGCGCGCGAGCGCCCACCGATCGGGCGGCGTCGATGCCAGCGGAACAGTCCGGCTGGAGAACGTCGGAGCGGAGAACGCGTGCAGGTGCTCTGACTTCATAACGGCCCCAGGAGACCCGAACGCCGTGCGAACCATGCAGCTCAGCGGTTGGTTCGGCTCAAGATACCCGAACGACGTTCGAGATGCCAATCGTCGTCTGCGCGTCGCGCTCCGTCCCGAGCGCGGGAGCCGATGGCACACCGAAACCGTGTGCCACAGTGTTCCGCCGATTGACTCGAAGGCGTAGCGCGCGTATGGTTGGCGCCGTTTTGACGGTCTGGCGAGTCGGCGAAGGCTTCAGCCGAGTGGCAGGGACAGATGGGT
>Ga0209266_1002455_pt1 | contig 11678 bp, 9 predicted proteins | sample GraSoiAngelo_132_FD_185889 | JGI IMG/M metagenome (GOLD analysis project Ga0209266, IMG submission 185889) | Grasslands soil microbial communities from the Angelo Coastal Reserve, California, USA - 14_0929_02_40cm (SPAdes) (version 2) | ecosystem: Environmental > Terrestrial > Soil > Grasslands ...
CACGCGGATCCTCGTCGTTGCCCACCTGTTCGGCGGTCTTGTGGACCTCGACCTTGCGTGGGAGATGTGCGAGAGCCGCGGCGTGCTCCTGGTCGAGGACTGCGCGCAGGCCTTCCGGGGCCCGCTGGACACCGGCAACCCGCTCGCGGACGTCTCGATGTTCAGCTTCGGAATGCTCAAATCGGCGACGGCGCTCGGAGGTGCTCTCTTCACGGTCAGGAACGCGTCGCTGCAGCAGCGAATGCGCGACATCCAGGCCGCCTGGCCTCCGCAGCGCCGGTCGTCGCACCTGAAGCGCCTGATGCAGACATCGGCGTTCATCGGGCTGACGCGACCCGCTCCCTACGCGCTGCTCGCGCGCGCGGCCGGCGAGGACTTTGACCGCACCGTCAACTCCGCGGTGCGCGCTTTCCCGGCTGGCGGTACCGACGAACTGGTGCGCAGGCTGCAGCAGCGACCAGGCGCGCCGCTGTTGAGGTTGCTTGAGCACCGGCTGAAACACTTCGACTACGCGCGGCTCGACGCCCGCGCGCTGTCCGGAGAAAGGCTCGCCGCGATGCTGCCGCCGGGCATGCACGTCGGCGGCCGCGCGGTCGACCACACGCACTGGCTGTTTCCGGTGTCTGCGCCAGACCCCGCGCGTCTCATCGCTGCCGTCCGCGCCGCGGGTTTCGATGCCGCGCGCAAGGCGAGCAGCGTCAGCGCGATCGCCGCGCCGGCCGGCAGGCCCGACCTCGAGCCTGTGCTCGCGCGCGAAGCGATGTCGGGGCTCGTCTTCCTGCCCGCTTATCCCGAGCTGCCGTCCGGCTCGCTGGCGCGAATCGCGGACGCGGTCGCGTCGGAGGTGTACGCACATGCAGCGGCCTGAGACTCTCGAGCGTCTTCGGCATGGTCCAGTCGAGCTGCTGGTGATCGGCGGTGGAATCATCGGTGCGCGCATCGCTTTCGAGGCCGCGCGACGCGGTCTCAGCGTCGCGCTGGTGGACGCCGGCGATTTCGGCGGCGCCACCTCGAGCGCGTCCTCAAAGCTCGTGCACGGAGGCTTCCGCTACCTTCCGATGGGCAACATCGCGTTGGTGCGCCAGTCGCAGCGCGAGCGGACGATGCTGCTCGAATCGGTCGCGCCCAACCTGGTGAGGCCGATGCCGTTCCTGCTGCCGGCGTATCGCGGCGCGGCGAAGGGACCGGGCACGATTGCCGCCGGCATCCTCCTTTACAAGTCGCTGGCAGGCCGGGGCGGCCGAGCGTCGTTGATCAGCCCGACGACCGCACGCGGCCTCGTGCCCTCTCTGCGCTCGGATCGCCTGCAGATGTGCGGCGTGTTCGAGGAGGCCGAGACCATCGACGCGCGGCTTGTTCTCGCAACGGTGAAGGCCGCGTCGAGGGCGGGCGCGCTCGTGCTCAACCACGCGCGGGTGACCGGCCTTGACCTGCGCCACAACCGCGGCGGTCCGGTCGCGGTCAACACGAGTGACGGCGGCACGCTCGAGGTTCTCGCGCGGCATGTCATCAACGCCGCAGGTCCCTGGGTCGACCACGTGCGCAGGCTTGACGACCCGACCGCGGCGCCGCTCGTGCGACTGAGCAAGGGCATCCACCTCCTTCTGCCGCTCGAGGATGAGTGGAAGGCAGGCGTGGCGCTGCCGCTCGGCGACGGCCGCGTGACGCTCGGCATCCCCTGGCAGGGAATGTTGATGCTCGGCACGACCGACACGCTGTTCACGGGCGACCCGTCTCGCGTCGAGGTGACGGAGTCGGACGCGCGCTCGGTTCTCGACGAGGCATCGGGTTTCCTGCCGAGCGAGATGCTGTCGCGTGAGCGCGTGAAGTTCGAGATCGCCGGCTTGCGCGCGCTGCCCACCGGCGACTGCGACGTCGCCGACGCGCGGCGCGAGCACATGGTCGACGTCAGCCGCGACGGCCTCATCTCGGTGGCCGGCGGCAAGCTGACCACGCACCGGCTGATCGCCCTGCACGCGCTGAGCCGCGTGCGCGACGACAGGCTGGCGGTGCTGGTGCCCGACTCGAGCCGGCTGCCGGGCACGGGCTGGAGCCCGCGAATTGCGGGCGCCGGCCTCGACGCCGACGTGGCCGATCACCTGGAGCGCCTGTACGGCGACCAGGCCGGCCGCGTCCTGGATCTCGCCGCCACAATGCCGGACGGGCTGGTGCGGATTCACCCAGACGGCCCGGACGTCTGGGCGCAAGCCGCCTACGCGGTCGAGGCCGAGTGGGCGATCACCGCCGCCGACATCGCGCGACGGCGCACGACGCTGTCGGTGCGCGGGCTGCTGAACGAGCGGATCGCGGCCAGGCTGGCGGCCATTGCATACTCGACAGGCCGTGGTGCGGCTGGAATCGGTGCAGCGAAAGACCGGCGGGCGGATTCATCTGACTCCGCGCGTGCCGCGCAAAGGCTCGGTGACGACGCTCTGCGGGCAGGTTCTCGGTGACGGCTCGTTCGAGGCGTCGGAGATGCCTGCCGACTGCGCCAACTGCATAAGAAGGTCGCGCGACCAGAGCCGCATCTCGTCGGCCTTCTTCGAACAGGAGGAAGGCTCGGAGCTGCTGCGCCTTTCGCTCGAGCAGGCCCGAGCGCGCAAGCCGCCTTCAAAACCGGGAGAGAAGGCGCCCGCGACTGAGGCGCCTCGCAAGCCATTGCTTCGCATCGTGCCTTCACCGCCCGCGATGCCGGAGCGCGTGGGCGAGCTGGTCACCGACGGGTTCAGGTCTTCGGGGCAGGGCGTCTGGACGAGTCCGGGCGGTGTGATCGTGCGCATGGCGGGCAAGAACCGCGAACAGTTCGACGAGCTGGTCTTTGACGGTTCCGTGATCGTGCGACGGGACGGCGCGGGCGTACGCGTACGCGCAGGCGACGTCGAGGTGCGGCAGTCGCACGATGGCTTCGAGGTCCGCCTGAAGCGCTAGCAGGCCGCAACCAATTCGAGCCGTTTGGCGCCAAACCCGCGTCTGAAGCTGAAAGCAAGGGCCTGTTTGGCGCCAAACGTGGCAACAAGGTGAGTGGGAGCTGCTAGGGCGTCCGGCTCGGGCTGCTCGAAGGCCTCGGCGAGATCGTGGCCTTCGGATTGTTCGACGGCGACGGCGCGTTGGTTCGCGCCTGCGACGCGATGGTCACAGGCGCGGCGTGCACAGGAGCGCCGAACCAGGGGACGCGGTAGCCCGCGGCGTGGATAACCGTGACCGCGATCAGGGCCAGCGCCGCAATCAGCACCACCAGGCCGGCCAGCTCCCACTCGAACCGGCGAGCCAGCGTGAGCCACAGCGGCGCCTCTGGAGCGCCCGGCGCGACCCATCCACAGATGGGGCACCGGCCCTCGGTGTAGCGCGGGTCGAAGCTCCAGCCGTCGAGCTCGCAGAAGGCACGCGCCGACCGTCGCTTGCGCAGCCGCGCGGCGTTCCACGCGATCGTGCTCACGGCGCGAGCACCTCGTCGGCCTCGTCCTCGCGCGGCGCGCTGCGGGCCCAGACCCACGCCGCGGCCGAGCCGAGGATGAGCGCCTCGAGCGTCAGGAAGAGCAGCACCAGCGGCCACCAGCGGTTGGAGAAGATAGCGTGCGCGACGTTCGCCGCCGAGTTCGGGCTGCCCAGGCCGTTGTCGCCGCCATTCGGTCCGTTGAAGCCGAAGTCGCCGCCGGTGAACCCGAAGCCGTCACCTGGGAACCCACCGCCGCCGCTGCCTGTGCTCGCCTCCGCGTAGCCCTCGCCGAGCACGTACTCCGTCGACTGCTGCGGCACACCGGGACCCGGCGTCGGGTGCGTCACCAGGACATGCATGCCGCTCGCGGCCATGATCGCGTGCGTGCCGTTGATGGTCTTGACCGGGTGGATCGCGTAGATCTTCACGTACGTCACATCCGCCGCCGGCACGCAGCCGCTTTCGGCGCCGGGCAGCGGGGTCGGGACCGGCGAAGCCGCGGGCAGGACACCGGTGATCGGCTGGCCAGGCACAGGACCGCCGGGAACGCCGGGCAGCACGCCGCCGCCTGGCGCGGACGGGCAGCCCACGGATTGCTGCTGCACCGTGATGCCCTGGTCGGTGATGCTCACCGGCTGGCCGTTGACCGTGACCGAGCCGACCGTTACGTGCGCGTCGGCCGACGCCGAGCCGTTGGTGACCGTGACGATCGTGTCCACGACCACCTTGGAGATGGCGACGGTGCCGATGACGAAGCTCTGGACCTCCGAGTGCGTGATCACCGTGAGCACGCCGCTCGATGACACATAGGTGCGGCTTCGGGAGGAGGCGTCGCTGAACGGTTGCGTGCTCCCGCCCGCGTAGAGGCCGGAGGCGTTGGCGCCAAGCTCGGACGCGTCACTGTCGGCGCGAGCGCTCGGGCAGGCGGATTGGCCGCCGCACGAATCGACGTGCGTGTTGCCGGGTCCGCCCGGATAGTTCGAGTCTGCGTACGGCACCTGGTTGTTCGGGTTCGAGCACACGCTCGGCGGGGGCGGCGGATTGCCGGCGCTGCAGCTCTGGTTGTACTGAGAGCCCGCGGTGGCCGCTATCGGACCGCTGTCCGAGAACGTCGCCCGCGCGGCCGACGACGGCGACGCGTCCTGCTCGACCTGCGCCAGCGGGTAGTGATTGTTGACCGCGCCGTTCTCGAAGTTCGGGAACGCACTGGTGCCGTCGATGGTGTGCACGCCTGTGCCGTACCCGTAGCTGACGAAGCTGCCGATGCCGGCGGGCACCTGAGCCAGCGCCCTGACCGGTGTGGCGAACAAGCACGCAAGCGCGATGACGGCCGCAAGGCGGCGCGGCATGAGCAACAGCAGCTTCACTGCGTGTGGTTGACCTCCTCCAGGAGCTCGAGCGCAAGCGCTCCGGCGGACCGGCCCTCGCGTTCCGCGCGCTCCTCCAGAGCCCGCTTCACCTCTGCCGGCACACGCATCGAGAGGATCTCCATGAGCTCCGGGTCGAGGACGCGGTGATGGCCGTTCCCGTTGGCGGCCACCTCGATGGCCTCTGTCGAATCCGGCGCGGAACCGAGGTACGAGCCGGAGATGAGACCGCGATCGCGGCGCAGCTCCTCGGCCGGCGCCTCGTGGACGATGGAGCCGTGTTCGAAGATGTACGCGCGGTCGGCGACCGCGAGCGCGGACTCGACGAACTGCTCGACCAGCAGCACCGCGGTGCCCTGCTGGCGGAACACATCGATCATCTGGAACAGCTGGCACACGATGGTCGGCGCCAGCCCCTGCGACATCTCGTCGATCATCAGAAGCCGCGGCTGGGTGAGGATCGCGCGAGCCATCGCCACCATCTGCTGCTCCCCGCCGGAAAGCGTGCCCACCGCCTGGCGGCATCGCTGCTTCAGGCGCGGGAAGACGTCATAAGCCGCCTCCAGCCGCTCCGGCTTGCCCGCGGCGTCGACGGCGAGGCGCAGCGTGTCCTCGACACTCAGGCGCGGGAAGAGACCGCGGCCCTCGGGAATATGCGCCAGGCCCAAGCGGGCAATGTGCTCTGGTCGCGCGCCGGTGATGTCGTGGCCCCCAAACGTGACGCGACCCGCGCGCGGTCGGATGACGCCCGAGATCGCGCGCAGCGTGGTCGTCTTGCCGGCGCCGTTGGCGCCGATGCATGCCACCACCTCGCCGGCCTGAACCGTGAGATCGATGTCACGGATCACCTCAAGGTGGGCGTAGCCGGCGGCCATGCCCGTGACCTCGAGCAGCGTGCCGGTCTCACCCGCCACCTCGACGGCGTCCGTGCGCGGAAGCTGCGGAGCGTCGGGGATCGTCGTGGTGATCACCGGCTCTGGGACTGTGGGCGAGGCTTCGACCAACTCTGGCGTTGGCTCGCCCAGGTAAGCGGCGATCACCTTCTGGTCGTTGCGCACGACAGGCGGCTCGCCGCGCGACAGCACCTTGCCGAAGTCGAGGACATAGATGTAGTCGCACACGCGCATCACAAGGCTCATGTCGTGGTCGACCAGCAGCATCGAAACGCGGAATCGCTCGCGGACCTTGTGCAGCAGCTTCGCGAGCTGCTCCGTCTCGCCGGCGTCGAGGCCGGCAGCCGGCTCGTCGAGCAACACGAGCTTCGGCCGCATCGCGAGCGCGCGACCAAGCTCCACGCGCCGCTGGATGCCGGCGGGCAGGTCGGCGGCGAGCCGGTCTCGGTAGCGGCCGAGTCCGAGCGCGTGCAGGATCGCGCGCGCGCGTTCCGACGCTGCGCGCTCCGCGTAGTGCGAAAACGGCAGCCCGAGCGCGTCGCTGAGCGTGTTGCGGCGAGCGATGGCGTCGATGGGGAGCTCGAGGTTTTCGAGCACGGTCATCGAGCCCCAGAGCTGCAGGTTCTGGAAAGTGCGCGCGATGCCACGGCGCGCGCGCTCGTGCGGCGGCGCGAATCGCAGCGAACGTCCTTCGAAGTGGATCGTGCCTTCGTTGGGCGCAATCACGCCCGAGATGCAGTTGAACAGCGTGGTCTTGCCGGCGCCGTTGGGCCCGATCAGGCCGAGGATCTCGCCTCGATTGAGGTCGAGCGACACGCCGTGCAGCGCGACCACGCCACCGAAGCGCACTCCGAGATTCCGGATGCGGAGCATCGTCATGCCGGCCGCACCTCCTCGCGTGGCTTCATGCGCACTACGTCCCAGGCACGCAATGCCTTGGCGCGGATGTCGCCCCACACGCCGTCGGGAAGCAGGATCAGCTGGAGCACGAGCAGCACGCCGACCGCGAGCTGGAACCAGTCGTACGAGATGTCGTAGTTGAAGCGGTTCATGAAGGTGCCGTGCCCGTAGCGCGTGAGCACATCGGGGACAACCGCCATGAACAGGCCGCCGAGCGCGGCTGCAGGCACGTAGCGCACCCCCATCAGCACGCCGATCGCCGCGAGCTGAAGCGAGGTGAACACCCAGAACGGCTGCGGGCTGACCGAGCCGGCGATGCGCGGGTAGAACGACCCGCCCATGCCGGCGATGCTGGCCGAGAGGGCAAAGGCCAGCAGTTTGTATCGGGCGAGGTTGACGCCCATCGTCGATGCGGCGAGCTCCGAATCGCGGATGGCGCGGAAGCGGCGGCCCGCGCCTGACTGGTGCAGGTTGACCATCAGCACGGCGACCATGCCGAACAGCGCAAGCATCACGTCGTACGCGGTGAGCAGGTGCTTCGACGAATCGACAGGGATGCCGAACAGGCTGGCCTGTGTCACCTGCCATCCGCCGGTGCCGCCGGTGAACCAGTCGAAGATGTGGTCCTGGAACACGTACTTGTCGAAGACCAGCGCGATGCCGAGCGTGACGATCGCGAGCGTGATCCCGTGCAGCCTGAGCGCGGGCAGGCCGACGATGACGCCGAGCACTGTCGCTGCCAGGACGCCGATGATGATCCCCAGCAGGTAGCCGCCATGCATGCCGGCCACCGTCATGCCGGCTCCATACGCGGCTACTCCGGCGAACGTCGCCTGGCACAGCGAGACCTGGCCTGCGTATCCGGTGAGGAGGACCAGGCTCAGGATGCCGAAGCCCCAGATGACCGCGAGCGCGGCGTCGAACTGAAACGCGGGGTCGAGGCCTACCGGCAGCCGCGCCAGGATCGCGAACGCGACGATCGCGATCGCGAAGCGGACGATGTGGCCCGGCATCATTTCGCCACCGCCGGCAATCCGCGCGGCGAGCGGAGGATCAGGACCGCGAGTATCACCAGGAGCGCGATCAGTCGCGGCAGTCCTAGCGACTGGATCCACATCGTGGGATATGTCTCGAGCAGCCCGAGCAGGAAGCCTCCGAGCACCGTCATCGGCAGCGACACCAGGCCGCCGATGAGGGCCGCCGCCAGCGAGTCGACGATGAGCAGCGTCAGGCTCGTGGTGTCGAAGTTGATGAACGGGGTGATGAGGATGCCCGCGACTGCGGCGATGAGGCTTCCGAGCATCCAGCTGACGGCTCCGACCATGTCCACGCGCACGCCCCACAGCGACGCGGCGGTGGGGTCATCCGACACTGCGCGCATCGCGCGACCGAATGCGGTGCCGCGCAAGAAGGCCGCGAGGCCGAATGCGAGCCCGAGCGCGACGATGACGATGACGACGTAGTTCGCGCCGATGGGAACGTCGGCGATCTTGAACGTCGACGTCTGAGGCGCGAGATAGATCGGCAGGTGGTACTGGTTGTTCTTCCAGATCAAAGACGCCGCCGACTGCAGCGCGAGCAGGACGCCGATGGTGATCACCGCCTTGGTGATCTGCGGCCGGTTGCGCACCCACCTGAAGACCGCGAGCTCGAGCACGAGCCCGAGCACCACGGCAAACAGCAGCCCCGCGCCGATCGCTTCGGCCGTCACCATCCACGGGGCCATGCCCGTGTGCGGCGTGCCGTAGAAAACCTGCCACGCGACGAACGTCGAGAACATGCCCATCGCGCCGTGCGCGAAGTTCAGGACGCCGGTGACGCGATAGATGAGGACGATCCCGAGCGCGGCGAGCGCGAAGATGCCGCCCAGGCTGAGGCCGATGATCGTGTACGCGGCGAACTGGGTCATGTCACCAGGTCATCGCCTTCACGAGCAGTGCCACCCGCCGAGCGTCGACCACGTGCCGCGCGGAGCGTTGTCGACGGTGTAGGTGAAGCATCGATTCGGGTCATGGGCGCCCTGGCCGTAGGAGAGCGGCACCGACCATCCCGTCTGGAAGTTCTTGATGCCGTTGAGCGCCTGGATCAGCGAGGCTTGCGTCAGGTTCGAGCCGGCGGCCTTGGCCGCGGCCACGAACAGCATCGCCGCCGTCCACGCGTGCTGCGTGTAGATGTCGAGAGCCTGGAACTGGCCTGGGTAGTAGTGCTCGACGCTGGCGAGGTACTGGCGCACGGTCGGGTTCGACTGGTGGTCGTATGGAGAGAAGAACGGCACCAGCGAGTGGGCGCCGTAGATCTCCTTGTCGTACGAACGCTGCACATTGAACTTGTCGAGGCCGGCGCCGAGGACGTGCGGGTACCAGCCCGCGGCCTCCATCGCATCGAAGAGACGGTGATAGCTGAACGGATCGAGCGCGGCGATGACGTAATCGGGACAGCCCTGCGCGGCGGGCGGGCACTGGAAGTTGGGCTGCGCGCCGCCGCCGCTCGGTCCGTGGTGCGCGTGCTGCAGGTTGAAGACCGTCGCGGTGTAGTTCGCCTGCGTGGCGGAAACCTCTTCGACGTCCGTGTAGCCGACGCCGTCCGCGGCCAGCCGGTTCAGGAGGTTCGCCTCGACCGGATGCACCCACGGCACGTCCGCCAGGACCACAACCGCCGGATGCTTGGCCCCCAGGGCGCGCGCCTCATCGGCGATCGCGGCGCCGTAGCGGTAGAAGTTAGCGGACACCGGGAAGGACAGAGCGTTCGTGTACTCGGCGGGCGTGCCGAGGCCGCCGATCACCGGGATGCCCGCGGAGGTCAGCGTGCCGATCTCGTTGTTCTCGCCCAGCGGCGCCGTCATGCCGACCACGGCGAGCACGTGCTGCGAGATCAGGTACTCCGCGCACGCGTGCGCGGCGCTCGCGTCGTACTTCGAGTCGCACCACACGTACTTGACCTGGCGTCCGTTGATGCCGCCGGCGGCGTTGACTCCCTGAATGTAGGCGCGCACCGTGTCGCGCTCCACCGAGGAGTCGACAGGCCCGCTGATGTCGAAGAAGCCGCCGATCGTGATGGTGCCGCCGCCCACGCCCGACTGGGACTGCGAGCTCGACCCCGTGCCGCCGGACGTTGCGGCGGTCGAGCTGTTGTTCTGGCCGGTCGATGCCGTATCAGCCGACACCTGGCCCGACGGGCTGAAGCCGCCGAGGGCGCCTTGCTGGAAGGCGATGACCGTCATCACACCGAGCACCGAGGCGACGACCAGAGAGCAGGCCATCAGCGCGACGGCGACCCGCTCCCTGATATTGCGAGCTACCACTGGGCCCTCCGAGTGCGATCTCTTGGGTATGCAGCGTCCGGGACCCCGCCCGGCCCACTCAGGAATGGATACGCTGCCGTGCGCGCAAGTACCCGAAAGGGCGTTTCCGATTGACCGGACGCCCGGCCGGCTCGATCATTTCGAGCGATGTCGCTGCCCTGGGTTGCCGCCGCCGCGGTCGTGCTGGCTGCGGGCGGTCTGGTCTGGATCTACAACGGCCTGGTCCGCCGCCGGAATCGGGTCGACGCGACGTGGAGCGACATCGACGTGCTCCTCCGGCGCCGGCACGACCTGGTGCCGAACCTGGTCGCGGCGGTGCAGGGATACGCAAGCCACGAGTCGCAGACGATGCGCGTGGTGGCGGAGGCGCGCGCCTCCGCGATCAGCGCCCAGGGACCCAGGCGCATCGGCGAGGCGGAGTCGTCGCTGGCCGGCGGCGTGCGCAGCCTCTTCGCCGTCGCCGAGGCCTACCCGCAGCTGAAGGCGAGCACGTCATTCGTCCAGCTGCAGCAGCAGCTGACCTCCACCGAGGACGGCGTCGAACACGCTCGGCAGTTCTACAACGATGCCGTGTACGGCTACAACAACGCCGTCCAGACGCTGCCGGGCAGCCTCCTCGCCGGTGCGCTCGGTTTCAAGGTGCGAGAGTTTTTCCAGGCCGCGTCGTCCGAGCGCGCGCCGATCGATGTGCGGCCTTGAGCGGCGAAGACCTTCTGCTGTTGGGCAGCGTGGCGTGCAGCGGCGGCTTTTACGTGGCGGCGGCCATCGCCTACGTCTTGCGCCGACCGCTGACACCGCCAGACATGCCGGCCACCTCCGACCTGGGCCAGGAGAACCCGGCGGTCGCCAACCTGCTCGCGAACGGCGGCACCGTCACGCCCGACGCCGTGCCGGCAACGCTGCTTGACCTGGCCGCGCGTCGCGCTATCCAGGTCGAGGAATCCCAACCGCACGTGTACTCGGTTCGGATCGGCGGTCGGGCTGCGCCCAACCTCACCGCCTATGAGTCGCGCGTGCTGAGCTTGCTGCGCACCAAGGCTTCGGGCGGCGTCGTGCCGGCCGCGGCGCTCACGACCGGGGTGACCAACCAGGCCAGGAGCTGGTTTCGCTCTTTCGCCGGTGAGGTTGTGGCGGAGGCAAAGGCGGCGGGGCTGTGCTCGCCGCGCTGGCCGCCCAGGATGCTGACAGTCCTCGGGCTGTTCACCGGCGGAGCGCTGCTTCTCTTCCTCTTTGCCGCCAACGAATCAGACGAGCAGTCGATCTTCTGGTTCGCGACCGGCGCGCTGGCTTTCGCGACCGTCGGCGCCAGCAGCCGCTTCTTTCGGGAAACCGCTCAGCTCGTCACCCCGGCCGGACTGCCGGGCCAGGCGCGCTGGCTGGCGCTGCGCAAGTACCTGCACGGCGATGAGCTCTTTGCCACCCTGCCGCCCACCGCGGTCGTCGTGCGCGAACGATATCTCGCATATGGCGCGGCGCTTGGCGTCGCCGCCGCCGCCGTGCGAGCGATCCCCATGGGCGCCGAGAACGACCACCGCGCATGGAGCAGCTACGGTGGCAGTTGGCGGCAGGTGACCGTCACGTATCCGACAATTTGGCCGCCCGCGTGGGGCGCGTCGCCGGGTGGGACCATCTGGCGCGGCATCCGGCTCGGCGTCCCGGCCGCGGTCGCGCTGTATGTGTTCTCGCTGCTCATGCCCAGCCTGTCGTTTGCGCAGAGCTCCGAACTGTCGATTCGTGACGGCAGCGCGATCGCGGTGCTGATCGCCGCAGTCGCCCTGGTC
>Ga0209266_1002457_pt1 | contig 11672 bp, 11 predicted proteins | sample GraSoiAngelo_132_FD_185889 | JGI IMG/M metagenome (GOLD analysis project Ga0209266, IMG submission 185889) | Grasslands soil microbial communities from the Angelo Coastal Reserve, California, USA - 14_0929_02_40cm (SPAdes) (version 2) | ecosystem: Environmental > Terrestrial > Soil > Grasslands ...
GAAGCCGGCGCGACACGCCGCCTGCGCGCCGTCCTCATGACGGCGCTGCTCGCCGCGCTCGGCCTCCTGCCCGCCGCGCTCTCGACGCAGATCGGCTCGGAGACGCAGCGGCCGCTCGCCGTGGTGGTGATCGGCGGCCTCGTCTCGGCGACGCTCTTGACCCTGCTCGTCCTGCCCGTGCTGTACACGCTCGTCCTCTCCGGGCGCGGGGTGCGCAGCCTTCCGCGAGCGCTCGGGCGGCGCGATGATGACGCGCTCCGCGCGGCGGAGGTCGCGTGAGGGGCGCGCGCGGCCGCCGGAGCGACGCCCGGTGAGGAGGCGCTGGCGCGTGCTCGCGCTCGTGCTGGCCCTTGGCCCCGCAGCCCGCGGGGAGGACACGGTGCGTCTGACGCTCGACGAGGCGCTGGCGGAGTTGCGCCGGCAGAACCCCGAGCTGCTCGCCGGCGCGCTGCACGTGCGTGCCGCCCACGGCGACGTGGTCACCGCCGGCCTGCTGCCGAACCCGACGCTCTCGGCGGGGGTGGGCAACTTTCCCCTCGGCCGCACCAATCCGAGCGGCATCGGCGTGGGGGACACGGTCGTGTCCCAGGTCGGCCTGGAGGAGGAGATCCTGCTCCCGGGCAAGCGGGGCGCGCGCCTCGCGGCGGCCCGCCGCCGCGAAGCCGCGGCGGCGGCCGAGCGGGCGGACCTCGAGCGGCGACTCGCCTTCGAGCTGCGTGCGCGCTTCGTCGCGCTCCTCGAGGCGAGCGAGCGGCTGCGCCTGGCGCGCGAGAACCTCGAGCACTATCGCGAGACGGTGCGCGTGAGCGAGGCCCGCGCCCGCGAGGGCGACATCTCGCGCGCCGAGCTCGACAAGATCGCCCTCGAGCAGCGCGGCTTCGAGCGCGAGGTGGCGGACGCGGAGTCGGACCGCCGCGAGGCGGTGGCCGCGCTGCTCCCCCTGGTCGGTGTGGACGCGGCGGACGTGCAGCCGGTGGGCGAGCTCGCGCTCCCACCGACGCCTGCGGGCGTCGAGCAGCTGGTGAGCGAGGCGCTCGCGCGCCGCCCCGATCTCGAGGCCGCCGAGCGTGCCCGCGAGGCGGCCGAGGCGGCGCTCCGCCTGGCGCGCGCGGAGCGCTGGCCGAACCCGACCCTCGGTGTCCAGTACACGCACAGCGAGTTCCAGGTGTCGGGCGACCTCGCCGACCAGGTGGGCACGAGCGTCTCCGTGCCGCTCCCCGTCTTCAACCGGAACCAGGGCGAGATCGAGCGCGCCGAGGCCGAGGCGCTCATCGCGCGGCGCGAAGTCGAGAAGCTGCGCCTCGCGATCCCGCAGGAGGTTCGCTCGGCGGTGGCGAGCTACAGGATCGCCCGCGAGCGCGTCGAGCGCTTCGAGGGCGCCTTTCTCCGCCAGGCCGGCGAGGCGCGCCACGCGGCCGAGGTGTCGTTCCGCGAGGGCGCCGTGTCGCTGCTCGAGTTCCTCGAGGCGGAGCGGACCTGGGTGCAGACCGAGCGCGAGCATCTCGCCGCGCTCCGCGACGTGAACACCGCGGCTTTCGACGTGACGCGCGCGGCCGCGCTGGAGGTGTCCCCATGAGGCCAGGAGGCTGTCCGAGTAGTCATGTCGGCTCCGGCGAACGATCCGGGGGCTGCGAGCGGGGTGCTCGCTCCTCCCTCCTGCGGCGACCAACTCCCGGCGCGCGTCCCGCGCGCCGCACCTCGTCGGTCGTCGCTGCGCTTCCCGCTCTCGCTCCCCGGCTCGTTCGCCTCGCTCGCCATGACTACTCGGACAGACTCCTAGGCTGGATCGTCGTGCTCGCGCTGGCGGTGCTGCCGGCCTGCGGGCGCCAGGAGGCGGTCGAGACGACGGCCGCCGCCGAGCCGCGCCTCACCCCGGCGCAGCTCTCGTTCCTCAAGTTCGCGCCCGTCGCCGAGGTCGAGGCCACGAGCCTCGCCGACCTGAGCGGCACGATCGAGTTCGACGAGGAGCTCACCGCGCGTCTGGCCGCCCCGGTCCCGGGGCGCGTCGTCCAGCTCCTCGTGCAAGTGGGCGACCGCGTCGAGGCCGACCAGCCGCTCGTCGCGCTCGAGAGCCCCGAGGTGAAAGCCGCGCAGGCCGAGTACGTGCGCGCCGACGCCGACCGGACGCTGGCGCGCAAGGCCGCCGAACGCGCCACGCGCCTGCGCGCCGCGCAGGCGATCGCCGAGAAGGACTATCTCCAGGCCCAGGAGGAAGCCGAGAAGGCCGCGGCGGAGTTCGAGCGCGCGCGCGCGCAGCTCGAGCGCCTGCGCGTGGCGCCCGGCGAAGCGACGAGCCGCTACCTCCTGCGCGTGCCCCTGGCCGGGACGGTCGTCGAGCGCAAGGCCCTGGTCGGCATGGAGGCGAGCGCCGAGAGCGCCGAGCCGCTGGTCGTGGTCTCCGACCTCTCGCGCGTGCGGGTGATGGTTCGCGTGCCCGAGCGGCAGCTGCCGCTCCTCCAGGCAGGGCAGGCGGTCGCGGTGCGCGTCGACGCGTATGCGCGGGAGTTCTCGGGCACGGTGGCGGCGATCGGCGACGTCATCGAGGACGCGACCCGGACGGTCCCGGTGCGCTGCACGGTGCCCAACCCCGACCGGCTCTTGAAGCCCGCGATGTTCGCGCGCGTCACGTTGAAGGCGCCGCCGGGGCTCCGCCTGACGGTCGTGCCCTCCCACGCGCTGCTCTCCGACGGGCAGCGCTTCCGCGTGCTGGTGCGCGGCGGGGACGGCCGTCTCGAGTCGCGCGCGGTCGAGGTCGGCGCCGAGGTCGACGGGCTGGTGCAGGTCGTCTCCGGCCTCCGCGTGGGTGAGGAGGTGGTCAGCGAGGGCGCGCTCTTCGCCGCCCGGCAGCTCGCGAGCTCGTAGCGCGCCGCACTCACACGAGCCCGAGGAAGCCGTTCGCGAACGCGAGCGCGCCGACGGCGCCGACGGCCATGCCGCCCCACCAGAGACTCCGGCGGTCGAGCACGGCCGCGATCGTCTCGAGCACGATGGCGATCTGGAGGAGGCTCGTGCCGACGGCGAAGCGGTGGTGCTCCTCGAAGCGCTCGGTGGCAGCGCGATTCGCCTCGTCGCGCTCGTGCTCGGCCGTCCGTGCGCGCTCCTCGCTGGCGGCGATGTCGGCCCTCTGCCGCTCGACGTCCGCGGCGCCCCCGGGGGCCAGCTCCTGGAGGTGGAGCTTGATCGACTTGGCCTGCCGGAACGCCCACTCGTCGGAGGCGCGGCTCTGGGCCAGGACCGCCTCGTTCTTGCTCAGGATGCTCTCGGCCGCGGTCCGCTCGGCCTGGAGCGCGGAGAGCGAGGCGAGGACCGCGAGGACGGCGGCCGTCACCGCGACGCGGGTCGTGAGGCCGCGCCGGCGCGAACCTTCGAGGTCCTCCGCCTCCACCAGCTCCTGCGGTTCGAGCGTCTCGCGGCCCACGGCGCGGGGGAGACTAGCTCAGCGGGCCTCGCGCACCAAGGCGCCGGGCGCCCGCCGCGCGTCGCCGATCATGAGGAGGACGCCCGCGAGGCACGCCGCCGCCATCGCCGCGAACATGGTGCGATAGCCGGCGGCCTGAGCGATCGCCCCGCAGAGGGGCGTGCCGAGCACCGCGCCGCCGTCGAGGGCGGCGGTGTAGAGGCTCACGGCCGTGCCCTGGAAGCGCGGCGGTGTGCGGGTCACGGCGAGTCCGTTCAGCACCGGGAAGAGCGAGCCGTGCCCGGCGCCGCACGCCATGCCGGCCGCCACCAGCGCGCCCGGCCGGGGGAGGAGGCAGAGGGCCGCGAGGCCGAGCCCGAACACGCCGAAGGCCGGCACCGCGATCGGATGAGCGCCCAGGCGGTCGGGCAGCTGGCGCCCGAAGACGCGGAGCAGGATGGTGGTCGAGGCGTAGGCGGCGAAGAAGGGCGCGGCCCTCGCGATGTGAAGATCCCGCGTGAAGTCGGCCACGAAGTAGAAGGCGGCGTTGATGCCGGCACCGAACAGCACCGTGGCGGCCAGCACGGAGAGGAGCCCGCCCCCGAGCGCGAGCCGGGCCACGTCGCGCGTGGCTCCGGGGGACGCGCGAGCCGGGGCGGGGATCGGCATCGGGCCGCGCTCCTCGATCAGCGTCGTCAGGGCGAGGGAGACGAGCCCGAACCCGGACGCGGTGAGGAAGAAGGCCGGGAAGCCGAGGCGGGCGATGATCGCCTCGCCGAGCCAGGGGCCGAGCCCGTTCGGCGCCATGCCGAAGACGCCGAAGATGGCGATCCCCTCGACGCGCCGCCCGGCCGGCACCAGGTCGGCGGCATAGGTGAAGTAGGCGGCGAAGAGCGCGCCGGCGACGACCAGGTGGAGCGTGGCGAGCAGGTAGAGCCACGCGCCCGTGCCGCCGAGCAGGAGGAAGGGCGGAAACGAGGCGGCGTTTGCGGCCCCGCCCCACAGGAGCACGCGGCGGCGCCCGAGACGGTCGAGCAGCGCCCCCACCGCCGGCCGGAGCGCCACGCTGAGGGCGAGGCCCGTGCCGAGGACGAGCCCGATGGTGAGCTTGTCGCCGCCGAGCGCGCGGATGAAGAGCGGGAAGAGGAGGAACATGCCCATGCTCATCCCGCCCGTGAAGTGGATGGCGCACGCGATCCAGAAGGTGCGGGTGTAGAGCGTCGGGGTGGGGTTCACGCGCGGGGGCGCCCCGGCGTAGGATCGGGTGGGAGGCGCCGCATGCGCGAGATCGTGGATGGGATCTTCACCTGGTCCTGGTTCTCCGAGCCCCACGGGTACGACTTCAACGGCTATCTCATCGGCCACCCCGAGGGAAACCTGTGCGTCGATCCGGTCGAGCCCTCGGCGGACGTGCTCGCCCGCCTGGTGCGCGACGGCGTGGCGCGCATCGTCGTCACCAACCGCAACCACGTGCGCAAGGCCGCGCTGGTGCGGGAGCGGACCGGCGCCCCGATCGCGATCCATGCTGCCGACGCGGCCTACGCGCGGGGCCAGGGCGCGACCATCGACGCCGCCCTCGCGCCCGGCGAGCGGATCGGCCCCTTCACCGTGCTCGGCGTGCCCGGGAAGTCGCCGGGCGAGATCGCGCTCCACTGCCCGCGGCGGCGCATCCTGATCGTGGGCGATGCCGTGATCGGGAACCCGCCGGGCCGGCTGTCCCTCCTGCGCGAGAAGGTGATGGACGACCCGCCCCTGCTGCGTGCGAGCCTGGTCGCGCTCGCCGCGCTCGAGGTCGAGGTGCTGCTCCCCGGCGACGGCGCGCCGATCCTCAGCGCCGCGGGGGCGCGGCTCCGCGAGCTGGTGGCGACCTTTCCGGCCTGAGACGGCTAAGCGAGCCAACGCACCGGCCGGCCGTGGAATCCCGCGCTCGCGATGAGCCGCTCGGTCCCGCCCGGCCACAGCGTGAGATGCACCTCGGCCTGCTCGCCTCCGGGCTCCATGCGAAGCCACGCGAGCGGCGCGGCCGCCGTCGCCCGCCGGCCGGCCTGGGCGAGCAGGCTCGCGACGCTGCGGCGGTCGGCCGCGCTCAGGTACTGCATGACGATCGAGTGGAAGACGACGCTCGCCACGCCGGCGGCCGGCGCTGCGAGGCGCGTGGCGAGCCACGCGGGCGCACCGGCGGCGTCGATCGCCGCCGGGACCCGGCGCGCCACCTCGAGCGCGCCACGGAGCAGCGCAATCCGTTCGCGCTGGTCGGGCCACACGTAGGTGAGGAGCGTGAGCTGCCCTTCGGGCGTGCCGGGATCGATGGGCAGCGTGTCGCAGCCGGCGCGCTCGACCACGCGGCAGCGGCGCTGGCAGGGCGGCAAGCCGTCCGGGAACACGTCGACCAGGCGCACCGGCGACGCGCGCTCGCCCCAGCCCGCGCTGCCCTGCTCGTAGCGGTAGTGGTCCCAGCGCAGGTTCAGGCCCGCGCTGGCGCCGAGCTCGAGCAGGCGAAGCGGCAGGCCGGTCTCGCGCGCGACGAGCAGGAAGCCGCCCAGGAGCGCGGCCGAGCGCCCGACCTCGTTCGTCTGCACGGGCGAGCGGAGCAGCGCGCGCAGCACGTCGCGGTGCTGCTCGAGCGTGTCGCGGAACGCGGCCCAGGCGCCCTCGAGCCCCGCCTCGCCACCGGCGGACGGGTAGTGCCGCGCGAGCGCCGGCACGCGCCCCTCGAGCACGAGCCGGTGCACGGCGCCCAGGAAGCGGAGCGCGAGGGCCGAGCCACGCGGGTCGTCCTCGTGTCCCTCGAGCACGGGCCACGCCGGCCCACCCGCCTCGACATCCGCGGCCGCCTGCTCGAGGAGCGTCGTGTAGAGCGGCGAGCCGAGGTGGGCGCACCCGGCCGCCTGCTCGCGCAGCCGCCCCCCGAGCGTCCGCCGCGCGTCGCTCAGGGCCGGATCGCGAGTTGCGGATGCCGGCGCCGGAAGACCGCCGCCATCGCGGCGGCCGCCAGCAGGTTGCCGACCAGCACCTCCGGCCAGGTGAGCGCGCGCAGCACCGGCTCGGCGAAGAGCATGCAGGCGAGCAGGAAGCCGAACTCGAAGACGACGAACAGGAGCACGATGCCGAAGCCGAAGCTCGGGTTGCGCTCGGCGAGCCCGAGCAGGCGCGAGGCGCCCACCCCGATGATGAGGAAGGCGAGCACGTGCACCCACGTGAAGCTGAGCACCATCTCGAAGTCGACGGGCAGCATCTCGGGCGTCGCCAGCCCGGCGCCGCCGCGGAAGAGGGAGGTGCCGAGGACCGTCGGGGTGTAGAAGGGGCGCCCTTTCACGCCGTCCAGGGCGAGGAACCAGAGGGCGATCGTCGCGGCACCGACCACGCCGGCGAGGATGCCTTCGGCATAGAGGGCCGTGACCGCTGCGGTCTCGCTGCCCTCGACCGCTCGGCTCGAGAGGCCCGTCTCGGCGGCCATGACGCGCTCCTTTCTCGGTGCCCGCTGCGGCCCCGCGAGGGGTCGTCTCGTGGATCCTTACGCCGGCGGGCGCGGTACCGTCAAGCCGGCGACCGCCTTCTCCACGCGCCCGACCGGCCCGGCGAGCTCGTGCTCGCGAGCGAGGCGCGCGAGCCGGCGCGGGTGCGCAGGGGCCTTCGGGAGTGAGAGGTCGAGCGGCGGCAATGGCACGTCGGCGACCGGGGGCACGACGCGGCGCGCGGCGGCAGGGTCCTGGCCGCGAGCACGCTCGCGAGCGAGCCGTGCTCGGCGATGAGCCGCGCTGCCGTCTTCTCGCCGATCCCGGCCGCGCCGGGGAGCCCATCCGACGGATCGCCGCGCAGGAGCGCGAAGTCGCCGTAGGCGCGGCCCGGGATGCCGTAGCGGCGGGTGATCTCGGCCTCGTCGACCTCGAGCAGCTTGCTCACGCCGGTGAGCGGATAGAGGACGCGCACGTCGGGATCGCGCACGAGCGCGAACAGGTCGCGGTCGCCCGAGACGACCTCCACCGGCTCGCGGGCGCGCGCCGCGAGCGTCGCGATCACGTCCTCGGCCTCGAAGCCCTCGGCGCCGGCGACCGCGATGCCGAGGGCTTCCAGCACCTCGCGCCCGAGCGCCTCGTCGGGGGCGATCGGGTCGGGCTCGTCGGAGACGCGGTGGGCCTTGTACGACGGCAGCGCGTCGACCCGGAACGCCGGGCGCCAGTCCTCGTCGACGGCGATGCCGAGCCGGTCGGGCCGCCGGTCCGTGATCAGACGCCCGAGCATGTTCAGGAACCCGTGGACGGCGTGCGCGGGCACGCTCTCGGGGATGGTGTGGAAGGCGCGGAAGAGGAGGCTCGAGTAGTCGACCAGCATCAGCATCGGGGCGCGCCGCGCGCCGTATCCCGGTGTGCCTCCGGATTGCAAGCGCGGCCCCCGCCGATCTATGAGGGGGGGCGTCCGCCATGGCCAAACGGCAGAAGCGGGTCTTCATCCTGGGTGGCGGTGCGGCCCTCGGCGCCCACCACGTGGGCGCGCTCAAGCTCCTCGAGGAGCAGGGCATCGTCCCCGACGCGATCATCGGCAGCTCGATCGGCGTCGTCAACGCGTGCTGCTACGGCTCCGGCGGCGTGGCCCAGCTCGAGAGCGCATGGAAGGACTTCAGCTCGCTGCCGCGCATCTTCTCGCCCAGCCTGCGGCACAATCCGCTCCTCGGCGTGTCGCTCTTCTCGATGGATCGCCTGAGCAGCGCCGTCGAGCAGTACATCGACTTCGACAAGCTCTACCGGAGCCGGCTCGAGCTCGAGTTCGTGCTGCTCAACCTCTCGCGCGGGCGGGGCGAGATGCACGGCAAGCGCGACTGCGCCGACTGGCGCGAGCTGCGCACCATCTCGCGCGCCGGCTACGCGATCCCGCTTCTCTTCCCGCCCATCCAGTTCCGCGGCGACTGGTACGTCGACGGAGGCTTCGCCTGGAACATCCCGCTCGACCGATCGATCGACCTGGGTGCGACGGAGATCTACCTCCTCGCGCCGATCGCGAGCCAGCTCCCGTACCGGAGCCGCTTCCGCACCTTCGCCGGCTTCGCCCAGCGCTTCCTCGACGTGATGTGGCGGACGATCGGCAACGCGGGCTACCTCTACGCGCGCATGGAGGGGGGCCGCTTCCACGGCGTGCCGGTCACCGTCGTCGAGCCCGGCGAGCAGTGGAGCGGCTTCGGCCCGTTCGCGGTCTTCAACGCCTACCCGCGGAAGAACCGGAACCTGATGGCGGCGGGGTACCGCGACGCGAAGCGGGCGCTCGCGGTACGCAGGCGCGCCGAGACGTCGGGCCGCGGCGCGCGGCGTCGGGGCGAGCGCGCGGCGGAGACGCCGGCGGCGGTCGGGGAGAGTCTCCCCGACGCCGGCAAGGCCGTGTCGCTGCACGAGACCGAAGGGTAGCCGGGCGGTGGCGCGGGCTCAGCGCGTCGCGGTGAGCTGCTCGGGCTCCTCGAGGAGCACTCGCAGCCGTTCGAGCGCGCGGGCGGCGTAGAAGCCGTCCTCCACCCGCTCGTCGTAGGTGTAGCGGAGGACGAACACCTCCCGACTCCCGACCGACCCGTCGGCGCGGACGACCGGTGCGCGGTGCAGCCGGCCGATGGTGACGAAGATCGGGATGGTGCCGTACTCGAAGAGGTGGTGGTACGCCGCATCGAGGCCGACGCTGCCGAGGTTGGCGACGAAGGCCGAGGCGTAGAGCGGGTCGTCGGCCGAGAAGCTGCCCGGGAGGCACCCCCATGCGTCCAGCCGGCGCACGAGGCGCACGCCGAGCCGGAGCACCGGTGCCGGGAGCCGCAGGAACGTCTTGATCTCGCGGTCGGTCGCCGACTCGCGCCCCGAGCGCCCCTCGCCCACCGCGGCGTGGATGCGGTCGACCATCACCTCGAGCGGCTCGGCGGGATCGAAGGCGACCTTCTTCGTGAAGATGGGCGCGTCGCGCTCGAGGCGCTGCTTGGCACTGAAGGCGAGCCAGACGCCGCGCCGCTGGTAGAGCCGGCTGCCGGCGACGAAGCGGTTCAAGCGCGGGAACTCCGCCAGCGCGAGGCCGATCGCGCGCAGCACGAGGTGAAAGAGGGTGATCGCGCGCTCCGGCGGCCGCGCGGCGTTCAGCCGCTCGAGCGCCCGCCGCGCCGGCTCCGCCCCGACCTCCTGCTCGAAGAGGACGAAGGCGCCGTTCCGGGTCGGCATGAGGAAGGGCAGGATACGCCGGACCGGGTGCACGGACGGGACCGGCGTCGCGTCCGGGCGGGAGAAGAGCGGCATGGCCGTCAGCCTCCGGCCGCGCGCCGCCGCGCGGCGCCGCGCGCCTCGAGCCAGCGCTCGGCGTTGCGCAGGGCGAGCGCGATGATCGTCTCCTGCGGGTTCACGCCGATCGAGGACGGGAGCGCGCTCGCGTCGGCGACCACGAGGCCGTCCGTGCCGTGCACCGCCCCGCTCGCGTCGGTCGCGCCGCGCCGCGCGTCGGTCGCCATGCGGGCCGTGCCCATGATGTGGACGGTCATCAGCTCGACCGTGTCCGGGACGGGCGGGCGCTCGTGGATGCGGCGGAGCTGGTCCGGCCCCTCCAGCGTGGGCAGGTCGGCGAACGGGAGCAGCACCCGCCGTGCGCCCGCGGCGAAGAGGAGCTCGGCGGTGAGCGCCACGCCGCGATGGACCGTCTCGAGGTCGCGCGGCGAGAGGTCGAAGAGCATGTACGGCTGCCGGTCGGGCCCGAGGACGACGCGGCCCTCGCCCTCGTCCTCGACCAGCGTCGCCGCGGTGAGCATGTGGTTGTACTGCCGCATCCACCCGGCGTTCTCCTCGCCCACGCCGGGGAGCGCCGCGGCGAGGAGGCCCGGCGGGACCGCGGCGTAGCCGATCAGGATGCCCTGCTCGAGGAAGTGGTGGACGTGGAAGGCCTGGTGCGTCCCGATCCAGGGATCGAGCGGGCGGTCGAAGAGGCCGACCACCTTGGCGTTGGGATGGGTGTGGAGGCCGCGCCCGATCGCCCGCGCGAGGAGCCAGCTCCGCTTGAGGATGCCGGGCGTGTGGCGCGCGCCGGCGGCGAGCACGACCAGCGGCGCGTGGGCGCGGAAGCGGCCGCGCGCCCGGCCCCGGTCGTCGACGAAGCGGCCGCGCACGCCGATCGCGCGCCGTCCCTTCCAGAGCACGCGGTCGACGCGCGCGTGCGTCACCAGGAGCGCCCCGGCGGCCAGGGCGCGCGGGATCTCGGTCACGTGCATGGCCTGCTTCGCGCCGGTCGGGCAGCCGAGCGCGCAGTTGTTGAGGCCCATGCAGCGGCGCATGTTGCGCGGCGCGCGCGCCGCGGGCCAGCCGAGCCGCCGCGCCCCCGCGAGGAAGAGCTGCGTGTTCTCACCGAAGGTGTCCTCGTGGTTCGGCTCGACGTGCAGGATGCGCTCGGCCTGGGCAAAGTAGGGCTCCATCGCCCGGGGCCCCGTGTCCGGGAGCCCCAGGTCGCGCTCCCAGCGCGCGAGCACGCGCTCGGGGGCGCGCCACGACATGCCGCCGTTGATGACCGTCGAGCCCCCGACGCACCGTCCCTCGGCGAAGATGATGGGCGGCCGGCCGAGGATCATGGTCGTGCCCGCGTCGCGGTAGAGGCGCCGGATCATGGTGGCGGGATCGGTGACGAAGCTCTCGGTCGGGTGGAGCGCCCCCTCCTCGAGCATGAGCACGTCGAGCCCCGCGTCGCGCAGGCGGGCGGCCGCGGTCGCGCCGCCGGCGCCGGTGCCGACGACGACCGCGTCGGCGGCGTACTCGCGCTCGCCGTCGAGCGCGGCGCCGACGATCACGTTCGGGTACGCGATCCGGTGCTCCGGCGGCGCGAGGCGCTCAGCCGGCGCGGCCATGGAGGAGCTCCGCGCGGCGGAGCACGAGCGCGTCGGCGCGGCCGGCCCAGTCGATCCCGAGCGAGGCGAGGACCTGGGGGTGCTCGTAGAAGGCGAGGAAGACGAGCGTGCGGAGCCCCATCAGGAGCGCGCTCCGGAGCCCGCCCGCGTGCTGGAACGCGGCCAGGTACCGGGCGGCCTCGCCCGGGGCCATCGACGTGAAGCGGCACCAGCGTTGCGCGAAGAGGGGCGGCCCCAGCTCGACCAGCCAGAGGCCGAGCGGCAGGCCGAGGCGGAGTGGCCAGGGCAGGTACGGGAGGAAGCGCTGGATGTCGCGCAGCACGTCGTCGTCGATCGGCTGGTCGAAGCCGTGGCCGCGCGGCCGGACGGCGGCGATCACCGCGCGCAGGATGCGCGTCTGTGGGAGCATCCGGGCGGCACCCTAGGAAAGGC
>Ga0209266_1002458_pt1 | contig 11666 bp, 10 predicted proteins | sample GraSoiAngelo_132_FD_185889 | JGI IMG/M metagenome (GOLD analysis project Ga0209266, IMG submission 185889) | Grasslands soil microbial communities from the Angelo Coastal Reserve, California, USA - 14_0929_02_40cm (SPAdes) (version 2) | ecosystem: Environmental > Terrestrial > Soil > Grasslands ...
TCCAGGCATCGCCAACGGCATGGTCTTCATCGGCACCAGCCATGACCTTCGGGTGTACGACGAGGCGACGGGCGCGCAGCTCGCATCGTGGACGACGGGAGGGGCCATCTTCAGCTCGCCGGCGATCGCGAACGGCCGCATCTACTTCGGCAGCGCCGACCACACGTTCTACGTGCTCAAGGCGGGCCCCCGCTAGCCCGGCAGGCCGTCGAAACAGCTTCAAGAGGTTGTGCGTCAGCAGGTTGAACTTCGAGGCCCGCCAGTCCTCGCACCAGACCGGCACATGGACGACGCACCCGCCCGCGCGGTGGGTTCGGGGCGATGTCGCGCTCACGATCCGGCGCCCGCGGATGCCGCTGCCTGGTAGCCGAGCCGCCGGCGCGCCTCGCCCACCCAGAAGCTCGTCGGGAAGCGGCTCACGATGTCGTCCAGGATCTCGCGCGCCGCGGCGCCGTCGCGCACAATTCAGATATTCGGCGTGACGGTAGTGCAGCTCGACCCAGTCCACATCCTCACCATAGACCGCCCTGTAGGCGTCCGACTGCTCGAGCGCCTCGCCGAGACGACCCATGCGGAAGAGCGTGAGGGCGAGGAAGTACCGAGCCCGCCGACGGGTGAGCGGGTCCTGGTGCTCGGTGAGCGCCGCGAACCGTCGCCGCGCGTCCTCCAGCCGGCCCGTGTTGTACATGTCGACGCCTTCGGCGAGCCCGCTCTCGATGTCCGTGAGCTGCGGATCCGCAGGCAACCCCGGGAACCGCTCGCGAAGCCGGGCCGCCCACCCGCGCGCCTTCGCGAAGTCGGCGCGTGCGGCCGCTGCCAGCGCGAGCTGGATGATGTCGTCGCGCACCTCGGCCGGGTCGGTCGCGGTCGCGAGGTGCTCCCCGAGCAGACGCTCCCCGCGCCACCGGCCGCTGCGCACCAGGGCGAGGCCCGTCCAGCGGAGCAGCTCGCCGCGCTCCGCCGCCGGCGAGTCGCGCCGTACGGGGCGCGCGCGTCGCAGCGGACGTGGAAGAGGTTCTGCACCCGCCGCTCCGTCGGGAGGCCGTTGTCGTCCCAGCCCATGGGGTAGAAGACGTTCCTCCCGCGCATGCGCTGGTAGCGCACGATGACGTCGGTGTGCGTGTAGCTGAAGACGTGCCCCACGTGCAGCGAGCCGGAGACGGTGGGCGGCGGGGTGTCGACCACGAAGGTCTCCGCGCGCGGGCGGGCCGGGTCGTAGGTGTAGACGCCCCGCCGCGCCCGCTCCGCGTCCCAGCGCGCCTCGGCGGCGGGGGCGTCGAAGTGCTTCGGCAGGCGTGCGGGGGCGATCACGCGAGGCATCGGGCGATGAGATACCAGAGCGGTGGTGGGAGGGAAACGGCGAGACGGGCCGGTAATCATGCCCGCCGGGGCCGTCGATCATGGTTTCGATTCGGCAGACGCCGTCAGCGGGCGTCGCGGCGGGGTCGCCCGTGGGCCCCGCGTCTTGGGCGTCCTTGCGCAGCGTTACCAGGAGCGCGGTGTCGTAGTCGGCGCTCGCTCGGCATCCGCAAGGGCCAGCTTCGCCCCACGCTAAGATGCAGCTGCGCGTTCCAGTTGAGCCCGATGGCACCCGGGCCGGGGAGGGTCCGGAGCGTGATGGCGCGCTGGGTCGCCATTCTGGTATTGGTCGAGTCCGGTCTTTTCTCGAGGCTGCGCCGCGTGCCTACATGAGAACACCGAGTCCCTGACGAACGAATGCTGCACGGGAAGAACGTCGTTGTCGTCCTGCCAGCCTACAAGGCCCACGCGACACTCGAAAAGACCTACGCGGAGATCCCCCGAGAGGTAGTCGACCGGGTCTTACTGGTTGACGACGCCAGCGACGATAGGACCGTAGAGTTGGCCCGCAAGCTCGACATAGAGACGTTCGTGCATGAGCGCAATCTCGGGTACGGCGCGAATCAGAAGACCTGCTACTCCGAAGCGGTCTCGAGGGGCGCAGAAATCGTCGTCATGCTGCACCCGGACTATCAGTATGACCCGCGTTTGATCACTGCCATGGCGGCCATGGTGGCCTCCGGAACCTACGACGTGGTGCTCGGCTCCCGCATCCTAGGGAACACCGCTCGCAGCGGCGGCATGCCGTTGTACAAGTACCTCGCCAACCGCCTCTTGACGGCATTCGAGAACCTGATGCTTGGCACGAAACTGTCGGAGTTCCACACCGGCTACCGGGCCTTCTCCCGCAAGGTATTGGTGACGCTCCCGCTGCTCGCCAACTCGGATGACTTCGTGTTTGACAACCAAATCTTGGCACAGGTCCTGGCCTTCGGATTCACGATCGGCGAGATTTCCTGTCCGACGAGATACTTCCCGGAGGCCAGCACAATCAACCTGCGGCGATCCATCGTATATGGCCTGGGCGTGTTACGAACAACGTTGAGCTATAGGCTGTGGCGCTGGCGGCTTCTGCGGCCCACCATGTTCTCCCAGTCGCCAACCCTGAGGCTGCAGAAGACGTATTACTTCGACGCCGCCGAGGCGCCAAGACGTGTCGGCCTCCCCTCGGCGGCGGAGCAGGGCCGAGCGCCAAGGCCGGATCGATGATGCGCGTGCTCGTGCGCCTGGCACGCCCGCGCATAGCGATCGAACCTGACCGGCGCCCGGGCGCGGAGCGGCAGACACTCGTCTTGGTACGGATCTAGGCCCGAGGCTTGCCGGCCGACGATGGGGCGCGCGTCTCTCCTCTCCCGGACGATCTACGCGACGGTGCCCGCGAACCTCGTCACGCTCTGGATGGCGCGCGGACCCTACGTCACAGGTTGGGATCTCTCGGGCGCCACCTTCGCGGTGCTCGCGCTGCAACAGGGCTCCATCACCGACGGCGTCCACGCAATCCTCACTGCCACGCTGAACCAGCAGCGCCCCGTCTTCACCGGGGGTGAGAGCCTCATCTACGGCCTGATTCCCGGGCTTCTGAACATGGTGTGGCCCTCGCTCTTCTGGGGGCACGTCCTCAACCTCGCCCTCTTCGTGGCGATCTCGGTCGCCATCACCCACTGGCTCGGCTGTCGGCCCCACCTCTACTGGGCCTGCATCCTCGCGAGCCCCGCGCTCGTGTCGTATGCGATCGTCGCGTACCCGTACGTGCCGTCCACCACGATCCCGTATGCGCTGGCCATCGGGTGGGTGCTTTTGGACCGGCAGCCGCGCCGCCGTGCGTGGTGGGGCCTGCTGCTCGACGTGGCGGTCTTCGCGCTGATCGCAGCCATCGCCTTCAACGGCTACGAGTCGGGGAAGACGGCTTTCGTGGTGCCCGCGATCGCCGCCCTTACGGTGCGCGGAATTCCGTTTGCACGGCGGCTCGGCTGGCTCGCAGTGGCGGCCGCGTTCGCGTGGGTCGTCTTCGAGCTCCGGCCCAACACGACAGCCGTGGCACTCGAAACCCTCCCTCGTGACCCGGCGATCGCCGCGCAGGGGCTGGTGCGGGCCGCGAAGGCGTACGCAAACGGTTGGGACATCGACTATCCCGGCCTCGGCCTCGCGGCGGTCCTCACGCTCCCCTCGATCCGCACGCAGCGGCCGTTCTGGGCCGTCCTTCTCGCCGCGGTAGTGGGGCTCGTGTTGCTCAACGCCTTCCAGTTCGAGGGCGGGTTCCTCACCCCGCACCGCTTCTTGCTCCTGCCCTTCGTAGCAGCCCTCGTGGTGAGCGTCGCGCTCTCCGAGCGCCTCCGCTGGACGCCCGCGCTCGCCGGAGCCGCACTTCTCGTCGCGACAGGCGTGGCATACACGAGCTATCACACCGTGCGCTTCGCACTGCGTGACCGTCCGGCGCTGGTGGCGCCATCCGATCCTCCTATCGTTCGCGTGTACCCGTTACCGTACCACCGGGCGAAGCTGGACCAGCACATCTGGCCGACGAGGATCCGCGACGCGATGAGGCTCGTCGAGTTGGCACGACAGGGGCACGAACCTCACCTGTTGTTCTACGGATTCAGCATCGCGGGTGAGGACTCCGTAAACCCACAGTTTCTGATGTCGCGGCTGCTCCTGTCGCTCGGATACCCGGCCTTCCGTGAGCGGATCGTGTTCGTCGACCACCGGTCGAACATGTACTTCGACTTCCCGATCCGCCCCCTGTTGGAGGTGTCCTCGATCGCGGAGCACCTCTCGGTCCCGTTTTTCTTGCACGTGCGCGAGCCCGAGTACTCCGTGCCCGCGGTGCTCGCAGAGTACTTCAACCGGGCACGCGTCGTACCAGTTGATCTCGGGTTGAGGGATTTCAAGTCGTTCCGCGTGGAGGAGTTCTCGTCGCCGGGTCCCATTCCGGTCGAGCCTCTTCCGGCCCTGGTCGACGCCCCCCAAGTGCCCTCGGAGAAGGGTTACTGCCTCGCCCTGGCCGACCTGCTCGCGGGTCCGCAGGGGAACCTCGAGCACCAGGGGACGTCGCTCGCGCAGCGAATCGACTTCGTTCTCGCATGGAACCATGACCGGGTCTCCAAGCGCTTCGTGCCCACCCCCGAACTGCAGGTGCAACCAGGCACCTTCTCGGTCTTCACGGCCCGCTTCAATGAGCCTGCTGATCGGCCCATGTTAGTGCGCTTCCGTGTGACGGCGGCCGACGAGTCCGCGATCTTGCTGAACGGCCAGCCGGTCGCCGAAGAGTTGGGCTGGCACAGGCCCGCAGAGTACACGGTCGAGGCGCTGCTCCCGCCCGGCCCCAACGAGCTGAGGCTCGTGCACCATCAGTACTGGCATCCCGGAACGGTCAGCTTCTCGAGCACCGATGCCGATGGCCAGGCGATCCTCTGGCAGTGCAACCCCGACTTCAGCTGACGACGGACCACTCAGGCGGTCGTCATCGCTGCTCTTGGCCCGACCTGGACCTTCGCGGGGCTTATCCCAGTCTGAGTCGAGATCGTAGCGTCACTGCGAGGTCGAGGTAGGCGAGACCGCCCCGATCCCTCGCGCGCACGGCGAGCAGGTTGGTGCCCACTTGCAAGAGGCTGTCGGGCACCGCAAAGCTGAAGCTGTTCAGGCTGGCGCAATCCTCGTGAATCTGAAGCCCGTCAGAGATGTCGTAGCCGTTGATGAAAACCTGCACGTCGTTGTCGACGGCGACATAGACTACCACATCGGTCGTCCCGGCCGGCAGGTCCAATGGCTTTCTCACCAGCAGATCGGTTTCCACCGGCCACTCCGTTCTGACGTCGCCCGGGTTGTTGAGTTCGCAGTACCCTTCACGGCTACCGAAACCTGCGTCACCGACGGGGAATGCTGAATCGTCGAAGTCCGGCCGTTCGAAACCGATGCCGTCATCGACAGGCACCACTTGGTACTTGTATTCGGAGGCTCCGTACGGAAGGACGATCGTCGGCGCGCTCCGTGGTGCGTTGGCCGCGATCCCCAGCGATCCAACGGTGGACAGAGCTAACATGACAGTGAAGGGAAGCAAAGCGCGGCTCACGAATCGTGACCTGTCATTCATGGTGGTCCTAGCAGCGTGGATTCCGCCGAGATGATGTTGGTCGCGAAACCATAGCGCCCCGGCCACGGCATCGTCAATGCCCCGGAGCGCGCCATCTCACAGTGAGGCGCGGGTCTACTGCCCCCGTTCCACGTGGATGGGCCGTAGGCTGCTACTGAGCATCTCTTCTGGTGCCTGGTCCACGGGGGGCGTTCCGGATGGCGGGCGATGTCGAAGGGCGCACACGGGGGTCGCTGCCGGGCTCACGATCTGGCGCCCGCGGATGCGGCGCCCGGCAGCGCGTCGAGCCGCCGGCGCGCCACGCCCACCCAGAAGCTCGTCGGGAACTCCGCGTCTTCCAGAAGACGAGCGACTGGGACGGTCAAGTGCGGTCTTTGAAGGCGCCTTCCGCTTCTGGCAGACGTATCGGCGCGACGGCGGCAACGAGGGAGAGCACAGCGTGAGCCAGCCAATCAGCGCGATGCGATCCTCGCGCCGACACGCCCTCCTCGTCGTCGCTGTCTTCGCCTTCGGGGTGCTGCTGCGGCTCGTGCTCTGGAGCGGCTACGGCCTGGGCGACGATCCGGGCTACTTTCAGCAATACTATTCGATCCTCCGCTCCGGCACCTACGACCCAAACCACCCGTATAGCGTGCGGTTCGGCATCTGGGTGCCGGTCGTGCTGTGCATGAAGCTTCTCGGGGTGACGGAGGCGGGCTTTGTCGGCGTGATCACGCTCTGCTCGTTCCTGAACCTGCTGCTCGCCTATGGCATCGCGCGCCAGGAGTGGGGAGCGGAGGGCGGCCTCCTCGCGATGGCGCTCCTCGCCGTCTTTCCGCTCGACGTCCTCTGCAGCACGCTCTTCGCGAACGACATCCTTCTCGCCACCTACTGTTTCGGCGCGTTCTGGCTGTTCCGGGAATCCCTTTCGGAGCGGATCCGTCCCGGACTCCGCCTGGTGTGCGCCGCCGGGACCGGGTTCCTGCTCCTCTGCGGGTTCGTCGCCAAGCCGTGGGTGATGTTCATCGCTCCCCTGCTCGTCTGCGAAGGACTCCCGAAGCTCCGGCGCCGCTGGTCTTCGGTCGCGGTCGCGGCGGGGAGCACGGCCCTCCTGATCGGCGCGTTCGCCGCCTGGCAGTGGTCGCGATTCGGCGATCCCCTCCACCACATCACGATCGCCAAGCCGGTGGCCATCTTCTTGCCGTACAGCCGCGACATCCTGCTCGACAACCCCCGCATGCTCTTCCTCAGGAATGAGTACGGCTCGTACTTCGCCGGTTTCTACCCGCACGCGCTCGTGCTGCTGATGGTGCTCCTCGGGCATCGGCTCTTCGCGGCGGGCAAGTGGCTGGCGTACTTCGCGATCTACCTGGTCGGGCTTTCGGCTCTGCCCTCGCATCGGGTGAACGGCGCGTGGGTGACGCTCGTCCCGCACATCTTCCGCTACCTCACCCTGGCATCGATCCCGCTCTGCCTGGCGCTCACCGCCTATGTGCGCGAGGTGATCCGCAAGTGGCCACCGCTCGGCGGCGGCCTCGTCGGACTCCTTCTCCTCCTCGGCGTGGTCCAGTCGTTCCCTCTCACGTGGCCGAGCCGCGACGCGTTCGGCGAGGAGCGGCGCGCGATGGCCGTGCTGCAGGGGTTCCCCGACGAGCGCGTCTACTCCGACGCCGACCTCATCGAGCGGTACCGGTACTTCTGGGGTGGCAAGCGAGTGATCGAGTTCCGGTCCGAGACGCCAGAGGCGCGCGCGAGGGATTTCGGCGCGGTGGGGGAGGGCGTCGTCGTGACCGGCGGCGGTCGCCTGCCCTGGTACGGCTGCCATCCCTGCACGGCGTGGCTCGACCACTACGAGCCGCCGCCGTCCTGGACGCTCGTCACCACGTTCGAGGGCGCGCCGATCACGCAGTACCGGCGGGAGCCGCTCCGTGTCTGGCGCGTGTCCGAGACGGGGCTGCGCGTCGCAGGGCTGCTCGCCGCGCGGACCGACGAGAAGACGCGGCGCGCGCTGGTCTCCGAGCTGTTCGCGCAGGGAGACTACCAGGCCGCCGCCGAGGCCGGCCAGCGACTGCTCGGCGACGCGGTGCCCGACGCCCAGCTCGCCTACTGGACCGGCAAGGCCTGTCAGCAAGCCGGCAAGCCGCTCTGCGCCGGCCGCGAGCTCGCCGAGGCCCTGCGGCTCGGGCTGGGCGCCGCGCAGGAGCGCGACGCGCTCGGGACGCTCGTCCAGCAGTCCGCGAGCGCCGGCGACTTCGCGACCGCACGCAAGTGGCTCCGCACTCTCCGGGACCGTTCTCCCGGGCCCGTCGATCCGGCCTTCGAGGAAGCCGCGAGCGACATGGCCGAGGGCTTCACGCTCTACCACCAGCTACGCTACTCCGAGGCGCTTCGACTGTTCACGGGGATCGTCTCCCGCGCCGATGAGCGGCCCGACGTTCGGCGACACGCGCAGTACTTCCGGTCGCTCACGCTCTTCCGCCTCTCCCGCGTCCGTGAGGCGGTGGGGGAGCGCGACGCTTACCGCGCGCAGTACGGCGAGGACGGCGACTGGGTGGAGTTGCTCTACCGCGAGGCCGAGGCGTTGCGCTCGACCGACCCCGCAACCGCGCGCGCGGTCTTCACGCGGCTGAGCAAGCAGTACCCCGGGACAATCTGGGGCCGCGAGGCCGAGAGGAACCTCGCCAGGCTGGGCGGCAGCTAGTTAGCCATGCCTGCTAGGCCGGTTCGAGCCCGGCCGCCGCGCTCCGCAGTCGGTACCGGCGCCCGCACGGGCAGCTGAGTGCCTTGCCGAGCCGCGTTCCACACGCGCACACCCAGGCACGACGCCGCGCCGGGTTACCGGCAACCAGTGCGTACGCCGGAACGTCGCGCGTGACGACGCTCCCGGCGGCGACCAGCGCACTCTCGCCGACGGTGACGCCGCAGACGACCGTGGCGTTGGCGCCGATGGCCGCCCCGCGCCGCACGAGCGTCGGGAGGAAGTCATCCGGCCGCGGGCGGCGCGCCTGGCGGAGGTCGCGAACGTTGGTGAAGATCATGTTGGGGCCGAGGAACACCTCGTCTTCGACCGTCACGTGGTCCCACACGAGGACGGCGTTCTTGACCGTCACGCCGTTCCCGATCACCGCCCCGCTCTCGATGAACGCGTGGCCGCAGATGTTGCAGTCGGCGCCGACCCTGGCGCCGCGCATGACCTGCGCGAAGGGCCAGATGCGCGTGCGGGGACCGACGTCGTCGCTCTCGCAGAGCGCCTGCGGGTGCACGAAGACGGACGCCGCAAGGGCCATGTTCAGGCGAGTGCCCGGCGAAGGGCGTCGACCACGCGCTCCTGCTCGCCTGCCGTCAGGTGCGGGTGCAGCGGCAGAGAGAGGACCTCGGCCGCCGCCGCCTCGGCCACGGCGAAGTCGCCGCGCCGGTGGCCGAGCTCGCGGAAGGCGCCCTGCAGATGGATCGGCGTCGGATAGTGCACGCCCGCGCCGATGCCGGCCGCCGCCAGCCGGCGCACCACCTCGTCGCGGCGTGGGACGCGGACCACGTAGAGGTGCCACGCATGCACGTTGCCCGGGGCCGTCGTGGGCGGCGTGACCGCGCCCAGGTCGGCGAGGAGCGCATCGTAGCGCGCGGCGGCCGTGCGGCGCGCGGCGTTCCACGCGGCCAGGCGCTTCAACTTCGCCTGCAGCACGACCGCCTGGAGCGTGTCCAGCCGTGAATTGAAGCCCATCTCGGGGTGGTGGTACTTGTCCTCGCTCCCGTAGTTCCTGAGCGCCCGCGCGCGCCGGGCGATCGCCGCATCGTTGCTGAGCACCGCCCCCGCATCACCGTAGGCCCCGAGGTTCTTTGCGGGGTAGAAGCTGGTCGCGGCGGCTGTGCCCGCGGCCCCGGCTCCGACCCCGTCCTGTTCCGCCCCGTGCGCCTGGGCGGCGTCCTCGAGCACGAGGATCCCGCGCGGCGCGGCGAGGGCCCCGAGGGCGCGCATCGGCGCCATCTGCCCGTAGAGGTGCACGGGGAGGATCGCCTTCGTGCGCCCGCCGATCCGCTCGGCAACGCGCGCGGGGTCTATCAGATGATACACGGGGTCGCAGTCGACGAGGACGGGTGCGGCGCCCGCGCGTACGACCGCGAGCGCGGTGGCGACGAAGCTGTTGGCGGGGACGATGACCTCGTCGCCGGGACGGACTCCCGTGGCGCGGAGCGCGATCTCGAGGGCGTCGGTCCCGCTGCCCACGCCCACGCAGTGCGCGGCACCGGTGAAGCGAGCAAAGGCCTCCTCGAAGGCACGCACATCCGCGCCCAGCACGAAGGCCGCCTCGGCGAACACGCGGGCCAGCCCCTCACGCACCTCCTCGGCGATCTCGCGGTGCTGCGCGCGGAGATCGACCAGGGGGATCGCGTCCGTCACACCGCCTCCTCCCGGGCGGCGTTGACGATCGAGCGCTGAATGGCCGCGAGGGTGCGCACGACCGCCAGACCCTCGGCCCCTCCGCTGAGCGGCACCTGGCCGCCGCGGATGCAGTCGAGGAAGTGCCCGCACTCGATCTTGAGCGGCTCCCCCATCGCCACCCGCGGGATCGTGATGTCGCCCTCGCGCACGCTGGCACGGAACGACGCGAAGGTATCGGTCCAGGGCGCGAGCGTGCGCTCGTCGGTCACCTGCTTGTCGTAGAGGCGCAGCGGCTCGTCGAGGCTCATGTCGTCGAAGGTGAGCATGCGCCGCTCGCCCACGATCGTGATCTGCCGCACCTTACGCGGGTTGAGCCACGAGACTTGCAGGTGGACTAGCACGCCGCCCGGATAGCGGAGGGTGGCGAAGACCGCGTCGTTCACCCCGGGGTTGATCCAGCTGCCGCCCGTGGCCGACGCCCGCTCGGGAGCTGCCGCGAGCCAGTGGTTCACGATCGAGATGTCGTGGGACGCGAGGTCCCAGCCGGCGTCGACGTCGAGCCGGATCGGTCCGAGGTTGGTCCGCACCATGGACACGTAGTAGATGCGGCCGAGGTCGCCGGCCTCGATGAGATGCTTCACCCAGGTCACGGCCGGGTTGTAGAGGAAGACGTGGCCGACCATGAGCACCCGGCCCCGGGCGGCGGCGAGCGCGCACAGCTCCTCGGCCTGGACGACGTCGTCGGTGATCGGCTTCTCCACCAGCACGTGCTTGTCGTGCTCGAGCGCCGCCCGCACGAGCGCGTAGTGCGTGCTCGTGGGCGTCGCGACGACAACCGCGTCGACGCCAGCGTCGGCCAGCACCGGGGCGACGTCCTCCGCTACCCGCAGGTCGGGAAACCGGGCCCGCGCTTGCTCGAGCCGCGCCGGACTCTGGTCGACGACCCAGACGACCTCGCTCGCATCGCGGCTGTGAAAGTTGCGGATCAGGTTCGGACCCCACTGGCCCGCCCCGATCACGGCGATGCGGATCATCGCCTCAGCCCCAGGCCGACGTAGACGAGCGGGCGGAGGATCGACCACCACCCGGTGATCGGCCTCATCTTGCTCTGTCCGAGCGCGCGGGGGGGATAGATCTTGGTGACCGGCACCTCGACGGTCCGATAGCCGAGCTGGATCGCACGCAGGTAGAGGTACGGCTCGAGCTCGTACTCGTCAAGCCACGCCGGCGAGAGGTCGAGGCGCGGGTCGGTGAGGACCCGCCGGTGGACTGCGCGGAAGCCGTTCGTCGATTCCGTCACCCAGCGTCGCGCGGCCAGCGAGAAGAGCAAAGGGTGGAGCCGGGTGGCGAGGCGGCGGTAGCGCGGCATGTCGCCGAAGTTTGCGTCCGCCCTGAGGAAGCGCGAGCCTTGGGCGAAGTCGGCCCGCCCGTCGGCGATCGGGTCGAGGAGAAACGGTATCTCCTCGGGTGCATCCTTGTCGTTGCCCGCCATGACGATCGCCACGTCGTACGCGTGCTCCACAGCGTAGCGGTAGCCGGCGCGGAGTGCCGCTCCCACCCCGACCGTGCGCCCCATCTGCAGCACGGTGGCGCCGAGGTCGCGTGCGATCGCCGCGGAGCGATCCGTCGAGCCGTCGTCGATGACCAGCACCTCGTCGGCGACCGCGCGCGGCGTGCGGCGCACGACGTTGCCGATCTTCCGCTCCTCATCGAGCACGGGCGCCATCGCGATGACGGAGAGGCCGCGGTACACGTCGGCGTGCCTCCTACGCGACGCCCCGCCGGTAGCGCAGCCAGAGCCCGAGGAGGTGCCGGTACTTGTAGAACGCCTCGTGCAGGAGGTTGAACTTCGAGGCG
>Ga0209266_1002459_pt1 | contig 11663 bp, 10 predicted proteins | sample GraSoiAngelo_132_FD_185889 | JGI IMG/M metagenome (GOLD analysis project Ga0209266, IMG submission 185889) | Grasslands soil microbial communities from the Angelo Coastal Reserve, California, USA - 14_0929_02_40cm (SPAdes) (version 2) | ecosystem: Environmental > Terrestrial > Soil > Grasslands ...
GTCGTGACCGACCCGTCCCAGTACCCACGCGTGCTCGACGAGCTCCGCGCCGACGGCGGGGCGCTCTCCGAGGCCACGCGCGCTCGCCTCGCTCAGGAGGCGTTCCGGCGTACGGCCGAGTACGACGCCGCGATCGCGAGGTATCTAGGCTCGGAGGGGGGCTCCGCCCCCCTTCCGAACCTCCCCCCGACCGCTTGCGCCGGCGAAGCCGGCGCTCGAACGGAGAAGTTTCCCGCGGTGCTCAGGATCGACGCCGAGCGGCGGCTCGGGCTCCGCTACGGGGAGAACCCTCACCAGGAGGCGGCGTTCTACACGCCCCTCGACGGGCCGCGCCTCGGGCTTGCGGCGATGACGCAGCTCCACGGGCCCGAGCTGGGCTACAACAATGTCCTCGACTTCTCGGCGGCGCTCGCCCTCGTGTTCGAGTTCGACGAGCCTGCGGCGGTCGTCGTCAAGCACACGAACCCGTGCGGCGTCGCGCTCGGCGCCACGGTCAGTGAGGCGATGACCCGGGCGAAGGCGTCCGATCCGGTGTCGATCTACGGCGGCGTCGTCGGCGTGAACCGCGCCGTCGACATGGGCGTCGTGGAAGCGCTCGCCGGAACCTTCGTCGAGATCCTCTTTGCGCCCGCGTTCGCGCCCGACGCGCTCGACGCGCTCCGGAGGACGAAGAAGAAGTGCCGGGTGTTCGAAGTCCCATGCGATCGCGCGAGCCTTCCCCCACGCCTCACGGAGTACCGGAGCGTTCTCGGCGGCCTGCTCGCCCAGCAAGCCGACCTGAGCGATCTGGACGCGGCAGCACTCAAGACCGTCTCGAAGCGTCCGCCGACTGCTGCCGAGATGGACGCGCTTCGCTTCGCCTGGCGCGTCGCCAAGCACGTCAAGTCGAACGCGATCGTGCTGGCGACCCGTGGCCAGGTCGTGGGGGTCGGCGCGGGCCAGATGAACCGCGTGGACTCGGCGCGCCTGGCCGTGATGCGCGCCCGCGAGGTCGGCCTCGAGACGGCCGGGACCGTGTGCGCCTCCGACGCCTTCTTCCCGTTCCGCGACGGCCTCGACGTGGTTGCGAAGGCCGGAGCCACGGCCGTGATCCACCCTGGGGGTTCGCTGCGTGACGAGGAGGTCATCGCCGCAGCCGACGCGCACCGTATGGCGATGGTCGTGACGGGAATCCGCCACCTCCGCCACTAGCGAGCGGCCATGACCTGGCGCCAGGCCGAGCGGATCTACGGGGTGCGCGAGCTCACGCGGATCCTGACGCTCACCCCCAAGCGCGCCGCCCAGCTCCGCCGGCTCGAGCTCTTGCGCGGCGAGTCTGGCTACACCTTCCGCGACCTGCTCGCGCTGCGCGCGGCCAGCGCGCTCCTCGACGCCGGGGCCTCCGTCAGGCAGATCAAGCAGACGCTCGCGGCGCTCCGACGGCAGAACCCGAGCCTCGTCGAGCCGCTGGTCGAGTTGCGACTCGTGCTCGAGGGCGACCGGCTCCTGGCGCAGTCCGACCGCGTTCGCTTCGACCCGCGGAGCGGCCAGCTCGTCCTGGCGCTCGACGAGGGCGGGCTCGAGAAGGCGGCGAACGCCACCCTGGTGACGGGCCTGGTCCGGCCGCTCGCGCCGCCGATCGAGCAAGCCGAGACGTGGTTCGAGCGCGCGAGCGAGTGGGACAACGACCCCGCGCACTGGCAGGACGCGATCGAGGCGTACCGGCGGGTCGTCGCGATCGATCCGCGCTACGCCGCCGCGTGGAACAACCTCGGGCTGTTGCTGCACAGGCTCGGGAGCTACGACGAGGCGGAGGCCGCCTACCGGTCCGCGCTCAAGCACGACCCGCGCTGCTGCGAGGCCGAGTACAACCTGGGAAGCCTCCACGAGGACCGTGGCCTGATCGAGGAGGCGATCGCGGACTACCGCAAGGCGCTCGAGATCTCGCCCCACTATGCCGACGCCCACTTCAACCTCGCGGGCGCGCTCGCGCGCGCCGAACGCGGCCAGGAGGCGATCGAGCACTGGCAGCGCTACCTCGAACTCGACGCGGGCAGCCCCTGGGCGCGGATCGCGCGCGCGCACCTCGAGCTCGTCGAGCCGCCCGACCAGAGCCAGTCCGAATGAGCGATCGCGCATGAGGACTCTCGTGGCGGTGCGAGGTGAGCGCCGTCGAGGCGCGAGCCGAGCGGGGCGCAGGGGCCGGCGAGGGACGTGATGCGGATTCTCTTAATCGGCGGCGGTGGCCGGGAACACGCGCTCGCCTGGAAGATCGCCCAGAGCCCGAGCGTCGAGGCGCTCTTCGCGGCGCCCGGCAACCCGGGCATTGCGCGTCACGCCGTGTGCGTCCCCCTCGCCGCCGACGCGCTCGATGGCCTCCTGGCGTTCGCCCGGCGCGAGCGGATCGACCTCACCGTGGTGGGGCCGGAGGCGCCGCTCGTCGCCGGGCTCGCCGATCGGTTCGCCGAAGCAGGCCTCGCGGTGTTCGGTCCTGTCGCGCAGGCCGCAGCGATCGAGGGCTCCAAGGCGTTTGCGAAGCGCCTGATGGAGCGCCACCAGATCCCGACAGCACGCTTCGCGACCTTCGCCGCCGCCCCCCCCGCCCGCCGCTACTGTCGCGAGCGCGGCGCGCCGCTCGTCATCAAGGCGGACGGGCTCGCGGGCGGCAAGGGCGCCATCGTGTGCCGGACCCTCCCCGAGGCCGATGAGGCCATCGGCGAGTGCCTGGAGCGGAAGGCGTTCGGCGCCGCGGGCTCGACGGTCGTCGTCGAGGAGTTCCTCGCGGGGGAGGAGGTCTCGTTCTTCGCCCTCGCCAACGGCAACGACGTGCTGCCGCTCGCGGCAGCCGAGGACCACAAGACGGTCTTCGACGGCGACCGGGGGCCGAACACGGGTGGCATGGGCGCCCACTCCCCGGTGGCCTCGTTTGATGCGGCGATGGAGCGCCGCGTGATGGAGACGATCGTGAGACCGACGATCGCCGCGCTCGCCAAGGAGGGCGCGCCCTACCGGGGCGTGCTCTACGTCGGGCTCATGCTGACCGCCGAGGGACCGAAGGTTCTCGAGTTCAACTGCCGCTTCGGCGACCCGGAGTGCCAGGCGCTCCTGGTGCGCGCACCGGGCGACCTCGTGCCGCTGCTCGTCGCGGCTGCGCACGGCGGCTCGTGGCCCGAGGTGGGTGGTTGGCCCGCTCTGGCCTCCGTCTGCGTCGCGCTCGCGTCCGGCGGCTACCCCGGCAAGTACCGGACGGGCGTGACGATCGACGGCGTCGAGGCCGCTGAGGCCCGCCCGGGCGTGAGGGTCTTCCATGCCGGCACGGCGCTCCGCGACGGGCGTCTCGTGACGGAGGGCGGCCGTGTGCTCGGCGTCACCGCGGTGGGCGACGACCTCGCGACCGCCATCGCGCGTGCCTACGGCGCGATCGGGGAGATCCGGTTCGAGGGCATGCACTACCGGAGCGACATCGGGAGAAGGAGATCGGCGTGAACCGACCCGCGCGGGTGGGCATTGTGCTCGGCAGCGATTCCGACCTGGAGGTGATGCTCGAGGCCGTGAAGGTCCTCGACGCGCTCGAGGTGGGAAGCGAGGTCGTCGTCGCCTCCGCGCACCGGACACCGGCGCGGACGCAGGAGTACGCGACGAGCGCCCAGGCGCGAGGGCTCGGCGTCCTCATCGCGGGCGCCGGCGGCGCGGCCGCGCTCCCCGGATTCCTCGCGTCGCTCACGCCGCTGCCGGTGATCGGCGTGCCGATCGCCGCCACACCGCTCGGGGGGCTCGACGCGCTCTTGTCCATGGCCCAGATGCCGCAGGGCGTCCCGGTGGCGACGGTCGCGATCGGCAAGTGGGGAGCCGCCAACGCCGGGATCCTCGCAGCCCAGATCCTGGCGCAGGGCGATCCGGCCCTCGGCAAGCGCCTCGACGCCTATCGCCGGCGCCTTGCCGACGAGGTGGAAGAGCGCGCTCGCCGGGTCGCGGACCAGATCAAGAGACCGACGCCCGGGACGTGAGGGCGCCCCGCACGCGTGTCGTTCGCGTGGACCCGGGGACGCCCGAGCGCGTGGCGCTGGGCAACGCCGCCGCGGTGCTGAGGCGTGGCGGCGTCGTCGCGTTCCCGACGGAGACCTTCTATGGCCTCGGCGCGGCGGCGCTCGACCGCGCGGCCAGCCGGCGTATCTTCGAGCTCAAGGGGAGACCCGAAACCAAACCAGTGCTGCTGCTCGTGGACTCGATCGCGATGGCCGAGACCGTCGTGGAGGTGAGCGCCCGGGCGCGGGCGCTGATGACGCGCCACTGGCCCGGCGCCCTCACGCTCGTCCTGCGCGCGCGGCCCAGCGTTCCGGAGGAGGTCACCGCCGGGACGGGCACGGTTGGCGTGCGCCTCTCGCCGCATCCGGTGGCGCGCGGCCTGGTCAGCGCCCTCGGCGCCCCCGTCACAGCGCCGAGCGCCAACCCGAGCGGGCTCGAGCCCCCGACGACCGCATCGGCGGTGCTCGCGTACTTCCGCGACGCGATCGACCTCGTGCTCGACGGCGGTCCCACGGCGGGGGGCGAGCCCTCGACGGTCCTCGACACGACCGTGGAGCCGCCGCGCGTCCTGCGCCAGGGCGCGGTGAAGGTGTGACGCGTGAGAGTCACGGGTGTCATCCAGGCGGGAGGCAAGAGCACGCGCATGGGCGGGCGGCCCAAGGCGCTGCTCAAGCTGGGCGGCCGGCGGATCATCGAGCGCGTGGTGGACGCGGTCAAGCCCGCGGTGGACGACCTCCTGATCGTCACCAACACACCCGAGCTCTACACGTTCCTCGGGCTGCCGATGGTCCCCGACATCTACCTCGACCACGGCTCGCTCGGCGGGATCTACTCGGGGCTCCTGGCCGCACCGGGCGACGCCGCCTTCACGGTGGCCTGCGACATGCCGTTTCTCCACGCCGACGTGGCCCGCCTGGTGGTGGAGCGCGCCGGATCGGGAGACGTCGTGATCCCGCGCGTCGGCGCGCAGCTCGAGACCCTCCACGCCGCGTACCGGAAGAGCTGCCTCGGGGCGATCGAGGCGCGGCTCGTCGCCGGGCGGCTCAAGATCGTCGGCTTCTTCGACGAAGTCCGCGTGGTCGAGATCGCCGAGAGCGAGGTCGCGCGCTATCGCGATCCCGCGATCGTCTTCATGAACGTCAACACCCCCGAGGAGCTGGCGCGGGCGCGCGAGATCGCGGCGAGGCTCGCGTGAGCCGGTTGCGACCCGCGGTCATCGTCCACTACCACGAGGTCGGGCTCAAGCGCGGCAACCGCCCGCTCTTCCTTCGCCACCTCGCGCGCAACCTGACCCGCACGACGTCGGACCTCGGCCCCGTGCGTCTCCGCCAGCTCTCGGGCCGCATCCTCCTCGACCTCGACGACCACCCGGCGCCCGAGAAGGTTCGCGACCGGATCCTGCGCGTGTTTGGCGTCGCGAGCGCCGCGCTCGCGTACCGCGTCCCCTCGACGCTCGAGGCGATGAAGGCCGTGGTGGGCCGGCTGGTCGAGAGGCGGACGTTCGCCTCGTTCCGGATCAGCGCCCGCCGGGCGTTCAAGACATACCCGTTGACCTCGGTCGAGCTGAACCGCCAGCTCGGCGCCTTCGTCCTCGAGAAGGTGGCCGCCCGCGTGGATCTCAAGGAGCCCGAGCTGGAGATCCACGTGGAGGTCATGCCGTCGGAGACGTTCGTCTACGTGGACCCCATGACGGGGCCCGGCGGCCTGCCGGTCGGCGCCTCGGGCACGGTCGTGGCGCTGCTCTCGGGCGGGATCGACTCGCCGGTGGCCGCGTGGCGCATGATGAAGCGCGGCTGCCGCGTCGTGTTCGTGCACTTCCACAGCGTGCCGTACCTGCCGGCGACGTCGCAGGCGAAGGCGCGGGCGCTCGTCGAGCGGCTCACGGAGTGGCAGTACGAGTCGCGCCTGCTCCAGGTCCCGTTCGGCGAGATCCAGCGCGAGGTCGTCCTCACGGTGCCGCCGCCGGCCCGCGTGATCGTCTACCGGCGGCTGATGGTCCGGATCGCCGAGGCGCTCGCCCGCGAGGGCGCCGCCCTGGCGCTCGCGACGGGGGAGAGCCTCGGGCAGGTCGCCTCCCAGACGCTCCAGAACATCGCGCGCATCGACGAGGCCGCCGGGATGCCGATCCTGCGGCCGCTCATCGGCATGGACAAGCTCGAGATCACAGGGGAGGCGCAGCGACTCGGGACCTTCGAGATCTCGATCGAGCCGGACGCCGACTGCTGCACGCTCTTCGTGCCGGCGCATCCGGCGACGCGGATGTCCGAGGACGAGGTGTGCGCGGTCGAGGCGCGGCTGGACGTCCCGCGGCTCGTCGCCCAGGGGCGGGCGGGCGCCGTCGCCGAGACCTTCGAGTTTCCCGCGCGGGCGCACGCCGCGCTCACCGAGTAAGTCGGTCCCCGACGGACGTCTAGGCGAGCGGCTACGTCCGCGAGGCGCCCGCACGACGCTTTGCGAGCGAATCCGTGCAGAACTGCCGATCCGCGCCGACGGCAGCGTCCACCTGAGGGCCCGTGCGTGGGCGGCGAGGGATCGCCCCCGATATGTAGGTTGCTTGACACGCCTCACCCCCTACAGGTATGGTCGCGGTATGACGGCGATCGCGCTGGGCGCCGACCACGCCGGCTTACCTCTCAAGGAAGACCTCAAGGCCTGGCTTATCGAGCGGGGGCACGAGGTCGTGGACTGCGGCACCCAGTCCTCCGAGTCCGTGGACTACCCCGACTACGCCGCCGCCGTGGCCGGCGCGGTCACGGCGGGCAAGGCCGAGCGAGGCATCCTCGTCTGCGGCACCGGGATCGGCATGGCGATCGCGGCCAACAAGGTGCCCGGCATCCGCGCGGCGGCCTGCACCGACGCCTACACCGCCCGGCTCTCGCGCGAGCACAACGACACCAACGTCCTGGCACTCGGGGCGCGCGTCACCGCCCGCGAGGCCGCGCTCGAGATCCTCGCCACCTGGCTCGGTGCGGAGTTCGCCGGCGGCCGGCACGCGCGGCGGGTCGAGAAGCTGGCCGCGCTCGACCGCAGGAAGGAGCAGTCGGATGCGCCGACTCGCTGACGTCGATCCGGACATCGCCAAGGCGCTCCGCGAGGAGGCCGAGCGGCAGCACCGGAACCTCGAGCTGATCGCCTCCGAGAACTTCGTCTCCGAGGCGGTGCTGGAGGCGATGGGCTCGGTGCTGACGAACAAGTACGCCGAAGGCTACCCGGGGCGCCGCTACTACGGCGGCTGCGAGGTCGTGGACGTCGTCGAGGACCTGGCGATCGCGCGGGCCAAGGAGCTGTTCGGCGCCCCGCACGCCAACGTCCAGCCCCACTCGGGCGCTCAGGCCAACATGGCCGTCTACTTCACCGTCCTCAAGCCCGGCGATATCGTCCTCGGCCCGAACCTCTCTCACGGCGGCCACCTCACCGCGGGAAGCCCCGTGAACTACTCGGGCAAGCTCTACTCGATCGTCGCCTACGGGGTGCGGAAGGACACCGAGCTGATCGACCTCGACGAGGTGCGCGACCTCGCGAAGAAGCACAACCCGAAGCTCGTCATCGCCGGCGGCTCCGCGTTCCCGCGGGCGATCGACTTCAAGCCCTTCGGCGAGATCGCGCGCGAGGTGGGCGCCTACTTCATGGCCGACATCGCCCACCCGGCGGGACTCGTGGCCGCGGGGCTCCACCCCTCGCCGGTCGGCATCGCCGACTTCGTCACGACCACGACGCACAAGACCCTGCGCGGGCCGCGGGGCGGGATGGTCATGTGCCGGCCCGAGCACGCCCAGGCGCTCGACAAGACCGTGATGCCCGGCGTCCAGGGCGGGCCTCTCATGCACGTGATCGCGGCGAAGGCGGTCGCGTTCAAGGAGGCGCGGGAGCCCGCGTGGCGTGAGTACCAGAAGCAGGTCGTGAAGAACGCGAAGGCGCTCGCGGGGGCGCTCCTGGCGCACGGTTTTCGCCTCGTCTCCGGCGGCACCGACACCCACCTGATCTTGGTGGATCTGACGAGCCGCGGGGTCACGGGCAAGGAGGCGCAGGAGGCGCTCGACCGCGCGTGGATCACGGTCAACAAGAACACGATCCCGTTCGAGACGAAGAGCCCCATGGTCACGAGCGGTATCCGCCTCGGCACGCCCGCGGTCACCACGCGCGGGATGCGCGAGCCGGAGATGGTCGCGATCGCGGGCCTGATCGACCGCGCGCTCTCGAAGCTCGGGGCGGCCTCCGTGGAGGCCTCGGTCCGCGACCAGGTCCAGGAGCTGACGAACCGCTTTCCGCTCTACACGGAGCGGCGCGCTTGAGAGGGGGGCTCGGCTTGTGAAATGCCCGTTTTGCGGTCACACGGAGGATCGGGTCGTCGACTCGCGGGTCGGGCGCGACGGCGAGTTCATTCGGCGCCGGCGCGAGTGCCTCAAGTGCCACCGGCGGTACACGACCTACGAGTACATCGAGGACGTCCTGCCGCACGTCGTCAAGCGAGACGGCCGGCGTGAGCCCTTCGACCGCCAGAAGCTCCGCGCCTCGATTCTGAAATCGTGCGAGAAGCGGTCGGTCGGCGTCCAGGCGGTGGACGACGTCGTCGGCGAGATCGAGTCGCAGCTCCACGACCGCGCCGAGAAGGAGATCTCCAGCGAAGAGCTCGGCAAGATCGTGATGGAGCACCTCCAGAAGCTCGACCCCGTGGCCTACGTGCGCTTTGCGTCGGTGTACCGGAAATTCAAGGACGTCGGCCAGTTCGTCGACGAGGTGCGGGGCCTCCAGCGCGACGACAAGGCCAAGGCGGCCACCGCCGCCAAGCCCAAGGCGGTCGCCAAGGCCAAATAGCTGGTCGATCCTGCCGGCCGCCGGCTAGGGCTTGCCGCCCCAGGAGTCCCCAAGCGACCGGAGAGGAAGCTCGGTGCCTTCGCCAGAGGTCCGGTCGACCAGATAGGGGTACGCCTGTTCCGATCGGACATTCAGGACGTTGACGTAACGGTTGTCCGGAGACCAGAGAGGCGCTCCCCAGTACCCCATGCCCCAGAACGAGAAAAGACCGCGCGCGTTGGAGAGGAGGAGCGCCTTCTCGTGTGGCGCACCGGCCTGAACGATCACATAGTCTCCGGCTCTCTTCGATCCGCGATCGCCCGGCGTCTGGAACGCTACGAAGCGGCCGTCAGGGGACCACGTCGGACTGAAGCCTCGGCCCAGGTCTTCCTCTGAGCGCGTAGCGCTGTCCAGGATGATGATGTGACCTCTATCATCCATGTACACGAGCCGGCGATGATCTGGCGCCCAGGCCTGGCTCGTGATCGCGGGTCCCCCGATGCCGCTACCGTACACTCTTCGGCCGATCGCTGAAATCAGCGTGACAAGGCGGCCCGAGTCGACCTCGAGGAGGAGCAAGCTCTGTGGCGCGAGCGGGTCGCCTGGCCGCGGAGTTGGACGAGTCGGTGCCTCGTCCTTCAGCGTCCCGAAGAATAGGATCCGTTTGTTGTCGTGAGACCACGCGACTGGGGAGGCCCCGGTCTGCGCGCCCTTGATCGGCAAGCGTGGCGGGGAGAGCTCGACGAGAGATCTGAGCGCAGAGCCGTCGATCGTCATGCTGTAGATCGCCGTGCGAGAGCGCCCGCCCTCCTCGTGGGTTTTCACAAAGGCGAGGCGAGTGCCATCGGGTGAGACGATCGGACCCCCGATCTCGATGTCCTCGGGCCCGGCTCGAAAGACAATGTTTTCTCGTCCACCGACCTTGACCACGATGATGTCGACGCGGACCGGGATGACATCCTTGCGTGTGCCGTCATTGAACGCCGTCACCCACTGCTTGGCCCGCATCGTTTCCGCCCAGCGCTCTCTCAGTGCCCCGCTTCCCATCGCCGGCGCGTGCCTTACGCCAAGGATAGTCCCGGCGCAAAGAAGAAGGGCGAAAACCACGGCGCCCTGGCGCATCTCACTCTCCCCGAAGCGCCGGCGAGGGGACCCAAACAAACGGGATCGCCGGGGTCGGACCGCCCAGGCCGCCAAAGGGTGGAGCGAAGACTCGCGGGACGTGCGGGTTGCCGCCGGCGGCCGAAACCACCGTGTTCACGAAGTAGTTGCTGTTGTGATGGTACCAGCGGTACGGCACTCCCGAGTTGGTGCTTTCGTAAGCCGCGATACTCTGCTTCAAGGCGGCGCCGCTCACTCGGATCGTGGGGCCCCAGGTGACAGCATCGGTTTGGAGTGCGCTTGCCGTATCTGGCAGAAGTCCTTCTCCTCCGATCCTCCCACGATACACCGCGATGTTCCCCGATCTGTCGGGCCCCATCTCGTACACAACATCACCGGCGTCGATCACCTTGTGAGAAGCAATGTTCATCGTTTCACGCGCACCGACTCGGACGGTCGTGTCCCCGGTGTCGTCAGTCTCAGCAACGACGGAGGCCTCCGGCTCGTATGCCGCATACGCGGCGGCGCTGACAACGGCGCCGGTGACGGCTCCAAACGCGATCCCCTGGAGCACATCTCCCCCGAAAATGCCGGCGCTGATGCCGCCAAAGGCGCCGCCCAGGATGGTGCCCGATCCGACGGCTCCTTGCCAACCGCCCCCCAAAGCTCCTGCCAGTGGCGGCCCGACGGCGCCTCCAATTCCCCCGAACGCCGCGCCGAGGACGATGCTCGTTGTCGGGTCGCCTCCGTTCAACCCATAGCTGACGGCGCCGCCGGCGGCGCCCCCGATCATGCCTGCGGCGACGGGTCCCACGTGAGGCGTGAGAACGATGGCAACGGCAACGCCGACGACGATGGGCGCGAGGACCCTGAAGACTTCCCAACCGTACTTCCTGTGGAACTCGAAGATCCTCTTGAACAGCCTCCCGAGGAAGCCGAAAAAGTACCCGCTCGGATCGATGAGGTTGACGGGGTTGTTGAGGACGTAGCTGTAGCGGTTGAGCGACTGCGGGTTGGCAGGCGTAGGAACAAAGGGGTCGGCGCTAATGAACCGGGCGAGGCCTGCATCGTAGTACCGGCCGCCGTAATAGTAGAAGCCAGTCTCAGGATCGAGCTCTTTGCCCGTAAAGCCGTGCGTCGGGTCGGCGTTGCCCTCCGAGCGCGACACCTGGCCCCAGGGGTCGTATTCCACGAGCTGCACGCGTGTGCCCGACTCATCGGTGACGACGTTGACTCCGCCGAGATGGTCGTTGTGATAGAAGAGGACGGCGCCAGTCGATTTCTTCGCGACCCCACCGAGGTACTTCGTGACGACGCCGGCGGGATCGATCTCGTACCCCGCGAAGGGATAGCGTGCGACTCCGGCTGACGTTTCCTTCCGGACACGGACACCCGCAGCGTCATACGCGAACGTCGCGCTGTTCCCGCCCTGGATCGTCACGGCGGTGAGGCGGTGGTCGGCGTCCCACGACAACGCGCGGCCGGCGCCGTTGAGCATGCTGCCGTTGGCGTCGTAGGAGTAGATCGACCCGTCCGTACGGTCGGTCACCGCCGAGGGGTGGAGCGGATCGGAGTACGCGGAGAGCATGCCCGCCTTCTCCAGAAGGTTCCCGACCGGGTCATACCCGTAGTTCTGCGTGACCCACGCCAGGCCGGTCCCGAACGCGCCAGTCGCCGAGGTGAGGCGGTTGAGGGGGTCGTAGGTGAAGATCCGGCTGCCGGTGAAGATGCCGTCTGTGATCTGCGTGATGTTCCCTGTCGGG
>Ga0209266_1002460_pt1 | contig 11654 bp, 10 predicted proteins | sample GraSoiAngelo_132_FD_185889 | JGI IMG/M metagenome (GOLD analysis project Ga0209266, IMG submission 185889) | Grasslands soil microbial communities from the Angelo Coastal Reserve, California, USA - 14_0929_02_40cm (SPAdes) (version 2) | ecosystem: Environmental > Terrestrial > Soil > Grasslands ...
CGCGATCAGGTCCAGCCACTCCGGGTACCACCGCTTGCAGGCGCCGAGGAGGGTCGCAAGCTCGGCCTCGGTGAGCGGTGTGATCGCGGGGCGCGCTTCCTATTGTGCTCGCGCGTGATGTCGGCGAGCTTTACGGCGCCGAGTGGGGCGAAGAGATGCCGCTGGCAGAGGAACCCGTAAGCTCGAGGGTCCGCGGCTTGCAGTTCGGGGCCACGTGCGTCTCGAGCCACCGTTCGGCGTAGGCCTGAAGGGTGAGGGCTCGGCAGCTTGACGCTGTATAGACGTGCGTCTAGACTGTCGACATGAAAACGATTCGCACGAAACTCTTCCAGAATGGCGGCAGTCAGGCGGTCCGACTGCCAAAGGAGTGCCGGTTCACAGAACAGGGCGAGGTATTGGTGCGCCGTGAGGGCCGTCGCGTCATCCTCGAAGCGGCGGACGAGTGGCCGGACAAGTTCCGCGCTTGCCTGGGTGCCTGGCCTGGGAAGATCCCCCGCCCGAAGCAACGGCGTGTTCGGGATCTGCGTGATCCGTTTGCCTGATGCCACACTACATGCTCGACACGGACACGGTCAGTTTTGCCCTCCGTGGCCAAGGACGGGTCGCGGCGCGCTTGCTAGAACACCGCCCCTCGGAACTCTGCATCAGCTCGATCACCCTCGCCGAACTGCGCTTCGGCGCCGAGGCCAGACGATCACGGAAACTTCACCGTCTGATCAGCACGTTCGTAGAGACCGTGGAGGTTGTCTCGTTCGGTCAGTCCGCTGCAAGTCGCTTCGCCACAGTCGCGGCCGCACTAGCTCGACGCGGCGAGCCGATCGGCACGTTCGACACCCTCATGGCTGCTCATGCCCTCTCGTTGCGGCTGACCTTCGTCACGAACAATATCCGGCACTTCAGGCGCATCGTGGGGCTCGAGACAGAGAATTGGTTCTGACCCCATGGGCCGCCGAACAGCAGGCTGGAGCGGACCGGCTCCGCCGGCCGCTCAGCCTAACCGTTGGGCACCGATCCGGCATGGCCACCGTGCAACTCTCAGTGCTCAGAACAACCACGCGACGTAGCAGGCTGCGGTGCGCTCATTCGCGAGAGCCTCCACCCGAGCGAGATCGCTCCAACCGTTCGTTCGTCGGCGCCACTGAGAATTCTGCTCAGCGAATGGCACTACCTATGGAGGAGCGATCTATGTTCACCAGTTGCGGCAGGTGTACCGGCAGGGCTCTCGCCTACTCGGTCGCCCTGGTTGCCGGTGTAGCTTCGCCAGCAGCGGTGGCCGCTGCCGCGGAGTCGTACGACCTCGTGAACTGTGGTGCATCTACGGTCACGACCATCTCGGCCAGCCAGGACCTGACCGTCCTGAGTGTCGACATCAAGGGCATCGCGCGCAGTAACCCCGAGAAGAAGGCCTTCGACAACTCGACGTACCTTACTGGGCCAACGTCCTGCGCATCGCCGGCGCCCAGCGGGAGGGGAGCGGTTATTGTAAGTTCATGGACCCGGACGGCGACTTCGTCGTCGGCCAGAACACGTTGGACTCGACCGGCGGCGGAACATGGAAGTTCCTGCAGGGAACGGGAAAGTGGAAAGGCATCACGGGCGGCGGCAAGTTCGTCCCGGTGACGAGCGGGAAGCCCATCGTGGCCGGCACTGGGCAGGGGTGTGTCAGGGCGAGCGGTACGTACGAGCTTTCCAGGTAGTGCTCCGTATAACAGCATGGTGGAGCGGACCGGCCGAGCCCGGCCGGCCGCTCACCATGACCGTTAGCCAGCAGGAGGCAACGATCACCGACAAGGGAGCGGAACAGCGGAGATCAAAGCGAACCGGCGCGCGTGCGGTGACCTCCCGGCGGATGGGCGCGCTACCGTCTCGTTATCTATTCGCGCTGAACCCGTACACCGAAGTCCGCTTCACGACCTGCCCGCGATGCGAGGCGAAGACCCGTGCCCGCGATGCGAGGCGAAGACCCGAGTTCGCAAACTACCGCTCGCGATCCACACCGAAGGAGTCGGGCTCTTCGTCCTTCGAAAGACGTGCCGTCTCTGTGTCGCCTGCGGCATAGTCATCGTCCACCAAGACGAGCTCGAACCCCTCATCGCGGCTCGGACACGCCACCGGGAAGCGTCGAGTAAACCTCTCGACTATCTTGTGCTTGGCACGGTGGATCCAAGAGTTTGGCGACAAGGTTTGGCCCGCGGCGTCTCCTTCGATGAGTTGTTGCGGCACATGGCAGACTTCAGCAGGTACATGCAAATCGAGCAGACCGGTCGGGGCTGGGAGCCGGCCAAAGGTTGCGTTACTTGCGCTCCGGCCGCTGAGCGTGGCCGTTCAACGGACAAGGCGTAGCGCCTTACGGTCCTTGCCTCACAGGCGGCCGTCGCCTAGCATCTACCGCATGGACTACCAGGGCAGGATTGTTATCGATCCAGAGATTCGATTCGGTAAGCCGTGCGTGCGGGGAACTCGCATCACGGTCGGAGATGTCCTGTCCTACCTGGCGTCCGGAATGCGGGAGGACGAGATCCTCGCCGACTTTCCACAGCTGACGCGCGACGACATCCGCGCCTGCCTAGCGTTCGCTGCCGAGCGTGAGCGCCGGGTCGTGAGTAGTCCGGCTGCCTGAGCAGCCACCCAGGCTGCTTTTCGTCGAGAATCTGGCGGCCCGTCTTGTTGACGCGCTCGCCGACCTGTACCCCGGTTCCGTCCATGTCAGCGAGGTCGGCCCGCGATCTGCCGCGTTTTGCAGCGTCGCGGTCTCGAAATATTGAATACTTCTGGCTCAGGAGGGCTCTTCGTAATCAGCAGGTCGTGAGTTCAAGTCCCACCGCCGGCTCCACCCTTCCTCGCTAGCCCACACCCGCTCCGGTCGGCGCCCACATGCGCGGCGGACCTGCGGAACCTCGCCCTTCGCGCATGAAAAGGTTTACGAGATCCCGCTCGTGAGGCGGGCGGGTCAAGCCGCGGCGTAGAACGGGTTTCGGCCACCGTTCATCACTTCCCGCTGTTGGCACTCTGGTTGCTCCGTGAAGCAGCGATGCCGACTGATCCACTGCCGGCGCGTCCTGAACGTGAGCCGAAGGCAGCGTCCTCCCCGCGTTCCGCTCTGCCACGGAAGCTGATGACACCTCGGGGAATCGAGTGAGGACGACTGCCAACTGGATCATCGGGGGGGTGATCACCGCCGCGCTGGTCGCGTACTACGGGTGGTTCGTCCTGACGGACGCTCCCGTGTACCAGTTCCTGGTCCGGCTCTGTGGAGACAAGCATTTCCTCAAGCACATCCTTCGGGAGTGGGGAATCTTCGCTCCCGCCGTCTTCATCGCCATCCAGGCCCTGCAGGTCATCATTGCGCCCATCCCCGGTGAGGTGACCGGGATCCTGGGCGGCTATCTGTTTGGCCAATGGAACGGGCTTCTCTACTCGACGATCGGGCTGGCCCTCGGGTCAGTCGCGGCGTTCGGGGTCGGACGGTGGCTGGGCGCCCGGCACGTCCAGAAGCTGGTCAGCCCGGACGTCTGGTTGAAGATGGCCTTCATTGTGGAAGCGGAGGGCACCATCCTCTGCTTCATCATCTTCTTGATTCCCGGCCTACCCAAGGACATGGTCTGTTATCTGTTTGGGCTGAGTCCTATGCCGCTCTGGGTCTTCGTCGTCGTCTCCACCCTCGGCCGCATTCCCGGCACCTGGGTGCTCTCTACACAAGGTGCCCAGACGGCGGCAGGCGACTATTTTCACGTCGTCGTTCTGACGGCCATTGTTGTGGCTGTCGCGTTGCCGCTCGCCTACTACAGAAACCGGATCGTCGGGCGGTTCGGCCAGAGAACCGCACGCTCGCCTGCTCGGCGAGACGAGGCCTCCTGAAGATCTTTGATCACGGGACGCGTGTCACCGGATTTCTGGATCCGGATGAGGAGAGGCCGCTCCCGCCACGAGGATGCGCCCGACTTGCAGGGTCGCGTCGGCAATTTGCCGATTCTCTGAAGAGGAATGTATTCCGGGAACCGATTTTCCCAAGTGCCGTGAGGAGCGTCGGACCATCCGGGGATCGATGCTCCGAAAAATGTGAGGCTGCATGAGGTCCAACGGGCGAAGAATCCGGAAATTGTACGCGTGGCACGGTGGGTGCACTCCTTCCTGACGCGACGGTATGGCGAAGCTCGAATCGGCGGTGAGCCCTCTCGCGGGCCCGGCACCGGCACCTGTTGGCCCGGGAGCGCCGAGCCACGGACAGCTCGTGACCAAGGAACGGATTCGCCTCGTCATTGCGGAGGGTCACCAGATCGTCCGCCTGGGGCTCGAGCGCTTCCTCGGTTCGATCGAGGATTTCACCGTTGTGGCCACCGCGACCGACGGCCCAGAGTCGCTGGCGGCAGTGCGTGCGCACGCGCCCGATGTCGTCGTCTTGGACATCCGGCTGTCGGGCAAGAGCGGGCTCGAAGTCGCGCGCGATATTCTGAAGACGGACCTGCCGACCCGCATCGTGCTCGTTCCCGAGGCGATCGACGACCGCGAGTCGCTCGAGGCGTTTCGGCTCGGCATCCACGGCGTCTTGCTCAAGGAGATGGCGCCGGGGCTACTCGTGCAGTGCATCCGAAAGGTGCACGCGGGTGGACGCTGGACCGAGCGGGAGTCGCTGCGCCGCGCGGTCGAAAACCTGCTGCGGCAAGAGGCGTCGCCGCGACCGGCCTCGTCCCCGCTGACGGGGGCGGAAGGACGGGTCCTGACGGGGGCGGAAGGACGGGTCGCCAGACTGCTGACTGAGGGGGCCCGCAACAAGGAGATCGCCAACCACCTGGGAGTCTCCGAGAGCACGATCAAGAACCATCTCCACAACATCTACGTGAAGCTCAACTTCTCGAGCCGGGGTGAGCTCGCCCACTGGTATCAAACCGGAGCTCGCCTGAACGGATCGCCAGGGAGCCGGTCGATAGGAGGGTGGGAGGCGATCGCGCAGCCATCTCCGGCCACGTAGCGGTCAGAGCGCATCGGGGAGCGGCGACACCTCCTCGAGCCACACGCCGACGCCATAGCCACTGGTGCGCGGTTCGACCCGAACCACCACGCCGCTTCCGCCGACGGAGACCGACCGACGCTCGAGGGTCATCGTCAGCCGAATCGGCTGTCCCACCGCCATGGGTCGATCGCCCAGGAAGTAGACGCCCCGGGTGCTGATGTTCTCGGTCAATCCTTCCCCGCGGTCACGACTTTCAACACCTTCCCAGCGCAGAGGCGCCCTGATCGAGTAGCGGTGCACCCCCCTGCGGTTCGAACACGCGCCCATGATCACGCGGAATCGATACACGGGCAGTGCGAATCCCGGGAGGCGTTAGCCAGCATTGCTCTTCTGCGCCGAGAATCTCGATCGTTTGGCCAATCGATCGAGATCCCGCGCGGCGCTCGAGGCCAGCTCGACGGGCGGAGCGGGGCGGGCCGGAGGGAGCGCGGCGATGTCGGGTGGCCAGGCCGGGGGTGAGCCCCCCACCCGCGCCTGGATCCCATGCTTCTTGATCCGGTACCAGAGGCTCTGCTCGGTGATGCCGAGCAGCCGCGCCGCGCGCACCTGCACACCACCCGCGCGTCCGAGCGCCGCGAGGATCAGCTGACGCTCGAGGTCGTCGATCGCCTCGTCGAGCGAGCGCCCGGATGGCGTCGCGCACTGCTGGACGCCGGGCGTCTGGATCGCCGGCGGAAGGTGCTCGGGCAGGATGACCCCGTCGGACAGAAGGACCGCGCCCTCGAGGACGTGCTTCAGCTCGCGGATGTTGCCCGGCCACGCGTACACCCACAAGCATTGCAGCGCGTCGTTGGACAGCGTCGCCGTCGTCCTGGACAGTCTGAGCCGGGCCCGATCGAGGAAGGTGTTGATGAGCTCGGGCAGATCGTCGAGGCGCTCGCGCAGCGGCGGGAGCCGGAGCTGGATTCCGCGCAGGCGATAGAACAGGTCCGTTCTGAACCGCCCCTCGTCGACGAGCCGGCTCAGGGTCTGGTTCGTCGCGGCGATGATTCGAACGTCGACGTCGATCGGCCGGCCGCCGCCCACCCGCTCGATCTTGCGCTCCTCGAGCGCGCGCAGGATCTTCGCCTGCATGGCGAGGGGCATGTCGCCGATCTCGTCGAGGAACAGCGTCCCGCCGCTGGCCAGCTCGAGCCGTCCGACGCGCGTGCGGATGGCGCCCGTGAAGGCGCCACGCTCGTGGCCGAACAGCTCGGATTCGAGGAGCCCCTCCGGGATGGCCGCGCAGTTCACGGCGACGAGGGGGCCGTCCTTGCGCGCGCTCTGGCGGTGGATCGCTTGCGCCAGGAGCTCCTTACCCGTACCGCTTTCGCCCTCGATCAACACCGTGAGGTCCGTCGGCGCGACGCGCTGCGCCGCCTCCAGCGCGCGAACCAAGGCCTGGTTCGAGCCGACCAGCTCCTCGAAGCCGGTCGCGCGCGACGCCTCGAGCCTCGCGATGTGCTGCTGGAGGCGGCGGCGCTCGAGGGCCCGTCCGACGACGATCTCGAGCTCGGCGATCTTCAGCGGCTTGGTGAAGAAATCGTACGCCCCGCGGCGCAACGCCTCCGTCGCGGCGTGCCTGACCGCGTAGGCCGTCATGGCGATGATCGGCGTGTCGGGGGCGAGCTCCCGGCACTGCGGGATCGCCTCGAGGCCGTCGCCGTCCGGCAATTTCAGATCCAGCAGCACGAGGTCGTACGGCGCCGCCTTCAGCCGCTCCCGCACCGCGGCCATCGTGGCGACGGCCTCGGCCCGGTAGCCCTTGCGCCCCATCGCCTCGCAGAGGACGAACGCGAGGTTCTCATCGTCCTCGACGACGAGGATCTGGTCAGGCATTCGCGGCCACCGTGGCGGGCTGTCGGAGCGAGGGCAGCTCGACGGCGAACGACGTGGCGGTCCGGCCGTCGCTCTCGACACGGATCGCCCCGTGATGCGCCTCGACGACCTGCCGGGCGATCGCGAGCCCGAGCCCGGTCCCTCCCGGCTTCGTCGTGAAGAACGGCTGGAAGATGCGTTCGTGCAGCTCGGGCGGGATGCCGGCGCCTTCGTTCGTGACCGTGACCCGGACCCTGCCGTCGTTCATCGATACCCGGACGGCGACCTCGCGGTCGCGACTCGCCTCCAGCGCATTCTGGATCAGATTCGTGAAGACCTGGCTGAGAAGCACCGGGTCGCCGTTGACCGGCGCGACGGGCCGCTCCACCGTCAGAGACGGTCGCCGACCGGGCCACGCCATGATGAGATCCTCGAGCAGTTCGTACACGAGGACGGGTTGCCAGCTCTCCGGCTCGGGATGTGTGAAGCTCAGGAGCCTCTCGACGAGCCGCTCCTGGCGCTCGACCGCCTGGAGGATGCGGATGAGGTACTCCTGCGGACGGTCGCGGTCCGCGAGGTCGGCTTGCAGGAGCTCCACGAGCCCCCGAAGGGAGGCGAGCGGCGTTCGCACCTCGTGCGCGATCCGCGCCGTCATCCCGCCGAGCAGCGCGAGCTGGTCGGCCCGCTTGATCTGCTCCCTGATGCGCCGCTTTTCCGACGCATCGCGCAGCAGCAGCACGGAACCGCCACTGGGCTCTCGCCCAGGTTGGCTCCGGATCGTCACGTCGAGGAGGAGAGCTGTCCCGGACCACGTGCTCGCCTGCACCTCTTCGACGTGCAGCGCCGCCCCCGCCCGCTCAGCGTCGCCCATCACGTCGGCAAGCGGCTCGTTGCCGCGCGCAACCGGCAGCGGGCCGTCCACGCCGAGCAGCGGCCGGCCGCGGAAGCGCGCGAGATCAGGTCCCAGCAGGGCCTCCGCCGTCACGTTGAACACGAGAAGCCGGCGGGCGTCGTCCACGAGCAGCATCGCGGCAGGGAGCCGTGCGAGGATGTCACTGTCCGATACGAAGCGATCCATCGAGAGCGTGAGGCGCCCGACGGCCGCGTCGAGCGCTCCGAGTTCGTCCGGAACGCGGTGGGCCGGGAAACCGTTGGCGGAGGGCACCGCGGCATCGGTCCGCGCGACGATGGCCCAGATCCGCCGGCTCCACGCGACGCCGAGCGCGAGCCCCGCGAGCCCTGCGAGCCCGCCGGCGGCGACGGCCGCCGCGAACAGGGCGTTCTGGGCGTCTGGCGCGAGCCCGCCGCGCGCCGCGATGAACGGCCGCTGGAGATACAGAACAGCCAGCGTGCTCGCCGTCGCGGCGAGCGCCATGGCGACGGACAGCATCACCCAGAGACGGAGCTCGAGGCGATAGCGGCGGGGAGCGCCCTGGACCGGCGTCACTTCATGCCCTTCATCGCCTGCCCGAGGCTGAAGATGGGCATGTAGAGCGCGAAGATCACGCTCCCGGCGATCCCGCCCAGCACGAGGATCATAATGGGTTCCACCAGCGTCGAGAGCGTCGCCACGGCGGCGTCCACCTGAGCCTCGTAGTAGACCGCCGCCTTTCCGAGCATCGCCGCGAGGGCGCCGCTCTCCTCTCCGGTCGCCACGAGTTGCGTCACCAGCGAGGTGAACGCGCCGGTCTGCTGCATCATGTCGGCGAGCGTGCCGCCGTCGCGCACCCCCCGCGACACCGCGAGCAGCGCGCGCTCGATGGTGCGGTTCCCCGCCACATGCGTCGCGATGTCGAGGACGTCCAGGAGCGGCAGGCCGGACTGGAGAAGGAGGCTCATCGTGCGGCACGTTCGCGCCAGCACCGCCTTGCGGATGAGCGGCCCGAACACGGGGATGCGGAGCTTCAGCGTGTCGAGGAGGTCGCGACCGCGCTCCGTGCGCGCGGCCCAGACGGCGGCGGCGACGACGACCCCGATGCCCAGCGCCGTGACGACCGCGGACTCTCGGACGAGCCGGCTCAGTCCCAGGAGCAGGCGGGTGGCAGCCGGCAGCTGCGCGTTGGCTTTGGCGTACACGCCTTCGAAGATCGGCACGATATACACGATCATGGCCACCACGATCGCGAGCGCGGCGAAGAGGACGATGATCGGGTAGGCGAGGGCGCCCTTGACCTTTCGCCGGAGCTGCGCGGCCTTCTCGAGATGGATGGTCAGGCTGTTGAGGACCACGACCAGTCCGCCGCTCGCCTCGCCGGCGCGCACGGCCGCCACGTAGAGACGATTGAAGACGGCGGGGTACAGCCGGAGCGAGTCCGCGAAGGAGGTGCCGGCTGACAGCGAGTCGCGGATGTCCTCGACGATCTTCGCGAATCGCCGATCGCTCGACTCCCGCGCGAGCGCCGTGAGGATCCGGACGAGGTGGAGGCCGGCCTCCAGCATCGCGGCGAGCTGCCCGGTGAAGAGCACCAGCGTCGCGAGGCGCACACGTCCCGTGACGCGCCGGAGCGAATGCTGGAGGGCCTGGCGGAGCGGCGCGGCGCGTGGCGCATCGGCGGCGCGCAGCGAGACGACGAGCTGCCCGCGGTCCCGGAGCCGCTGCATCAGCTCGGCCTGGTCCTCCGCCTGCTGCCTGCCCCGGCCGATGGCGCCGGAGCGATCCACGACCTCGTACTCGAAAACGGGCATCGCTACTCCTGATCGGCCACGACGGCCAGCACTTCCTCGAGCGTGGTGACGCCCTGCGCGACCTTCCGCAGCCCCGCGAGCCGCAGCGGGACCATCCCGCTCTCGAGGGCGAGCTTCTGGGTGCGGTCGGCCGAGAAGCCGGAGAGGATGAGGCCACGGACGTCGGCGGTGATGCGCAGGACCTCGAACAACGCGATGCGTCCGGCGAACCCGGTGTTTCGGCACCGCTTGCACCCGCGACCACGGTAGAGCACATCGGGACAACCGACCTCGGTCAGCACGACCCGGTCGTCGGGACCCGGCTCGTACGGCTCCTTGCAGTGCGTGCAGATCTTCCTGATCAGCCGCTGCGCCGCCGCGAGGTTGATCGCGGACGCGACCAGGAAGGGCTCGACGCCGATATTGATGAGGCGCACGATCGTCGACACCGCGTCGTTGGCGTGCAGGGTGGAGAAGACGAGGTGCCCGGTGAGCGCCGCGCGGACCGCGATCTGAGCGGTCTCGTGGTCCCGGATCTCCCCGATCATGATGACATCCGGGTCCTGTCTCAGGATGGCGCGGAGCGAGCGCGCGAAGTCGAACGCGATCTCGCTCTTCACCTGGACCTGCTGGATCCCGGGCTGCCGGTACTCGACCGGGTCTTCCACCGTCACGATGTTTTTCCGTGGCGACTTGATCGCCTTGAGGGCGGTGTGCAGGGTCGTCGACTTGCCGCTCCCGGTCGGCCCGGTCATGAGGATCATCCCCCACGGCCGCCGGATCGCGTCGCGGAACAGCGCGAGCTGATCGGGATCGAAGCCAAGGCCCTCGAGCGTGTAGTGCCGGACGACGGCCTCCTTCAGGAGGAGGCGGAGGACGACCTTCTCACCGTGAATCGTGGGCAGGGTCGAGACGCGGAAGTCGATCTCGGCGTCGTTCACGCGGGCCGCGAAGCTGCCGTCCTGTGGCAGCCGCCGCTCCGCGATGTCGAGCCGCGAGATGATCTTGAGACGGGAGACGACGGCGAGATGCAGCTGGCGCGGCACCTCGAGGAGCTCGTAGAGCAGCCCATCGATTCGGCAGCGGATGGTCGTGCGATCCTCGAACGGCTCGACGTGGATGTCGGAGGCGCCGTCGGCGGCGGCCCGTGTCAGCACGTAATTGACGAGCTTGACGACGGGGGGGTCATCCGCCTGGGTCCGTAGCTGCTTGAGGTCGACCGTGTCCTCCGCCCCGACGGCCGTGACGACGGTCAGGCCGAGCTCCTGGCGCACAGCGTCGTCGTCGCGCTCCGTGCCCGCCGCCTTGTAGTGACGCTGGATCGCGGTCTGGATCGCGGCCGCGGGTGCGATCCGGAAATCCACGTCGAGGCCGGTGACCCGCCGGACCTCGTCGAGGGCCAACACGTTGAGGGGGTCCGCCGTGGCCACCACCAACTGCCGGGCGGACCGCTCGATCGCGACGACCATGTTCAGGCGGGCCGTCTCCTCCGGGAGGATCCTGACCACCTCGGGCTCGAGGTTCGCCAGCTCCTCCTCACTCATCAGCGGCTTGTCGAACTGCAGGGCCAGGCACTCCAGGAGCGAGGTCTCGCTGATGATCTTCAGCTCGACCAGGACCCGGCCGAGCCGTTGGGCGCCCTGGCGCTGTCGCTCGAAGGCGGCCGCGAGCTGCTCCTGCGAGAGCAGACCGCGTTTGACGAGCACCTGCCCGAGGAGTTGCCACTTGCGTGGGCGCTCGCGCGCGCCAGCCAACGGGGCGAGACCCCGGGGGTGCTGGTGTTCAGGATCCACGCGACTGGTCTGTGTGATCACGCCTCGCTCCAGGGGGGCCAGTCTGAGCGGGCGCGATTCGCTTTGGAAGGCCCAAATACGATCTACGCGGCCGGCGTAAAGATCTAGATCGTCGCGAACGATCTAGATCCTGGGTCCGCCGGTCAGCGCCGTTCCTCGGCCGGCCCGGGCGACGTGAGGCGCTGCTCGATCTGGGCGCGGTCGGGGTGCTCGGGAACGAGCGCGAGGAATGCGCGGTAGTGCGCGGCCGCCCCGAGCGGTTGGCCGTCGTGCTCGAGCGCCACCGCGAGGTTCCGGTGGGCGTCGGCGTGTTTCGGATCGAGGGCGAGGCTCCGCTCGAACGCCGCGATGCCGCGCCGGCGTTGCCCCCGACGCACCAGGACCACGCC
>Ga0209266_1002463_pt1 | contig 11650 bp, 12 predicted proteins | sample GraSoiAngelo_132_FD_185889 | JGI IMG/M metagenome (GOLD analysis project Ga0209266, IMG submission 185889) | Grasslands soil microbial communities from the Angelo Coastal Reserve, California, USA - 14_0929_02_40cm (SPAdes) (version 2) | ecosystem: Environmental > Terrestrial > Soil > Grasslands ...
CATTCAACATGGCAAGCATGTCCTGATTGAGAAACCCATGTGCCTGACACGCCAGGATGCCGAGGCGATCATCAAAGCTCGCGACGAGGCAGGAGTCCAGGTCATGGTAGGTTACATGCGCCGCTATGCTCCCGCCTTTGTCGAGGCTGCGGAGCACATCCATGCGCTTGAGAAGATCAATTATGCCAGGGTACGCGACATTATTGGTCAGAACACCCAATTTGTGGAGCAATCCAGTGTCGTGTTGCGTCCAGGAGATATTCCACCAGAGGCGATGCAAGATCGTGCTGAGCGTGCCAGCCGACTGGTCAAGGAAGCGATCGGCGGTGCTCCCCCGCAGTTGGTGGGTACCTATCGCCTGCTCTGTGGATTGAGCAGCCATGATCTCTCAGCCATGCGCGAATTGCTCGGTATGCCCAGGAGGGTCATTGCAGCACGACAGTGGGGCAGCTTCCTGACCGCGCTCTTTGAGTATGAGAACTTCACGGTCAGCTTTGAAACCGGCATCGATCACAATCGTCGTTTCGATGCCCATCTCACCGTCTATAGTGAGACCAAAGAGATCCGTGTCCAATATGACACCCCCTACATTCGCCAGCTGCCCACCCGACTTTTTCTGACTGAGACCCAGGGCGAGGCCTTTGAAGAGCGCGAGATTCGACCGACCTTCACCGATGCGTACACTGTAGAACTGCTCCACTTCCATGAGGTCGTCAGCCAGAACTTGCAACCCAAGACGACAGCTGAGGATTTCCTGAACGATCTTGATCTCTTTGAGATGATTATCGACGCACTACGCGAATAACGTGGCTTGCCCGCTCTCCCAAGTGGCCCCTTCGGCCTCTCAGGAGGCGGCATGAAAAAACCTCGCTGTGAAAGAGTGATCGCCTTCGGGAGCAGGGAGTGTCTCCCACGAGTGCTGCTGATTCGCGGGCAGACCCTTGCCTCCTGGAGGCGATCACACAGGTACATTCACTCTGGGAGAAGACGTGAGTAGTTCGTTCTGCAGAGCAGAGAGAAGTCCGAAATGGAAACGAGAAAGGGAAAGCAAGTATGGATCACAAACCCCTCAACATTGCGGTCGTCGGCTGTGGCAATATCGCCGAAGCCTACGGAAAAACATTGCAGCCCTATTCACAACTGAAATTGCTGGGAGCCACATCTCGTACGCTCAAACGCGCCGAGGACTTTGTTGCCATCTTTGGGGGCAAGGTGTATCCCTCCCTCGACGCGATTTTAGCGGATGATGAAGTCGAGCTGGTCATCAATCTGACCATTCACCATGCGCACGTTGACGTGATTACACAGTGTCTGAATGCAGGCAAGCACGTCTACAGCGAAAAGCCCATTGCGCTCACGTCAGAAGAAGCCTGGAAGTTGGTCGCACTGGCAGAGGAAAAAGGCCGCTATTTTGGGTGTGCTCCTATCACGATGCTGGGTGAAGGGCAGCAGACCGCATGGAAAGCTATTCGCGATGATCTGCTTGGCACAGTGCGTGTGGCCTACGCGGAGGTCAACTGGGGGCGCATCGAGTCCTGGCACCCTGCACCTGGCCCTTTTTACGAGGTCGGTCCGCTCTTCGATGTCGCGGTCTATCCGCTGACCATTCTGACGACGATCTTCGGTCCTGCACGTAGTGTGACCGCCTTTGGGAAGGTCCTCTACCCTGATCGGGTCACGCAAGAAGGAGTTCCTTTCCACATTACGACGCCCGATTTCTCCATCGCGGCGATCGAATTTGCCAATGGAGCGGTGGCACGCTTGACGACCAACTTCTATGTGAGCTTTCAGAGCAAGCAACGGGGGATTGAGTTCCATGGTGACAAAGGCTCGCTGTTTTTGAGCAATTGGCATGACTTTAATGGCACGGTGGAGTATGCGGATTTTGGCGGCATATACGAACCGCTTCCTTATGTGAAAGAACCCTATGCTGGCAATACTGCAGAAGACCCTCATGCTGGTGTAGAATGGAGTCGCGGCGTGTTGGATATGGCCGAGGCCATGCAAGAAAATCGCCCGCAACGGATCACCGGTGCGCAAGCCGCGCATGTCGTAGATATCGTCTGTGGCATTGAGACGGCGTTTCGCGAAGGGCGTCGGGTGCAGATCACCTCGGAGTTTCCACAGCCGGCCCCCATGGATTGGGCTAAATAGCCGAAAGGAGTAAAGAAACTATGCCTGATGTAGAAGAACTGCTTGGTCAGATGACCCTCCAGGAAAAAGTCGCGCTGCTTGCTGGCACGCATGACTGGTATACGGTCCCGGTAGAGCGACTGGGTATCCCCTCCTTAAAAATGACCGACGGCCCCAATGGAGCCCGTGGAGCGGGAGGTATCACGGGCGGTGTGAAGGCTGCCTGCTTCCCGGCAGAGATTTCACTTGCCTCGACATGGAACATCGACCTGCTTGAACGGGTTGGGCAGGCATTGGCGCGGGAAGCGCACATGAAGGGTGCTCCTGGCACCCACAGTCAACATCCAGCGTTCCCCACTCGGTGGACGCAATTTTGAATGTTTCTCCGAAGACCCCTACCTGTCTGCTCGCCTGGCCGTGGCCTACATCACTGGTCTACAACAGGAAGGGGTGGGTGCCTCGATCAAGCATTATGTCTGTAACGACGAAGAGTTCGAGCGCTTCAGCATCAGTTCCGAGGTGCGCGAACGGGCGCTGCGCGAAATGTATTTGCTGCCCTTCCGCGCCGCTGTACGCGAGACCCAGCCGTGGACTATCATGGCCGCCTATAACCTGGTGAACGGCATTTCCGCCTCGGAAAACTCCTATTTATACTCACGAATATCGATATACCTGTACCTGGCATGGATCAGGTGATGGTCAACAACCATCAGGGAGGGTATCTTGCAGGGCAATATCTGCTCCGTCTGAATCACCGGCGTATAGGATGCATCACCTTCTCTCAACCTCTTTCTTACGTAACATCTCGAATTGTCGGCTTTCGACAGGCGCTGTCTGAGGCCGGGATCGAACTCACCACGGAGGACTTTGCTATCGGGAACGGACGCTATGATAGCGGTTATCAGGCCATGCAAGAACTCCTCCAACGTCGCTCCGATCTTACTGCCGTCTTCGTCTTTAATGATTTGATGGCTCTTGGTGCGATGAACGCGCTTCATAAACAGGGAATTCGAGTGCCCGAAGACCTCTCCATTATTGGATATGACGATATCTTCTACGCTTCCGCATTTCAACCCGCCCTCACTACGATAGCGCAACCTATTGCTACTATGGGACAGACATGTATCGCCTTATTACTCGAACGTATTCAACAGCCCGACAAGCAGTCTACGCAAATCACGCTGCCAGTCGAGTTGATTGAACGTTCCAGTTGCCGACCTTTGCTGGTGCATAACGGTATGGTGGAAAGCCGTTCCTTTTCTTGAATGTGAACTCGATTCAGTTACCCTCTCGACTGATATTGTTCCTTCGTGTATAATGACCTCAATATATGTACATTTTTTCGGGCAAGGAGTGATGAAGGATGCCAAAGAAGACTACGTCCACGCGGGGTGGAGCACAGCGTAATAGGCCAAAAGTACAGAAAAATATTGAATTGGTGCGTCAAGTCCCGGCTGAACAGGAGCTTGAGGACACCAGTAATGCTGAACCTGCTGCCGCCAGCGTAACGGCTGTCGCAGCCCCTGCTGAAGACAGGCAAAGTACAGCCAAACGTAGCGAGACAAAGCAGAGTGAGGCGAAAGACACGACTGCTACCACTGTAGCCTCCCCAAAGGGGAGCGCCGCTGCCCGAGTAGCCTCTCGTCGCCAGGCAACGCAAAAAGCTCAGCAGCGGGCCGCTGCTACCCTGGTCACCGCAGAACACTACGCCTATGTGCGTCAGGATTTAAGGCTAATCGCCATACTGGCTACCATTATGTTTAGTGCTCTTATCATCTTGAGCTTCGTACCGGGCATTGGCCGTTAGCAATACAAGAGAAGAAGCACTGGTCTGTTTCGTTTCAGTTTCCAGTGCTTCTTTTTATTGTTTCGGGTGGCTTGTATAGAGGCCGGATAGCCCTCAACGCCATGAATGCGTTGACCAGCTCAGTGTACGAGTGGGCTGGTACCTAACCCTGCTGGAATCCCATGCCGATGGGCCGCGGGAATAGTGACGCCCAATACTCGCTGCATAGCCATAGTATGGCTGCAGTCGCCCCAGTCTTGAAAGAAACGGCAGGTACATATCCACTCACCATTATCAAAAATGGTCGTGTGTATATCATTTTCGCCCCGGAACGTTGCTTCAAAGCGAGTAAATTGTATTCGCTCTGGTTCTTCCGCGTAACGCTTGGCTTTTGCGATCTTACTGATCATACTTGAGTTCATGATCGGTACTCTCCTTTATATGTTGCAACCACTCCGTGTCCACATCTTCGTTCAATTGCACTCTCTATACATTTATAGAGGCGTATCTTTTTATGTCGCGCACCTGGTTTGTGTGTTTCAAACTCCTCTCATCCAGCACAAAGGCAAGATGTTCCATTCAAAAAGGTAGTGTTCTTACCTCCTTCCTCTCTGCAAGATACCTTGCTTAGACCTCTTGCAATACTTGTCTAATCTCCTGACTAGACTCGATGGCCATCGACAATGAATGAAAACTAATCGATGATCCCGGCATCCAGTGCGCATAAAAAATAAATTGTGCGAAATAAAAAACACCAGGGCAAAATTCCCCCAGTGTGTATGTTATGTGCCACCGCGTGTCATCACCGCTTCTTTCAGTGATGTAACCTGTGATGCCAATGAGACTGAATCCATGTTTATATAAATCATCCTCACCCGGCGAGAAAAGAGCCGAATGTAATGCCCACATGACCAACACCAGGAAATATAGGCTGAACGTGCAAACTTGGAAATCTCCTTGTAATTGGATTGATTATACCATACGAAAAGAGGATTGTCCATCCCAAAATCTGACAAAAATGGCCATTATGCTGTTGAGCAGGGGGTTGATTTTCTTTTGTGAACATTTTGTGATAGAGAGTCTCTCTACATTGTGCCGTCTCAAACGAAGGTCATCTGACACGAGATGCTTCGCTGCGCTCAGCATGACAGTGCGGTCTCGAAATTGTGCCGTCTCAAACGAAGGTCATCTGACCCCTCTTAAACTGTACAATAAGGTGTGGCCTGCTTCACGATGACAATATTGCCCTGTTCACTGCATTCCAGCGACAAAAACTCTATACTATGGTAAATAAATCCTGTTATACTATGGATACTCAATAGTGGAAGAGTTTCCGCCGCTGAAGCTTTTGCCTATGAACTTGATTTGGAGGTGTTTGTGAATCATAAAGTTACCATTACCAATTGGTTCCCTCTTCAGTTGGCCTTAGGTATCGCCATCATTGCCTTCCTGGTCAGTGCGTGTTCGCTGCCAGGAGCACAATCAGCCACGCCCACGAAGCCCACGGGAACCTCGGGACTAACGCCTACTCCAACCTCAAAAAAAACTACTCATCCAGTGGCAGGTCAACCATCTGGCACTGGAAAACTTCCCAATGGCACACCATTACCGCAGAATGAAGTCAAACCGCTGGCCTTTACTCTCGTTTACAATGATGCGGCAATGGAGCAGGATGTTGCACAAATGTATAAGCCTGGCTCTGCCACGTTCCACCAGTATCTGACTCCAGATCAGATTGTGCAACGCTATGCTCTTTCGGATGCGCAACAGCGGCAGGCAATAGACTGGTTGACACAGCATGGTTATACCGTTGATTCAACCGATGCTCTGCACACCTCGATCAAAGTCCATGCTACGGTCGCTACGATCGAACGAACCCTGAATATCAAACTCAATGCATATACGATTAATGGCTACCAGTTCTTTTTGCAGGAGGGTGAACCGAAGCTTCCAGAGCCTGTTTCCTCGCTGGTCTCTTCGGTTATTGGCCTGGATAACTTTGCTCTCCCTCAATTCCAACCGCCGTTTGGTTTTGCCACACGAGATGCCACATCTCTTTCCAGCGATTGTAGCAAGTACGGAGCAAAACAGACGCTTACTCGCAACAAACTTGCGGCGGCATATCAGGTGAATCAGCTTTATCAGCAGGGGTACCAGGGGCAGGGCATGTCCATCGGCGTGGCCGAGTTTGGTGATACCTACAATCCCCAGGACCTTGCAAGCTATGCTGCTTGTGTAGGTATCGCTGCGCCGAATGTTCAGAATATTGATGTTGACGGCCACCTCGCAGCCGGTTCGGGGCAGGGCGAGGCGATCATGGATCTTGAACTTATTGCAGGACTCGCTCCAAAGGCGCAGATCCTCGATTATCAGACCGATGGCAAGAGTACCTCCTTTGCCCAGTCGATGGTTGATGTCTTTAACCGCGTCGCAACTGACCACAAAGTGCAGGTGTTAAGCGTCAGCTATGGGACCTTTGAAAGCGCATTCAGCAGCACTGAACTGGCAGCCGTCAACAGGAGTCTCCGCAGCCTGTCTGCCGAGGGCATTTCGGTCTTCATCAGTAGCGGTGATTGTGGAGCCTATTCGCAACGTCTGCCACATATCGCTGTAGTGTCCTTTCCCGCCAGCGCTGTCTATGCTATCGCTGTCGGCGGCACACACTTGCAGGTAAATGATAGTAATGTGCGCACCAGTGAGACGGCCTGGGGGCCAGGAGACGATTTACCACTCTGTTCCAACAATTGGGGGAGTGGTGGTGGGGTAAGCGAGAACCCTGATTTTAAGCGCCCGTCCTGGCAGGTAGGCCCAGGAACAACTACCCAGTATGATGGTTCATTGTCGCATGTCTTCATCAGACCCCTGGATTTTGCTGCAACGGTCGTAGCGCCTAACGGGTTGCGCCAGGTGCCAGATGTTGCCGCGGCCGCCTATCCCAATATCGCTGTATACTACAAGGGCGCCTGGGTTGCTTCTGGTGGTACCAGTGCTGCGGCTCCCATCTGGGCTGCTGGCGCATTGCTCATCGACCAGGCATTACAGCAAAAGGGGAAGCCTGCCTTGGGAGGAGTACCCGAGTTCTATAACCTGGCGAATCATCCTGGTAACTTCCATCCCTATACCAATATCACTGCTGATGATAGCACGGTCAGCGATCTGCTCTTCTATAAAGCTACAAAGGGCTGGAGCTACGCCACAGGTTGGGGTTCTCCGAACTTTAACAACGTCTTGCAACTTGAGCTGAACCAGTAGGTGGGTATGTATGAGACAAATTTGCAGTGAGCTGGTGATCGGCTCACTGCAAGTTTGTCTCATGCTCAGAATCTTCTATAGTGCCAGCAATTGCTCCATCTCGCCTATCATCTCCTGGTACAGGCTGCTTACCTGGTCGGCGACACTTTTCCAGCTAAAATGTCGCACAGACGGTCGGGCTGCCAGGCGCATCCGCTCCAACAATACTCGATCTTGTAAGAGCGTATCCAATCGCTCGGCGAAAAAGCCGGGACAACGCGGCACTAAGTATCCCGTTTCACCGTGTCTCACGATGGTTGTTAGCCCCCCTGCTCGGGTTGCCACTACTGGCGTACCACAGGCTAGCGACTCAACCGCCACCAGGCCAAAGCTTTCATGGTAGGAAGGCATGACAGTCACATCGGCAGCGTTGTACACTGCAGGCAGTTCTCGTTGCGGCCGCGCTCCTAAAAAATGGACTCGTTCGCTGATATCAAGGTCGAACGACAGCGACTTGAGTTGTTCTAGCTCGTTATCGCCTTCAAGTTTTCCCCCTACGATTACGACCTGTGCCTCTTCTTCCATCATAGCGGCGGCCCGCAGCAACAAATCTGGTCCCTTAAATGGATCGAGTCGCCCTACAAAGAGCAAAACAGGTTGAGAGGGTGGGAGACCAAGTGTATTTCTTGCTTCTAGTTTGTTTTGCGGCACAAAAAGCCTGAGATCGACGCCGCATGGAATGACCTCTACCTGGCTTGAGGTAGCGCCACAAAAGCGGATAAGCTGCATGCGCTCGTCAGTGGTTGCAACAATGATGCGGTCAGCCCGTTTTATCAACTGCTGCTCCATCTCAAGGCGCAAAGCGAGTTCCTTCTCCTTTGGATTTGCTAACTGTTTCAGGCGTGCTAGCGTGTGAAACATGGTGACATGGGGAACTGCCCAGCGCTGTGCGAGCTGCATAGCGGCTACTCCAGAGAGCCAGTAGTGGCTGTGCAGGACATCATATTGTCTTACTTTGCTTCGTCTGAATGTTTCGATGTTGTGGATAAATTCCGGCAGATACTGGTAAAGCTCGTTTTTGTGGATGGGGGTTATTGGCCCAGCTTTTATATGAATAACGCGCACATTTGTGCTAAGCTGAACGATGCGAGGGCTGTGTTCATTTGTCCAACGGGTAAAGATATCGACTGTCGTTTGGCGATGACCTAGCTTACTTGCAAGTTCGCGCATATACACATTCATGCCGCCAGCATCCTTTGTGCTCCCCGGGTTATCAAGCGGGGACGTGTGGACACTGAGCATGGCAACAGAATAACTCATAGCCAGTGTGCTCCTCTTCTATTGTTATGGACGTTCATTACAGATACGCGGCCAGCGCCCTTCGTTTGCTTCTTGCTTACGTATGAGCATCTGAAAACTCCTTTCTTTATCTGATCATTAGTTGGAACAAATGGAATGGCTTATCTATTTCAAGGGAGGTTGTTCTTTTCACATTGCCGCACTTCGTCAATAGCATCGTACATTTGACTGTGATCAACTCCATGCCCCTGTGACACCTGACGTAAACAGTCAATGCGCAGTTTGAGGGCAGGGGCAAATTGGTTTGCCGCTATTCCGGCCCATTTCGCCAGGTCGTCTAAAATTGGCTGGTCCGCGTGCTCAAAGGTATCGTCAAACTCATTCCAGAGAGAAAGCGGAATAGGTACAATCTCATCAGGATGTTTGGGATCGGCGTCGGGCTGTAAAACATACGTGGTAAACCAGCGGCGACGCAGGGGATACACGTGTCCCACCAGGCCAATATTGACAACCAGGCCTAAGCGGCGCACATCTTCTGCTCTGAGATGCAGGTCGTGATGGTACAAGGAGATGACATCCTGAACAGTGTCTGCATGAACGCTTGTGGCGATATGATAACCTTGCGCTGGTAGCGTCAAATAGCGACGCGCTACTCTACCCCACATGTAGATTGGCAGATGGTCGCTTACTTCGTTACACAATGCATAGGTCGTGGCAGGATTGATATTGGGTATGCGAGTAAAGGCAAAATTTTCATACATACCCGACATATAGGCCAGCGCCGTTCCTTCTGGGAGAAACTGGAGTAGGGCATTCAATGTCGTGGTTTTGCCCACACCTGGCTGGGGATCGGTCGGCCCTGATACTGTCAGTGAGGTCCCATGTTCCAGCAATAACCAGATCAGTGCAACTGTTTCTACATCAACACTTTCCATGGCTATGATCTGTGCAATGGAGAGTTGTCGCCTGGATTCATAATGCCAATAATAGCGTTCCATGGGATCTCGTGGATCAAACATACTAGCACTCCCTTCGGTACGCAATCTATAGAATTTCGTTCTCTTCTACTTTTTCTGTTCGTTGTTTTCGTTTAAGGAAGTATCTTCCTTATCTTTCTTTGCTTCTACTATTGCAGGTTTGAGCCATCCTGGGTGCGGGCTCCAACCAACGGCAATGACCCGCGTGTGCTGGAGTTGCTCACTATCAATTTCGACGAGGCTTACAGAGGCATTATCAATGAAAAGTTTGCCTGCCTTGCCAGCCTCCAGACCTGTGTAATGTGCCACAAGCAATTTAACGACATCGGCATGAGCTACAAATACCGGGTAAGTCCCAATGGAATCCTTTGTGCGCCAGTGTTCAACTGCTTTCAGGGCTCGCTGCTGTACCTGGGGAAACGTCTCGATACCTTCAGGAGCAACTGATGGATCCTGGACGTAGGCTTTCCAATCGGGATCGATTTTAGCAAGTTCGTCAAACTTTTGTCCCGCCCAGCGGCCAACATTGGTGTCCATCAAATTCGGCTCAAGCTGTATAGTAAGATCTCTCCCCTGATTGATAATTTCTGCGGTATCGCGTGCTCGTTCCAGTGGACTAGTAATAATGGCACTGATCGGAATAAGAGCCAGGGCATTCGCGAGGCGCGCTGCTTGCTCTCTTCCTTTATCATTCAACTCAATCCCTGGTAATTGCCCAGGGAGTATGTGATCAGCATTCCAGGTTGTCTGCCCATGTCGAATAAGAAGCAGGGTTTGTTTCATTCCAGTATGCGTGCTTTCCGTTATATGTAATTGCTGGAGCCAGAGTTGTATTCGCCAGCGCCAGAAGCGCCTGCCCACGTGCAAGCATATCCACAATACCTGTATCCAGCTATATCCATTGCTGATAAGTTTTTTCAGGTGACCTCTCATGAATATCAACAACGTCTTATGTCTTTATTTGACGCGACACAGGTTGCCCGTAAAGCCCTTCTCTTATATTTGAGGGGATATCAAAGAGTGTCCGACCAAACAATGTGCTTTTTATTGTATCAGGGGAAATGGAAATGGTGCAAATAGGCCAGATGTACTGTGTCCCCGGCAGTGTTGTGAGATCAGGACACGATAAAGCTGATCCACATAATGGCTCTAATACAGAGGAACTTTTGGCCCAAGTGTTACGAGCTTCCTCAAGGGAAGTTCCTTTCCCTGGGGCACTTCCGGAGGCCGCCGGTGGATGGCTTATGCGGGAGCGGCTTGGGCCGACTCCTTCCTCCGCCAGGCGACGATGAGCAGCCAGATGATCGACGCAAAGAGAAAGACTGGGGCTGCATACGATGGCACCTCACCGATGGGCGCGAAGCCCTCGGCACCGATCACCCAGCCCAGTACGAGCGAGGCCAGGCCCGACAATCCCATCAGGTAGCCGACCGGCCTGGGGACTCTTGCCGTCCACACGATCACGATCGCGAACAGCACCAGCGCGAGACCCAACATGAAGTCCTGATAGCTTGTTGTCCCCCACTCCAGCCACCGGAGGGCTTCCGCACTGGCAAAGCGTGCTGCCTGCTCCGCTGCTGGTGCGCTTACCCACGCATCCACCGCCTGCTTGAGGGCCACCCCGTCCACGGCAAATCGGACGCCGGCCAGCGCCAGTGCCACCCCTGCCGCAATGGCCCCGAAGAACCCCAGCCAGCGCGGTGTTCCCTCCGAGACGTTGAGCGCGAAGAACAGGACCAGCAGTCCCGCAATGATGACCGCCGTCCCGACGAACTGCCCGAGGTGGATAGCGGCCCAGCTCGAGCTATTCGCGTACGCGGTAAACGCGGCTTGGTGGTCATTGGCACCCGGCGGGTGCAGGGGAATCGTTACGCCGAAGACCACTAAACCGATGAACAGCAGCGTCGCTGACAGACGAAGCAACTTGTGATTAGCCATAATGAACCTCCTGTGTGTCTCCTGAGGTGTGCTCTCAGGAGATGTCATCTGCAACAAATGAGAGCCATGCTTTTGTATGCGCTTTGCTGGCGGGTATCCCTCCTTTCTTGCCGAAGCCTCCACGAGAACAGCGGGAGGAGCTGATCAGTTACTCGCGGCTCTTTCCTGCCTGCCCGGCTGCCTGGCGAATGGCAGAGAGCAGCCTATCGGTTCCTCCACGCTTCTCCACAAACGCGACCGCTCCGGCGGCCTGTGCCCGTCCTCGTGTCTGTACGTCGTCATGGAT
>Ga0209266_1002465_pt1 | contig 11647 bp, 8 predicted proteins | sample GraSoiAngelo_132_FD_185889 | JGI IMG/M metagenome (GOLD analysis project Ga0209266, IMG submission 185889) | Grasslands soil microbial communities from the Angelo Coastal Reserve, California, USA - 14_0929_02_40cm (SPAdes) (version 2) | ecosystem: Environmental > Terrestrial > Soil > Grasslands ...
CGATGGTCCAGCGGAAGTCGAAGGACGTGATTCACGCGGTCGAACGCGTGTCCCTCGCGGTCGGGCCAGGCGAGACCGTGGGCTTGATCGGCGAGTCGGGCTCCGGCAAGACGACCCTCGGTTGGCTCTTCGCCCGCCTCCACGAGCCGACGTCGGGGACCGTAGAATTCGGTGGTCGAGACATCAGCCACCTCGAAGGCTCCGCACTCCGGGGTATCCGGCGGCGGGTCCAGATCGTCTTCCAGGACCCGGTTGGTTCCCTCGACCCGCGTCTGCGCGCATGGCAGATCGTCGGAGAGCCGCTTCAGGCACTGGAACGCCTCCGCCGTTCCGAGGTGCGGGACCGCGTCGCCGCGCTCTTGCCCACGGTCGGGCTCCCCGCGGGGTCCGTGGACCAATATCCGCACGAATTCTCAGGAGGCGGCCGGCAGCGCCTCTCGCTCGCACGCGCCCTGAGCGTCAGGCCGGAACTCGTGATCTTGGACGAACCGACGAGCGCGCTGGACGTCGCGGTGCAGGCCCAGATCCTGAATCGCCTCGTCGCGTTGCAGCGCGAGCTCGGACTTTCGTATCTACTGATCACACACAACGTGGCCGCGGTGCGGTACGTCGCCGACCGCGTCGCGGTGATGTACCTCGGGAAGATCGCGGAACTCGGCGGGGTGCGTGATGTCCTCGAGCGGCCGTTGCATCCGTACACGAAGGCGCTCCTCGCGGCCGTGCCCGCCCCGGAACCGGGTCGCCGCAAGACGCGGTATCGCGTCACGGGGGAGATCCCGAGCCTCGTGCACCCGCCGCCGGGCTGTTCGTTCGCGGCGCGATGCCCATTCGTGATCGATCGATGCCGCACCGAGGAACCGCTCCTCCGGATTCCGGAGGGGATGGAGAGGCGTTGGGTTGCGTGCCACAGGGCGGAGGAACTCGTGGATGTGCGGCCTGCCGACCTGCTCGCGGCTGAACCGGCGTCTGGATCCGGTTCAGCGGCACGGGCTATGTAGGGCCTGACCGGATCGCACCATGATCTTGCCGGGGCCTCAAACCCAGAGGACGGGGTTCAATCCGCCCGCATCGTGTTCTGGACGACGACGAACGGCAGGGCAGCCCCCATTGGGTTCGTGACGTATCCGTGGACGGCCGAAGAGATGACCTGGTACTGCTGCGGCACCACGAGCCAGGCGACCGTGTAGTTGTCGTACATCAGCTGGGTGATCTGGGTGTAGTACTGGGTGAGGTTCGTCGGATTCGTGTCCCCCGCTGCGGCGATCACCAAGCCATCCATCGTGTCGTTGACGTACCCGGCCATGCAGTCGTTCGCGCTGCCGTAGCTGATCGCGTTGTTCTGCGTCCAATCGTCCGGAGAGATGTAGTCTGACGTGTAGAACTCCTGACCAATTGGGAACGGCCCGCCACTGAAGGTCGTCTGGGAGATGCAGTTCCCCGCGTTGTCCCGGCCCTGCTCGGTGTAGAGGTCGTCGATATTGTTGATGCCCACGGGGTTGATCCGAATTCCAATCTTCGCGAGATCGGACTGCAGGAGGAGCGCGACTTGCTCCCAGTCGCCCAACTTGATGTACATGTAATTGATCGTGTTCGGATAGCCGCCTGGCAGCTTCCAGCGCGACTGGTTCATTTCCTGCATCGCCAAGTTCAAATCGTACGAGTACGGCTGGAGATTTCCCGAGTTGTAGTACGGATAGCCCGGCGGCACAGGCCCGACCCACCGCTGGGCTTTCCCGCTGAACGCTCGGCTGATGATTTCGTCGTAGTTGATTGCGTGGACGACTGCGGCCCGGACGTGGATGTCGGTGAACGGGTCAGTCTTCTGATTCATGTAAATCCACCAACCGCCCGCCGTCGATCCGTAGACGATGTCCAGCAGCCTCGCGTCGACGCACGAAGCAGCGGTCAACGAGTCGATCTGCGATGGCCCGACGTACGCGAACGAAAGGCCCGCGACGGCACCAGACTTGATGTCGGCGATCGCGGTGATGGCCGACGATAGGAAGTTAATCTGGATGGACGCTTTCGCGGGCTGGATGATGTTGTTCCAGGGCTCCGCAGCGGAGGCGTTCTTGGCCCAGTAGTTCGGATCCGGCTGAATGAGGTAGCCTGTCGCCGAGTTGAATGTCTTCACGACGTAGGGTCCCGTCCCGACCATGTTCGTGGCCATGAAGGCGTTCGTCCCGCCCACGGTGACGCCGCCGTTCGCCTGGACGACCGCGGGGTCCACGGCGCTCGCGATGGGACCCGCAATCGCCGCGAGCAAGAAGGAGTATGCGACGGTTCCGAGGTAGCCATAACCCATGTTCAGCTCGATGGTGAACCGATCGATGACTCGGAAGGATTGGTCCGCGGCCTGCATCACGGCAAGATCGGGGGCGATCGGATTCTGGAAGTCGAACGAGTTGAGGTGGCCCGCCATCTGGGTAGCGGCTCTCCGGTTTTGACTCGCGGTTGCGTAGTAGGTGAGCCCGGGGTACCAGAAATTCTCTTGCAAGATGAAACTCCCCGCTTGGTTCATGACGATTCCGCGATACAGGCTGAACCACATCACATAGGCGTTGAACTGGTGGCCGTTCGAGAAGTGCACATCTTGCCGCAGGGCGAACGTGTAGTTGAATCCGCTCGGTGAGACGGTCCAGCTCTTCGCGAGGACCGGGACGAATTCCGTGTACTTCGACGCGTTGTAGTTCACCAGGCTCTGGTAGATTTGCTGGACGATACCCCACCCGGGCGTGGAGAACGTAACATGGGGGTCCAACGTGTCGGGGGTCTCCGGCTGATCAAAGATGAGCGGGTCCTTCGATGTGAGGGTGCACGCGGCCCCCGTCGGCCGCGTCAAGATGATGTAAGAGGCAATCCCGGCCAGGATGACAACGATCGCCACTACCGCGACCACGATCCGGACCGTTCGCGGATTCCTCTTCCCACCCAGGGGCTCCATCCCCGGGGGCACACCGCTCGGCTCCTCGGTGGCGGCCACCCGCTCTCCTCCGCGTTCTCGGGAAGGTTACGGAGCATATAACGCTATGCGCAGGCAACGTGCTGCGGAAATCCATCCGCGGCCTGAGTCGCCAATCTTCAAATCAGAAGCGGCGCGATGACCAGAGTAATCGTAGAAAGCAGTTTTACGAGGATGTGAAGCGACGGCCCTGCTGTGTCCTTGAATGGATCGCCGACTGTGTCTCCGACGACGGCGGCCTTGTGCGTCGGGCTCCCTTTGCCGCCCAGATTGCCGGCCTCGATGAATTTCTTTGCGTTGTCCCAAGCGCCGCCACCCGTGTTCAGGACGAGGGCCATTAGGACACCCGCTATCGTCCCTACCATGAGCGTGCCGCCGAGTGGCTCGCCCGCCAGAAGGCCGGGCGTGACACGCACGAACCGGAAGAACAGGCCGACGGCCACCGGTGTCGCGACCGCCAGGAGACCGGGAACGATCATTTCCTTCAGAGCGCTCCGGGTCACGATGTCGACCGACCGCGCATAGTCCGGCTTCGAGGTTCCCGCCATGATGCCTGGGTCCTCGTGGAATTGGTCCCGCACGTCCTTGATGATCGCCCATGCCGCGCGACCGACTGCTCGGATCGCGTAGGCGGTGAAGAGGAAGACGAGTGCCGCGCCGATGAAGCCGCCCACGAATGTCTCCGGGTGCGCGAGGTCCACGCTCGTTACGTGTGCCTCCTCGAGAAAGGCGTTGAACAGTAGAAACGCCGCGAGAGCCGCGCTCCCAACCGCGTACCCTTTCGTGAGGGCCTTCGTCGTGTTGCCGGCCGCGTCGAGCTTGTCCATGTTTCGGCGGGCCCCCTCGGACATCCCGGACATCTCGATGATCCCTGCTCCGTTGTCGACGATCGGCCCGAACGTGTCCATCGCCAGGATGTACGCCGCGGTGGAGAGCATCCCCATCGTGGCGATTGCGGTCCCGTAGAGACCGCCACGCGGGATGCCGGTCGACTGCCCAAGCCAATACGAGATCAGGAGAGCCGAGACGACGACGAGGACCGGGAGCCAGGTGGCCTCCAGGCCGACGGAGAAACCGGAGATGATGTTCGTCGCAGGGCCCGTCTCGGAGGCGCGGGCGATTTCCTTCACGGGCCGGTACCGAGCTTCGGTGTAGTATTGGGTGATCCAGACGTACAAGAAGGCCGTCACCATTCCTGCGATGCCGCAGAGCCAGTAGAGGAGCCACGTCTCCGAGGAAGCCAGCTGGACCCCGGGGACGGACGGGTCCACGTCCGCCCCGGCGGGTTCGAGCATCGCCCAGGCGGCGAATCCAAATAGGACCGCCGCGAGCAACGTTGTCACCAAGTACCCGCGGTTCAACGCGCCCATCGGCGCCTCGTCCTCCCTCGCGCGCACAACATATACCCCGACAATCGACGCCAAGACGCCGAAACTCCGGGCGACGAGTGGGAAAAGGACGCCGAGGACGCCAAACCACGGAAACAAGACGACGCCGAGGACCATCGCACCGATGTTCTCTGCGGCCGTGGACTCGAAGAGATCGGCGCCGCGTCCAGCACAGTCTCCGACATTATCCCCGACGAGGTCCGCGATGACTGCCGGGTTCCGCGGATCATCCTCCGGGATCCCCGCTTCGACCTTGCCGACCAAATCCGCACCCACGTCCGCGGCTTTCGTGTAAATGCCGCCACCGAGTTGGGCGAACAAGGCCACGAGGCTCGCGCCGAAGCCGAACCCAACGATGGACAAGATGAGATTGCGTTGATCGCCCTCGGCCGGGAGGACTCCATACCCGTAGCCGTAATAGAGGATCGAAACGCCGGCCAGCGAGAGTGCGACAATCGAAAGGCCCGAGACGGCGCCGCCTCGGAGCGCGATCACGAGTGCGTCGTTGAAGGACCGCGTGGAACCCGCCGCCGAGCGAACGTTCGTCCGAATCGCCACTTGCATCCCGATGAAACCGGACAGCGCCGAGAATGTGGCACCGAGTGCGAAGGCGCCCGCCGTTTTCAAACCAAGCGCCACGGCGTCCGACTTCCCGCTCACCGCGCTCTGCCAAAAAATCGCGGCGGCGAAGACTACCGCAAGGAGGGCGGCGATGATTCCGATCGCCTTGTACTGGCGCCGCAAGAACGCTTGGGCCCCTTGCTGAATCGCAGCGGCGATCTCCCGCATCCGCTCCGAGCCCGCATCCTGTCGGAGGATGCCCCGCGTCAAGATTCCGGCAAAACCGAGGCCTGCCAGGATCGCGATCGGGATGATGATGCTCAGGTCCAGTTGAGCCATTACGTCCGATCCTCTCCCGTGAGCGCGGCCGCAAGTTCCTCCTTGTATTTAGGCTTTGACGGGTCGGTCACGCCCCGTACTTCTCCATGCGGTTCGAGTGATTCAAGAGGACAGTCATCACGTCCGTCCCGCGGAGTCGACCGAGGGCGCCGTGCGCCATGCTCCGCTCGTCGAAATTCAAGACGTCGTCCACGCGGACGCCTTCGCCGAAAATCGTGAGCGGCACCGGGTCGCCAGAATGGTCCTTCAACGCAACCGGGGTCGAATGGTCCGCGGTGAGGGCCACGACCACTTCGGACGAGAGCATCGCCTTGAGGTGGCCCATCATCGCGTCCATCCGCTCGATCACGCGGATCTTCTCCGACGCGTTCCCGTCGTGGCCGCACAAGTCCGGCGCCTTCACATGGAGGACGACGAGATCGTGCGTCCGTAAGGCCTCGAGCGCGGCGTCCGCCTTCGCGATCATGTCCGTGTCCAGGCCACCGGTCGCCCCTGGCACCTCGATGACGTCCATGCCGATCGTCCGGAACATCCCGCGGATCAATGCGACGCCCGCGATCCCCGCGGCCGTCAGATGGAAACGCTCGGTGATCGGGACGAGCTCCGGAAAGACGCCCGCCCCGCGCAGCACGACCGCGTTCGCCGGCGGTTCGCCTTTCGCGGCGCGGGCGCGATTCACCGGGTGGGACTTGAGGATCTTGTACGACTGCTTCGTGAACGCGTTGACGGCCTTCGCGGTGACCTTCGCCGCGGACTCGAGGGGTTCTGATTCATGGATCGTCTCGCCAATCTCATGCGGATCCGTGTCCGTGACCTTGGGGGAGAGCCCGCGGCCCCGCAACACGACCGCGACGCGGTGCTCCGTCCCGGCTCGCACGGTCGCTTTGATCCGCCCTAGCTTGAGTTCGTCGAGGGCCTGCGCGAGTTCCTCCGTCCCCTCCCGGATCCGTCCGGCGCGGCGATCCGTGAGTTTCATGTCCTCGTCGACCGAGGCGAAGTTCCCGCGGAATGCGATGTCTCCCGGCTTCAGCTCGATGCCGACGCCCGCGGCCTCAAACGGACCGCGGCCCGTGTAGACCTCCCGCGGATCGTATCCAAAGAGCGCGAGGTGGCTCGTGTCGCTTCCCGCGGCGACGCCGGGCGCGATCGGATCCACGAGTCCATTCACGCCGTTCGACGCGAACCAATCGAGATTCGGCTTCGGGGTCGCCTCGAGGGGCGTCTTGTGCCCGAGTTCCGTGAGCGGTCGATCGCCGAGGCCGTCGAAAATCACGAGCAGGATTTTCCGCGCATCCATTTTCGGCCGCCGAAGGTCCGGTCCCTAGATATGTCTTTGCTGGACCGAACGCCGATGGCATCGTCCCGCGAACGTTTCCGCGGTCCTACGTGCGCGACTCGGCCTTCGCGACGCTCACCGGCATCCCCGGTGTCGCCTCGAGTTGGGCGGCCGCGTTCGCTTCCCGCCTCGAGATTTCGAGGAATCCGCTCGAGGACACGGTCGCGAGGAAGTCTCCAGGGGCCACGAGCCCGTACGTCCTCACGAAGGGCACAGTCATTTCGTAGCCGCCGACGGTCACCGCGAGGCGGTCGCCGAACGACCATGCCTTCTCGGCGACGGGCCGCGGGATGTTCGTGACGACATTGCCGAAGCGATCGTGCGTGATGACGACGGCGTCGAATCCCCCTTTGCGCTTCTTCGGCTCCCCGAAGTCCAGGTCGACGAAATCCTTGATGATCGGCCCTACGTCCTTGACCTTCGTCCCGGACATCAGATGCGCGGCCACAGGTGCGAACAGGTCCCGGCCGTGGAAGGTGTCGGAGAGCTCGGGTCGACCGAGCTTTCGGTTCGTGATCTCGCGCACCTCTTTGAGGCCGAGGCGACGGGCCGCCGGAATCAGGAGTCCGTTGTCCGGCCCGACCAGGAAGGCTCCCTCGCACACGCACACGATCGCGCGGCGCTTCGTGCCCACGCCCGGATCGACCACCCCGACGTGTGCCGCGAACGGGTAGTACGGAACCGCGGAGTACAGGACGTAGGCTCCGTGGCGGATGTCATGAGGCCGGATCGCATGGTCGATGTCCACGACCGTGGCGTCCGGATCGACGGTGAGGATCGCGCCTTTCATCGCGCCAATGTACTCGCCCGCTTCGAAGTCGGTGGTCAACGTGACGATCGCGTTCATCCGCTCCGACCTCATCAGCTGAGGCGCCGTAAGCCTTCCTTGATTCGGGCGAGATCTTTCTTGCGGCGCTGAAGTTCGGAATCGGCTTTCGCGGCGCGAGCCTCGCGGTCCCGGAGTTTCGTTTCCCGGGTCTTGAGCGCGGCCTGGGCCGCCTGCGTGGCGATGCGCTCGCCGGCGAGTCGATCTCGTTCGGCCGCGAGTTTGGCGAGGCGTTCCTCGATCCCTTTGCGCTGTGCGGCGATTGCCTCCTGCCGACGCTTGCCCTCCGCCTCGGCCCGGGTCACCCGTTTCTCGGCGTCCGATTCGCGGTCTTCCACTTCCTCGAGGCGATGCTGGAGGCCCGCTTCCCGTTCTCGGAGGGCGGTTTCCTGCTCCTCGAGTTCGCGCTCTCGTAATTCGATCGCGGCTTCCCGACGCTGGATCTCCTGCTTGGAACGCGACTCGCGGCTCGAGATGGCCTCGGACCGCTGCTCGAGTTTCTTCGTTTCCTGTGCCCGCGCAGCCTCGGATTTCTCGAGCGCCGCCTTGCGCGACTCGATGTCCTGAAGGTCGGAGAGGAACGCCGTCTCCTGCTCTTCCAGGGTCGCCTTCAGCGACTCGATCGACTCCGTTTCTTTCGCGAAGGCTCGCTCCGCGGCGGCGACCTCGCTTTCCCGTCGCTCAATTTCGACCCGCTTGGCGGCGTACTCCTCTTCGAGAGCCGCCCGTCGAGACCGCACGTCCCCTTCGACGACCTCGGCCACGTCGGCGCGCTCCGCGACTTTCTCCTCCGCGGCGGCCGCTGCTTTCTCGCGTTTCTCGATCGCGGCCTCCCGCCGTTTCGCGTCGGCCTCCCTCTTATTCAAATCCCGGTCCGCGGCTTCGATCGCGCCGAGGCGTCCCTGGACGGCTCGCTCGGACCGGAGCAGCTTGACCGCCTGCGCCTTCATCGTCGAGCGGTTGGCGGACAGCTCCTCGTCCATTCGCTCCAGACGGCGCTTCAGTTGATCGAGCTCTTTCCCGCGGGTCGCCAGATCGCGCTGCCGTCGCCGGATGTCGACCTGACGTTCGCGGGCTTCCCGCTCCTCCTCGGAGATCTTGCGATCCTTCGCCGCGAGGTCCTTCGCGAGCTTCTGCATGCGCTTCGTCGCTCGTTCGAGCTCTTCGCGTTGGTCACCGAGGCCGGCGTCGTGGGTCTCGTACGCTTCCGCCTGTTTGGCGAGCTTGGCGCTCTTCTCGGCGAGTTCCGCCTCCCGGCCCTCGAGTTCGGCCAGGCGCCGAGGGAGCGATTTCTCCCGTTCCTCGACGACCCGTTCGCGCTGAGATACTCCCGCCAGGTGATCCCGCAGCTTCTGCTCCCGGTCCCGGATGGCCTGGTCCTGGCTCGTGAGGAGGCGCTCGCGGCGTTCGGCTTCCCCCAGGCGCTCGTCGAACGTCTTCCGGGCCTCCGAGATCTTCTCGGCCTCGGCTTGCAGGTTCGCGTAGAGATCGTTCATCTGCTTCCGCTCGCGTTCGAGGGAAGCGGCCCGCGCATCGAGCGATGCCTCGCGGTCGCGGTAGGTGGCTTCTTTGGAGGCCAGCTCCCGTTCCACGCCCCCGAGCTTGGCCTGCCGTTCGGAGAGGCTGCGCTTCTGGGCCTCGAGTTCCGTCCGAGCCTTTTCGGACTCGATCGCGAGGACCTTCTTCTGCGACTCGACCTCGACGTCCCGGGACGTCCGTCGCTCCTCCAGGCGGTTCAGGATCAGTCCACTCGCCTCCTTGACCGTCTGCAGTTCAGTCCGGAGGGAGTCGAGTTCGCGCTGTCGCATCGCGCTCCGCTGATACTCCTGTTCGAGTTCCCATTTCCGGCGGTAGAGCTCCTCTTCGCGCTCGACGAGCGTTCGTTCTTGACCGCGACGGGCTTCGAGCTGTTTCTCGTAGACCTCGCGCTCGCGGGCCTCTTGGGCGATCGCCTGGTCCAGCACCTCGTCCGGGTCGCCGATGCCTTCAACGGCGGCCTCGGGGTAGCTCCGCTGGAGATGGTCGATGCTGATCGACGAGTGTCCATAGTCGTACGTGCGCACTTCGAGCTGGGCCCGGGCACTCGCCGCGTCCTTCAGGATCTCGGGCAGGGCTTCGTGGCCCGCCACGTCGGTCGCGGACCGGTGTTCCGCCAGGACCCCATCCCCGCGCCGCAAGACGAGGACCCCCTGGGACGGCGTGTCGCCCCGAAAGACGGACGTCTTGAGGACCCCGTTGAATTTCATCGCCCGAAGCTCCGCGAGGATTGATCGGATCGCTTCGGGCCCTCCATCGGCGATCCGCTCCACTCGCCCCGGAGGGACTTCCATCGCGGATTACAGATTATTGTCACATTAAGAAGCTTCCCACGAAATTCTGGCCCCTGACACGCCTGGGGTGCCCGAAAACCGTTTTCTACGGCCGTCGCCATGGCGTCCCTGCGTTCGTGATGAGAAGAGGGTCAGCCGACGGAAGCGTGACGACCCCGATGAGTGCTGAAACGCTCGGCAATCGACGAGGCCTACGGGATTGCGGTTCCTGGATCGAGTCTGAGTGGAGCCGGCCCTGGCATGCGTCGACGCGAATAGCCTGTGCGTCGAGGGCGAGTGAAGGAAAGTGTTCCTCCGCTTGGCGATAATACCTAGGCGAGCAAACCGTCGAGGAGGGGAAGGCGGACTCGCGTTGCCGACCGAGAGCCTCATGCCTCTACCGTGTCGTCATCGCTCACGCGGCGAACCTCCACCGCAACCCCGGGAGCCCCGTAGTCCTTCGTCGCCCGTAAGTGGACCACCTGACTGTCGTCCGCGAAGATCACGTAGGTGAGCGCGTCTAGAACTGCACGGCTGAGTTTGTCGAGGTCCGGCCTCTTGTCGGGCCATACGCGTCTTCGTTTCGGCGCGGACTTCGGTTTCGGAATGCCAAAGTCGAGTTCGATCCCGACGGGCCCCGCCCAGGGCTCCGTAGGGGCGAATCGCTGAGCCACATCGGCGACGAGGCGACGCCAGCTTCCCAAGCCCTTCGCCGTTGACGTGATCACCGGCTTGCCGTTCACGACCCAGGAGCGTAAAGATCCCTGAGGCACGGGCAGACCACGTACCTGGAACCGGATTACCGACTCGCCCTTGACCGCCCCCGTTTCGAGGTGGACCTCGTCCTCGGGTAGAATCGGGGGCCTGGCGGAAGCCCGACCGCCACCGCCATGCGGTTTCCGGCGCGACTGCTTGGTGGCCATGCCCATCCTCACTTCCCGGGGACGGGAAGTGTCTGACGTCGAGCCGACAACGCCTCGCGCGGTATTAACATTTCTTTGGGCTCGGCTCATCACATTCCGGCGAGGCGCTATATAGCCCCTCCCCCGGGCCGGCGAATCTCACCGAAACTACTTGATCGCGGTCTTGGCGCGCTCGATGTCGTCCACGACCAGCGCGATTTCGGTCCGTCCGTTCTTCGATCCCAGGATGTAGATGGATTGCACGTTGATTCCTGCGCGGGCGAGGCGCCTCGCGACCTTCGCCAGTTCTCCTGGCCGGTCCAAAAGCTCGAGGTTCAGGATGTCGCTCAGCTCGTACTTCAGGCCCGCATTCGTCAAGGCCTTCTGCGTCGTCTGCACGTCTGATGTGACGACGCGAAGGAACGATGCGTCGTGTTTCGACTCGCTCGCGATCGCCCGGATGTTGACCGCCCCGTTCGACAGGGCCTCCGTTACTCGTGCCAACTCGCCGGGTTTGTCCGCCACAAACACTTTGAATTCGCGCATCACCGAAGAAGGAACCGATGCAGGCATGTCTCTCCCCAACGGAAATCGCTTTGTCGGGATATAAAGGCGGGGCGAAGCCACGGACGGCGACGGACAAACGGACGACCGACCGGAAAAGCCTACAAAGGTACGATTCCGCCCGGCGGCAGAGAACCGCACGGGGCATCGTCGCCGGCCTGCAGAAGGCATACGACAGCTAATTCGGACAATTTTCCTTCTGACTGTCTAGAATAAATGTTCTCAAATACGGCAACCACCATCTTGGGCGGCTGAAAACTTTGCTTCAACGATCACCAATCACAAAGTAAGGAGGTTTCTATGAGCCCAAAGAAGGACACGCAAAAGTCCGTCAAGAGCACCACCGCGACCAACAAGAAGTTCACGGGATTCACGGACGAGGAACGAGCCGCGATGAAGGAGTACCTCCAAGAGCGGAAGACGTCCGCGGCTCGCGGCCCGCGCGCGGACAAGGCGGACG
>Ga0209266_1002477_pt1 | contig 11608 bp, 10 predicted proteins | sample GraSoiAngelo_132_FD_185889 | JGI IMG/M metagenome (GOLD analysis project Ga0209266, IMG submission 185889) | Grasslands soil microbial communities from the Angelo Coastal Reserve, California, USA - 14_0929_02_40cm (SPAdes) (version 2) | ecosystem: Environmental > Terrestrial > Soil > Grasslands ...
CGCCACGTAATCCCAGAACCGGCTGCCGTAGGCGTACGGCCCGAGCCCGTCCGGCCAGCGCGAAAAATACAGTGCATTCCACGGCGATCGCGCGCGACCCGCCGCCGCATCGGCGGCGACGATCTCGCGGTGAAACGTGCCGTCGGCGCGGCCGCCAGTCGTGAAGCGCGACTCGTAGTACGTCGCCAACCCTTCGATTACCCAGCTCGGCTGATACTGATTGGGGAAGAATCCGGGCACGCGACCGAAGATCGATTGCAGCGTCCCCCAGAGTCCCCGGGACCGGTCGAGATGGAAGACGTGCGTCAGCTCGTGCACGATCACGAGTCGTTCCCAGCTGTCGTAGTTCTGCAATCCGGGGTCGGTGACGGGCGGCGTGAGAAAGATCGTGAAGCGATTCGACGGGAAGACGGTCGTAAAGCCGTTCGCCGCATCGACGTCGTCCGAGAGCGTCAGATCGATGATGCCGCGCGGCGCGTGCAGCTCGCTCGAGAGCAGCCGATACGCCCGTTCGGCTTCACGCGCGGCTTCAACGGCGCGCGCGCGATAGTCGGGGCGAAAATGGACGCGAAAGTGTTCCGTGTGGATGGTGCGCCACGTGCCGGAGGGATCCTGGGCGGCGGCAGGAGTGCTGAGGACGAGTGTAAACAAAATGCGGAATGCGAAATGCGGAATGCGGAATTGGCGAGCGAACGTCGTTCCGCGATTCCGCTTTCCGAATTTCACATTCCGCATTATCGAGCCATCTCTCGCAAGAACTCCTCAATCCCCCGCACCACACCAAGCGTACCGCATGCGGCCTTCAGGCGTCAGGAGCATCGCCTCCTGTTCCTGCTCGAGCAGCGTCTTCGCTTGCTGGGCGACCGCGAGCGTGGCGACCGGCTCCCACAGACCCGCCGGTCCCTTCGCGCCCAGCGGTGGATGGCCCGGGTCGAGGACGATCGTACGCTCGGCGAGCGGCCGGCGCGGATCGATCACGGGCGGCCGGCGAATCTCGAGCAGCAGATCACGACCACCCCACCGCGTACGATAACCCCACACCGGTCCCGCAAGCGATAACGTGATTGTCACCTCATCGGCGGCGGGCTGCGCATAGCTCATGCGCGTCACGTACGGATCGGTACCGCCGTACTGCATCCAGTTCACGTCCGAAGCGACGCCGTACACTCGCAGCGTGAGGCTCCGCTCCTCCTCTTCTACCTTGAACGGCACATGCGTCGGCAGCGGGAGCCAGGCGAGCCAGCTGCCGTTGGGCGCGACGTGCACGGGGAATCCGTTGATCGACAGCACCACATCGCTACGGCCGCGGCCCACGCTACCGAACAGGAATGACGAATCCTGCGCCTGAATCGGGTCGGCAGTGTCGGGATAGACGATGGTGAGGTGAAGTGGCTCGGGTAAATTGGGGACCGGACCGGTCGGGGAAGAGCCGCGACGGGCTGCGGTGGAAGCCGCGCAGCCCGTCGCAGTAACGAGGAGCGCGATCCGAGCGAGTCGCATGTGGCGCAAGCTAGCGTTCAGCAATAGATTGGGCCACCTAACTTTATGGCCCCGGGCGCTTGCCAATATTGCGGCCGACAGAACGACGCCGGCGCGCAATTCTGCTCTGATTGCGGCAAGCCGCTGACCAAAGCGGCGGCCGCGCGTGCTGCCGTTGCCTCCGGTGGAGGCGGGAGTGCCGGGGAGAGTTTGGTTTCCCGCACGAGCAGTCCAGCAGCGGGAGGAGGCGCCCCTGCGGATGGTCCCTGTCCGCTGTGCGGATCCGTTCCCGCCGGGCAAAGCGCGGGCGCCGGAGGGGCGGGAGCAGGACACGACCGCCGGATCATTCCCGACAGACGCTCCGATTACGCCCTGACGTTGGTTTTGATTTCCGAGATTGACACCGAGGTGGCGCGTTTCGTCCGCAAGCAGTCGACCACGACGATCGGCCGCACCGAAGGCGATATCCGCTTCCCGGAAGATCAGTTTCTCTCTCCGCTCCATGCCAAACTGTCGTGGGAAGAAGGGCGACTCGAGGTGCGTGACCTCGGCAGCCGCAACGGCACCTGGGTCTTTCTCGAAGGACCTTATCTCCTGACCGACGGTGACCTGATTCTCATTGGGTCACAGGTGCTGCGCTTCAAGCGGCTCGGCTATCCGGGTCCACACGGCGCCGAAGCCGATGCCACAAAGCGCCTGGGCAGCATGGTGCCGAGTGCCGACATCGCCAGCCTCACGCAGCTGCGCACCGATGGCAGCTCGCGCGACGTCATCCAGCTCTCGCCGGGTCGCGACATTCACATCGGACGCGAGCGCGGTGACTGGATCTTCCCGTACGATCCCTCGATGAGCGCGCAGCACGCGACCGTGCGCTCCGAAGATGCGGACTTCGTCCTGGTGGACGACCACAGCCGCAACGGTGTGGCCATCGCGGCCCGCGGCGTGATGCCGCTGCAACACGGTTCGCGCATCATGGTCGGTGACAAGCTGTTGCGCATCGAGCTACCGGGAGCAGTCGTCTCGGCATGAAGATCTGCCCGGTCTGCTCCACCGAGTATCCCGATGACGTGAAGTTCTGCCCGAACGACGGGCAGACGCTGCGATCCGCGGCACCGGCGGATGATCTGGTCGGCCAGGTGGTCGCGGATCGCTACCACGTCGTCAAGAAGCTCGGCGAAGCGCCATCAAGGTGATGAATCCCTCGATGGTGCACGACCCCGATGCCGTCGCGCGCTTCAACCGCGAGGCAGCGAACGCCAGCCGGATCAACCATCCCAACGTCTGCGCGATCTACGACTTCGGCGAAACGCCCGACGGGCTGATCTACCTCGCGATGGAGTTCATCGAGGGCGAGCCGCTGACCGAGGTGCTCGAGCGCGAAGGCGCGCTCCCCCTGCCCCGCGCCACCGCGATTTTCCTGCAGACCGCGGACGCGCTCCAGGCCGCACACGATCTCGGCATTGTCCACCGCGACTTGAAGCCGGACAACATCATGCTGACCGGACGCAAAGGCGGTGGCGACACCGTGAAGGTCGTGGATTTCGGGATCGCAAAAGCGGTGGGTGGCGATGAAGCCGGCCAGAAAGTCACCAAAACCGGCCTGGTCGTCGGGACCCCCGAGTTCATGAGCCCCGAGCAGTTGTCGGGCGACAAGCTCGACGGCCGGAGCGATCTGTACTCGCTGGCGCTCGTCTTCTATCGGATGTTGACCGGAGGACTGCCGTTCCAAGCGACGTCGGTGCAGGAGACGATGATCAAGCGCCTGACCGACGAGCCGAAAGCGCTTGCCGCAGCCCGGCCCGATCTCTCGTTCCCCGCCGGGTTACAGCCGGTGCTGGACACCGCGCTCGCGCGGACGCCGATGGAGCGTTATCAAACGGTCACGAAGTTCGCGGCGGACGTCGCCGCCGTGACAGGACGTCCCGTCGAGGGCGCTGTGCCGCACACGCGCTCGAGGGGGGATACAGAAGGAAAGACGCAGCTGCTCGACAGCACCGGCGGCGGGCCTACGAAGCGGATCTCGGCGCAGAAGCCGGTTCCCGTCAAGAAGCGGTCGCTCGTCCCCATCGTCGCGGGTGTCGTTGTGGTTCTCGGCGGCGGCGGCGTTTGGGTCATGCTGAACGGCGGCAATAAGGCGGGCGCCAATCCCTCCGACACCGTGGCTCACGACACAGCGGCAAATCACGTCGGGAGGCAATCTGGAGGGATCACCACGCTGCCCGTCCGAGACAGCGGCCGTCGCACGCTGCCTCCACCCGCGCCGCCACCATCGACCGCGACCCGGTACGACGACGCAGCCGGCAAGCGGGCGCTGGATCATCTTGTCGACCTCATGGACGACTGGCCTGGAGACTCGCTCGTGGATTCAGCGAAGGCGATCTACCGTGCGTCGGGACAGGAGCGGGCAAAGGCGTACGCCGCTTACATCACGTCTCAGCTGTACCTGCTGAAGGTGCAGGACCTGCGCAACGCCCATGACTGGATCGTGACCGCCGTCCGTCATTCACCGAACGATTCTACGTACAGCAATTTGCGTTCTGCCATCGAACGCGATTTGCGGCAACACCAACCGTAATGTTCGGGCGCTCGAACAAGGCCATCCGCGTCGAGGTCTTCGCCAAGACCGATCTCGGCCGCACACGCGACCACAACGAAGACCGATTTCTCGTCGCCGATCTGACGCGCAAAGCGGCATCGCTGCAGCCGGACGTGCGGCAGCACGACATCGGCCCGCGCGGCACCCTTCTCGTGGTCGCCGACGGCATGGGGGGCGCGGCGGCCGGCGAGCTGGCGAGCGAGATGGCGACGGACACGATCTACGCGCACCTCGTGAAAACGTGGAACGCCGAGGACGAAGTAACCCCGCAGCGGTTCGCGTACCGGCTGAAGGAGGCGGTCGAGGTCGCCAACTCCAGTATTCACGCGCACGCCAAGGCGCATCCGGAGGTGCGCGGCATGGGAACGACGACCACGGCCGCGGGTGTGCTGAATGATCACCTGTATCTCACGCAGGTCGGCGACAGTCGCGCGTATCTCATTCGCGGCGGCCAGGCGCATCAGATCACCAAAGATCAATCGCTGATGCAACGCCTGGTGGAAGCGGGCGAGCTGACTGAAGAAGAAGCGGCGCAGAGCGAGCGCCGCAACATCATTCTCCAGGCCCTCGGCCCGGATCCAAAAGTCAAAGTCGACTTGACGCATCAGGAAGTGCGGCGCGGCGACATCCTGGTCCTCTGCTCCGACGGCCTGTCGGGGCAGGTCAAGAAGGAAGAGATCGCGCAGATCGTCACCACGACGCCCGACCTGAGCGCGGCGTGCGACAAGCTGATCGCGCTCGCCAACCAGCGCGGCGGGCCGGACAACATCACCGTGGTCATCGCGCTCGGATGGCGGGACGCAAGACGACGTCGGCCATCAGGTCTACCCGCTGATCGACACCGAGACCAGTACCGAGCCCGTTCCGATCTATAAGGGCAGCCGGCCGCCGGTGTCCAACAAGGAAGCACGCAATCGCACGACGACGACGGTGCTCCTTCTTATCGCGGCCATCGCCGCGGTGGTCTGGTACTTCACGCGGAATCAGTGAAAGCCCAATTCAAGTTTCTTTCCGGCGCCCGCGCGGGACAGGTGGAAGCTTTCCGCAAAGGCTACATCGGACTCGGCCGCCACCCGCTCTCCGATGTGCGCTTCGACGCCGAGCGGGACCTCGACGTCTCGTCGCGCCACGCCGCCATCGTGCGCAAGACCGAAGGCTTCGTGCTGCAGGATCTCGGCAGCCGCAACGGGACCTTCGTGAACGGGCAGCGGATCACCGGCGACACACTGCTCAAGGGCGGCGACGTCATCGGCTTTGGCACGAATGGGCCAGCGCTCGAGTTCGCGGTCATCGAAAGCGATTCCGATCTTCCGCCCACGACCGCAGTGGAAGCGCTGGCGGAGCCCACCTCGTCGGGGGGGGCGCCGCGCCCGACTGCGCAACGACAGAGCACCGGCGTGCGCATCGCGGTCGAGGTGGCGCGCCAGACGGCGCAGCTGCGACGCACGACCAAGACTCTCATCGCGCTGCTGCTGATCGTCGTCACCGGCTTCACGTGGCTGCAACTGGATGGCCGGCGACGCGCGAGCGACCTGCTGGAGCTGCAACTGCGCGCCGACTCCCTGATGCGCGAGTCTCGCGCATTGACGACCGAGTTTCAGAGCCAGCTAAAAGGCGTTCAGGATGCCCTGAAGGCGGCACAGGACGAGACCGCGCGGCTGCGGCGCGAGCTCGACGCGACGGGCGGGGATGCCTCCTCGGTGGCACGGCTGCGGACCGAGCTCGACGCCGCCGAGCGGCGGCAGCGCGCCCTCGCAGGCGCCGTAGGGACGGGGGTCAATTACCGCGCGATCTCGCACCGCAATCAGGACGCCGTCGCAATCGTGCTGGTCGAGTACACCGACGGCGAGCGCTTCAGTGGCACCGCCTTCTCGGTCGACTCGATGGGCACGATGGTCACGAACAAACACATCCTGGCGGGCGAAGACGGCACGAAGACGCCGCGACGCCTGGGCGTGATCTTCTCGGGCAGCACGCAGTTCTGGCGTGCCGAGTTGATCGGCAACTCGCCGGACTCCGATATCGGGGTGTTCCGGGTGCTGATCAAAGGTGGGACGCCGCGCGTCGCGGGGCTCGCGCGGAGTCGCGAGGGCCTCGAGCGCGGCGATCCGGTCGCGATCCTCGGCTATCCGCTCGGGTTCGATCTGCCCATGGAGTCGCAAGGCGGCCAGCCGATCGCCGAGCCGACGTTGACCGTGGGGACGGTGAGCAAGTCGCTTACGTCCGTGGTGCAGGTGGACGCGTACGGGGCGCCCGGCTCGTCGGGGAGCCCAATTTTCGATCGGGATGGAAAGGTGATTGCCGTGTTGTACGGCGGAGAGCGGGAGTCGAATGGCAAGATCATCTTCGCGGTGCCGGCCTATCTGGTCTCGGATTACCTGCAGAGCCTCAACCTGCCGCGCTAGCATGCACCGCATCGCCAGTCTGTTCATCGTCACGACGGTGGTCACCGTTCAGGTCGCTGCGCAGGACACCGCATCTTTCCAGCGCCACGAAGCGATGGTGCCGATGCGCGACGGTGTGAAGCTGCACACCTCCTGGTATGTGCCCCGGAACGCCACGATGCCGCTGCCGATCATTTTTGCGCGCACGCCGTACGGGATCGAACACGCGGACGGCGCGTTCGACAGCTATTACCAAGCGCTGGTGAAAGAGGGCTACATCTTCGCCTTCCAGGACATCCGCGGGCGATTTGGCTCCGAGGGCACGTTCGTGATGCAGCGCAAGCCGGACCACCGCGCGACGCACGGGTCGGACGAAAGCACCGACGCGTACGACACGATCGAGTGGATGATTCACAACATTCCCAATAACAACGGTCGCGTGGGGATGTTGGGCATTTCCTACGACGGCTGGACGACGGGAGAGGCGCTCATCGATCCGCATCCCGCGCTGCGCGCTGCGTCCCCGCAGGCTTCGCCCGACGATATGTTCCTCAACGATGATTTTCACCACCAAGGCGCGTTCCGGCTGAGCTACGGCTTTGAGTACGCGGTGCTGACCGAGGCGTCGGACACCAACAGCTCCTTCGACTTCGGTCGCTACGACACCTACGACTGGTATCTCGAGCTGGGGCCGTTGAGCAATGCCAACGCGCGGTATTTGCACGGCAAATTGCCGAGCTGGAATAACTTCGTGGCGCACCCCAATCACGATGATTTCTGGAAAGTACAGGCGCTGACGACGTACCTCACTAAGACCACGGTGCCAACGCTCAACGTCGCCGGCTGGTGGGACCAGGAAGATTTCGTCGGTCCAATTCGGATCTACGAAGCGATGGAGCCGCACGACTCGGCGAGCGTCAACTTCCTTGTCGTCGGTCCGTGGAATCACGGCGGCTGGGCCGGCGGCCCGGCACGCCAGCTCGGCAACATCGACTTCGCGAGCAACACCGGCGAGTACTTCCGCGACAGCGTGCAGGCGCCCTTCTTCGCGCACTACCTCAAAGACAAAGGACCATTGAACCTGCCCGAGGCGCTCACGTTCGAGAGCGGCGCGAACGCCTGGGTCCGCAACGACGCCTGGCCGGCGCGGGCGCATGTGACGCGCCGGAAGCTCTATTTCCGTGAGCGTCGCGGGCTCAGCTTCGAGGCTCCGCCCGCCCGCAGACCGGCATTCGACAGCTATGTCTCCGATCCCGCCAATCCCGTGCCCTATCGCAACCGGCCAGTTCAACCGACTTACTATGCGAAGGGCAGTGGCTGGTACACGTGGCTGCTGCAGGACCAGCGCTTCGTGGATCACCGGCCCGACGTGCTGAGCTGGGAAACGCCGCCGCTCGAGGAAGACGTCGTGATTCGCGGCGCCATCGCCGCTCACCTCTTCGCCAGCACGACCGGCAGCGATGCCGACTGGATCGTGAAGTTGATCGATGTCTATCCGGAGGACTATTCGAACGCTGGCGCGCCGCGGGTGACCGGCGGGTATGAGCTCATGGTCGCGAATGACGTGCTGCGGGGGCGCTTCCGCACCGGGTTCGAGCGGCCCGCGGCGATCGTCCCCAATCGCGTGCTCGAGTACACGGTTGACTTACACACGCAGGATTACCGCTTCCTGAAGGGCCACCGCATCATGGTCCAGGTGCAGAGCACCTGGTTCCCGATCATCGATCGCAACCCGCAGACGTTCGTGCCGAATATTTTTGAGGCGAAAGCCGGCGACTTCCGGACGGCGACGCATCGGATTTATCGGTCGGGTGCGCAGGCGTCGTACGTCGAGCTTCCTATCTATCAGGAGCGCTGATCACCAGAGGCTCTATGTTGTCCCACGTGCGTATTTCGTTCCTCGTGGTGGCGGCCATCGCAGCGGCGTGCAGCGACTCGACGAGTCCGTCCCCACCCGTCCAGCCGATGATCGCCACGGGTGGGGCACACACCTGCAGGCTCGCGTCCACCGGGACCGCATCCTGTTGGGGCGACAACAGCTCGGGTGAGCTCGGCGATGGCTCGACGACCAGCAGCGTCACACCGGTTCCTGTTTCCGGGGGCATCGCGTTTACTGCGATGGCCGCCGGCGGATCGTATACGTGTGGGTTAGATCGCGACGGCGCAGCCTACTGCTGGGGCACGAACATCGGCGGCGAGCTGGGAAGCGGGACGACCGTACAAAATACATCCGTGCCTGGTCCAGTCTCCGGCGGTCTTAGCTTCGTCGGTTTGGCAGCGGGAGCCAATCACGCGTGTGCTCTCACACGCGATGGAGCGGCGTATTGCTGGGGAAGCAACGAGCTCCAAGAGCTGGGCACCGGCGATACGGTGAGACGGCTGGTTCCCACGCTCGTTTCTGGAGGCTTGTTATTCAGCGCGCTCGCGGCTGGCGGCGATCACACATGCGGTATCACGAAATCCGGCGCGGCCTACTGTTGGGGAGGCAACATCTACGGACAGCTCGGGAGTGGTTCGTCTCAAAACCCGAGCGGGGTGCCGTTAGCCGTGTCCGGGGGCTTGACGTTCTCTGCCATTACCGCGGGAGCGGGCCACACGTGCGCCATAGCCTCGTCCGGAACAGCCTACTGTTGGGGCGCAAACTCGGACGGTCAGGCGGGGAACTTCGCGCTCTCATACCCCGCGCCAGTACAAATCCTGGGGGCTCACCTCTTCACACACATCGCTGCGGCCGGTGCGCATACGTGTGGACTCACGAGCACGGGCGCGGCGTACTGTTGGGGCAGGGATAAGAATGGAGAAGTGGGCAACGGCGACACCATCCAACAATTCGGTCCCAGTGCCGTTAACGGGGGCCTGAGCCTCCGCACGATCTCCGCAGGCGCCCTGCACACCTGCGGCCTCTCGACCAACGACGTGGCGTACTGCTGGGGCAGCAATCGTTTCGGCCAGCTCGGCCGGCCACTCGAACGGGTCGCGACGCCGACACCCGTGAACGGTCTAACGGGCGTCGGTACCTTGGCCCTCGGTCCGAACAGCTCGCACACGTGCGCACTGACCGGCACGGGTTCGGCATTTTGCTGGGGCAACAACAACGACGCCGAGTTGGGAAATAACTCGACGCAGCCGGCGAGCGCCGTTCCCGACTCAGTCTACGGTGGTCGGGCGTATCGGACGATTTCGCCGGGTTTGTCGCACACGTGTGCGGTCACGACTGCCGGCACCGGATACTGTTGGGGCGACAATGGCCTCTCGCAACTCGGCATTGGATCGAGTGGTGGGCTTTATTACCAACCCGCTCCCGTCGCTGGCGGTCTGACATTCACGTCGATCGCGTCGGGACTGTGGCATACCTGTGGCCTCACGACATCGGGTGCAGCGTATTGCTGGGGCGCGAATGTTCTCGGCGAGATCGGCGATAGCTCGACGACTTTCCGGCAGACACCGGTACCGGTGTCGGGCGGTTTGACATTCAGTGCGATCGCGACGGGTGTCTTCATTTCGTGCGGGTTGGTGAGCACGGGATCTGCGTACTGCTGGGGTGCTAACGCGGGCCAATTCGGCGATAGCTCGAATGCGAACAGCCTCGTTCCCAAACCCGCCGCCAGCGGACTCGCGCTTCGGACGCTGACGATCGGCGCGGGACATGTGTGTGGGCTGGTAAGCTCAGGAGCCGCGTACTGCTGGGGCGCGAATGAATCGGGACAGCTCGGCAACGGATCAATGACGAGAAGCTTGTTTCCCACGCCGGTCTCGGGCGGTCTCAATTTCACCGCAATCTCCGCGGGCGGCGGGCACACGTGTGGTCTTACCAACGCCGGTGTGGCGTATTGCTGGGGCAGTAACAACAGTGGTGAACTCGGCACCGGGCCGAACGGCGGCACGAACGTACCGGTCGCCGTGTCGGGAGGGTTCACCTTCATTGGGATTGAAGCGGGTGCTGCGTACAGCTGCGCGGTTACGAGCGCCGGTACGGCCTACTGCTGGGGCGATGACTACTACGGCCAGCTGGGACGTGGGGCGTTGGGGTTCGTAACGCAGCCGGTGGCCGTCGCCCCCTAGGCTGGGGTTTCGCCCATAGTCACGAGCTCAGCCGATCCGCATCGCGCTGCTTGGCCAGTAACCGCTCGGCGAAGTCGACCCGCTCTTCCAGCTCGGCGACTCGGTTTTGCATCGCGTCGAGATTCTGACGCAGCTCGTTGATTTCGCTGTCAGACGGTAGCTCACGACGGTCCCGCGCGTGTTTTCCCGAGATCGCGCGACCGACTTGAATGGCGATGAGTATGATCGCGACGCCGAGCGCCCAGCTGGGAAAGAACATTGCGATACCTCCGAGAACGAATCTAACGAATCGCGATGGGCGGGCTCAGCGCTGACACACCATTCTTGTCAAAACTCTCGATCGCGACCCAATATGCCTGCCCCACCGTCAACGCGCGCAGCTCGAGCGTCGTCCCTTGATCGGCGAAGCGCTGATGGGTCTCGTACAGCTTCGCCGGGGCGATACCCCAGCGCACGTTGTAGCCGACGACCCCCGACACGGGACGCCAGGTGATGATCGCATCGCGCTGATCTTGCCGGCGCCGCGCCGTGAGCCCCGCTGGTGTCTTCGGTCGCGAACCCGACCCGTTGCCGAAGATGCGGATGTCGCTGATGGCGAGGTTCGCGGCGCCAACGCTCGGGACGGCGGCGAGCACCCAGCGGCAGCGTTGCCAGTGCGCTAGTGGCCGCCGCACGCATTCGGTGCCCCGACGCCCTCCGCAGGAACACCCTGCACCAGCAGCCAGCCACCCCGCAACGTCGAGGGATCGGTGATGTACACCCACCACCGTTGGACGGGGTCCCGGAGCATGTGGACGCCAGTGGGGGGTTTTTCGAGCTCCTGCCCCTGCCACCGCACGCGCGTGACTTTCTGTCCCGTGTAACTGATGACCTCGACGGTGTCGCCAGCGCGCGGCCCCGCTGCCGTGGAGCCGGTGTCGCCGGCAATCACGCCGACGCCAGGTGGATGCAGGACCATCACGCCGCTGTCGGTGTGGACCCGCGCTCCGGCGTCAACGCTTCCGACACTGTCCGCATCCTGGTTGGGTTCACTCCGTAAGGCGCCGCCCTCGAACAGAGTCCAATCGCCATACTTGCAGCATTCAAA
>Ga0209266_1002478_pt1 | contig 11595 bp, 7 predicted proteins | sample GraSoiAngelo_132_FD_185889 | JGI IMG/M metagenome (GOLD analysis project Ga0209266, IMG submission 185889) | Grasslands soil microbial communities from the Angelo Coastal Reserve, California, USA - 14_0929_02_40cm (SPAdes) (version 2) | ecosystem: Environmental > Terrestrial > Soil > Grasslands ...
TGCGGAGGGGCTGATCATGGCTGCGCTCAAGCTCGTCGGCCGGAACTACACGACGCCGGATCTTGTCGCGAAAGTGACCGGCAAAGCAAAGTATGCCGAAGATTTTCGCGTCGACGGGATGCTGTTCGCGAGGCTTCTCCTCAGTCCGATGCCGCACGCGCGGGTGAAGAAGCTGAACCTGAGCGCGGCGCTGGCGATGCCGGGAGTGAAAGCGATCATCACGGCGGACGATATTCCGGCTCCGGCCGCGACGGTGACCGATCTTGGCCAGACGATTCAGGCCAACATGAAGGGCGAACGCGCGCTCACCAGCGAGCCGATGTACCAGGGCGAGCCGATCCTGGCGGTGGCCGCCGTCGACGAGCTCACCGCGATCGAAGCGATCGAGAAGATCGAGATTGACTGGGAGCCGCTGCCCTTTTCGGTCGATCCGATCGACAGTCTGCGGCCGGGCAGACCGACGGCGAGGCTCGAAGGCAACGTGTGGGTGCGCCCGCCGGCAAAGCCGGGGACTCCGCCGCCTCCACCCGAAGTCCAGAACCTGAAATGGACCGAGGAGGAGCTCGCGGACGCCAGGGACGGCCGCCTTCCGATGGGCAAGGTACCCGATCAGTGGACGTACGGCGATCTGGACGCGGGGTTCAAGAATGCGGCGCTCGTCCTGGACGAGACGTTCGTCACGCCCAACACGAGTCACCAGACGCTCGAGTCGCGCACGGCGATGGCCTACTGGCAGAACGGCAAGCTGTTCCTGCACTGCTCCACGCAGAGCACCGTGCAGACCGTCGCGTCGGTGGCCCGGTGGCTTCACATGGATCCGAACGACGTCGTGATCATCAGCCAGTACACGGGCGGCGGGTTCGGCAGCAAGGCGACGGGCACCCACACGTCGATCATCCCCGCGCTTCTGGCGAAGAAGGCCAATCGGCCGGTCATGATGCGCATCAGCCGCGAGGAGGAGCACTACATCGGCGGCGCGCGCCCGAGCCTCCATGGGCGAATGAAAGTCGGGTTTGCGAAAGACGGTCAGATTACGGCGATCGACATGTTCGTGGTCGGCGAGAACGGACCTTACGAGCCGCAGGGCGACACGGCGCAGTCGGGCCGCATCGTCTCGCTGTTGTACCAGCCGCAGGCGATGCGCTGGCGCGGCGTGTCCGTCCTGACCAACACGCCGCCGCGGCGGGCGCAGAGCCAGCCTGGCGGGTTGCAGGGCATCATGTTGATGGAGCCGCTCCTGTCGAAGGCAGCGCGCAAGCTCGCGCTCGATCAGGTCGCCATCAGAAGAATGAACGCGCCCGAAGGCAAGGCGCAGTTCGGCCCGGCGTCACCTCAGGGTACGCGCGCGCACGCCACCAGCTCGTTCATGAAGCAGGCGCTCGACCGCGGCCGGGATCTCTTCAAGTGGGACGAGCGGAAGGCCGCGAGCGGGAAACGTCAGGGCGCGAAGGTACGCGGCGTCGGCGTGGCGATGAGCACGTTCGTCGCCGGGTCGGTCGGGTTCGACGGCCTCTTCGTCATCAAGCCGGACGGCCGTCTTTACATCCAGTCCGGCATCGGAAATCTCGGCACGGAATCGGTGAGCGACGTGCATCGCGTCTCGGCGGAAATGGTCGGCGTGCCGTGGGAGAAGTGCGAGCTGACGTGGGGCCACACGGGCAGGAACCTGCCCTGGTCCTGCGTCTCCGGCGGCAGCCAGACGACGCACGCCCATACGCGCGCCGCGCATGCGGCCGCAACCGATGCGATCAAGAAGCTGCAGCAGATCGCCGCGAAGGATCTCGGAGGCCGGCCGGAAGACTACGAGGTCGCCAACGAGCGTGTGTTCCGCAAGGGCGGCGGCGCCGGCATCACGCTCGCGCAGGCGGCCAAACGCGCCATCGAGCTCGGCGGCATCTTCGATGGTCACGAGCTGCCGAAGGAGATCAACGCGTTCACGAAGAGATCCGCGACGGCGCTGGCGGGGCAGGGTCTGATGGGCGTGGCTCGCGACAGCTACAAGCACGACGGCGCGACGCACTCCTTTGTCGCGGGCTTCGCCGAGGTCGAAGTGGACGTCGAAACCGGAAAGTATCAGATTGTCGACTACCTGGCGGTGGCCGACGTCGGCACCGTCGTCCACCCGAACGCGCTCGGCGGGCAGGTGCTCGGCCGATCGATGCTGGGCATCGGCCACGCGATCGGGCAGAAGTGGGTCTACGACCAGCACTACGGTGTCCCGCTGGCCAAGCGCTTTCACTACAATAAGCCGCCGACGATCCTCGATGCGCCGCGGAAGATGGCCTGGGAAGCGTTGGACATCCCCGATCCGGAGACGCCGGTCGGGGCGCGGGGCATCGGCGAGCCGCCGGTGGCCGCCGGCTGCTGCGCAATTCTGAACGCGCTCGCCGACGCGCTTGGAGACGAGATCTTCCGGCGGGCGCCCGTCATGACCGATGAGATCCTGACCGCGCTCGAGACGGGCCGGCCGACGCAGGATCCGCTGACGGCGCACGTCTGATATTGCGGATCGCGGACTGCGGATTGCGGATTCAATTGCGGATTGACCCCGCAATCCGCAATCCGACATCCGCATTACAGAGAGGCAACGCATATGGCCGTTATTCGCGACGTCATCCCGGTCTTCGAGCTGTACCAGCCCGCGAGCATAGACGATGCGATCAAGCTGCTCGACAAGCACGGCACTGATGCGTGGGTGCTGGCGGGCGGGCTCGACAGCATGGATTGGCTCAAGGATCGGATCAAGCGGCCGAAGGTCGTCGTCGATCTGAGCCAGATCAGGGAGCTCAAGGGCGTGCGGGAGGCCGGCGGAGGCATCGAGATCGGCGCGATGACTCCGCTGACCGAGATCGTCAAGCATCCCGTCGTCCGCGAGAAGTACTCGCTGCTGATGGAAGCGGCGGAGCTGGTGGCGTCGCCGCAGATCCGCAATCAGGGCACCATCGGCGGCAACGTGTCGCAGGACACGCGCTGCTGGTACTACCGCGGCGGCTGGACATGCTATCGCGCGGGCGGCAACGTCTGCTACGCCGACACGCCGACCGCGTTGAACCGCGAGCACGCGATCTTCGACGCGGATCGCTGCGTCGCGGTGAACCCGTCGGACACCGCGCCCGCGCTCGTCGCGCTCGACGCGCAGATGGTCATCCGCGGACCGAAGGGCGAGCGCGTGATCAACGCCGAGAACTACTGGATCGGTCCGGGGATCGACATCACGCGGATGAACGTCCTCGCCCCGAACGAGCTGCTGACGGCGATTCGCATTCCCTCCACCATGGCCGGCGCGCAGTTCTATTTCGAGAAGGTGCGCGACCGCCAGGTGTGGGACTTCCCGCTCGTGAACGTGGCGTCCGCGATCAAGACCAACGGCGCCACCATCGGAGAGGTTCGGCTCGTCGTCAATGCCGTCGCGGCGACGCCACGTCGCCTGAAGAACGTCGAGGCGTCGGTCACGGGCAAGCCGCGGAACGAAGAAACGGCGGACATGGCCGGCAGGATGGCGGTCGAAGGCGCGGAGCCGCTGCGGCACAACGGCTACAAAATCCCGCTCATGCGGAACCTGGTGAAGCGCGCGATCCGGGGCGCCGGCGCCACGTCCACGACCTAGCGAGCCGCTCGACGGGACACTGAAGGTTCTCGCAAACTCAATGTGAGCGCGACCTCCTTTCTCCTTTGTCCTTGGTTCTCGGTTCTTGCTCCGTTCTTGGTCCGTGGTCCGGCCTTGGTCCGGAGTCCGTGGTCCGCGCACTAAAGGACCGAGGGCCTTGGACGGACGAAGCACGAAGGACCAAGAACCGGGGACCCTAACGTCGTGCCGGTACACCGCAGGACGATTCTCTGTCTGCTCCTGACGACGGCGGCGATCGACGCCGGTGATGGTCGCCGGGCAGCCGCGGCGAACGCCGCGACGCATGACGTCGTCGTCTGGCGGGCCATTGGCAGCTGGTCGGGCCGCGGGAACACACAGACCGAATCGTTCACCAGCGACACCGGATCGCTGCGCGTCCGCTGGCAGACCAGCCATGAAGTCCGGCCCGGGGACGGGACGTTCCGGCTGACCCTCCACAGCGCCATCAGCGGACGTCCACTGGTGCAGGCCGTCGATCATCGCGGCGTCGGGGCCGACACGTCGTTCGTCAGCGAGGACCCTCGCGTCTTCTACGTTGTCGTCGACTCAGCCCGAGTCGAGTGGTCATTCACGATCGATGAAGGCACGGGCGCGAGGACACCCGGCGCCTCGGATCGGTGATGGCGCTGCCCGTGATACCCACACATCCCCGCCGTTCGAAGTGAGTCACGTCTCCACGTTCGCTCCACCCGTACAGGTCGAGTGCCCAGGCGCAAAACCACTGTCCGGCATCTGCCTGTGTCCAAACAGATCGCACCAGCCGCAGCCGGCTGCAAACACTTGTTGGACGGCGTGGCCCGCGTTACAGTACCTGCATGAAACTGGCTTTCGAACTACCGCCGGCGCAGGCCGAAAAGCTGCGGGCCGAGGCCGAGCGCCTGGGCCTGTTACCCGAGGACCTTGCGCGCGCAGCGCTGACCGATCTGCTGGCCACTCCCGATGCGAACTTCCGCGCCGCGGCTGGCCGCGTGCTCACCAAGAACGAAGAGCTGTACAAGCGCCTTGCCTGATGCGGCACCTCACGCTCGGTGAGGTCGTTGCGCTGCACCGAGCGGTCATTGAACGGTCAGGCGGCGCCGCCGGCATCCGGGATCTTGGCGCGCTCGAATCGGCGCTCGCACAACCCAGGGCCAGCTTCGGGGGTACGGATCTTCACGCATCGCTTCCCGCGAAGGCGGCCGCCCTCGGCTTCTCGTTGACGCTGAATCACCCATTCCTCGATGGCAACAAACGGACCGCGCACGCAGCGATGGAGGTCCTCGTCTTGCTGAATGGCAGCGAGCTGGTCGCCGACGTCGATGATCAGGAGCGATTGATGTTGGCTCTGGCAGCTGGCCGCGTTACCCGCGAGGAGCTGACGGATTGGCTTGAACAACACCTCAAGTTGTCTGCCGGGTAGTTCAGCCGTCCAACTACTAGTCGACTGCCAAGCCGTGCGTATCCACGCTGTCTTCAGATCCTCGTTCGTCGGGGTAATCCGCAGAATGGAGAGGGATTCCAGCAGGGATCCTGCGCGCTTCACGACGGGTTTGCACGCGAAAGCCATCGCGGCCACCTCACACCAGACGGCAGATCGTCCTGGTTATGCGCCGGCGCCAGCGCGTAACCAAGGAAGAACCAAGGAGGCGAGTTAGACTCTCCTCAACTGTGGTTCTCAACAGGGGTCGCATGGATCACGAATCGGTCCCGGAACAATTTACCGCCGCGCTCGCGGAGCTCGTCGACCAGGTGAAAGGCGATCGCTCCGTTCTCGCGGCTGTCCTCTGCGGCAGCCTTTCGCACGACACCGTGTGGGAAAAGTCCGACATCGACCTCGTGCTCGTGACGATCGACGACAAGAATGTCGAGCCGTCCGACGTGGCGCTGTATGCGGGCGGCGTGAACGTTCACGCGCTGCTCATGCCGCGCGCCCAGTTCCGCAAGACAGTCGAAGGCTCAATCGACAACTCGTTCGTGCATTCGCTCCTGGCGAAGGGGCGGCTGCTCTACACGCACGATCGGACGATCGCCGACCTCTGCGCGGGGCTGCGCGCGATCGGGGATCGCGACACGCAGGTGCAGCTCCTGCGCGCGGCGACCGGCGCGCTGCCGGCGATTTACAAGGCCCACAAATGGTTTCTCACACGGGGCGACCTCGAGTACACCGCGCTGTGGATTCTCTACGCCGCGACGCCGCTGGCGAGAATCGAGGTGATCGGCGCGCGCCTGCTGGCCGACCGCGAGGTACTCCCGCAGGCGATGAAGCTGAACCCCGCGTTCTTCAAGACCATCTACGCCGATCTGCTCAACGCGAAGAAGACGCGGAAGAGCGTGCAGACGGCGCTGGACGCGATCGACCTGTACGTGGCCGGGCGCGCGCCGGCGCTGTTTGCCCCGGTGATCGAGCATCTCCGGGAGGTCGGCGAGGTGCGGTCGTGCAGCGAGATCGAAAGCCACTTCACACGGAACTTCGATGTGAGCGGCGTGACGACGGCGTGCGAGTATCTGGCGGACCAGGGCCTCATCGGCAAGGCTTCGACACTCGTGCACCTCACGAAGAAGAGCAACGTCGAAGTGCAGGAGCTGGCATTCGTCTACATGAGTGAAGGGCCGAATGCCTTCTAAGGCCAGGCCGAAGTCCCGGACCACCATCGGCGTGCACGGCGCGCGCGTGCACAACCTCAAGAACATCTCGCTGGAAATCCCGCGCGACAGCCTGATCGTCGTCACCGGGCTCTCGGGCTCCGGCAAGTCGAGCCTGGCGTTCGACACGATCTACGCCGAGGGTCAGCGGCGTTACATGGAGTCGCTCTCGAGTTACGCCAAGCGATTCGTCGCGCAGGTGACGAAGCCCGACGTCGACTTCGTGTTCGGCCTGTCTCCGGTGATCTCGATCGAGCAGAAGACGCTCACCAGCAACCCGCGCTCGACGGTCGGGACGATGACCGACATCGCGAGCTACCTGAATCTGCTCTTCGCGACCATCGCCGAGCCGCATTGTCCGCGCACCGGCGAGCCGGCGCCGAGCCGGACGTCGAGCCAGATTCTCGAGGCGATCCTGTCGCTGCCGGAAGGCGCGGAGATCGAGCTGCGGGCACCGGTGTTCAAGGTCTACGGCGAGGAGCTGGACTTCGTCTTCACCGAAGTGCGGAAGAAGGGGTGCCGGCACCTGATCATCGACGGCAGGCCGGTGGACATCTCTGACCGGGTCGAGCTCGACACCACGGACGCCGCCGAGGGAATGCCCGGGGGGCGCAACAGGCCGCTTGCGGAAACAGGCGACGTCCGGGACATCGACGCGATAGTGGACAGGTTCGTGGTCGGCCGCAAGCACGAGAAGGCGATCAAAGCGGGGATCGCCAGCACGCTGCTGGTCGGCGACGCGCTGTTGCAGGCGCACGTCGTCAAAGGCGTGAGCAAAGCGGAGGCGGACCGGTTCTATCGCGGGCTCTGCAGCGCGACGCATCACTTCGTCTACGGCGATATCGCGCCCGAGTTCTTCGTGTTCAACAATCCCGAGAGCGCCTGCCGGACATGCGGCGGCCTTGGCGTGGACAAGCTCACGCATCCGGAGCTGCTCATCCCCGATCCGAAGCGAAGTATCGTTGGCGGTTGCTTCGTGCGCGAGGCGTTCAAGTACAACCCGGACACGTGGGACGGGCGGATGATGTTCAGCCTGGCGAAGGTGCTGCGCTTCTCGCTCGAGTCGCCCTGGAAAGATCTCCCCGAGACGGCGCGCCACGCGATTCTCTACGGGATCGATCCGCGGAAGATCGTCCTGACTTCGCCGCCGGAGGCGAAAGTCAAACGCGACAACTGGGAAGGCAGGGAGGTGGGTTTCGGCGGAATCGCGCGACGCATCGAGCGCTATTACCGCCGCTACCGGCAGCGCGGCGAGGCGAATTCACGGATGGAGGCGTGGCTCGACAAAGTGATGGTCGAGCACACCTGTCCCGACTGCCGGGGCGCGAGGGTCCGCGCCACCCGGCTGCTGTTCACCATCGCGGGCAAGACCATTCACGACGTCGGGCAGCTCAACTTCGACGAGCTGCACGCCTTTCTCGGCACGCTCAAGCCGGCCGGACGCGGTGCGGACGCAGGCCGGCAGGTCCTGAAGGAGATTCGACAGCGATTGGAATTACTCCTGGGCATCGGGTTGGACTATCTGAACTTCAACCGGCGCTCGGGCACGCTCTCGGGCGGTGAATCGCAACGGATCCGACTGTCCACGCAGATCGGGTCCGGGCTGATGGGGATGCTCTACGTTCTCGACGAGCCGAGCATCGGCCTGCACCCGAAGGACAACGTGAAGATGATCGCGACGCTGGAGAGCCTGCGCGACATCGGCAACACCGTCATCGTTGTCGAACATGACGAAGACACGATCCGCGCGGCGGACCACCTCGTGGAAATGGGACCCGGGCCAGGCGTTCACGGCGGCGCCGTGGTGGTGCAAGGGACGCTTGACGACGTGCTTCGGTGCAAGGCGTCGCCTACGGGCCAGTTCCTCTCGGGCAAGCGGTCAATCGCCATGCCGAAGGAGCGGCGGAAAGGAAACGGCCACGCGCTGACGGTGCGCGGCGCGCGGGAGAACAATCTCAAGGCCGTGGACGTGACGTTTCCGCTCGGCAAGCTCGTGGCCGTTACCGGTGCTTCCGGGTCGGGCAAGAGCACGCTCGTCAACGAGATCCTCTACAAGGCGTTGTGGAAGCGGCTGGTGGACACGCGCACGCTGCCGGGCGAGCACGACGCCGTGGAGGGCCTCGAGCACGTGCACAAAGTTGTCAACATCGATCAGTCGCCGATCGGGCGGAACAGCCGCTCGAATCCCGCGACATACGTCGGCTTCTACGACACCATCCGCGATCTGTTCACCGAGGCGCCGCTGTCGGTCGAGCGCGGCTACAAACCGGGACGATTCAGCTTCAACGTCAAGGGCGGCCGCTGCGAAGAGTGCCAGGGCGCAGGGGCGATCACCACGCAGCTCTACTTCATGCCCGACGTGGAAGTCACGTGCGGCGCGTGCAAGGGCGCACGGTTCAACAGCGAGACGCTCGAGGTGACGCTGCGCGGCAAGACGATAGACGAAGTGTTGACCATGTCGGTCGAGGAAGGCGTGACGTTCTTCGCCAGCGAGCCGGCCGTGAAAAAAAAGATCGAGGTCCTGAGCGATCTGGGGCTGGGCTACCTGACGCTGGGCCAGTCGGCGACGACGCTGTCGGGGGGCGAGGCGCAGCGCATCAAGATCGCGACCGAGCTCAGCACGCTGCAGCGGTCGAAACACACGGTGTACATCCTTGACGAGCCGACGACCGGCCTGCACCTCGCGGACGTGGAGCGGCTGCTCGGCTCGTTGAACCGGCTCGTTGAGGCCGGACACACGGTGCTGTTGATCGAGCATCACCTGGACGTGATCAAGACGGCCGACCATGTGATCGATCTCGGGCCCGAGGGCGGGCACGCGGGCGGCAGGGTGGTGGCGGCCGGCACGCCGGAAGCCATCGCCGCCTGCAAGGCGTCGCACACCGGGCGATTCCTCAAGGCGCACTTGCGGCAACGCACCGGGGCGCCTTCGCGGCCCATCCCGGCTCCGGCGGGACGCGCCGCGCCCGCCCCGCACGTCCGGAGCGCGAAGGCTTGAACCGAGCGTGAGGTGCGAGCCGATGATGACGACACTTGAACGCAAAGCACGCCGAGCGCGCAACTTGGCCACAGAGAACACAAAGACACAGAGAAGAACACGCTTCAGGTCGCGCGCCTCACGACTCGGCCTGCGGTGCAGGCCGACCGCGTCGAGCGCCTCAGTGTCTCAGTGTCTCCGTGTCTTCCGTGGCTTGTCCAAATCAATACGTCGGCGTGATTACGAAGTTCTGTACTTAGGCTACTATCTCGGGGATTAAAGGAACACACATGCGGACGGCGCTTCGAAACGCGGCGCTCGGCGGCCTGTTCGTGGTGGCGGCGATTCCTGCCGTGGCGCAACAAGCAGCGCCAGGATACCAAGGCGGCGCCGCGGACCGCGTCGTCGCCGAGCGGGTCCTGCGGCTCGGGGGCGCGGTTGTCCTCGAAGGACAACAGCAGCCCATTCTCGATCTGGACGAGCTGCCCGATACAGATTTCCGTCTCCACACTCTGGATCTCGTCGGCGTCTCCATGGGCGCCTGGGGCTTGAAGGACGAGCTCTCGCGCCTGCCGGCGATCCCGCATCTCAAGGAGCTCTACATCAACGGCCGGCTTTGGTACAACCAGCCGGCGTCGCTGGTGGCGGACACGATCGGGCTGTTTTCCTCGGCCACGAATCTGGAGAAGCTCGTCCTCAGCAAGCCCGTGCAGACCTACATTCCCTGGGAAGACTCGGTACTCGAAAGGCTGGCCGCCTTGCCGCGACTCGAAGAAATGCGGCTGCACCAGACGCGGCTTCCCGGCGACGCGCTTGCGCCGTTCACGCACCTGAAGTACCTCGATCTCAGCCACAATCGCTTTTTCGACGACCGCGGTCTTCGTCACGTGGGTCGCATGAGCGGCCTCACCAAGCTGTACCTGACCGGCACGTCGATCACCGACGAGGGCGCGCGGAACCTCGCCGGGTTGACCAATCTCACTGAGCTCGCGCTGGACGGGACGGGCATCTCGGATGCCGGGCTCGCGCATCTGTCCGGGCTGACAAAACTTCGGCGGCTGAACCTTCTCGGCTCGACCGTGACCGACAGCGGCCTCGCGCACCTGGAACGCATGCCCGGCCTCGAGGAGCTGACGCTGTACCGCACGAAGGTTTCGAATGCCGGCCTCGCTCGTCTCACGCACTTGACCGAGCTCCGCGCCCTCGACGTTCGCTACAGCCGGGTGACCGCATCCGGCGCCAGAGAGCTGCTGGCCCGGATTCCGGGTGTCCGCGTCCTCGTTGACGACCCGTCGAAGGGAGCCGCCAGGCGCGCCGTTGATGCCGCGCCGGTGAAAGGCAAAGGCGAAGAGGCGGTTGCGAAGTGGCTGCGCTCGATCGGGGCACAGGTGCGGCTCCGCGACGGACATGCCATCGCGGTCTCGCTCGCCTCGACCTCGATCACCGATCGTGAAGTGGCGATGCTGCAGGAGCTGCCCGAGCTCGAGGAGCTCAGCCTTCGCGATACGGAAATCAGTGATCTGGGCGCCGCGCATCTCTCCAGCATCCGGAGGCTCCGCAAGCTCGATCTCAGTCACACGCTGCTCTCCGATTCCGCGCTCGGCGCGCTCGCACCGCTCACGGGCCTTCAAAGCCTGGACCTGAGTCATACGCTGGTGGAAGGAACGGGGCTTGGCGCGTTCGCCGGTCTCGCGGCACTTCGCGACATCAGTTTCAGCAACGCTCCTTTGCGGGACGAGGGGTTGGCGCATCTCGGCGCGTTGACCGGCCTGGAGAGACTCTCGCTGAGTTATACGGACGTCACGGACCGGGGAATCGAACATCTGGCCACGCTCGCAAATCTGACCCGTCTCGATCTTTCCGGCGCGGATGTGGACGATGCGGGCCTGGCGATCGTCGGCAAGCTCGCGCGGCTCGAAGAGCTGTACGTGAATTTCGGTCGTTTCAGCGATGCGGGTCTGAAGGCCGTCGCGGGCCTCGCCGAGCTCAAGCGACTCGGTCTGGGGCACACGAAGGTGACGAACGCCGGAATGGAGACCGTTGGAAGACTGGCGGCCCTGGAATCGCTCGATTTGGACCACACGAAAGTCGGCGACGCGGGGATCGCGAAGCTGACAGGGCTGACCAGGCTGGTCGACCTCGAGCTCGACAGCGTCGACCTCACGGATGCCGGTGTCGCGCACCTTGCCGCACTCCGCAGCCTGAGGGAACTGGATCTGTATCACACGCTGGTGAGCGAGAAAGGGTTCCAGCAGCTGAAAACGAGATTACCCGATTGCCGCATTCAGTACGATCGCGATTCCACCAGGCGTGAGCGGAGGAGTTGAGGCAACACTCATGATCCTGACAACGATCGTGCTGAGCGGGG
>Ga0209266_1002481_pt1 | contig 11591 bp, 11 predicted proteins | sample GraSoiAngelo_132_FD_185889 | JGI IMG/M metagenome (GOLD analysis project Ga0209266, IMG submission 185889) | Grasslands soil microbial communities from the Angelo Coastal Reserve, California, USA - 14_0929_02_40cm (SPAdes) (version 2) | ecosystem: Environmental > Terrestrial > Soil > Grasslands ...
AACTGGAGCCCGTACCGCGCCAGGTACTTCCGCACGGTATGGTAGGAGACGCCCGCGTTCTTTGCGATGGCGGAGACGTCGAGGCCTCGCCGGCGCTGCTCGCCGAGCCAGGCAGGGTCTCGATGGGCCAACACGCCATTCACGGCGAGGGCCGGCGCGGTCCCTTGCCAGGTGACACCGCGATCGTCGCGCTGGCGAAGACCGGTGGCCTCGCCGAGGGTCATCCAGCCCTGCTCTGTGAGGCAGCGATGATCCTTCGTCATGGTCAGGCGATAGCCGTTCTCGAGCGTCACCCGGTAAACGGGTCGGACGCCGCTCTGCCACACGTCCACCACCTGCGTATGGTGGATCTCTCCAGTCGATTCATCACACATCCGGAGACGCATGCGCCGTAGGCGGCTAGGCGAGATCGGCTCGACCCGCCTCGATTCGAGTTCACCGAAGCGGATCAGATTGCGAAGATCCTCCTCCCTTCGATCGACGAACCTCGAGAGCTCCGGGACGCTGTAGTCCGTGTCCGGATCGACCCGCTCCAGATGTAGTGGCTTCCGCTTTCGGATCGGATGGGTCGTGCCCTCATGCCACAAGCGGTGCAGGTTCTCGATGGTGACTCGGTGGCACTGCCGTCGCCCCCTCCGCTCGGCGCCGGGCAGATCGAAGATCAGCTCAGCCTCCCCAGTGATGCATGCTGTCCGGTGGCGGATCCACTGTCGCGCCACGAAGATCGGCAGCTTGACGTGGAACTTCAGCTCCACCATTTCGAACGGCGTCGTGTGCTGATGCCGCATCAGATAGCGGATGAGCCCGCGGTCCTCGCTGACGCTCTTCGTGCCTAGCCCGTAGCTGACGCGCGCCGCCTGCACGATCGAGGCGTCGCCCCCCATGTAGTCCACGAGGTAGACGAAGCCGTGATCGAGGCAGGGAATCTTTCGCCCGATCCACTGCTCCGCCTCGGGAGTGGTGAGGCGCCGATACACTTCGCTCAATTCACGTTCCTTGGTCATCATCGGCCTCCTCGAGGGCGTGGAGATCTCTAAATGCTTTCTAGCATGAAAATGCAAGGGCGTCGAGCCACTCCGGAGGAGCGCTATTCCAATCAGGACACCCTCGCCTCGAAATTAGGACACCGCGGAGCCTGGCGGGCACCCGAGGATGGACTCCTTCTCGGGGCAGTCCTTCGCTTCCTGCCCTGTCGCGTGGACGTAGATCCGGTACCATGTGACGAAGGTCGAGAGGGCGTCGTAGCGGCTCACGGCAGATCTTGGCTCGCGCGAAGTTGGCGGGAAACCATGCCCCGTTTCCAGCCTGGAGTCGAGGGCATCAGCATAGTGGACGACGACCTCACACCCACGGCGGCCCGACGAGCGAGAAGACGAGCCCGGTGGCGAGCTTCGGGTAGAAGTAGGTCGACTTCTCCGGCATCACCTCGCCGGCCAGGCAGACCTCGCGCACCTGCGCCATGCTGGGCGGGTTCAGGAGAAAGGCGACGGCGGCCCGGCCGGCCGCGACCGCGGCGGCCGCCTCCTCGTCGTCGTGCGTGAACTCCAGATTCTCGGGACCGACGCCGAGGACGGGCTCGAGGATCGCGCGGTGGAGGAGCTCCACCGCGAGCCCGCGCAGCACGGGCGGGAGGTCGCGCAGGCGCTCGCGGGCGGCGGGCGCCGCGCGCAGCCGGAGCCGGCGGCCGGGGAGTACGCAGTCGATCTCGCCCACGGCCCGGCGCCGGCGCGCGTCCACCGGCTCGACCGTGAAGGACTCGCCGAGGCGCGCCGCGAGCGCCGCCCCGTCGGGGCCGAGGGGCCCGCGCACCAGGCGGTGCGTCGGCAGGATGACCGCGCCCTCCTCCTCCATGTTGGCGAGGCAGGCGAGGACGTACCCGGCGGCCTCGTTGCCTGGCTGCTCGTCGCGGTAGGCGAGCGCCGTCTCGTAGCGGTGGTGGCCGTCGGCGATGATGATGGTCTGGTTTGCGAGCGCCGCCTGCACGCGCGCGATCACGGACGCGTCGGTCACGCGCCAGAGCTGGTGCCAGCCGCTCACGTCGACGAGCGGCGCGCCCAGGTGCGGGCCGCCGATCAGCGCGCGCACGGGCTCGCCCGGCCGCGCGTAGAGACCGAAGATGGCGCTCAGATTGGCGCCCGTGGCGCGCAGGAGCGCGAGGCGGTCGGCCTTGGGCCCCGGGAGCGTGCGCTCGTGCGGGCGCACGATGCCGGAGGTGAAGTCCTCGAGCCGGAGCCGGCAGAGGAGCCCGTCGCGCCGGCGCGTCGAGCCGTCGGGGAGCGAGAACCGCTGGGCGTAGAGGTAGAGGGCGGGCTCGGGGTCGGGCCGGAGGATACCTGCGCCGATCCACTCGCGCAGGGTTTGCGCCGCGGCGGCGGCGCGCTCCGCCTCGCGCGGCAGGATCAGCCGGATCACGTTGTACGGGCTGCGGGCGTAGAGCTCCGCCTGCTCGGCCGCGGTGATGACGTCGTAGGGGGGCGCCAGCACCTGGCCCACGTCGCCGACCCGGGCGGTATCGTAGCGCAGGCCGACGAGCGGACGGACGGCGGCCATCAGCCCTCCCCGAGGGCCGCGCGCAGCTCGGCTTCGGAGACGAGGCCCGGGCGCAGGATGCGCAGGCGCTCGCCCTCGATCGCCGCCACGGTGGAGGCGCCCCCGCGCAGCCGGCCGCCCTCGAGGTAGACGGCGACGCGCTCACCGAAGTAGGCGCGCGCCTCGGCGAGCCGCCGCGGTGGCTCGGCGCCGGGCGGGTTCGCGCTCGGCGCCGTGACCGGCGCGCCCAGCCCCACCACCAGTGCCGCCGCGTACGGGTGCGCGGACACCCGCACGCCGATCGTGCCGCTGCCCGCGGTGAGTGGCGCCGGGAGGCCCGCCCGCGCGGGCAGCACCAGCGTCAGCGCCCCCGGCCAGAAGCGCGCCGCGAGCCGGCGCGCGGCGCGTGGAATCTCGGCCGCGACCGCCTCCGCCATGGCGAGGTCGCGCACCAGGACGAGGATCGGCTTCCCCTCCTCTCGCCCCCTCACGGTGACGAGATGGTCGACCGCGGCGGTCGAGTGGGCATCGGCGCCCAGGCCGTAGACCGTCTCGGTCGGGAACACGACCAGCGCTCCCGCGGCGAGCGCCGCGACGGCCGCGTCAGTCGGGGCTCTCAGGGAAGAGCTTCCTCTGCAGGCGCAGGTTCTTGCCCTCGACGCTCTCCGCCAGCTCGGCCTTGAAGCGCTCGAGGCGCTGTCGGAGCGCACGGTTCTTGAGGCTCAGGATCTGCGCCGCCAGGATGGCCGCGTTCTCGGCGCCGCCGCGGCCGATCGCCACCGTCGCCACCGGCACGCCGGGCGGCATCTGCACGGTGGCGAGGAGGGCGTCGAGCCCGCCGAGCGCGCCCGATCCGACCGGCACGCCGATCACCGGCAGCGTCGTGTGCGCCGCGACCACGCCGGCCAGGTGCGCCGCCCCGCCCGCGCCCGCGATCAGCACCGCGAGGCCGCGGCGGCGCGCGCTCTCCGCGTACTGCCGCACCAGCTTCGGCGAGCGGTGCGCCGACATCACCTGCACCTCGTACTCGATGTCGAGATCCTTCAGGCGTTCGGCCGCCGCCTCCATCGTGTCCCAGTCGCTGTCGCTCCCCATCACGATGCCGACCTGGGGCCGGCCGTCACGACTTGCCATGTGAGCCCATCTCCCGCGCCGCGGCTCCCGCGAGCGCGCGCTGTCCGATGTCCCGCCGGTAGTGCATGCCGGGCCAGCTGATGTGCGCCGCGGCGGCGTAAGCCTCGGTCACCGCCTGCCCGATCGTGTCGCCGAGCGCGGTCACGTCGAGCACGCGACCGCCGTCGGTCAGGAGCACGCCCTCGGGCCGCTTCGTCCCGGCGTGGAAGACCTTGCCGCCCTGCCACGCGCGGAGCGCGTCCACGCCGTCGATCGGCCGCCCGCGCTCGACCGCGCCCGGGTAGCCGGCGGCGGCGAGCACGACACACACCGCGGCGCTCGCGTCCCAGTCGACGGTGGCGCCGGCGAGACGGCCCTCGCACGCGCGCTCGAGCAGCTCGAGCAGGTCCGAGCGCAGGCGGACGAGCACCACCTCCGCCTCCGGGTCGCCGAAGCGCACGTTGAACTCGAGCACCTTGGCCCGGCCCTCCTGCACCATGAGGCCGGCGTAGAGGACGCCCGTGTAGCGGATGCCCTGCCGCGCGAGGCCGCGCACCACGGGCTCCATGATCTCGCGCATGATCCGGTCCTGGAGCGCGGGCGTCACGATCGGCGCCGGCGAGCAGGCGCCCATGCCGCCCGTGTTCGGCCCCCGGTCGCCGTCGAGGGCGCGCTTGTGGTCCTGGGAGGTGGCGAGCGGCAGCACGGTCGTGCCGTCCGTCAGCGCCATGAACGAGACCTCCTCGCCCTCGAGGAACTCCTCCACCACGACGCGGCTCCCCGCGTCGCCGAGGAGCCGCGCGCGCATGAGCTCGTCCACCGCCTCCAGCGCGGCGGCGACGGTCGGGCAGATGAAGACGCCCTTGCCGCTCGCGAGGCCGTCGGCCTTGACGACGACGGGCGCGCCCACCTCCTTCACGTAGCGGGCCGCGTCGTCGGGATCGCCGAACACGCCGAAGAACGCCGTCGGCACGTGCTCGTGGCGGAGCAGCTCCTTGGTGAACGCCTTCGAGCCCTCGAGGCGCGCGGCGGCGGCCGTGGGGCCGAAGGCCCTGAGTCCGGCGGCGGTGAGGCGGTCGACGAGGCCGAGCGTGAGCGGCAGCTCGGGGCCGACGACGGTCAGGTCGATCCGGCGCTCCTCCGCGAAGCGCAGGAGCCCCTTCACGTCGTCGGCGGCGATCGGCACGCACTCCGCGTCCTCGGCGATGCCGGCGTTGCCGGGCGCGCAGTAGAGCGCGCTGATCCGGCTGCTGCCCCTTTTGAGCTTCCACACGAGCGCGTGCTCGCGCCCGCCCCCGCCGACGACGAGGACGCGCATCAGTGGCGGAAGTGGCGCACGCCGGTGAAGACCATGGCCACGCCGTGCGCGTCGGCGGCGCGGATGACCTCCTCGTCGCGGGTGCTGCCGCCCGGCTGGATGACGGCGGTCGCGCCGGCGGCGATCGCCTCCTCGAGGCCGTCGGCGAAGGGGAAGAAGGCGTCGCTCGCGAGGACGGAGCCACGCAGCGAAATGCCGAGGCGCTCGGCGCGCGCGCGCGCGTTCCGCACCGGCTCGACGCGCGAGGTCTGTCCGCCGCCGAGTGCGAGCGTGCGGTCCGCGGTGGTGAACGCGATCGCGTTCGACTTGACGTGCTTGACGACGCGCCACGCGAAGGCGAGCGCGGCGAGCTCCCCCGCCGCGGGGGCGCGCCGGGTGACCACCTTCGCCGCGCGCGGGTCCTCGATGGCGCGATCCCCGTCCTGCACGAGGAGGCCGCCCGTGACGCCGCGGATGGCGGGCGCGCGCGCCGGCGCGGCCTCCGGATGCCAGCGCACGAGCCGGCGCGCCTTCTTCCGGCGCAGGAGCTCGAGCGCGTCGGGCTCGAAGTCGGGCGCGATCAGCACCTCGGTGAAGATCTCGTCGACGGCGCGCGCGAGGGCGAGCGTCCACGGGCGCGTCGACACCACGATGCCGCCGAAGGGCGACTCGGGGTCGGTCGCGTAGGCGCGCTCCCAGGCTTCGAGCGGGTCGCGCCCCGCGCCCACGCCGCAGGGCGTGTTGTGCTTCACGATCGCGACCGCCGCCTCGGGCCCCCGTCGGAACTCCTCGGCCAGGGCCAGGGCGGCGTCGATGTCGACGACATTATTGTAGGAGAGCTCTTTCCCGTGCAGCGGCTCGGCGACCCGGAGGAAGTCCCCGTAGAGCGCCCCCGCCTGGTGCGGGTTCTCGCCGTAGCGCAGGTCGAGCGCCTTGGCGCCGCCCCAGTGGAAGGTGCCGCCCCGACTCAGGTAGTCCGCGATCGCGCCGTCGTAGCAGGCGGTCGTGCAGAACACCTTCTCCGCGAGGCGCCGCCGCGTCTCGGGCTCGACGCCGCCCGCGCGGAGCTCGGCCAGCACGGGCCCGTAGTCGTCGGGATCGACGATGACGGTCACGTCGGCGTGGTTCTTCGCCGCCGAGCGCAGCAGGGAGGGGCCGCCGATGTCGATCTGCTCGATCGCCTCCGCGAGCGTCGTACCCGGGCGGGCGATCGTGTCGCGGAAGGGGTAGAGGTTCACGGCGACCAAGTCGATGGTCTCGATGCCGTGCTCGCGCATCGCGCGCACGTGCTCGGGGAGGTCGCGCCGGCCGAGGAGGCCGCCGTGGATCTTCGGGTGCAGCGTCTTCACGCGCCCGTCGAGCATCTCGGGGAAGTCGGTGTAGTCGCTCACCTGCCGGACGCGCACGCCCGCGTCGGCGAGGAGCTTCGCGGTCCCGCCCGTCGACAGGATGTCGAAGCCGAGCGCGGCGAGCCCGCGCGCGAACTCGACCACGCCCCGCTTGTCGCTGACGCTCACCAGCGCCCTAGGCATTACCCCACTCCTCCACGTGGACACGCGGCACGCGCTTGCCGACCGCCGTCAGCACCTCGTAGGAGATCGTCTCGCACCAGCCGGCGAGCTCGTCGGCGCCCAGCCCGTCGCCGAAGAGGACGACGCGCTCGCCCACGTCCGCGCCGTCCACGTCGGTCACGTCGATCATGGTGTGATCCATGCAGACGCGGCCCGCGACCGGTGCGCGCCGCCCGCGCACGACGACCTGGGCGCGGTTGGACGCGAGGCGATGGTAGCCGTCTGCGTAGCCCACGGGCAGTGAGGCGATCGTGCTCGGACGCGCGGTGACGAAGGTGCCGGCGTAGCTGACCGGCGTGCCCGCCGGCACGCGCCGGGTGTGCGCGATCGCGGTGCGGAGCCGCATCGCCGGCCGCACGGCCGCGCGCTCCGCCAGGTGCGGCGCGGGCGCGTAGCCGTAGAGCATGATCCCGGGCCGCACCATCGTGAAGTGGGCGCCGGGGGCCGAGAGTACCCCTGCGCTGTTCGCGAGGTGGACGCGCGGCGGGCGGATACCGGCCGCGGCGAGCGCCTCGAGCACGCTCGCGAAGCGGGCCGCCTGCGCACGCGCAGCGGCCGTGTCGACGGCGTCCGCCGAGGCGAAATGCGAGAAGACCCCTGCGATCTCGAGGCCCTTCATGCCGCGCACCAGCTCCCCGAAGGCGCGCACCTGGGCCGCGTCGAGGCCGAGCCGCGTCATGCCCGTGTCGACCTTCAGATGGACGCGCACCGGGCGGCCGGCGGCCGCCAGCGCCCGCGCCCGCTCCGGGTCCCAGAGCGCCACCTCGAGATCGTCCGCCGCGACGTCCCGCTCCTCCCCGGCGAACGCGCCGCCCAGCACGACGATGGGCGCCGTCAGGCCCGCGCGCCGGAGCTCCCTGCCCTCGGCGACGCCCGAAACGCCGAGGCCCCAGGCGCCGGCGTCGAGGAAGGCCCGCGCCGCCGGCACGGCGCCGTGTCCGTAGGCGTCGGCCTTCACCACCGCGAGCACCGCCACGCCCGGGCCGACGAGCTCCCGGGCCCGGCGGCAGTTGTGCCGGAGGGCCGAGAGACTCACCTCGGCGACCGTGGGCCTCCCATGGATGTCAGGCATTGAAGAGGGACCGAACCGGAGGCCCATCATTACCAAATGGCCGACGCGGCTGTCGAGGCGGAGTCGACGTTCGTCGCGGGCGGCGCCGTCGGTTGTCAGGCTCCGGCTCGCGGGCTATCGTCTCGACGAGTCGTGCGAGTGATGGTCAATGGCGAGCCGCGGGCGCTCGACGCCGGGGTAACGGTGGCCGACCTGGTGGCCGCGCTGGGCCTCGGCCCGCGGCGTGTCGCGGTCGAGGTGAACCGGGCCGTGGTGCCGCGCGCCGAGTACGGCGCCACCGCGCTCCGCGAGGGGGACGCGGTCGAGATCATCCACTTCGTCGGAGGCGGATAGATGGACGATCCCTTCGTGCTCGCCGGCCGCGAGCACCGCTCGCGCCTCATCGTCGGTACCGGCAAGTACCGGTCCTTCGCGGAGACACGGCAGGCGGTCGAGGCCTCGGGTGCCGAGATCGTGACCGTCGCGGTGCGGCGCGTGAACATCACCGACCCGGGCAAGGAGAACCTGCTCGACTTCCTGCCGCCCGACCGCTTCACGATCCTGCCCAACACCGCCGGCTGCTACACCGCCGAGGAGGCCATCCGCACCTGCCGGCTCGCGCGCGAGGCGGGCGTGGGCCCGCTCGTCAAGCTCGAGGTGATCGGCGACGAGAAGACGCTCTTCCCGGACATCCCGGCCACCATCGAGGCGGCGAAGGTCCTGGTGAAGGAGGGTTTCCAGGTCCTGCCCTACATCACCGACGACCCGGTCGCCTGCAAGCGGCTCGAGGAGCTCGGCTGCGCCGCCGTCATGCCGCTCGCCGCACCCATCGGCTCGGGCCTCGGCGTGCGCAACCCCTTCAACCTGCGCATCATCGTCGAGCAGAGCCGCGTGCCCGTGATCGTCGACGCGGGCGTGGGCACGGCCTCGCACGCGGCCGAAGCGCTGGAGCTCGGCTGCGACGCGGTGCTCATGAACACCGCGATCGCGGGCGCCAAGGACCCGCTCCTGATGGCCGAGGCGATGCGGCTCGCGGTGGAGGCGGGGCGCAAGGCGTTCCTCGCGGGGCGGATTCCGGCGAAACTGTACGCGACGGCCTCGAGCCCGATCGAGGGGCTGATCCGCTAGGCGCGCGCCCCGCGGCCGGACGCAGCGCGGCTCGACCGCGGAGCGCCGCCGTGCCTATAACCCGCCCGCGTCAACGCGCCGCCGACGGGGGATGCGATCGTGAAGGCGACCGACGACTGGTGGGCCCTCTGGATCGGCCTCCTGGTGTTCGCGCTCTCGCTCTTCACCCTGGCCGGCGCCGACCTCCTCGGCTGGGGCGTGACGACGCAGGTGTGGCTCTCCCCCGCGAAGGCGCTGGCACCGGTCTCGAAAGCGTACGCCGCGCTCCCCGGTGTCGCGAGCCTCGCCCTCACCTATCTCTTCCTCCTCGCCGTCATGACGGCCGGCGCGGCGCGCCTCGGCCTCGACGCGAAGCGCTTCGCCGCCGGCTTCAGCGTGATCCTGTGGGCGAGCTGGCTCTGCTGGCTCGCGGGCAACAACGCCTACGTCGCCGCCACACCGGACAAGCGCGGGGGGTTCGGCATCGGGTGGTCGCTCTCGCTGACCGGCGAGGCGGGCTTCATCGTCGCGCTCGCGGCGGGGCTCGCGATCGGCAACTTCCTGCCCGGTGTGGCGGGCTGGCTCGCGGAGGCGACGCGGCCCGAGTGGTACGTGAAGATCGCGATCGTGATCCTCGGCGGCGCGCTCGGCGTGCAGGCGGCAGGCGCGCGCGGGCTCGCGACGGCCGTCCTCTTCCGCGGCTTCGCGGCGATCGTGGAGGCGTACCTCATCTACTGGGCGCTCGTGTACCTGATCGCGCGGCGCATCTTCCGCCTGACGCGCGAGTGGGCGGCGCCGCTCGCCTCCGGCGTCTCGATCTGCGGTGTGTCGGCGGCGATCGCGACCGCCGCCGCGATCCGGGCCCGGCCGGTGGTGGCCGTCATGGTCTCGTCGCTGGTGGTGCTCTTCGCGGTGGTGGAGCTGGTGGTCCTGCCCTTCGCCGCGCAGGCCTTCCTCGCGCACCAGCCGCTCGTCGCCGGGGCGTGGATGGGGCTCGCCGTCAAGACCGACGGCGCGGCGATGGCGAGCGGCGCCATCACCGAGGCGCTCGTGCGGGCCAGGGCCGCGGCGGGCGGCGTCGCCTGGCAGGAAGGCTGGATGCTGATGACGACCACCACGGTCAAGGTCTTCATCGACATGTTCATCGGCGTGTGGGCCTTCGTGCTCGCGCTGGTGTGGGCGTACGGCATCCGCAGGGACGAGGGGCAGACCGTCTCGGCACGCGACATCTGGGAGCGCTTCCCGAAGTTCGTGCTCGGCTACTTCGTCACCTTCGCGGCCCTGCTCGGGCTCGTGGTCGCGCGGCCCGGGCTGCTCGACGCGGCCAGGCTCGCCACCGCCGAGACCAACGTCTTTCGCGTGCTCTTCTTCGTGATGACGTTCTTCACCATCGGCCTGGCCTCGAACTTCGCGAAGCTGCGCCAGGAGGGCCTCGCGCGCCTGGCGCTCGTCTACGTCGTGTGCCTGTTCGGGTTCATCGTCTGGATCGGCCTCGCCGTGTCGTGGATCTTCTTCCACGGCATGGTGCCCCCGCGGGTGAGCTGAGATGCGCCCGGACCTCTCGGACGAGCCGCTCCTCCCCGCCGAGGTGAAGCTCATCACCTGGAGCCTCGTCCTGGGCGTCGTGCTGCTCGGGCTCCTCGTGTGGATGAGCGAGGCGTTCTTCGCCGCCGGCTGACTAACGGAGCCGGTCGAGGAAGGCACGCGCCAGGGCGGGGCCCCGGCCCGACTCCTCGTGCTTGAAGTAGACGTAGACGCGCTTCCAGGTCGCGATGTCGCGGACGCGAGCCGCCCAGCGGTCGAGGTCGTCGTCGCCGTAGTCCGCGCGCCGGAGCCGCAGGTAGCCGAAGGGCGCGGTGGGGACCGGCGGGGTCGCGAAGTCGTCGGCCTCGGCGATGCAGAGCGCGGCGCGATGCTTGCCGAGGAGGTCGTAGGTCGCGTCGTTGAACCAGCTCTCGTGCCGGAACTCGAAGGCGGGCTCGAGGCCGGGCGGCAGGCCCGCCAGGAACTCGGCGAGGCGCGCGGCGTCGAAGCGGAAGTAGGGCGGGAGCTGGAAGAGGAGGGGGCCGAGCTTCGGGCCGAGCCCTGCGGCGGCGCGGCAGAACGCCGCCGTGACCTCGCCGGCGTCGCGCAGGCGGAGCACGTGGGTGATGCGCTGCGGGGCCTTCAACGCGAAGCGGAAGCCGGCCGGCGTCTGGCGCGCCCAGCCGGTCAGGAGCTCGGGGGTCGGCAGGCGGTGGAAGGTGTGGTTGATCTCCACGGTGGCGAGCGCGCGCGCGTAGAAGCGGAGCATCTCGCGCGCCGGGAGCTCGTCGGGGTAGAAGCTGCCGCGCCAGGCCGGGTAGCTGAAGCCCGAGGTGCCGGCCAGCACGCGCGCCGCGCGGGCGGCCATCAGCGCTGCGGCGCGAGGCGGCGGAAGATCGCCAGGTGGCGCACGGCGTCCTGCTTGCGCCCGCCGCGCTCGTAGAGGAGGGCCAGGTTGTAGTGCGCGTCGGCGAGCCTGGGATCGGCGCGCACGGCGTGCTCGTAGCACGGCAGCGCCTGGTCCGGGCGGCCGTGGTCCTCGAGCAGCACACCCAGGTTGTACCACGCGAGCGCGTTCCCCGGCTCGTGGCGGAGCGCCTCGCGGTAGTGCGACTCCGCGCCCTCGAGCTTCCCCTCGGCGTGCAGGAGCCGGCCGAGGTTGATGCGCGCGGTCACCTGCGCGGGGTTCAGGTCGAGCGCGTGGTGGTAGGCGGCGCGCGCCTCGAGCGGCGAGCCGTCCTCCAGCTCGACGCCGAGGTCGCACCACTCGTCGGCGGAGAGCCGCGGGAGCTTCGTGCGCGGCTCCGGCGCCGGGAGCTGCGCGATCTTGCGCGCGCGCTGCACCACCTGGCCCACCTCGAAGTTGAAGAGGAACTGGCCCGACTCGGGCTGCCAGCGG